>Ga0302326_10001848_pt1 | contig 52833 bp, 39 predicted proteins | sample Palsa_T0_3_FD_202264 | JGI IMG/M metagenome (GOLD analysis project Ga0302326, IMG submission 202264) | Peat permafrost microbial communities from Stordalen Mire near Abisko, Sweden - Palsa_T0_3 | ecosystem: Environmental > Terrestrial > Soil > Palsa > Peat permafrost | place: Sweden: Abisko...
TAGGGCGTTACTCAGTGGTGATGTTGGGTGTAGTGTTGTTCGCGATGTTTTGGGTAATTGTTGCCGGCCTCGTACATATCAACACGAAAATGGCATTTGATTTTCCGCCGGGCGCATTTCATCTCTCGAAGCCGTTTTTCTACGGGTTGGCGGCAGCGACTTTAATCGCCATGTATAACTACGGCGGCTACAACAACATCACCTACCTCGGAGGCGAAGTCAAAAATCCCGCGAAGAATATTCCCAGGGCCATTGTGTTTTCGGTTTTGATCGTCGCGGTCCTCTACCTATTAATGAGCGTGGTGATCATCGGTACGATTCCGTGGCGCGAAGCCGCGGTCTCGCACGCCGTGGTGTCAGAGTTTATCGGGAAGTTGTATGGGGCACGCGCGGCGTCCGTTATGACATGCCTGATCCTGATTGCGACACTCGCGGGAATTTTCACCATGAGCCTGGGCTATTCGCGAGTCCTCTATGCGGCGGGCGCGGAGGGAAACTTTTTCAAGGCGTTCGGCCGCGTCCATCCCAAGGGCCGCTTTCCGACTTTTGCAGTTGTGGCCACCAATGCGATGGCTGTTCCACTCTGCTGGTTTTCGTTGGAGCGGCTGATTTCGGCCATGATGATCATTCAGATTGTTTTTCAGTTCATCCCTCAGATATTCGCTGTGTTCGCCATTCGCAAATATCGCAAGGAAATCAAGCGTCCCTACGGCATGTGGCTTTACCCCGTCCCGGCGCTTATTGCGCTCGCAGGGTGGATCTATGTGGCGTCCACGCCGGAACAGAGGCAATACCTTGGCACCGCTGTGATTCTATTGTTGTTGGGATTGGGCGCGTACTTTCTGCGCGCCAGGGCGGTCAAATCATGGCCTCTAGGATAAGCGCGTTCACCTAGGCTCGAGAACTTCGCACTGCGCTTAGGCTTTCCTGGGGGGACAACAAGAGTCGCGCACGATGAGTTGTGTCTTTAGGACGGCTGGCGTCGGGACGCTCACCCGTCCTTCGATATGATCGATCAAGAGCCTCGCGGCAATCATTCCTATTTCTCTCGCGGGCTGGCGCACCACGGTGAGCCTTGGCCGAAGCAGGGTCGCCCAATAAAAATCGTCGAAGCCGAGCAGGCTGACCTCGTCGGGGCAGGCGAGGCCGATCTCCTGAATGGCCGCCAGCGCGCCCAATGCCATCATGTTGTTGGTACAGAAAATTGCCGTGGGGCGCTGCCCCCGAGTCAACAGCTGCATCGCGTGAAAATGGCCGCTTTCCATGTCGTTGTGCCCGGCATGAATCATCGACCGGTCCTGGCGGATTTTCGCGCCACGAATCGCGCTCATAAATCCCTCCAGCCTATCTACCGATGTTCCGCTGGAAGCATCGCCTGCAATGATTCCGATATCACGGTGACCCAGACTCAGTAAGTAGCGTGTGGCGCTTTCGGCCGCCCCGGTGTTGTCCACGCCGACTCTTCCAATGTATGGGTCACGCGCGAGCGGGTAGCGGTCCGCGTAAACCACCGGAAGATTTCCTAAAACAGATCTGGCTTTTCCGCCGACTGAATTTATGGCGGGGACACGCACAATACCATCGACGCGGCGGCGGTGAAACGACTCGAGATAATTGCGCTCTTCTTCCCAACTTTCTCTGGAATCTCCGATCAGGACGGTGAAATTCGCTGAGGCCGAATAGTCTTTCGCGCCGCGCACCAGCTCGATGTAAAAGTTGTTCGAGAGATCGGGGACGACGATGGCAATGGAGTGTGTTTTCTGAAGGCGAAGACCGCGGGCGAGATCATTCGGGAAATATCGAAGCGTCTTGATCGCTTCGTCAATTCGGCTGCGCATATCTGCGCTAACGTAGTCTGAATTGTTCAGCGCCGCGGAGATTGTGGAGACGGAAGCCCCTGCCGCCTTGGCGACTTCGCGAATCGTGACGTGTCGCTTTACACGCTTCGCTTTTGACTTCAATCCAATTCTTCCCGCCGCGTTCTTCAGAGATGGATTCATTGAGTTTTGCAAGCAGGAGCTTACTAGAAACCGTCATAAAGCCAAAACCAAAACGTTCCGGGAAATCATTGTCATGCAAAGTGCCGGATGTATACTTTCCGTGGCCCGCGCGAGCGGATAGCAGGTTGGACGATCCGATGAAGCAACTTGGGGCTGACGTTCTATCCCGGCCGGGATTTCGTGGTGGCCGGAGTTCTAGGCGACGTCAGAGTGAGCGTCATCGACTCGAATCGGCCGGTCGAAGCCGTCTACGCCGCGATTTTACGATACCGACGGCTTCTTCGCCCGAATGAACGCACTGACGAATTTGCCTTTGACCTGGGGCGCAATTGCATCCGCGTCAACGCCCTGCGCGCTCAGAAATTGTCGAGCATCTTCCACTTTGTAAACTCGCGTGGGCTCAATCGTTACGTCTTCAAATCCGGCTGACGTCAACTTCGACATGTATTCCGAATCCTTTAACGCGCCGGCCACGCAGCCTACCCAGAGTTCGATATTCCTCCTGATTTCCGGAGGTACCTCGCCGCGCACGACAACGTCAGACACGGCGAATCTTCCGCCGGGCCGGAGCACGCGATAAGCTTCCGCAAGCACCCGGTCTTTGTCCGCCGAGAGATTGATTACGCAGTTTGAAATCACAACGTCAACGGCATTCTCAGGCAGCGGAATATTCTCAATCTGGCCCTTCAGAAATTCGACGTTTTGAACTCCCGCTTTCTTCTGATTTTCACGGGCAAGCGCCAGCATTTGATCTGTCATGTCCAGTCCGTACGCCTTCCCGCCGGGACTGACGCGCTTTGCCGACAACAGCACATCGATCCCGCCGCCAGAACCGAGGTCCAGCACGATTTCGCCCGGCTGCAATTGCGCAAGGGCGGCGGGGTTTCCACATCCCAGCGAAGCAAGCAGAGCCTGCTCGGGAATCCCAGATGTCTCGCCCGATTCGTAGAGATTAGCGGTGATCGGGTCGCCGCCGCAGCACTTTGATGAAGGAGAAGTGCCGCATGAAGCCGTACCGCCCAAGGCAACTCGGCTCGCAGCTTCTCCATACTTCTCTTTTACTACCTGCGTGATGTCATTCGAATCAGCCATCGGCTTCTCCTTGATTTCATCGGCCGCGAATACTATATTCGCTTAGGCGAATATAAGCAATGAGCAAACCAATCGTCGATCTCATGTTCCGCGCTTTTTCGGATCGCACGCGGCTCCGCATTCTGCATTTGCTGCTGCGCGGTGAAATGTGCGTCTGCGATATCGTGAACATCACCCGGGTGCCGCAACCCACGGCCTCGCGCCACCTCGCTTACCTGCGCAGGTCAGGACTCATAACGAAGAGACGGCAGGGCCTGTGGGCCTATTACAAACTCACGCCTGCAACTTCCGCGTTTCATCGCAGCCTCATTGGCTGCCTCAAAAAGTGTTTTCGTGATGTTCCGGAACTGGCAGGTGATGCGAAGCGAGCGTCGAGTTCATGTTGTGGACCCGCGTCGCGGCAGAATTGCAAGTGAGCTGCTATGCGAATCATTACGACGTACTGTTTCAGTGCGCCGGAAATTCTGCCGCTTCCATTCGCGAGCCTTGATTCGCTTGCCGTAAGAAACACAACTAGACCGCGTCGGCGAACAAAGAGGCTCTTGTAACCGCTGCGATCAGGAGGGTCTTGACAGAGAAATGGAATCTGCCGGGTGGTCAGCCGCCGGCGATGGCGCCGACGATGAGGAGGGGCTCCGCACCCGAGGCGACCGCGTCGGGGAGCGGCGCGTCCGGCAGCTCGTGGGAGAGATCCTCGCCACAAGCGAAGAACCGCAAGAACGGCCGGCGCTTTTGCGTGACGTGATCGCGGATCGCGCCGCGCAGCATCGGATAGCGGGCTTCGAGCGCGTCAACCACCGTTCGCTGCGTAGCCGGACCTTGAACGTCTAGCTTCACTTCGCCGCTGATGTGCGCAAGTCCCCGAAGGTGTGGCGGGAGCTCAACTCGGATCATGGCAGCGTCTGGACCTCAACGGAAAGGACGGCCGGAAAGTCTCGAACTATGGGCGCCCATGTGTCTCCGGCATCGGCCGACGCGTACACCTGCCCGCCCGTCGTGCCGAAATATACGCCGCATTTATCGAGCGAGTCCACAGCCATCGCATCGCGGAGCACGTTGACGTAGCAGTCCTCTTGCGGCAACCCTTTGGTGAGTGCTTCCCACTCATTTCCACCCGTGCGGCTTCGGTATACGCGCAGCTTTCCATCGGGCACGAAATGTTCCGAGTCACTTTTGATTGGCGCGACGTAGATGGTATCCGGCTCGTGCGCGTGAACATCAATCGCGAATCCGAAATCAGTCGGCAAATTTCCGCTGATCTCCTGCCATGAATCGCCGGCATTATCGGTGCGCATGACATCCCAATGCTTCTGCATAAAGAGCACATTCGGGCGCGAACTGTGCATCGCGATATGGTGAATGCAGTGGCCGACCTCCGCCGTCGGGTCCGGGATGAACTCGGAGCGCAGCCCGCGGTTAATCGGCCGCCACGTCCTTCCGGCATCGTCGGTGCGGAACGCGCCCGCCGCCGAAATGGCGATGAACATCCGGTCGGGATTGCTCGGATCCTGAATGATGGAATGGAGGCACATTCCGCCCGCGCCCGGCTGCCAGTGCGGTCCCGAACCGTGGCCGCGCAGTCCGGAGAGTTCCTGCCAAGTTTGCGCGCCGTCGTTTGACACGAACAACGCGGCGTCTTCGACTCCAGCGTAAACCTTGTCTGGATCGGTAAGCGACGGTTCGAGATGCCACACGCGTTTGAATTCCCACGGGTGGGGCGTGCCGTCGTACCACTGGTGTGTGCCAGGAACTCCTTCATACACGAACTTGTTGCCCACCGTCTCCCAAGTTTTGCCGCCGTCATTCGAGCGCTGCGTGATTTGTCCGGACCAACTGCTCGACTGCGATGCGTATAGCCGATTCGGGTCAGCGGGCGATCCTTTGAGGTGGTAGATCTCCCAGCCCGCAAAGTGTGGGCCGCTGACATCCCAGTTTTCGCGCTTGCCTTCTGCCGATAGGATGAACGCACCCTTGCGCGTGCCCACCAGGACCCTTACGTGGCTCATCTGTCCCTCCTGCTCTTGAATTTCAAGAGATGCTCTCACTTCAACTTCGAGGCGAAGCAGAATTATTTTCCCATACCCGCGGGGGGCAGCGGAATACTCACAATTCTGGACGAGAGATCGCCGACATTTTGCAGCAAAAACCGGCCGGCCGTGAAACATCTTGACAAAGAGTAGGGGCTACACTATAAGCCTTTCCATTCAAAATAAGCGGTTAGACGATTTTGACATTTTGGTTCGGCACGCCAAAGTAGCAACGCAATGAGCCGAAGATCCCTTGGCTCAGGCGGTCTGATTCGAACGGATGGTCAGCGTGGGGGGTGGGAATGCAAATCACAAAACTTGGCAAATATCTGGGACTCCTGGTTTTCGCATTGGCATTGTTTGCATGCGAACAGTTGCTCGCGGGCGTGACCGCCAGCATTTCCGGGACAGTCACCGATCCGAGCGGCGCAGTCGTTGCCGGCGCCACCGTGACCGCCGCCAACGTGGATACGGGTGTGAACACAACCCAGTCCACCAACGGGCAGGGGTTTTACTCATTCCAATCGCTTCCTTTGGGAAACTACACGATCAGTGTGCAGCAAACCGGATTCAAGGCTTACGCCCAAACAGGCTTAGTTCTCGATGTGAACTCGGCGCTGGTGGTCGATGTGAAATTGCAGGTTGGTGCGGCGACAGAAAAGGTTGAGGTATCGAGCACCGCTCTGCACGTCGATACCGAAAGCACTCAGATGGGCGAGGTGATTACCGGGAAAGAGATGACCGATGTCCCCCTGGTAACTCGAAGCTATACCGATTTGCTGGCATTGCAGCCCGGCGTCATTTCGACGGCGTCACAGGCGACCGGAGCCTACGCGGGCCCGTTCATATCCGCGGGCTTTCCTGCGCCACAAGTATCAGGCGATTTGAATTCCGGCGCGCTCTCCGTGAATGGCATGCGCGAAGCGGCGAATGGTTTCATCTTGAATGGGATACTTGTACAGGAGACGGGATTTTCCGGCGCCGGCGCGATTCCCAATCTCGACTCGATCGCCGAGTTCCGCATTCTGACGAATAATTATGACGCCGAATACGGGAACTACAGCGGCGGACAGATTAACGTCGTGACAAAATCGGGCACCAACCAATACCACGGAAATGCGTTTGAGTTCCTGCGCAATACGGATTTCGACGCGGCGAATTACTTTGCAGGCGGACAACGGTCTGCCTATCACCAGAATCAATTTGGCGGCACTTTCGGCGGCCCAGTCAAGCGCGACAAGATCTTTTTCTTTGCGGATTATCAGGGCAATCGAGTGATCCAGGGCGTGACGGAAGTGATCAACGGAGCGCCGAGCGCGGCTACGGAGTCGGGGGACCTCACGGGAATAGCCACCAGCCTGATCGGAACGACGGTGAACGGCGCGGCGTGGGCATCGCAGCTCACCAGCCAACTGGGGCAACCCGTTACAGCGGGTGAAGCATACTACAAGGTAGGCTGCACGACGCCGGGCCAATGTGTTTTTCCGAACGCGCAATTGTCGCCCAGCGCCTTCAACCCAATTTCAGCGAAACTTCTCCCTTACATTTTGCCGGCAGGCAGCGGGACCATTGGGTCAAACGGAACTGGCACGTATTCAAATAGCTCAGAGGCCACAAATCTGAGCGACAACAAATTCAGCGGACGGGCGGATGGCAACTCGAAATTCGGGCTTCTGACCGCTTACTACTATTTCGACAAATACAACCGCATCGACCCCTATTGGTCGGGGAACGCGCCCCTGTATCCGGGGTTCTCCGTAGATGGTAGAGGAATGACCGACAATATCAACCTCGGGGACACCAAAACGTTCAGTTCGGCCGCGGTGAATGAATTTCGTCTTGGGTATTTCCGATTGGATACGCATTTCAATCAACCAATTGGCGGAACAAACACAACCCTCGCGGATCTGGGATTTGACTCCGGTGCGAACAAGGGGTTGGGAATCTTTCCAGTGGCACCCAAGTTAGAAGGCGTTCCGGAAATTGATTTCAATAATTTCGTAATCGGAGTTCCGAGCCGTCCCAACGGCCTCATCGAAAACATCTACCAGGCCGTGGACAACTACAGCAAGATCATCGGCACCCACAGCATCAAATTCGGAGGGCAGTATCACTACGACCAACTCGAAGAGGACCTCATTGATAACGTTTCAAACGGCAACTTCTTTTTTGGAACGAATTTCAATGGCGGTGTGAGCGAAACGGGCAGCGATTTTGTCGATTTTCTCCTGGGCGCTCCGAGTTCGTACGTTCAAGGCCAGTCTTATCCCTCCTACGGCATCAACTACTATTTGGGCCTATATGCCCAGGATAGCTGGCGCGTGAAATCGAATCTGACGTTTAACTATGGACTGCGGTACGACGTCAGCGCGCCGTGGAGGGAAAAGTACAACCAAATTCAAACTCTGATTCCTGGGGAACAGTCCGTGGTTTTCCCCGGCGCACCACTCGGATGGTTGTTCCCCGGAGATCCAGGGGTTCCCAGCACACTCGCTCCCACGCGTTGGGACAACTTTTCTCCTCGACTTGGACTCGCCTACTCGTTCGGAGATTACGATGGCATGCTCGGCAAAATCCTAGGCAAGCCCGGGAGCACGAGCATCCGCGCCGGGTTTGGCATGTTCTACACCGGCTTTGAAGGCGCCACGGACTTTAATGAAATCGGCGACGCTCCATTTGGAAACTATACGGGCCCGGATGCTATTACTTTTGCCGCGCCGTTTATGGTCCGTGCTACGGGCCAACCAACACCAGGCGGCCAACTATTCCCGGCACCCCAACCGCCCGCGCATCCCTCCGCGTCTGATCCCGCCACTGGATTCCCCTACGACAATTTGACGGATTTCTTTGGCGCCTTTTCAACTATCGGGAGCTCGCCAGCCTTCTACCATAAGAATCGGCTACCCTATGCTGAAACGTATGAGCTTTCTATCGAACACCAGATAACAGGAAAAGATTTGCTCACTGTGAGCTATGTCGGTACTCAGGGGCACCGGCTACTTTCCTCCGAATCTGCGAATCCTGGAAGCCCAGCTCTGTGCCTGAGCGTGAGTCAGCCGAGCGAGGTTGCTCCGATGACTTCGACTTGCGGGCCCGGCGGCGAGAACGATATCTACACTCGCGCGAATGGGTCGTTGGTCATCGGGACGCGGCCGACGTTCCCCGGAGTCGTGCTACCGAACGGCACGCCGATCGTTCCTTTCGGGAATGATGCCTATTTCATTACGGCGGGAGCGTCTTCATACAACTCTGCGCAGATCAACTATCGGCACACCAGCGGGCGTCTCCAGACACTCGTCGGATACACATACAGCAAGTCTCTGGACGATTCTTCTGGTTATGGCGAGCAGTTTAATCCGATCAACTCCCGACTGAGCCGCGGCCTTTCCGCGTTTGACTCAACACATAATTTTGTCGCGAGCTACAGCTACCGGCTCCCCGTTGACCTACTCGGAGGGCCAAAGCGTCTGACGAATGGATGGGCCATTAGCGGCATAACCCGCTTCTCCACTGGGCTCCCCGTCACGATGGTAGAGACGGATGATCAATCGCTGCTCGGAACTTCTTTTGGCGGACCCATCACGCTTTCCGTAGACACTCCCAACGTGATTGGACCGCTCGACATCACGAATCCAAGAAATAACGGTGGCCAGTACTTCAGTCCGGCGGCATTCGGGCCTTCTGCACTGGGCACCGAAGGCGATTCAAGCCGGCGGTTTTTCCATGGGCCGGGGATCAACAACTGGGATTTCGCTCTACTGAAGGACACACTGATCACGGAACGGTTCAATCTGCAATTTCGCGCTGAGTTCTTTAACATCTTCAATCACGCTCAATTCCTGACGCCGATCGGAATTACCGGCTTTAACGCATCGGGTGTGGCAACATCGGGTTCCTTCGGCGTTGTTCCCGGCGCCTTGTCACCGCGCATTGGCCAGCTGTCTCTTAAGTTGAACTTCTAGTGGGGCAGCGGAGCCGGCGTAAAGCGCAGGCGAGGAAGATTATCCTGTGGGGGTCGGGATCGTCACCGATCCCCCAACGGTTTTCTCCACGAGAGAGCCCGGTAGACGCTATCGAAGCGTAGTACGACGATAGGTGCACATCTATGCCGGCCCCAGGTGTTCTCGCCGCGACATTGGTCAGACCCGGACAGTATGAGATACGCGAATATCCTCTGCCGGAACCCGCACCCGGCTTTGTTCTGGTCCGAATGGAGATGTCTGGCATCTGTGGGACCGACAAACACACCTTTCAGGGTTACACCACGCAATACGGTGACCGAAGGCTGGAATTTCCGATCATCCAGGGACATGAAAACGTCGGAACGATTGCGGCGATAGGTGGAAACGGAAAGTTCACTGACTTCGAAGGAATACCGCTGGCTGTCGGCGATCGCGTGGTTGTGGGCGCCAACGTATCTTGCGGCCAGTGCTTCTACTGCACGCACGATTTTCCATACTACTGCTGCGAGAATACGACGGATTACGGCAACAATTTGAGCGCCAAGAATCCGCCACACCTTTTCGGCGGATGGTCTCAGTACATTTATGTCGTTCCTGGAAGTTTTCTGGTGAAAGTGCCGGATGATCTGCCGCCGGAAATCGCGGTGTTGACGGAGATTTTCGCGGTGTCAGTTGGACTGGACCGTGCGAAACAGATGTCCGCTTTTCCCAGCGAGCCATTTTGCTTCGACGACACCGTGGTTGTTATCGGCGTAGGTCCCTTGGGCATGTGCTTTCTTATGAAGGCGCGCATGCTGGGCGCAGGGACGATCATTGCCGTTGATAAATCGGATTACCGCTTGAATTTTGCGATGCGGATGGGCGGCGACTTTAAAGTTAACGCGGGAACGACTTCGAAGGCAGAGCGCCTGCAGTTGATAAGAGACTTGACCCATGGCCGAGGCGCTGACGTGGCCATTGAATGCGCCGGAGTGCCTGAAGCGGTGCCAGAAGCACTGGAGATGCTGCGCGTAGGTGGATTGCTTGTGGAAGCGGGAAATTTTTCGGATTTGGGCGAAATTTCGCTAAGCCCGCATCGCCATATCTGTGCGAAGAATGCGCGCATACTTGGCGTGGGTGGCGAAGAGCCTGCAGCCTACGGGCCAGGCATGCGGCAGATGGCGCGCTACATGAAGAGCTATCCGCTGCAGGAATTTGTCACACACCGATTCGGGTTGAAGGATGTGGAAGCTGCGATGCATAAATCCATGGAATCGGAAGCGATGAAAGTCGTTCTGGAACCCTGGCAGTAGCCGTGCAGGGTATTGAAGGGGATTCCAACGCACTTTGAAGAGAGGAAAGCATGAGCGCAATCGGCGAGCGATTTCAATTTGCTTCGGCACCTGATAGCTGGGGAGTTCTCGATTATCCCGGACCTTCCTGGCAGCAATCCTACGAAAAGATGTTGGATGAAATGGTGGAAGCCGGGTATACGGGATCGGAACTTGGGCCTTACGGCTTTTTCCCCACCGATCCGAAGGTTCTTCAGCCGCAGCTCGAAAAACGAAAGCTAAAATTGCTGGCTTCCTTTGTCCCGGTAAAAATGACTGATCCATCGGCGGGCCAGGCTGTCATGGAGCGAATTCGAAAAGTCGGGAACTTGCTCGCAACTTTGAAGGCGCCGTTCCTGGTGATGGCGGATGACCAATCGCCCGAACGCAACGCGTTTTCTGGGCGCGCGTACGACAAAGACTGTCCGACGCTGAGCGCGGAGCAGTGGAAGCACGTCGGGAAAATTGTCGCCGACGCCGAAAAGGTGGCGAATGAGTTCGGGTTGGATTTGGTTTTCCATCCGCACGTGGCGACGTATGTGGAAACGCCCGAGGAATGCGAGCTTTTTTACGACGCAACGTCTCACACGAACGTCGGCTTGTGTCTGGATACCGGACACTGCGTTTACGGACATGGGGACTCGGTGAAAGAGGCGGAGAAATATAAGGACAAGCTCCGGTACGTGCACATCAAGGATTGCGACGTAAAAGTTTTGGAGGAAGCCCGGCGCAACAAGTGGACTTTTGAAGAGGCTATCGAACACAAGGTCTTTACCGTAATCGGACAGGGCAATATTGACTTCCCGGCTTTTTTTCAAACGCTGGTGAAGAATGGCTTTTCCGGGTGGTCGGTGGTGGAGCAGGACGTGAAATTTGGCGCAACACCGATCCCGCCGGCGCAGAGCATTGCGGCGAGCCTGAAGTACTTGAGGGGAGTTGTGAAAGACCTGGGAGTCGCGGCGGGAGTGGATTAGAGGCCGAGCTGGCAGTCTACGTTGCAGCGTCGTGTTGTTTGTCGAGCCAGCCGGGATTTCTTGAGAGGAGATCGGATGCGTAAGCTGGGAGTCGGCGTGCTGGGTGTCGGCGAGATGGGCAAACGTCACGCCGAGAATCTCCGCCGGCTGGTTCCGGAAGCGCGGCTGGTGGCCATCGCCGACGCTTCGGCCGAACGTGCGCGCCAAGTTGCCGCCGAGCTCGAGATTGAGAATTGGCACGGCAGCTTGGAGTCAATGCTGGAGCGCAAGGATATTGACGCAGTGCTGATCGCTACTCCGGATAAGTTTCACGCAAAGGCTGTGGAGACTGCGGTTCGAGCGGGGAAAGACGTGTTGTGCGAGAAGCCGCTGGCCTTGAATCTGCCCGAAGCATACGCGGCGCTGGACGCGGTTTCCAAATCAGGGCGTCGATTGCAGGTTGGTTTCATGCGCAGATATGACCCTGCGTACGCGGCGGCAATGAAACGAATTGAGGCTGGCGAGATCGGAGTTCCCGTCATCTTCAAGTCGCTTGGGCGGGATCAGATTGCGCCGCCGCTTGCGGCTTATCACTCAAACGTCAACGGAATGCTTTTCTACGCGAACACGATTCACGATTTCGACCTGGCACGCTGGCTGATGCAGGATGAAGTCGCCTTCGTGAATGCTTACGCGACCACCGCGATCCGGCCGGAAGTCGCGAAATACGGTGACATCGTCGCGGGTGTCGTCAACCTGCAGTACCGGCAGGGTGCGATTGGGAATATCGAATCCTACGCGCAGGCGGTTTACGGATATGACGTGCGCACGGAGATTGTCGGATCGAAGGGGACGATCCTGGTTGGCAGCCTGCAACAAACTCCCGCGGTGTTTCTATCGGCGAGCGGCGGCGAGAGGAGCCTAACCGATCACTTCCTGACCAGATTTGCGGATGCCTACCTCGGAGAAGTTCGGGATTTCGTTCACAACATTCTGCACGATCGTCCACAGCGGGTAACCGGCGAAGACGGCTTGAAATCGCTGGCCATTGCCGTGGCTGCCGAAAAATCTTATCTGCAAGGGAAATCGATTGAGGTCGCGCTTGCAGACGTGAAGGCGGCTCCGTGAGATAAGCATTCGCACCCGAAAGTTCTCGATTGTAGTTTGCTTCTCTACGGCGGCCAGCTCCGAATACCGGCCGATGCAAGGAAGGAATGAATAGAAGGGATACATGGCTCGCAGGATTGAAACTACATTCAAAAGTCCACTCCACAAAATGACGCAGACGACGCCTACCTGCCTGTGGAATGACTCCGCGTCCATCGAAGAGCTGGCGTATTCGATCGGGCACGGCGCCGTAGGCGCAACCTGCAATCCTGTTATTGTGCTCGGCGTTCTGAAAAAGGAAATGAGTATATGGAAGGGCCGCGTTCAAAGGCTGATCGAAGAGCTTCCCACAGCCACCGAAGAACAGATCGCATGGCAAATGGTTCGCGAAATCTCCGTCCGAGCGGCCAGTCTGCTCGAGCCGATTTTCCAGGCGCAAGGCGGCAAGAACGGGAGACTTTCGATTCAGACGGATCCGCGGTTGTTTCGTGATACCCGGGCGATTGTGGAGCAGGCGCTGGAGTTCAGCCGCCTTGCGCCCAACATGATTGTGAAAATTCCGGTTACGCGCGCCGGGATTCCGGCGATCGAAGAGGCCACCTACCGTGGCGTCAGCATTAACGCGACCGTTTCCTTCACGTTGCCGCAGTGCATTGCTGTGGCCGAAGCGGTCGAGCGTGGCCTGCGGCGGCGAGAGAAGGAAGGCAAGGAAATCGCGAGCATGGGGCCGGTGTGCACGCTGATGGTTGGGCGTCTGGACGATTGGCTGAAGGTTTTGATGGAGAAAGAAAATATCTCGATCGATCCGGGATATCTGGAATGGGCTGGAGTGGCCGTATTGAAGAAGGCGTACCGGATATTTCGGGAACGAGGCTATCGAATCCGGCTGCTTTCGGCGGCGTTTCGGAACCATATGCACTGGAGCGAATTCATTGGCGCTGACATGGTCATTTCGCCGCCATACGCGTGGCAGGTACGATTCAACGCGAGCGACATCGAAGTTCGTTCGCGAATTGATGAGCCGGTGCGTGCGGAGATTGTGGACGAGCTCTCCAGAAAATTCGCGGACTTCCGGCGTGCGAATACCGAAGGGGGACTCTCGATAGAAGAATTTGACTCCTTTGGCCCAACTCGGCGGACGCTGCGACAGTTCATAAGCGCGTGCCACGATCTGGATGGAGTTGTCCGCGATGTTCTGATTCCCAATCCGGACGTGGCCTGACGCATCTTGGCCGCGGCTGTTTGTGGCAGCTTCGGGGGCCACAGCCGCGAGGGGCGCAATCCTCGACTCGCTTCAGCGGGCGTACAAAACATAATCTGACTTTGGTTTAGGAGGCTCGTGCGTGGGAAAACTGGCGATTACAGGCGGTGAACCCGTACGAAAGACACCTTTCACACCTTGGCCAATCGCGACGAATGAGGAAGCGCTTGCGATCGAGGACGTCCTGACCGGTTTGAAATGGGGAGGCCAGCCGTTTCCTGGCAAGTACGCCGATGCATTCGCGAAAAAATTCGCCGAATTCCAAACTGCGAAATATGGCCAGTGCGTGAGCACTGGGACGGTGGCTATCGAGGCGTGTCTGAAAGCGATTCAGATCCGCCCCGGAGATGAAGTGATCGTTCCCGCCTATACCTGGGAAGGAACGGTCGGGCCCGTGCTTCTCCTCAATGCCGTTCCCGTATTCGTTGACGTGGATCCGGAAACTTACTGTCTGGATGCCAAACTGATCGAGCAAGCCATTAGTCCGAAGACGAAGGCGATTCTTCCCGTCCATCTGGGCATGCGCTTCGCTGACATGGACGAAATCCTGCGCATCGCCAAGAAGCACGATTTGAAAGTCATCGAAGATTGCGCGCACGCGCACGGCGCAATGTGGAAAGGCCACGGCGCCGGCTCGATGGGAGATTTGGGGGCATTCAGCTTTCAGTCCAGCAAGCTGATTACATCGGGAGAAGGCGGAGCGGTGATCACGAATACCCTCGAATATATGGAACTGGTCCAAAGCTACATCAACGCGGGGCGCGCCAGTCTTACGGACAAGTATCACCATCGGATCATCGGATTCAATCATCGCCTGAGTGAACTTCAGGCCGCCGTGCTGGGTCCGCAACTCGAACGGCTGCCACAGCAAGCGGCGATCCGCGAAAAGAATGTGAAACATTTCGAATCGAGAATGCAAAACACAGGAGCGATCGAACTTCTGAAGCCCGATCCCCGAATTACGCGGCTCGCGCCGTACGGTTTTGTTTTCAAATATTATTCGGCAAAGAACAACGACATTCCGCGGGCGGCATTTGTGGCGGCGCTGCAACTGGAAGGCATTCCCTGCGACGGTCTTTTCTACGAGCCCGTGTACAAGAGCTCGCTCTTCCCGTTGGATCCAACGGATTTTCCCGCTTTGAGCTGGGGGCGCGAGAAACCACTCGATCTTCGAAACATGTATTCGTGTCCTGAGGCAGACCGCGCTGCCTATCACGAAGCCGTGTGGTTTCCTCATCACCTCTTCGTGGGCAGCGCCGCTGACGTGGAGGCAATCGCCGACGCAATTCACAAAGTCCTGGCTGCCAGCGAAGAACTGCGCGGCCTGGATCACAAGGCGATCCGAAATCAGAAGCTGGGCCGCGCGGACCGCGAAAGCTGAGCGGACGCAGGTTCGCTCGAACTCATAATTGATTGGTGAACGAGCCCTTGGCGAAATCGGACGGGGCCACTGCACGGTGTCTTGGGAGGCGTCCCATTCATGGTTGCGCGGAATAGGGTCGGGTTTGCCGTCGTAGGCCTTGGCAACATCGCGCGAGGCGCCGTTCTGCCGGGCTTCGCGAATTGCAAAAGAGCGAAACTTTCGGCGGTTGTCAGCCGGGACGGCAAGAAAGCCGCCGGTGTGGCGCATGAGTTTGGCGCCAGCGCTCACTACAGCACCGAACAGTATTCGGAATGCCTGGCGAACCCTGAAGTCTCCGCAATTTATGTTGCAACCCCGCCGGGCGAACATGCGGCGTTGACGGTTCAAGCGGCGTCCGCGGGCAAACATGTCTTGTGCGAGAAGCCCCTCGCGGCCACCGTCGAGCAATCCGCGCGGATGGTAGAGGCTTGCCGCCGAAACCGCGTGTTGTTGATGACGGCGTACAGGAAGTATTTCGAGCCGAGTAGTCTTTACTTAAAGCAATTGATCCAGCATGGGGATCTCGGCCGAATTGACGTGATGCACACTGCATTCAGCGAACTCTATTCGCCAGGTGTCTCGCAGCCCTGGCTGGTGAATTTGAAACTGGCAGGCGGCGGCCCGCTGATGGATTTGGGCGTGTATTGTGTAAACACCACGCGCTGGCTGGTGGACGAGGATCCAGTCGAGGTCAGCGCCCAGACATGGACCCGCGATAAGGTGACATTCCGCGATATAGAGGAAGGCATTTCCTTTCGCATGCGGTTCCCGAGCGGCTTGGTCGTGCAAGGCAGTTCGTCGTACGGCGCGGCCATGTCTTCTTTTATATACGTTCAGGGCGCGAAGGGATGGGTTTCCCTGGCTCCTGCTTTCACGTTCGATGAAGTGCGGCGAGTGACGGGAAAAATCGGAAAACGCCGGATTGAGCGAAAGTTCGCAATCATTGACGAGTTCGCTTTGGAACTGGACGCCTTTGCCGCGGCGATCCAGAACAATGCTGCGGTGGAAAGCGACGGCGAGCAAGGCCATCGGGACATGATCATTCTTGACGCGATCTATAAGTCAGCGAGAAAACGGCAACCGCATGCCATAGTCTATTGAGAGGCGCAGCGTTCGAAGTTGATTTGCGGCCGAAAGAGTGGCGGGCGATTTTCTTCCTAGCATAAGGCTGACACGGAATGTCGTCTTCGAGAACAATGGGACGCAAGAAGCCGGCCAAAACCGCGAGCATCTATGACGTTGCTCGAGAGTCACGCGTATCCGTCTTCACGGTTTCCGCAGTAGTCAATCACAAGAGCCACGTAAGTGAGAGGCTTCGCAAGCGGGTCGAAGCCGCGATCCGGAAACTGAATTACCGCCCCAACCTTATTGCTCGCAGCCTTGCCAACCGGCGCACTCACACCATCGGAATGATCGTGCCAGATATCGCCAACCCCTTTTTCCCGATGGTGGTTCGCGGAGCGGAGGATGCCGCGCAGCGCCACGGATATAACTTGCTGCTGTGCAACAGTGATGACAGTCTCGCCAAAGAAGAGACGTCGGTGGAGTTGCTGCTCGCCAAACGTGTGGATGGAATCTTACTGACGAAGGCGGCCGAGGATTTCCGGCCATCCCTCAGGCAGATGATCAAAGAGGTGAACGTCCCTTTCGTTCTCGTTATGCGCACGTATCCGAAGCTCACCAAGGATGCTGTCATCACCGATGATTACCGGGGCGCTTACGACGCGGTGTGCCACCTGGCGCGATCGAAGAGGCGTCGCATCGGTCTGATCGGTGGTCCCCGAAAAGTGAGCAATGCCATCGCACGCTGGGAAGGTTTTCGCGATGCGCTGAAAGCCGAAGGTCTCCCGTACGAACCGAAATTAATCGTTGAAGGAGATTACCGCATCGAATCCGGATACCGCGCCGGACATGCTTTGCTCTCGCACAGGCCCGACGGCGTGTATGTAGCGAATCATCTGATGACCGTTGGTTTGCTAAAAGCGGCCGAAGAAATGGGCTTGAGCTGCCCCGAAAATTTCGGGTTGATCAGTTTTGACGATTATCCCTGGCTGGGCGTTTTCCGGCCGAGGTTGACGACCGTGGAATTGCCAAAGCACCAACTAGGGATTGAGGCGGCCGAACTGCTCATTCGCCGCATTTCGGGGGACCGCAGCAAGCCAGTGGTGAAGAAGCTGCAGCCTGAACTTCGCATTCGGGAGTCCTGCGGCTTTGCGCGGCACATATCGCGAGAAAAATCCCAGGAACCCGGCTCAACAAAATCGAGAGCATCCCTCATTAGGGATCTGCGGTAGCGCTTCCTCGTTATTTTTCGAGGTGCCTCTTACGTTTCGCCAAAATTGATTAATTTTGGCCGCCGCGTGAATCCGCGAGTTTTGTATACCATGTAAAGAAATCCTGCTCCCAGCCACGCCAAACCTGCATATTTCGTCCAGGTCTGCAGACTGAGCAGCAAGAGAAAACAAAATACAAAACCAAACCCGGGAACGAAGGCATCCAAAAAGAAGTTTCGGCGCCCGGCTGCTTCCGCTGAAAACCAGAACTGGCGCAGCGCAGAGACATTGACGCCCATAAATGCCAGGAGCGCCCCAAACGTTACAATTTCCGCGGCGCGCTCCCACGGAATAACCAGCACCCCGATGTATGCGAGAACTCCCACGATCCAGATGTTGTAATTCGGATTGCCTTTCTTGACGCTGAGATGACCGAAGATTTTCTTGGGGAGCACGTCGTCGCGTCCCATGCTGTAGAGCAACCGCGCTGCGCCGACGTGACCGGCAAGGCCGCAAGCGATGCTTGAGACGAGTAGCATCACACCGTAAGCGGCAAACAATAGCTGTCCGCTGGCCACCCGCGCTACATCCATAAACGCTGTCTCGGGGTTCTGGAGCGTTAAGTAATTCGGCCAGACCCGCTGTGCCAGGTAGACTTGCAGGCCGCTGAAAAGTCCGGTGAAGACGCAAACGAGTACGGAGGCGAGCAAGACATTCCGTTTGGGATTGCGGACTTCTTCCGCGAGGATCGAAACACCATCAAATCCGATGAACACTAGTGCGGCGAGCGAAGTTCCCGAGGCCACCGCCCGCAGACTGAATGTCTCCGGGTTGTATACCGGCTGCATCGAGAAAAGCCCTGCAAAATGATCGTGCAGCACGATGTATCGGAAAGCTTCCACTAGAAACACGGCCGTCACTAACACCATGAATCCGAGTAGCGCTTCGTCCGTGCGTGCCGTGAACTTAATGCCCTGAACCGTGATTATGGTGATGAATCCCACGGCTACCACCGCCAGGGCGGCAAAGGGAAAGTGCGGCATCATGCGCTGAACCGCGAGTACCGCGTACAGCGCATTCTGAATCGGCTGGAACAGGTACTCCAGAAACATCGCCCACCCGATAATGAATCCCAGATGGGGATTCAAGCCGCGGCTGATGTAGGTGTAGACGGAACCGGCAGAGGGATAGACGGCTGCCATGCGGCCGAAGCTCACCGCCGTAACCGACATGGCCACCATGGCCAAAAGGAGTGTTGTCACCGCGTGCCCGTGAGAGAGCACCTGCGCTTCGCCGAAAAGCGGGACTGCGGCGATGGGGGAAGTCAGGATGATGCCGTAATAAATGAGATCCCAGAGACTCAGGACACGCTTGAGGTGCGGTTGCTTGGGCGCGCCTGCCTGCCCACTCCCCGAGGTCGTTTCCACCGTGCCTCTTTCTTGAAGGCGTTTATCAAAAAGAAGGAGTTCGCACCAAGACGATTCGCAAGAATGTCCGCGCTAAAAGAACTGGCGTTCCTTCTTTCGTGCTTCATCGTATTTCTGCCGTGCGGCCTTGACGGATTCGCGCTCGGAAACCTCTGCGACGGCGACGTCCCACCAGGATTCGTAGCCCGGAACTCGATCGTCGTAAGAAGTTTCGACAACAACCACAGTTGTTCGAGGCTGTTCCTGCGCTGAAACGAGCGCGGCCTTAAGCTCCTCCGCCGTGTGCGCTCGCACTGCCCACGCTCCCAGGCTCGCCGCGTTTGCGGCGAAATCAACGGGCAAAATCTCGCCGTCGTACTTTTCGCCGCAGCGGTAACGGTAGTTTGTGCCCATCCCTTCGTTGCCACAGGCCCGGCTGAGCCCGCCAATGCTCGAAAAGCCGTGGTTGTCCAGGAGCACGATGTTGAGTTTGAGGCCTTCCTGAAGAGACGTCACGATTTCCTGAGCCATCATCAAGTAAGAGCCGTCACCAACGAGGATGTACACTTCCCGCGAAGGATCGGCCATCTTCGTGCCCAGTCCGCCGGCAATTTCGTAGCCCATGCAGGAAAAGCCGTATTCCATGTGGTAGCCGCCCGGCTGACGGGTTCGCCAAAGCTTGTGCAGGTCTCCCGGCAAACTCCCGGCGGCACATACCACGATGTCCGAAGCCTTCGTAAAATTGTTGACCGCTCCGATGACTTCTCCTTGTGTGATGGGCGGCGCCTGGCGAGTGCCATAGATGCGGTCCACTTCATTTTCCCAACGAGTGCGGAAATCCTGAATCTTGCCGCGGTAGCTCTCTTCCACAGAGTATTCGCCCAAAACGCGATGCAATTCTGCGATCGTCGTCCGTGCGTCGCCCGTCAGCGGCAGGGCCGCGTGTTTGTAGGCGTCGAACTCCGCGACATTTATGTTGATGAAGCGTACAGATGGATTCTGGAATGCAGTCTTCGAAGCGCTGGTGAAGTCGCTGTAGCGCGTACCGATGCCCAGGATCAGGTCGGCCTCGCGCGCCATGATGTTCGCGCCGGGCGTGCCCGTCACTCCCACGGCGCCGAGTTGCTGAGGATGGTCGTAAGGCAGCGTACCTTTGCCTGCCTGCGTCTCGCATACCGGAATTCCCGTCGCCTGCGCAAACTTCGCGAGAGCTTCCGAAGCTTGCGAATAGAGAACACCTCCGCCGGCCACAATCAACGGTTTCTTCGCGCCTCGAACCCATCGAGCGGTGCGCTCCACGAGTTCTTGATCGCAGCGATTGCGCGGAATCACCCAAACCCTTTTCTCGAAAAACTCTTCGGGAAAATCGAATGCTTCCGTTTGCACATCCTGAGGGAAAGCGATCGTAACAGCTCCCGTATCCGCCGGAGAGGTCAGTACGCGCATTGCTTCAGGAAGTGAAGTCAGCAATTGTTCCGGGCGTTGAATGCGGTCCCAATAGCGCGAAACGGGCTTGAAGCAATCGTTTACGGAAATGTCCTGGGTCGTCGCGGATTCAAGCTGTTGCAACACCGGAGCGACGTTGCGACGCGCAAAAATATCGCCGGGTAGCAACAACACGGGCAATCGGTTTACGGTGGCCGTCGCCGCCCCGGTCACCATGTTCGTTGCTCCCGGTCCGATCGAGGATGTGCAGACCAATGCGCGCATCCGAAAACTTGTTTTCGCAAAAGCCGTAGCCGCATGGACCATGGCTTGTTCGTTGCGAAACAGGTAGTACCGCAATCCAGTGTCTTGCTCGAGCGCCTGTCCTATGCCCGCGACGTTTCCGTGCCCGAAAATTCCCAGGCATCCCCCGAAGAATCGAAACTGTTTTCCGTCTCTTTCGGAAAATTGATTCTTCAGGAAAGCAATCGTGGCTTGAGCCGCGGTCAGACGTACCGTCATAAAGCGATGCCCCTTCTAAATCGTGTGGCGCCCCAGACTTGCTTATTACAGGATTTTCCCCCACGCATCAGCAAAAGGTAAGCCGGGGAGGCAAGGGATTTGCCGCGCACCAGACTATCATCACAGCCATTCTTCCTGGCTGCCGCATGGGTAGTTTGAAGGAGGAGGGTTGGCGCGCGGAAGACACGATTCAGAAGCCGGGAATCTAAGCGATTATAATAGGCAGCCCTTGTGGGGAGCTCGCTAACGGATGCGTTCCACTCCCGAATCTTTTCCGCTCGATTTCTCGGTTCGGCATCGCCCCGGACGCAATACACCTGCATGGGCCTTCCTTTTCCGGCGCAACTATTCCCTCACAAGAGGCAGGCGAGGGTCCGTGTTTTTCCATGTCGAACGAATCCAGACATGCTGCACATCTTCCGTCACTGCCAAGGCTCGCGCGGAACCTGCGAGAAAATTCAGATAGTACACGTCGTATCCCGGCCCCGCCACTACCGGGTGGTATCCGCTATGCACCAGGACGCTATCGCCGTCTCTGGCTTTCAACGTCTGCTCACCCGCGTGATGGCCAGAATACAGATGCTGCAATGCAAATCCTTCGGGCTGACGGATTCGGTAGTAGTAGATTTCATCCAGATCAACTTCAGCGGGCGGATTGTGCACGTCGTGTTTATGCGGAGGGTAACTCGACCAATTGCCGCCGGGTGTATAAACTTCGATCACCATGAGCTTATCCGCCGGGAAGGCGGGGGTAATCACATCAACGATCTGGCGAGAGGCGTTCCCGCCGCCGCGAAGACTGCTCGCCGTGTTACTCGGTGTGATTAATTTGGGCTGCAAGCGAGCTTCCGACGGCGCGCGGCATTCCGCAATTTCGCAGGTTGTCTCCGCAGTGAAAACAGCCTCGTGTCCCGCAGGCAAATAGAGCGCATACGGAAAACCGTCAAAAACGTTTTTCCGCTTTCCTATTCGGTTAGCGCCTTTCCCCCACTCGACCTCGCAGATTCCTCCCAGAAGTACGTATGCCGCCTCCTCTTGATCGGTTCGGGTTCGATAGACGTCGCCTGGTTGCAAGCGGCGGACAAAGAAACTCATCCAGTCCCATCCCGCCCGCTGGCGAGGCAGAGAAAGAAGCTCGCCTGATTCTTGCTCCGGCAAATTCACGGAATGAATGAGAAAGTTACTCTCGCTCAAGATCTCACCCTCGCCATGAGCAGCATCCACACAACTTTTTCGACGTATGCGTCTAAGCGCTTTGAGACTATCGCAAAGGAGAATTCGATTGTCAATTCAGGGGACTGCGTCCCTGACGGGAGGGTTTCGTCCGAAACGATCAAGAATGGAGTGGTTTCGTTCGCGGAGTGAGGTCGTTACCCGGGCAAGCATGAGTCGTTGTGGCCTTGTCTCTCGCGGGGTTCTGCTCCGCTGGCAAATCCGTTGTATCGGGGACGGAGGAAGCGTACGATGCGCGAGCGAGAATTCCAAATCGGAAATCCCAGTTAAGCGCTTTTTCATTCACTATTTGCGATTACGAACAGTCAAGTTGCGCGTCTAATAGCTTCGGATATTTAAGCTAACGAGGAGATTCGCGATTATGCCAACACGATTCCGCGCGTCCATGGCCGGGCTGACTATGGCAATTGCTTTGGGGGCGCTGCTCTTCCTGCCTACGGTGCACCACGTAATCGCACAATCGAGCAATCCATACCCGCTGATGCGCAAGCCGACCGTGAGCAAAACGCAGATCGCGTTCAGCTACGGCGGCGACCTGTGGATCGTGGACCGCAGCGGCGGCGATGCGCGGCGCCTTACGAGCGATATCGGGATTGAGATCGATCCGGTGTTTTCGCCCGATGGCACGCAGATCGCGTTCACTGGGGAATACGACGGAAATGAAGATGTGTACGTAATTCCTGCGGCCGGTGGAGTCCCGAAACGGCTGACCTCGCACCCCGGCGCGGATCAAGTCGTGGGCTGGACCCGCGGCGGTGCTCGCATTCTCTTCCGCTCGAGCCGCGACACGTTTGCGCGCGGAACGCAACTGTACACGGTCGGCCTCTCCGGCGGACTGCCTGAAGTGCTGCCGCTGCCGAAGGCTGTTGAAGGCTCTTACTCGCCGGACAGCTCTCATCTGGCCTATGTTCCCTTTACAAATTTCTCGGAATCTTCACTGAACTACCGCGGCCTGAAGCACTATCGCGGCGGCACTGCTTCGCCGATCTGGATTGCCAATCTTGCCGATTCGACAGTGACAAAAGTTCCGCGCAAGGATTCGAACGACTCGGCGCCGATGTGGATGGGCGACAACGTGTACTTCCTTTCCGACCGCGATGGTCCGGTGAATCTCTACGTCTACGACACAAAGACGAAGCAAGTGAGCGCGGCGCTTCGGAGCAATGGCGTGGACATCAAATCGGCTTCCGCCGGTCCGGACGCGATCGTATACGAACAATTCGGCTCGATTCATCTTTTCGACATTGCGAAACGAGAACAGAACGCTGTAAATATCCGCGTGACAGGCGATTTCCCGGCGGTGCGGCCTCACTTCGTGAATGTCGGTGACAAGATCGAAAACGCGAACATTTCGCCTACGGGCGCGCGCGCGGTGTTTGAAGCGCACGGCGAAATTTTGACCGTCCCCGTTGAGCACGGCGACATCCGCAACCTGACAAACACCGCCGGCGCGGAAGAGCGCGATCCCGCATGGTCGCCCGATGGGAAATGGGTCGCTTACTTTTCCGATGAGTCGGGCGAATACGAACTGCACTTGCGCCAGCAGGACGGCATGGGCGACGTAAAGAAGTTCAATCTCGGGAATCCGCCATCGTTCTACTACTCGCCGACGTGGTCACCGGATAGCAAGAAGATCGCCTACCACGATAAGAGATTGAATCTGTGGTATCTGAACATCGACACTGGAAAACCCGTCCTTGTCGACACGAATCCTTTTGACCACGCTGCATTTAATCCTGCCTGGTCGCCGGACAGCCGGTGGATTGCTTACACGCGCCAACTCGACAGCGAGTTGAGTGCAGTGTTTGTTTATGGCATCGAAGACAAAACTCCACATCAACTTACGGATGGATTGAGCGATGCGGATTCACCCGCGTTCGACAAAAACGGGAAGTATCTCTATTTCTACGCCAGCACGGACGACGGCCCGGCCATCGCGAGCAGCATGGGCGGATATCAAGTACCGGTGACGAGCAGCGCGTACGTGATCGTACTTCCGACAAATCTGAAGTCGCCGTTGGCGCCTCAGAGTGACGAGGAAAAAATCGCGGCGGACAAATCAGCCGGTGCGGCTCCGGCCGATGCTTCCGCTCAGAAGGACGAGTGCGCGCCCGACGGCGATGCGAAAGCACATGCAGAGCAAGCTGCCGAGAAATCGGGCAAGAGTGATTCAGGTGAGAAAAAAGACGAGAAGAAAGATGAGAAGAGCGCGAAAGAAACGCCGGAAGTAAAAATCGACTTTGAGAATATCAGCCAGCGAATTCTCGCGCTGCCGATTCCCGGACGAAACTACAACCAGCTTCTGGCGGGCAAAACGCATGTGCTCTTCCTGCTCGAAGGCTCGATCGTAAATGGCGACGGGCAGACGGGCCGGGTCGTGCATAAATTTGATGTGTGCACGCGCAAGACCGACAAGGTGATGGAAAACATCGGCACGTTCGTCGTGTCAGCCAACGGAGAAAAAGCGCTGTACGAGCAATTACCGCCGCGGAGTCCAATGGCGGGCGGAGGCGGTCCACCACCTCACGGCACATGGATGATCAAGCCCGTGGACACTCTCGGCAAGCCGGGGGAGCCGGGCAAGCCCGATGGCACGCTGCACCTCGACGGGATGCAGGTGTACGTGGATCCGCGCGCCGAGTGGGAGCAGATGTTCCACGAGGTTTGGCGGATCGAGCGTGACTTCTTCTACGATCCCAATCTGCACGGCTTGGACAGGAAGTCGCAGATGGCGGCGTATCAGCCATACGTGGAGAACGTGATGAGCCGCGCCGACCTGAATTACATTTTTTCCGACATGCTCGGCGATATCACCGCTCAGCACGTCTACATTTTTGGCGGTGACCGGCCGCAGCCGAAGGCAGTGAACGTGGGCTTGCTGGGAGCGGACTACACCATCGATCACGACCGCTACCGCTTCGCCAAGGTGTACTTCGGCGAGAACTGGAATCCGAGCTTGCGCGCGCCGCTGACGGAACCCGGCATAAACGTCCGCGAAGGTGAATATCTGCTCGCAGTGGACGGCCGCGAAGTTCACGGCAGCGATGAAATCTACAGCTTCTTCCTCGAGCGCGCAGGCAAGTCCGTGCTGTTGAAAGTCGGACCGGACGCGGGCGGAAAAGACGCGCGGACAGTGACCGTGGTTCCGATCCCGGACGAACACGCACTGCGACAGCGCGAGTGGATGGAGAGCAATCGGAAAAAAGTGGACGATTTAAGTGGAGGCAAGCTCGCCTACGTTTATCTGCCGGACACGGCCGTGAACGGCTACACCAACTTCAATCGCTATTACTTCGCGCAGAATGCGAAGCAGGGCGCGGTGATAGACGAGCGGTTCAACGGCGGCGGCTGGATCGCAGACTACATAGTGGATTGGCTGAAACGGCCGTTGCTGGCCGCGGCAATGACGCGCGAGGGCGGCGACAGTCTGATTCCACGCGTAGTTCGAGGGCCGAAAGTGATGCTGATTAACGAAATGGCCGGGTCGGGCGGCGACGCTCTGCCTTGGATGTTCAGGCGGCTCGGAACGGGACCATTGATTGGAACGCGTACTTGGGGCGGGCTCATCGGCATTGGCGGCTACCCGCCACTGATGGACGGCGGGCTCATCACGGCACCGCGATGGGGCTTGTTCAACCCCGACACCGGTGAATTTGATGTGGAGAACAAGGGCATCAAGCCGGATATTGAGGTCGATCTTGATCCCGCGCTCTGGCGGCAGGGCCGCGACTCGCAGTTGGAAAAGGGAGTTTCCGTGGCGCTCGAAGAATTGAAGGAGCACCCTGCGCCGCCAATCAAGCGGCCGAAGTATCCCGTCTACAATTGGCCGAAGGTGCGCGCAGACGCGGCGAAGGGCGAGCCGCCTTCGAATTAGCCGCGACGATCACGACTCCAAACGTCCCGATGATGTCTCTATGGCATGCGAGAGCGAAGGCAATTTCGTCGAAGAACGAAGTCTGACGCGAAGTTACAGGGAGCGCTCGGGTAGATCCGCTTCAACAAAATGACCACGGTGATAAGCGAAAGGCATTCCAACATTCCATTCTAGCCTCTTACAATGGGGTATCGCGACGCGCAGGATGTGTGATATGTCCTCGGGAGCGCCCGTGCGAACCCTACTTCACAAAGGACCCGATGAGCCGGATACAAAGGAGAGAGCCACGTTCGGGTGGCTTGTCATTGCCATCACGTTATGTTTCGCCTCTCCAGGATCAGCCCGCGCCCATGATGTGCCGCGAAGTGAATCGCGCATCGAGGTTCACGGCCACGTAGTCCGCGTCGAATTCAGGCTGGACCTTCTTGAGTTGGGTTACGTCGACACCAAGGGAACTGGATTTATATCGACGGATGAGCTGGACAATTCGATCGGCCGAATTTATGCGGACTTCAAACAGCATTTTCTCGTTGGCGCTCCCGACTCTCCTATCCAGATAACTCTCGAACGGTACAGAGTGGTTGAGGATCACGTGGTTGACATGGAATTGGTGTACGAATTCTCGCATGACGTCACGGAGCTGACACTGACTTCCACGCTCTCTCAGATTACGCGGCCCGGCCACCAACATCTCGCCAATGTGAGTATGAACGGAACTCTCGAGGAAGCGGTGCTGAATGCCTCGAATCCGACTGCGACGTTTACCTCTGGTGAATCGAACGCACTTCGAACATTCGGGAGCTTTCTCCGCTTGGGAATCATGCACATCTTCACCGGATACGACCATCTGGCATTTCTGGTCGGTCTGCTGATTGTCACAACGAACCTTAAGTCGCTTATCAAGATCATCACTGCGTTTACGGTGGCACACAGCATAACTCTGGCTCTCGCCACCCTCGACATCGTCGAGCTTCCGACCCGGCTCACCGAGAGCGTGATTGCCCTAAGCATTGCCTACGTAGCGGTCGAGAACTTGCTGGGAATGCGCGTTATCGCGCGCTACCGTATTGCCTTTCTTTTCGGTCTCGTGCACGGATTTGGCTTCTCGAGCGTTCTGCGGGAGATGGGACTCTCTCGGGGGCATTTGGCGCTGTCGTTGTTTTCCTTTAATCTCGGAGTAGAAATCGGACAGGTCGCTTTTGTCCTCGTGCTGTTTCCGTTGATCGTTTACATGACGGCTTCCAGCTCGCAGCGGCGGTTTCAAATGAGCGTTTCTCTGATTGTGTTGTGCCTCGCAACGTATTGGTTCGTTCAGCGCGCGTTTCTCGCCTAGATAAGGAGAGGGTCATTCGCAAAGGAATTGCTCTGCTGGCTGCTTGCCTTCTTTTGATTGCAGTGCTCCTCTGGCGAATTGTTGGATCTGATCGGCGGAAATCTCCCGTGCAGCTTCGAGGAACCGGAGAAACTTTAGTAATCGCGGCTACGGGGGACTGGTTCACGCAGGCACCGGCTCCGTCCGGCATCACAGACCGGAGATTTGCGGGTGTCGTTGATGCTATAAAAAGCGCCAGTATTGGGCTGACAACCCTCGAAGAGAATCTTCTCGACGAGAAGAACATACCGGACGCGGAAGCGCCGGGGACCATCCGCTGGCCGTATGGAACCAAGCGTCAGGCCGAAGATCTGAGACGCGTCGGCATAACCGTGGTTTCCCTCGCGAACAATCATGCTGCCGATTACGGCGTTGAAGGCATGAAACAAACTCAGAAGATACTCGATGACCAAGGTCTGCGTCACGCCGGATCCGGCGCTGACCTCGCCGTGGCTCAAGCACCGGTCATTCTGGGCGCGGCGCCTCGCCGCGTCGCCGTGTTTGCCATCACAACGTCCGCATCCCCCGAATCGCGCGCGACACGATCGCGCGGCGAGATTCTAGGCCGGCCCGGCGCGAACGCGCTCAGATACTCCCCGGACGTGACCGTCGATCCAGAAACATTCGCAACTCTGCAACACTCTCCGATTGCCACAATGTCTGCCGAACGCGGCCAGTTGATAATCTCTGGAGCGATTATCAAGAAGGGGCGGAAAACATCCGTCGAGTTGGCGCCGAATGAGCAAGACATGCACGACATTCTCGATCAGATCCAACTTGTACGTTCCCAATCCGACGTCGTAGTCGTCATGCTTCACAGCCACGAGCCGCGAAACCAAAGCGATGTGCCGGCCGAGTTCGTGCAATCGTTCGCTCACGCGTTGATCGATGCCGGAGCGAGTCTCGTAGTGGGAAGCGGTCCGCACCAACTGCGCGGAATCGAGGTATACAAATCGGGTGCGATCTTCTATAGCCTGGGAAATTTCGCGTTCGATTACACCGCCGTGGATCCACACGCGGCTGATGTGTACGAGGCGGGAGCGGATTTATATCAATTGGCAATGGGCGCTCTAGGAAGTATGGGCAGTTTCCGAGTCCCGCAAACTGACGAGCCGATCTGGTGGCAGAGTGTGATAGCGGTCACAACTATCGAGCGAGGCGCCCTCAAGTCAATTCGGCTTCAGCCGATTGATTTGGGAGTCGATCTGCCGGCGGCCCAGCGGGGAGTTCCCCGAATCGCCTCGCCTGAACACGCCGGCGACATCCTGCAGACGCTTGCGAGACTATCGCAGAATTTCGGCACGGAAATTTCAGTACAAGACGGATTGGGTGATGTCCGGTTGAATAAATAAAGTCCCTGACCAGCCCTCGAGCCTTAGCATCCGGGTGTCTGTGCATGTCATGTACACAAGAAGGCCGCCAAGAACGCGGTTTATGGAAGCGTTGCAGCTTGCCCGCGTTCTCATTCCTGGCGATCGTCGTGCCGTCATCCGTTGCCATCGCGAGTTCGTCCGTTTCTTATTACAGCGAATTATGTTGACACGCAATTTCTGCAATGCTAGGCTGCGCCCCCGGAATTCGGAGGGCTGGAGTCCCGGGTCCTATCGCACCAGTTCACTCCTGAACGTCATTGGCAACGCAGCGGGTCGAGTCTCCGAGTTCCGATTGTGAATCATTGTTGGAAAAGAGCTGGTGCGGTGGAAAGTTACCGCCGAGCTGCGGCTTGGGGCCTCAAGAAAGCTTATAGGGGGCGGAAGATGAAAATGAACAGTTTTCGAACTTTGGCCCGGTTTTTCGTGGCGGCTAATCTGGTTGGAGTCTGCGTGGGCCTCGCCTTTTTCCTTCAGCGCGGAGCTGTGGTTGCCGCGCAGGATCAAGGCCGGGATCCTTTGGCCACGAACGTACCGGATGGATTTACCGTCGCCGCGGTCGGCGACATTATCGAGGCCCACCCGGCAACGCCAAATCCGGAAAATAAACCTATCGCAGCGATATTTCATTCTGCAGACGTCAGCGTAGGCAATTACGAGGGTGCCATCGTGGACTACCGGCAGTACAAGGTCCCGCAAAATATTATCAGCCACTATTGGGCGCTCAATGGAGAGCCAGGAGTAGCAAAAGATCTGAAGGCGATGGGGCTTGACATGGTGGGACGTGCTAACAACCACCAGAGCGATTGGGGTATCGATGGTGCGCGCGAGACTGACCGCTGGCTGGATGAAGCGGGCATCGTGCACGCTGGCGACGGAGAGACGCGGGATCTAGCTCGTGAAGCGCAATATTATGATACGCCAAAAGGCCGCGTCGGATTGATTTCGATCAATTCGTCGATTTCCGATCCACAGCAGATCCCAATTAATGCCAATGGTAAAATGCCCCCCAGGCCCGGAGCCAATCCTCTCCGCCTGATTCGCTACACCATCGTTACTGCGGATCAAATGGAAGCTCTGCATAAGATCCGCGATGCTTATCCGAGGAGCAGCCAATCGGGGAACAATCGGAACGTAGCGGCGGACAGCCTTTCAGCGCCGGTCTACGAATTCATGAATACATTGGGTCCCGACGAACTTTATCTCTTCGGGACATGGTACAGAATCGGGGACAAGCCTGGATTCAGCTACAAAATGAATCCGCTCGATGAGCACGAGATTGTGCAGAGCATTCGAAGCGGAAAACAGAATTGCGATTTTCTGATCGTGATGATCCACGCTCACCAGGAGCCCGGAGCGGATTTCATCACTCAAATTTCCCATGAGGCCATTGATGCGGGCGCGGATGAATGGGTGGGAACGGGGCCGCACCACATGCTGGGGATTGAGATTTACAAAAATAGGCCCATATTCCACAGCCTAGGTGACCTGTTTTTCGAAATTAACCTCGCCGTTCAGCCGTCCTCGGCTGAGGAGCGTGAATCCTACGGGCCGGAGATCGCGGCAATGGACGACGCTAGCTTTGCCGCCAACTTCTGGGATCACATGCCTCGCGAGCCCATCTATGATAGCGCGATCGTCGTTTCTCGATTCGATCACAACCAATTGTCGGAGCTTCGAATCTATCCGATTGATCTGGGATGGGAACGGCGCCGCGCCGATCGTGGGGCGCCTAGAATCCCTTCGCCGGAGATGGCCCAAAAATTTCTTCAGCAGCAGCAAAAGGATTCGGCGGAATACGGCACGAAAGTCTCGATCGAAGGCAACGTCGGCGTGGTCAAATTGGCGCCAATGGCAAACACCGGCAGCGAGAAGCACTGATCAGTGCCGTATCGTAGGTCGCGAAGCGAGTGCCTCCTTCCAGGAGGCGCAGTTACGTCAGATCGATCTCGCAATGTCCGGGCACAATACTTTCGATGAGCGAAATCGGCGATGAACTTGCAATGATTAGCGCCAGCTCGCTTCGCATGCCCAATGCGGAGCGAGCGGCGAAAACAAATATTGGCAGCGCCGCGGCATTCGAAGAAATGCTGCGCCTTTCGCAGCAAGATCCCGATCGCTTTTGGGCCCAGGCCGCCTCAGAACTCGAGTGGATTAAGCCCTGGCACTCTGTCCGCAAAGGCGATCTCCCGCATTTCGAATATTTCTGCGGCGGTGTTGGGAATCCGTGCGCGAACATGCTCGATCGCCATTTGAAAAACGGCGCGGACAACAAAGTCGCGCTGATCTGGGAGAGCGAGAGTTTCGAAACAAAGTTTTATACCTACCGGATGCTGTACCACGAAGTGAATCGCTTCAGTAACGTGCTCATCGGCCTCGGACTGAAAAAGGGCGATCCCGTCGCGATCTTCCTGCCGAATCTTCCGGAAACGGTCATTGCGGTCCTCGCTTGTTTTCGCCTGGGGATCGTCTTCAATACGATCTTTTCTGGATTTTCGGCGGAGTCATTAAAGAACCGCGTTGACGGCTTCGAGCCAAAGGTGATCGTCACTGCCGATGCCGTGCGGCGGCGCGGCAAGCTAATTACACTCAAGGACAAAGTTGATGAGGCGATTCAGTCTCTCCCGAGCGTCCACGCCGTCGTAGTCGTAAAGCGAACCGGAGCTCCGGCGAACATGAAACCGGGCAGAGACCATTGGTGGGACGATTTGATGCTGAAGGCCAGCCCCGAATGTCCTCCGGAGCCACTCGAAGGCAATGAGCCCGCCATCGTCTTCTACACCAGCGGCACCACCGGCAAACCAAAAGGCGTCATTCACTCCGGAATGGGTTTTCTCGTCAACTGTTACATCTACGCGAAATACCAATTGGACCATCATCCGAACGACGTGCTGTGGTGCACAGCGGATATTGGTTGGTTGACAATGCACATCTGGGGCATCGTCGGCGCTTTATCCAACGGTGTGACGACGATTTTCTACGAAGGCGCTCTAGATTGGCCGCACCCGGATCACTTCTATAAAGTGGCCAACAAATATCATGTGAACAAACTCATGACTGCTCCCACAGTTGTACGCGGGCTAATGCGCCATGGCGACACGCTTGGCGAAGCCAACGAGTTGCCGGACCTCGATACCATCTGCGTTCTGGGCGAGCCGCTTAATCCAGAGGCGTGGCATTGGACCGATGAAAAGCTTGGCAAAGGCCGCGCGTATATCAACAACATGTGGGGACAGACGGAACTCGGTGGCTGCCCATTGTCCAGCGCGGCATGGCTGACTCCAATGAAACCGGGTTCCTGCGGCACTCCATTTTTCGGCGCGAATTTGGATGTAGTTGACGACCAGGGCCGGTCACTCGGCCCGAACATGCCGGGTAATCTCGTCGTGCTTGCGCCGTTTCCGACACTGGTGCGTGGTCTATGGAAGCAGCCGGAGCGCTACGTCCAGGAATATTTCGAGCGAATTCCGGGATGCTATTGCACGTACGACGCGGCGGTCAAAGATAAGGACGGCCACTTTTGGGTATTGGGCCGCACCGACGACGTAATCAATGTGGCGGGGCACAGGCTAAGCACGATGGAAATCGAGAGCGCGATTATGGAGTGCGAAGGCGTTGCGGAGACTGCCGTTGTTGGCGTGCCGAATGATATAAAGGGCTCGATGCCGGTGGCGTTCGTCATCCTTCGGACGGGACGCGAGCCGTCAGCCGAACTGAAACAAAAGGTGTGCGGGCGTGTCGAGTCAGCGATCGGAAAAATTGCCGTGCCCGGAATGATTTACTTCAGTGAAGTTCTACCCAAAACATCCAGCGGAAAAATCATGCGGCGCCTCTTGCAGGAGATTGTGACAACGGGCGCGGCACGCGGCGACATCACGGGCCTTGAGGACGTCGGAGTTATCGAAAAGATCCGAAGCGTGGTGAGCGCCAGTTTGAAAGAGCAGGAAAAACGTAAGAGTTGAGTTTCGAACCCGCATCGTCAAGTCGGCCGCGCGCGCCGGATTGGATTTCCTCTGGGCCCTCTCCGCTACTCATGAAAATGAAACTCTGTCTGTGGTCAATGAGCAAAATCGCCGCCCCTGCACTTGTAGCGGCCGGCTTCAGCCGGGCATCTGCGCTTTTTCTTTCGATGCCTCTACTATCCTTCGAGCGGAGCGCAACATGAGCAACGGATGGCAAGCACTTCAAGTATCGATCGACGGCAAAATTGGACGCCTCCTCCTGAATCGGCCTGACGTTCTGAACGCCTTAAATTACACGCTCGTGCTTGAAATCGAGCAGGCCGTTCGCGAGCTGGAAAACCAGGTAAGGGTCGTCCTGATAGAAGGGGCAGGCGAGAACTTCTGCGCCGGAGCGGATTTACGTTGCGTGGCCGAAACGCAAAAAATGCGCGAGTTCATCGAGCAAATTAACCGTGCATTCTTTTCTATCGAAGAGGCGCCGATTCCGGTGATTGCAGCCGTCCAGGGATATGCGCTCGCTGGCGGTTTCGAGCTGATGCAGGCCTGCGACATCGTCATCGTCGCGGACAACGCCGTGATCGGAGATCAGCATTCCAACTTTGGACTCATACCCGGCGGCGGCGGAAGCCAGCGATTGCCACGGCTCATCGGCCGGCAACGAGCGCTGGCATTATTGCTAAGCGGCGCACGTTTGTCCGGGAACGAAGCAGTCGCGTGGGGTTTGGCGTACCGATCGGTTCCTCTGGCGGAGTTGCGGGAGCAGAGCATGGCTCTGGCACAAAACCTTGCGGCGAAGAGCCGAGGCGGTTTGAAGGCAATGAAATATCTCGTGAACCGCGGAGCGGAAAAACCATTGAACGAAGCGATTGACCTGGAAGTGGACACGTTCTTGGAGTGGATTAGAAGCCGTGATGCCCAAGAAGGATTGCGCGCCTTTCAGGACAGGCGCTCTCCTCGCTTCGAATAACGCGCGAACCCTTCTCTGATATTGGCCGCCATTCCAGTTCGCCAAGCGCCGTCACTTTGATGCGCCGGACGAAAGTTCGCGCTGGCGCCGCCAGTAGCGAGCTAGTCCATACCAATTGTGCCGCGACGATATCGAATGCTCGAACCAGAGAACCTCTTCCGGAGTCACCAGCGAAGACATTTCCGCCTTCACCATTTCTGAAAAGTTTTGGGCGCGGCTCGCATCATCTGCGTCGTGGTCGAGCGACAGGCGAACAAATTCGCTCCAACGCTCGAGGCGCTTGCGAAACTCGGTCATATGCCATTTGACGTTGCCCGCCAAACCAAAATGAGTCAGAAATAAGCGCTGTGGTTGGCGGCTTTCTATGAGATTCACGCTTTCATTTATTTGCGCCAAATCAACATCGGGCGGCGGCGTCGCGGGATACACATAGGAGTCGGTGATTCTGACGCCCGCCGCGTCTCCCACAAACGCTACCTTGCTGTCCATTTCGAAATAGCTGACGTGATGGATCGCATGCCCCGGAGTGTAGAGAGTTTCGAATCTTCTCTCTCCGATGGTGATATCCTCACCGCCATTCAATACAGTCAGATTCTGGGCAGGCACTGGTTTAAATGCTCCCCAAAACTCTTCTATGTTTGACCCGAACACGCGCGAGGCACTTTTCAAAAGCCGCGCCGGGTCTATCAAATGTGCGGCGCCTCGCTCGTGTACAAACACGCGGATTCGAGGATTTTGTTCGACGAGTGTGCCAGTCACTCCTGCGTGATCGAAATGGATGTGCGTGAGTAGGATCGTCCCGATGTCCGAGACGGAGGCGCCCCTCTCAGCCAGGCTTCGTACCAGTTCTCCAAGAGTAGATGTAGGGCCCGGGTCCAACAGGGCAAGCTCTTGCCCACAATCCAGCAAGCAGCACGCGATGTACCGATCCCGATTGCCGTGCTTGAGATCAATAGTTACGTTCGACGTCGAGAAATTGTCCAATAGATCGCGCATTCGTGAATTTCTACCACAGAAAACCTGTCGAACTTAGTCTGTTGCATTAAATCGACGGGTACAACTTAATTCGACTGCGGCCCTTCCTCGCCTCCTGATATTACACCCTATGCGCGGCGGGATGACGAATTAAGCGTCGTAACGTGATATTGTGTATCGCGACGCGCGGTCGCATTTGCATCGCGCGCGTCGCTCCCGGAGGTTTTGTTGCCGCCGGTATCGCGCTAACCACTAACGGCCCCGATCGGCATGAAGTCATTTTGCATGCTGAATACGTACTCACTCGGTGGCGAATATCTTCTGGGAACTTAGCCTGCATGTAACTAACTGCATTTGACTCTGAGCGTAGACCGCTAGGTTGGCTTGCCGATCGCAATTCAGATCTGGCGCTTCTTTGCTATGTTACTGATATGTATGCCTTTAGTATCTAGCCTGACAGCTATCCAGAATTGAACAGCTGAGGGTACTCTAGCGGATGAGGTGCAGGTATTGATTGGGGAAGACTTTGATCGCCACAGCGGGGCGTTCCTCAGAACCGGCAGCGACATTTGATCGAGTCAACCGTCGCATGCCTGCCAATCCATCGCATCGAGAATGAATTGGTGATTTCAGAATCGGCAACACCCAGGCGCTTTGCCAGAATTGCGTGCCCAGACCGGACCTTGGTAGATTCCGGTGCGACTCCAGTTACATGGTCAATATTACACTATGGTCGCTGTTGGCAACAATAATGCAACAATCCTCTTGACAGCAATATTCAATTGGGGATAGATTGCGCGCCATCGCATGTCCACAGAGAAGGTGATAGTTCGCATCGAAAATATGCGTCAAACCGTACACGCTGGACCTACGGCGCCCTGGTGGCATTGCTCTGCGGCTGAGTTGGGTTTCTACTCGGGGGACACATGAAGCGTTTACCTATTGTTGTTTTCTTCGCCGGATTTCTCTGCGCATCGGGTGCGTTGGCGCAAACTGGCGGGACTGGAGCGCTTACAGGCTTCGTTAAAGATCCCTCGGGCGCTGTGATTTCCGGGGCCAGCGTGACGATCACAAATAATCAGACGGGCCAAACCCGCAGTGAGGTCACCGGAAGTAATGGCGCCTACACTTTTCCCCTTCTGCCACCGGGCACGTACAAGGTGGAGTTCAAGGCCAATGGCTTCAAAACCCTCTATATAAATGCGGCGCAAGTCAATGTTACCGAGACAGATGAACTTGATGGCGCTTTGGTCGTTGGAAGCGTCGAGCAATCCGTGACTGTCTCGGAAGTTACGGAACAGCTCCAGACACAATCGTCCACTGAGGGAACATTGGTGGGGAGCAAAGAAATCAGCGATCTCCCGCTGACAACGCGAAACTACACTCAGGTACTGTCGCTGTCTCCCGGCGTCACCAGCAACGTGACCAACGCTGCGAACCTTGGAGCAGGGTCCTCGCAATTATTTGTGAACGGGAGTATTTACTCAGCCAATAATTTTCAGATGGACGGCCAGCAGACCAACAATTTCGGCTCGGGCACGGACAACGCGGAATACACTTTCTATGCCGAACTCGCCATTCCCAACCCGGATGCGATTGCCGAGTTCAAGATCCAAACATCGCAATACGACGCGGGTTCCGGCCGGAACGTGGGAGCGAACGTAGATGTAGTGACTAAGTCAGGATCGAATACGTTTCACGGAGCGGCGTGGGAGTTTTTGCGAAACACAGATTTGGATGCAAACTCCTTTTTCAGTAATGCGTCCGGCCAGCCCCGTGCTGTCATGAGGCAAAATCAATTCGGCGGAAGCGTCGGCGGCCCCATTCTCAAGAACAAGCTATTTTTCTTCGGTTCGTATCAGGGAACGCGGCAGGCCAACGGATTATCGTCGGACAGCATGTCCACTCCGTTCTTGCCAAGTCAGCTTTTTGGCGTTGACCGCGGCACCGCAACCGCCGCGACTTACGGCGCTCTATTCTGCGGGGTCAACGGGGGCATGGGAGTCAACGGCGGCGCCGTCGCCTGCGATGGCTCGAACATAAATCCTGTCGCTCTGGCCTACCTTCAGCAGAAAACGCCTAGCGGACAATACTGGATTCCCAATCCGCAGAATCCGAACGGTTCTTCGATATTCAGCGAACCAGCGACATATTTGGAAGACCAATTCCTGGTCAACCTTGATTACGTCGTATCGCCCAGGAACACCCTCTCCGAGCGGGTGTTTTGGTCCCGTGACCCGCAGATACTTTCAATTGATTGCGGCGCTACGTGCCTGCCGGGCAATCCAGGAATCATCAAGAGCAACACCTTCAACGGCGTCTTGAAGCTGACTTCAGTACTCACGCCCAATCTTGTCAATGAAGTGAGGGCTGGATTTACTCATTCGCTCTGGCACGACAGCAGCTCCCAGTTTGTAACGCCGCAGCAATTCGGCATGACGCCATTAAACGCATGGCTCAACGAACTTCCTGAGATCACGATCAATGGACTTTTTTCGATGGGCGGAGCCGCATCCGACAATGGCTACTCGGCTCCGACCACGTACCTCGTTGGCGACCACCTTTCCTGGAACCACGGAATCCACACAGTCCGCGTGGGATTCGAAGGAGAGAACGTCCGGTTTATAGAGTCAGTAGCGGCGGTTGCGCGCGGAGAAATCACCTTCGCAAGTTTTAATGACTTTCTGCTGGGACAGAACGCCACGCAAAACGGAACGGCCGCAGCAGGAGACCCGATGAGCAATATTTCAACCACGGGCCCACTGGAGAGCGAGTCCGTGCCGGGCGGAGTGTACGGTTCCTTCAGAATAAGGGATTATGCAACTTTTGCTCAGGACGACATTAAGCTGACTCGCCGGCTGACGGTGAACCTGGGCTTGCGATGGGAGTACTTTGGCGGAATGAGGGATTCGCGTGGATACGTTGGGAATCTTTCGACCAAGGCCCTTGATTCGGTTCCCATCCCACCCCCGGGCGGAACTCTCGTCGGTTTCGATGTCGCTTCGAACTATCCGGGTACGCCGCCGCCAGGTGTAACGCGTCGCTCGACTCCATACGGTCAAGAGCAGCGCATGCCATTGAGCAACTTCGGGCCGCGGATCGGTTTCGCGTGGCAACCGCTGCACAGTAGCAATCTCGTGGTGCGCGGCGGTTGGGGCATCTACTATCAGGAAACAAACGGCAACGTGCTCTTCTTCCCCTTGAACTACCAACCGCCTCTTGCTCTTAACGTTGGTCTGTCGAATTCGCTGCAACCCGCAGCCACGTTCCAAACCCCATGGCCTAACTTGCCTCCTCTAGGGTTCGTCCCCCGCGTGGTACCCGAGGTTCCCTCCCAGGTACAGACGAATGCGTATCTCGGTCCATGGAACACTCCGAAGACATTGGCCGAAACCCTCAATGTCCAATATCAGTTCTTGCCCACGTGGGTGTTGGAAGTTGGCTACGCTGGAAACAGAGCCGATCACGTGGTGGCTGCATATCAGGCCAACAACATACCTCTCTTGGCGAGTCCAGCCAACCCCATCACGAACCCGCAAGACGGCACGCTGATCACTACGAATACGGCTGGCAATGCGTATCTCCGCGTTCCATGGGTCGGTTTTGGGCCGATGAGTGTCCTCTGTACTTGCGCGGATCATAATAGCAACTACAACGGGCTGCAGATTTCGGTGCGAAAGCAGTTCTCTCACGGGCTAACGTTCCAAGCGGCCTATACATACAGCAAAACGCTGACCGATTTTGAAGGTGGCGGAGGAGACGTCGGAGGTGATAGCAATAATCCCTCGGATCTCAGACAAGCGTACGGCCCGGCCGATTTCGACCGAACACAACGCATCATTTTCAATTACGACTACCAACTCCCTGGCTATCATCAAGGCCGTGAGTTATTGGGTAAAGTATTGACAGGATGGTCTGTTTCGGGCGTAACGACGCTGCAAAGCGGAGACCCGTTGACTTTTGTTGATTTCCTGGCAGGGTCGGCGTATTACGGAGGCATTAATTTCTCCAGCCGTGCCGAATTTTGCTCAGGGATGTCGAACTCGGATGTGGGGACTTCGGGTTCGGTGAAAGCTCGCCTGAATGACTACGTCAACGCCGCCGCGTTCTGCGCACCACCGGTGGTGTCCGTCGGAGGGCCAGGAACGACGGGCACGGACTTCGGCAACACGGGCCGGGGCATCTTGCGCGGCCCCGGGCAGGACAATTGGGATATCTCCATAGCCAAGGCCACGCGAGTGGGGGGCTTATCGGAACAGGCACATCTGGATTTCCGAGCTGAATTCTTTAACACCTTCAACCACGCTCAATTCGGGGATCCTGGCGAGTATCTGCACCTGCCGAGTCTGGGGGTCATCAATTCTACAATCGTAGCACCGCGTCTAATCCAGTTCGGGCTGAAGTATGTTTTCTAGTATGACTGCATGAGGGCCGTTTCGCCGTGCGCTATCGCAGTTTGCCTTTCGTGTGAATTAAAGATTGGGAATTCCGCACACGTGGAAAGAGCGAGCAGCGATGTTCTTCGATGCACCCTGCAAAGTCGTGGATGATCTCGACCGCGAAGCAAGAAATGCGATTAGCGAGCTAAAGCGCTCATAGTGCGGTACGACAAAACAGTTGCGTACGGTCGAGTTCCATCTTGCTGCCGGCGGACCACCCTCTAGGCAATAACTGTCCGCCGGCGACCGCTCGCTCAGCCAATTGCTCGATTGGAGGTTAGCCCATTGGATACTTACGTCCTCGGCTTGGCACTGCACCCGGCCTCATCTTGGGTTGCGGATAAGCGTCTCGAGGAAATGGTTTTTGATACTGCGAAGGCGGCCCTCGATGATGCCGGGATTACCCGCGACGAATTGGATCACGTCACCATCGCCGCTTGCGACGAACTCGACGGAAGAAGCATCTCGAGCATGCTTCTTTCCGCGCCCGCTGGCGCCTATCTGAAAGACGAGATCAAAGTTACAGATTCTGGGCTGATCGGCTTGTGCCTGGAGGCAATGCGAATCGAGTCGGGAAGATTTCACCTCGGTCTCCTTTCCAGTTGGAACAAAAGTTCAAAGGCGCCTTTTGAAGACGTAATGAGGATGCGCTGCGAGCCCTTCTACACGCGGGACATTGGCCTGAATGCGTCAATTGCCGATGGCTTTTTTGCGCGCGCAGTCTGCGACGCGTACGGAATCAGCGAATCGGATGCCAATGGCGCGGTCCGCGCCAGCTATAAGCGAGCAAGTGACAACGAACGCGGGATGCGAGCGGCCGTCCCTTCGCTAGAGGAGATTGAAGCTTCTCCATACGTGGCCGCTCCGCTGCGCAAAATGCAACAGGCGCCAGTTACCGATGGCGGTGTCTCGATGGTCGTCTGTTCCGGCGCATGGCTGAAGAAACATCCTCACAGGCGGCCACTCGCCCGCCTATCAGGAGTGGCGTGGCGAGTGGACAATTATCAGCTCGGCAAGAAGCGCCTGTCCGCGTTAACTGGATTTAAAGAGTCGTTTCAAAAAGCAATTGCGATGAGCGGCCTGCGGGATTTCAGTCTACTCGACGTCGTCGAACTCGACAGCCAGACGGCGTTCCACGAAGTGGCATTCCGCCGCGCCCTTGGCCTACCTGACTCTTGCAACGTCTCGCCATCGGGAGGGCCGTTTGCACAGAACCCTTATTTCTGCACGGGTTTGGTGAATGCCGCCGAGGCCGTGCTCCAGATCTCAGGCCGGGCCGGCGCGGTCCAGGTAAAAGGAACTAAGAGGGCTGCGGCGCACGGGTGTCACGGATTTGCGCAGCAGGGCAACGCCGTCGCAATTTTCGAGGGAGCTTAGGAATGCCGAAAAACCGTGTGGCCGTTATCGGTGTCGGGGAAACGGTATTCAAAAATAATATCGTAGACAAAACTTATGTCGAGCTGGCGCAGCAAGCTGCAAAGGCAGCTCTCGACGATGCCGGACTCACTCCCGACGATATAGATGCTGTCGTATTCTCGATGGCTCCGACGCAGTTCATGGGAGTCAACGATGTGGATAAGTGGGCAGTAGATTTGGTCTGGGCATCCGGAAAACCCTTTATGCGCGTGCACACGGGAGGCGCTACCGGAGGCTCGGCGTTGCATGCCGGATATGCGCACGTCGCCTCCGGAATGTATCGCACCGTCCTAGTGGTCGGTGCTGACCGCGTAACCGAAACTCCGGACGCCCAACATGTGTTGAATCTAATTTGGGATTTGTTTTACGAGCATGATTTCGCTCTGAACACCGTGACTATGACAGCGCTTGCGACTCAGCGCTACATGCATAGGTACGGAACGACCGAAGAACAGTTTGCACGCGTCGTGGTGAGGTCGCGCAAGAACGCTCTTAAAAATCCATACGCGCACCTAAAAGGAAACATAACGGTTGATGATGTAATGAAATCGCCGCGGATGTCCTGGCCCTACAAGTTGTTTGACATATGCCCTCGCTCGGCGGGAGCTGCCGCCGTCGTTCTCGCAAACGAGGAAGTCACAAAAAGCCACTGTTCCCGGCCCGCGTTCATCAATGGCATCGGCGGGAGGACCAGTACAGTTTTCATGGGCGACAGAGTCGGCCCGTTTGCAGACGCGGAGCTGTCGGACGAAGCTGAGTTTGTTTCCGCAGGCAAGGAAGCGTACGCGCAGTCCGGTATCACGAATCCGATGAAGGAAATTCAAGTTGTCGAGCTCTACGATCCGTTCAGCTCGACGCAATTTCCACAACTCGAGTCTCTAGGATTCTGCGAGCGGGGCCAAGCCCAGAACCTCAGCGATGAAGGGGCGTTCGAGATGGGCGCGTTGCTCAGCGTCAATCCCTCCGGCGGAACTTTGTGTAGTAATCCGATCGGCGTTACCGGGCTCGTGCGTGTGGCCGATGCCGCTCTGCAGGTGATGGGAAAAGCTGGCGAGGGACAAGTGGCGGGAGTACAAAATGCGCTTTCGACGGCGATCGGTGGCTCCGTCCAATTTGTTAATTGCACGATTCTCGGCGCCGACTACATATAAAGTGAACTTCAGATCAAAACGATAAGGTGGCGATCATATGGTGAAGCAAGGCTCGGACAAGAATGAAAACGTCATTTACGGTGAATGGCACGTTCGTTACAAGTATTCAGTTGGGAAGGTTGCGGGAAAATTCTTCGATGGCTTGAAGCAGAAAAAAATTCTCGCTACCTACTGCGACAAATGCAAGCTCTCATTCTTACCGCCGCGCGCATACTGCGAGAGATCCTTCGAACCGTGCAGTGGATGGATAGAAGCCGGTCTCGAGGGCGTGATCGAAGCCGCAACGATAGTGACGGCCGAATTTGAAAATCTTCCGAAGCCGCCATATGCCATTGCATACGTCCGGTTGGATGGCGTGAGCACCGCAATGATCAACTTCGTGCGCGGACTTGATTTGAGCGATGTAAAAAGCGCGGCCGAGCGTTTGGAACCGGGCACTCGCGTCCGGGTTGAGTTCAAAGACAATCCGGAGGGGCGCATCACCGATTTTCATTATGTTCTCCCCACTCCGTAAAAACTAGCCTGAACTGAGAGTGCTGATCCCGTTGGCACGATCCGCATGGAAATCTCCCGAGCTTCGCGATCTCCCTGTCGATTATTTCCCCGTCACACCTCTGTTGGCGTCTGATCGAGAGCTCGTAACCGGCTCTCGCGTTGTTCTTGCGCCGATCTCGTAGGCCCCTCAAAACAACTCTCAAAGAAAGACAACGCCGGCTCCAATAATAATAGATACGAATCACGAAAGAGGCGCCATGCTTCATAGCCGAGCCATCCTTGAGGCAAGAGCTCCGACGGGAGAAAAGGATCGAGGTAAAGAAAATCTCCGAAATCGTAAACCAGGCGCATCTTCGCTACGAAGCACTTATCGTCACTCGGACGATCTGCAGCGGTGATCTTCTCTCGATATCCGCGCCAACTTTTAATGAAACGGCCGTAATGCCGCTGGACGGCGTCCAGATTATAGCAGCGCTTGATGAGTGCGGATTGCGTTTGGGCGCTCACCTGGCGCGCGCGAAACAGGTGAACGTATTGGTCAAGATTCCGCAAGGCCAGGTGACGCAGGGTCACTTCAACAACTGGATTCGGACTTATCCACGTTGCCGGCGTCATCGATCCGAATCCAAGAAATGTCAGTTCGCGGCGCAACCGGTCGCGATGCTGCCCCAACCGTTCGGGCACCGAGTAAGTCAGGATGGTCCACTGGCCGTCCCAAGTGGCGTGTCGCGGAGAAAACATGCGGGGCCGCACCTCCTCTAGCCTCTCGCGGCCCACTGGTGTCAGTGCATAGAACGTGCGATTCGCTTCGGTACTTCGCTGCAACCACCCTAGCTTCGCAAGCCTGCACAGAGCGGCGCGTGTCGCGCTCGGTGCGATGCCCAGCTCCGATGTGAGCCGCAGCATCGACCGTGGCGAGATGGACGAACCAAAGTGCTGAATATAATCAAAATACAGCTCAAAGATGGTCCGCTTTGCATTCAAGGTGAATTTACTCCCGAGTCGGCGTGCATTGTACCGTTTCCGTTGCTCAACCTGAAACGTATATTGAGGTTCCGCAGAAACCAGACTTGATGGGTCGAGCGGCTGACTCCCGCTCTCTCGGGCAGATAATTGCGGTGTTAAGGGAGTTGGAGTTCACCCTGAACCGCCCCCCAAAAGTGGCAGATGATTCCTACCAGGATTCGTCTCGATCGCAACGATCTGCAACTGCACAGTCGCTCGTTAAGGCGGGTTTGGGCCCGTATCCTCTACATAGCGGAAGCGACATATTCCCCATGGGCTTTTGTCAGAAAGCTTCGCCACATATCTGAGATTTACTGGCCCAACTTGGAGCACAAACGCGAAAGGAATCATGCTCGTTTTGGAACGGATCAGATTTTGGGAGATTCCGTGGTTGTGTGAAAAAACGAGCCTATAGAAGCTTTCGGCCGGGCAATCCACTCCGACTGGGCAACGCTTCACTTCCGCACTGGTTCAGCCGAATCGCGAACGGTCATCCTAAAAATATCACTCAAGAGAAATAAGTCCGTGAGTAGGGCGCGGAGATGAATCGATGCGTTGAGATTGTCGATTAATTGAGAACTGATGGACGGTTGGGCTTCGGTGCTGACGCTCCGTGGTTCCTCCGCAATATTCCGTTTCTCGAGATCGACGATGCTGAGATCCAACAGATTTACTACTACCGGTGGATGCTTTTTCGTTCACATATCCGCGATATCGGACCGCAGGGCACAACCGTCCTCGAGTTCCTCGAAAACGTTCCGTGGGCGCGGCAGCCGTATACCGACCTGAATGACTCCGCGTCTTTTCACATCATGGAAGGGCGCTGGTTACGGGATCCATCGATCGTTGACAGCCTGATCGATCATCTGTACAGCGGCGGCGCAAATGACCGGCATTTCTCCGAGTCCATCGCGGCTGCCACGGAGAGCAGTACCCGCGTGACGGGCGATCCTGGGCCTGCGCTTCGTCATCTGGACACGATGCAGCACATCTTCAATCTTTGGGACGATCATTTCGATCGGACGCGCAATCTTTACTGGATTGAACCGTTGCTCGATGCTACTGAATACTCGATCGCATCCATTGACGCTTCGGGCGCGGGCTTCATCGAGAAACCCGGCACCGATCAGAATGACAACGGATTTACCGGCGGATATGCCTTTCGGCCTTCGATCAACAGCTACCAATTCGCCAACGCACAGGCTATTGCGCGCTTGGCCAGTCTGTCCGTCAATCCCGATGTGGCTGCCGATTATGCGCGACGCGCGGAGAACATCCGGTCGGCTGTGCTGACTCAGCTTTGGAATCCTGAGCTGCAGCACTTCATGGATCGCTATCAACGTTCCACGCAATATGTAACCGCGGGTGAGTCTATTCGCGGGCGTGAGCTCGTAGGCTTCGTTCCGTGGTTTTACGAACTACCTCCAAACGATGCGTCCAATCTTGCGGACTATGCCATCGCGTGGCGGCATCTGTTGTCGGCGGCGGAGTTCGCCGGCGCATACGGGCTCCGCACCGTGGAACCGTCGTATCCGCGCTATGTAACACAGTATCGCTACGATCAGGCGACGGGTATGCCGGAGTGCCAGTGGAACGGGCCATCGTGGCCGTTCCAGACCTCGCAGGTACTCACTGCGCTAGCCAATTTGCTGGACGATTATTCACAGTCAGTCATCACGCGAGCCGACTACCTGCGCCTATTGCGGCAGTACACCCATCAACATTACTCGTCGCCCGATTACGCCGACATTCAAGAGGACTACAACCCGGATACGGGCGCGCCAATTGTTGGGCTGGCTCGTTCGCACCATTACAACCATTCCACGTATGTTGATCCAGTTATAAGCGGCTTGATCGGGATTCGACCGCGCGCGGACGAAAACCTGGAACTCGATCCGCTGATCACAACAGATTCAAAGCCAAATGAGGCGCGCATACGCTACTTTGACCTTCAGAACGTGGCGTATCACGGCCATGACGTCAGTGTGATTTATGATTCCGACGGCAGCCGCTAGGGGATCGGACGTGGGCTGTTCGTGTTCGTTGACGGAGAATGTCTCCTCAAATCGGGGCCGCTTGCACGGACTCTGATTCCATTACCGCCGGGGGCTTCCGGCGCAGCGAAGCCAATCGGCAAGCGGGCCGGTGTGCGAGTGAATTTCGCAGTTAATCCAGGCGTTCCTGGCGGCCCTTTAGCTACTGCTTCCTCCAGCGTTTCACCAACGGCGGCCGGTGAAGCTATCGACGGGCGACTCTGGTTCTTCTCGAGCAATCCGAACGGCTGGTCCCGCGCCCTCCGACAACAGTCCCATAAGCTGGTACGCCATCGACTTTCGAGAGCGCCGCACAATCGGCTCCGTCGAACTCTATTTTTTCGCGGACGGCGAGAAATACAAGGCGCCTTCAGCCTTCCGCGTGCAATATCAGACGCCGGGCGGCTGGCAGGAGATTCCGCAGCAGCAGCGTGCTCCGCAACAGCCGCTCGCGAATGGGGAAAATACGATTACTTTTCTACCACTTTCCGCGCAGAAATTGCGCATTGTTCTGACCAACCCAGCTTCTCCTGCGACGTTTCGACTTGTCGAGGTCCGAGCTTTTGCGCCTTGACGCGATTACAGCCATTCGCTGAAACTGTCGAAAGTGTCTAGGCAATCCTTCCGCCGGAAAATTGGGAAGCAAACGTTTACGTTGGATTGAAGCGAAGACGCGGAGAGTAGCAACCTTCAGGAGAGGACACTGTGGCTTGAAATCACAAATTCGGTACAGGCTTCGTGCGTCGACTTTGCAGTTTGCCCTGGCGAAACCAAGCCTATTGATGATGGAACAACTTCACTGTTTTTATGACGCTCCGCCGCGATTTCGTCTGACTGTGGCTCGGGGGGAATGTCGTCGAGCTTCTAAGAATCAGGCGCGTTTTAAGAACGAATTCGGTTCCGTGGGGTGCGGGAGTTTCTCTTTTCACTTCCTTGAGAAGAGCGTCAAAGGCAAGTGTTGCCAATTCCGTCTGAGACATCTGAATTGTAGTTAATGGCGGAATCATATAGTCAGCCATACGAATATCGTCAAATCCGACGACCGACAATGCCCGCGGAACCCCGACTCCCAGTTCGAATGCCGCCTTCATAACGCCAATCGCAGTCATATCATTCGAGCACAGAAGAGCGGTCGGGTGTTCTCGCAGCCTGAAAATCTCCTGAAGGGCGCGTTCGCCCCCCTCCAGCGTGTGATTTCCCTCGACGATGGATTCGGGCTTCACCCGTAATCCAAGCTCACGCATCGATTGTTCAAATGCATCTTTTCGGGCTACCGCGGATCTCAGCCTGAGGGGACCGGTTATAAAACCAATGCGCTCGTGCCGCAGGGCGGCCAGATGCTGAACGGCCTGACGAATTCCATCGGAGTAGTCCACACGGATGTTACTGACGCGCGGCGCCTTGGGGCCGACGTCGACGAATACCAGGGGCAAGTTACGAAAACGGAGGTGCTCCAACAACTCATCTTCCATTCCGGAGGTAAGAATTGCGACCCCGTCCACTCGTCCTTCAATCATGCGGCGGACGGCGAGCTCCATGCGCTTGGGGTCATGAATCGTTGAGGTCAGAAGAATTTCGTAATTCTGTTCGACAGCGAGAGTCTCAAAAGTTTGGACGATCTCGGGGAAAAAAGGGTTGGTGATTTCGGAAACGATCAACCCGAAAACGCGGCTTCTTCCAGAGACCAGGGCTCGGGCTTGGCGATTTGGGTAATACCCAAGTTCCTCGATCGCCTTCCATACGCGTTTGGCCAACTGCGCGTCAACGGTTGAAGCCATGTTGACGGTGCGCGACACTGTGGCGGTTGATACTTTGGCCCGCTTGGCGATGTCGCGAATATCCACAAAGCCCCTTCCAACTTAGAAATAACGTTCAAGGGAGTATACGCTATCTCAAGTTCTTGCCCAACGGGTGGCCGTCGGAAAGGCCATCGCAATTTCGATGCGCGTTAAAAAAAAGAGGATCGGTCTGCCTCTTGCAATTGCTCGAATACAGTGGTAAACGTTTACTTACCTTAGCTTTAATGCCGTTCATGCATTCACAAGCTTCGGGGGGCGATTCATGATTAGACCTGCCGCCAGTGTCTTCGTCTTCCTGGTTCTTCTGATTTTCACAACCTCACTGATTGCGAAAGGCGGAGAGCGCAAGGTGCAAGTTTCAGAGTTTGGAAAGACCAAAGACGGAGACACCATCTATCGCTTCCTTCTTACCAACAAGAAGAGCGTCGAAGCGTCTGTAATAAGTTACGGTGCGACTCTGGTCTCGCTGAAAGTTCCCGATCGCAACGGCAAAATCGGAGACGTCGTGCTCGGATACGACAGTCTCGACGGTTACGAGCAGGGCAAATCGTACTTCGGAGGGACGATCGGGCGCTATGGCAATCGAATCGCCGGCGGCCAATTTACGCTCGACGGAACAGCGTTTCATGTTCCTAAAAACGACGGTCCGAACAGCCTGCACGGAGGAACTACGGGATTCAACAAGAGGGTCTGGACCGGTGTTGATCGTTCACGGGCCGATGCACAAGTTCTCGAGTTGAGCTACACGAGTCCGGATGGCGAGGAAGGATACCCCGGCACGCTGCAGTTGAAGGTTACCTATACTTTGCCGGCGGCGACCAACGAATTGCGGATTGATTATTCTGCGAGTACGGATAAAGATACGGTCCTCAACCTAACAAATCACAGCTATTTCAACCTGTCGGGCGTGGCGAGCCAGGAAATCGTGGATCATCAATTGCTGCTTCGCGCGCGGGAATTTACACCTGTTGATTCGACGCTGATACCGACCGGAGAATTGCGCACGGTTGACGGCACTCCATTTGATTTCCGAAAGCCGACGGCCATTGGAGCGCGAATTAACCAAGACGATGAGCAACTCAGGTTCGGAAAGGGATACGACCACAATTGGGTGCTGGAAAGAACAGAAAAAGGCGGCTTGCAGCTTGCTGCGCAGGTGTTCGAACCGACCAGTGGGCGCGTCCTGGAAGTAGCTACGACGGAACCGGGCCTTCAGTTCTACAGCGGGAATTTTCTCGACGGGAAAGATCGCGGCAAGGGCGGCGAGTTTTATGCGCACCGCACCGGTTTTTGCCTGGAAACTCAGCATTTTCCGGATTCGCCGAATCATCCCAATTTTCCGTCCACGGAATTAAAGCCGGGTCTGGCTTACCGATCAACAACGGTATTACGATTTTCCACTCGCAAATAGAGCGCCGGGAGAGAGCTCTACCCGGATTGGCGGACGTGAGAGGTTTGCTCGAACCAAACGAAGAGGAGGTATTGTGATGTGCGATAGCCAATGCCTTGAAATGCCAAGAGCATTATAGAGTTGAGGGCGAATGCTGCTAGCCAAATTACGTGAGGAAGTCCTCGAGGCCAATCTGGATCTGGTGCGAAAACGTTTGGTGCTTTCGACCTTCGGTAATGCGAGCGGAGTTGCCCGCGAGGAAGGTCTGATCGTCATCAAGGCGAGCGGTGTCCCGTGTGACGAGATGGAACTAACGGATCTGGTTGTAACGGACATGCAGGGCAAGGTGGTCGAAGGAAGTCTTCGCCCATCCTCTGATCTTCCGACGCATGCCGCGCTGTACCGGGCTTTCCCATCGATCGGCGGAATTGCACACACGCATTCAGAATACGCCACCGCATGGGCTCAGGCGCGAAAACCGATTCCATGCTTCGGGACGACGCACGCGGATCATTTTCACGGCGCGATTCCGGTAACCGAAGCGATGACAGATGAAGAAATCAACAGCGAGTACGAAGCGAACACGGGAGCGGCGATAATTCGAACATTCAAGAAGACAGATACAACGGCCGTTCCTGCGGTGCTCGTGGCGAATCACGGGCCTTTCGCTTGGGGCCCCGACGCGCGAAAGGCATCGGAAAACGCCTGGATGCTCGAGGCCATCGCAAGAATGGCGTATTTTACGGTGGGCATCAATCCGCATGCCGAGGCTCTCGGGAAGACTCTTCACGACCGGCATTATTTGAGAAAGCATGGCCAAAAAGCGTATTACGGACAAGTGAGGACAAAGGAATGACTTTGTTGCTCGCCTCCGAGACTTCTTCCCGGCTTGTCCATCTCTCCCCAGTCGATCTCGTCATCATTGTTTTCTATTTCGCACTGGTGCTCGCAATCGGCTTTTATCTGAAGGGACGATCGAACACCGGCGAGGATTTCTTTATGGCGGGACGAGAAATGACCGCGTGGATCGCGGGGCTGAGCTTTCTATCGGCCAATCTCGGCGCGCTGGAACTGATGGGTTGGGCGGGCGCGGCATATCAATATGGAATTCTGGCTGCGCACTGGTATTGGATCGGTGCAATTCCCGCGATGTTGTTTCTTGCGCTGGTGATGATGCCGTTCTACTACATCTCGAAAACTCACTCCGTACCCGGATATTTGAAACTGCGCTTCGGAGAATCAAGCAGGGCGCTCTCGTCGGTCAGCTTCGCGTTTATGACTGTGTTGATGAGCGGCATCAACATGTATTCCATGGCGCTGGTCTTGAAAATCGTCCTCGGATGGAACATCAACTTCAGCATCATCGTGTCGTCGGCGACGGTCGCTATTTATGTGACGCTCGGCGGATTACGGTCCGCGATTTTCAATGAAGTGCTGCAGTTCATTTTGATCTGGGCCGGGGCTCTGCTGATTCCAATCCTCGGATTGATTGATGCCGGCGGATGGTCTGGATTGAAGGCGCGGATTGCTACCAATGCGTCGGCAGAATATACGCACCTTTGGAGCACGCTCGGAAGATTCGACGGCAATCCGATGGGGATTCATTGGACTGGGATCGTCTTCGGACTCGGTGCGATTATTTCCTTCGGCTACTGGACCACGGACTTTCTGGTTGTGCAGCGCGTTCTGGCGGCGAAGGATCTTCGCTCCGCGAAGATGGCGCCGATTATTGGAGCGGGATTCAAGATGATTGTGCCGTTCATCGTGATTCTGCCCGGGCTGCTGGCCATCGCAGTTCTGCCCATGAAGTTGACCGGCGAAGCGCAAGCGATTGCGACGGGCGGCCACAGCTACAACGAAGTGCTGCCTCTGATGCTGGCGCGCTATTGCGGCCCCGGATTGCTAGGACTTGGAATTACGGCGCTCATTGCAGGATTTATGTCTGGGATGGCCGGCAATGTAAGCGCGTTTACGACGGTGTGGACTTACGACATCTATCGGGCGCTGATCAAGAAAAACGGCAGCGACGTGCACTACGTGAACATGGGCCGGTGGTCAACCGTCGTCGGCGTGATCATCAGCGTGGGCACGGCGTATTTGGTGATGGATTTCAAAAGCATCATGGACTACGTGCAGGCGCTCTTTAGCTTTTTTATCGCGCCTCTATTTGGCACCGTGATTTTGGGAATGCTGTGGAAGCGAGCAACGTCCAAAGGCGGATTTTGGGGATTGTTGGCGGGGACGTTGTCATCGATCGGAATGTGGGCGTGGGTCAAAGTTGATCCGACCGCGTTGCGTTACGTAGCGCTTTCCCCGCACGCACGGGATATGGCGGAGAACATGTACCGCGCGCTGTGGTCGTGGGTGATTTGCGTGCTGGTAACCGTCGTGGTGAGCATGCTAACGGCGCCCAAGCCCGAGTCTGAATTGAAGGGATTGGTATATGGCGTGACGGAGATTCCGTCCGAGGGCGATGTGAGCGTATTTCAGCGGCCGTGGTTCTGGGCTAGCGTCGTCGGCGCGTCTCTCGTGGCTGTGAATATATTTTTCTGGTGAAACGAAATGAAATCGGGCGGATCGCTTTCCATTTGGCTGTTCATTGGATTTTCCCTGCTGGTCAACGGGGTATTGATTTTTGGCGCGGGCGTATATGAGGTCTTTCACCCGCCGATGGAAAAAGTAGTTTTGTTCCATTTGCACGCCAACGTTTGGTGGGGCGGCATCCTGGCCGTGATCGGAGCCGCTTATTGTATTTATTTCGCGCCGGGTAAGGGACGCGTCTGACATTTGACCGGTGAAACGACGGAACGGGCCATGGCGAACAAGCAAAAAATGACGATGGGCGTGATCGTGGGGAACCGCGGATTTTTTCCCGATCATCTGGCGAAGACCGGCCGTGAGGAAATGATCCAGTCCCTGCAAAAAGCGGGGATGGATGTCGTCGTCCTGGGCCCGGAGAAGAGCAAGTACGGCGCGGTGGAAACTTATGAAGAAGCAAAGCGCTGTGCGGAGCTGTTTCAATCGAAGCGCGATGTAATTGATGGAGTCATCGTCACGCTGCCGAATTTCGGTGATGAACGCGCTATTGCGGACACGATGCGGCTTTCACATTTGAGCGTGCCGGTGTTGGTACAGGCGACGCCCGACACTCCCGGGAAAATGGCCATCACGCATCGAAGGGATAGTTTCTGCGGGAAAATGTCGGCCTGCAATAATCTGCGTCAGTACGGCATTCCCTATTCATTAACTACGGTGCATACCGAGACGCCGGACTCCGCGGAGTTTTCGAAAGATTTGGAATGGTTCGCGGGTGTGTGCCGCGTGGTAAAAGGCTTGCGCAATTTGCGCATCGGAGCTATCGGTGCGCGGCCGGCAGCGTTCAATACGGTGCGCTACAGCGAGAAACTTCTCGAGGCCAGCGGGATTTCCGTGGAGACGCTGGACTTGAGCGAGGTCTTGGGGCGCATCAGCCGAATAAAGGATAACGACGAAGGAGTCGCGAAGAAGCTGAAGTCGATCGAGAGCTACGTGACGACCAGCGGAATTCCGCAGGCGGCCCTGCTGAAGATGGCCAAGCTCGGCGCCGTTGTAGACGACTGGATGAAATCCGCGAATGTGGCGATCAGCGCCGTGCAGTGCTGGACTTCGCTTGAAGAGAATTTGGGCGTGGTTCCGTGCACGGTGATGAGCATGATGAGCGACTCACTGCTCTCGAGCGCTTGCGAAGTTGACGTGTGCGGCGTGCTGGCGATGCACGCTTTGCAATTAGCCTCGGAAACTCCTAGCGCGCTGCTCGATTGGAATAACAACTACGGAAGCGATCCGAACAAAGCCGTATGCTTCCATTGCAGCAACTTGCCGAAACATTTCTTTAATGAAGTGAAGATGGATTTCCAGGCCATCATCGCGGGAACGGTCGGGATGGAAAACACATTCGGCACGTGCGTAGGACAAGTGAAAGCGGGGGCGATGAGCTTCGCTCGATTCTCAACCGACGACGTTCACGGAAAAATCCGAGGCTATACGGGCAGCGGCAGATTTACCGACGACCCGCTGCAAACGTTCGGCGGCGCAGGCGTGGTGGAGATACCGGGATTGCAGAAACTACTGCACTTTATCTGCGAGAACGGATTTGAACATCATGTGGCCGCGAACTTTTCGAGCGTAGACTCCGCGGTACACGAAGCAGCCACTCGCTATTTGGGCTGGGAAATGCACGCACACACCGCCTAGTCCCTTATTTCTTTTAAGTGAGCTCTTTCCATGTCAATCGTAGCGGGAGTTGATTTCGGCACCCTCAGCGTGCGCGTCTCAATCGTCGACAGCGAGCGCGGCCTGCTCGCGACAGCGCTTGCGGAATATCCTTTGCACCGGAAGCGTGAGGACCCGGAGCATGCCACGCAGTCGCATCACGATCAGATGCGCACCCTGGCTGTAGCGACGCGCGAGGCGGTGAAAAAAGCAGGCATCTCCGGCGATCAAGTACTAGCGCTCGCCGCGGACACCACTGGCTCGTCCGTGATTCCAGTCGGAAAGAATATGGAGCCTCTGGACGAATACTATCTTTGGTGCGATCACCGGTCCAAAGCAGAGGCTGCAGAGATCACGGAAG
>Ga0302326_10001849_pt1 | contig 52825 bp, 28 predicted proteins | sample Palsa_T0_3_FD_202264 | JGI IMG/M metagenome (GOLD analysis project Ga0302326, IMG submission 202264) | Peat permafrost microbial communities from Stordalen Mire near Abisko, Sweden - Palsa_T0_3 | ecosystem: Environmental > Terrestrial > Soil > Palsa > Peat permafrost | place: Sweden: Abisko...
GGAGTTTCTATCTGCGGTGATTGATTCGAAAGGCGTGGCGCGGGGCATTACGGCGCTCGATTTGCGGACGATGGAACTGCGCAGCTTTGCGGCGGACGCGATTATTCTGGCCACGGGCGGCAATGGAGCGATTTTTGGGAAGAGCACCAACTCGGTGGTGTGCACGGGGTCGGCGGATTCGGCGATCTTCCAGCAGGGCGCTTATTACGCGAATGGCGAATTCATCCAGGTGCATCCGACTTGCATACCGGGCGAGGACAAGCTGCGGCTGATGTCGGAGAGTGCGCGCGGCGAGGGCGGACGCGTGTGGGTGCCGAGGAATGCGGGCGAGAAGCGGCCGGTGAAGCAGATTCCGGATGCAGATCGCTGGTATTTCCTGGAGGAGTGGTATCCCAAGTACGGCAACCTGGTTCCGCGCGACGTGGCTACGCGGGCCATTCACAAGGTTGTATATGAGCTTGGGCTGGGGATTGACGGGCAGCCAATGGTTTATCTCGACCTGACCCACATCGATCGGGCGACGCTGAATCGCAAGCTCGAAGGGATTCTGGAGATCTATGAAAAGTTTGTCGGAGACGACCCGCGCGAAGTGCCGATGAAGATTTTTCCTGGGATGCACTACACCATGGGTGGGCTGTGGGTGGATTTCAACCAGATGACGAATATTCCCGGGATTTTTGCCGCCGGCGAGTGCGAGTACCAGTACCACGGGGCGAATCGCCTGGGCGCGAATTCGCTGGTGAGCTGCATCTTTGGCGGATTTGTTGCGGGGCCGAATGCGCTTAAGTACGCGAAGGGGCTTGCAAGCCAGGAGGGCGATGGAGGACACGCGGCCGAGGTTGCGCGGCAGGCGGAGATCAATGCCAAGCTGCTGAAGAACGAAGGCACGGAGAATCCATTCAAGCTGTGGCGCGAGCTGGGAACGACGATGACTGAGCACGCGACGGTGATCCGCTATAACAAGGGGCTTAAGCAGGCCGATGAGAAGATTGTTGAGCTGCTGGATCGCTTCAAGAAGGTGAATCTTTCTGACCGCAGCCAGTGGGCGAATACCAGCTTCGCGTTTGCGCGGCAGTTGAAGAATATGCTGGAACTTTCTCGGACCATTACGCTTGGCGCGCTGCTTCGCGATGAATCGCGTGGGGCGCATTACAAGCCGGATTTTCCGGATCGTAACGATGAGAAGTTTTTGAAGACGACCAAGGCGAGTTTTACGGGAGCGCTGGAGGGTCCGAAGTTCGAGTACGAGGAAGTGGATACGCAGTTCATCAAGCCGCGGCCGCGGAGTTATACGGCGACCAAGTAGGCAGTGCTGGACGGCGAGATAGTGGTTGAAATAAAGGGGCAGCGAGTTAGCTCCGCTTCGCGGGACAGCGAGTTAGCAAGTTAGCGGCGATTTGCTCAAAGAAAGGGATCATGGCAACGAAGACCGTAAGCCTTGAAATCAAGCGCCAGGCCAACCCCGATGCTCCATCGGTGTGGGAACGATTTGAGCTGCCGTGGCGGCCGGGGATGAACGTGATCTCAGCGATGATGGAGATTGCCGCCAACCCGGTAACCGCGGAGGGCGCGGACACTACGCCGATCACCTACGACTCGAATTGCCTGGAAGAGATTTGCGGTTCGTGCGCGATGCGCATCAACGGCAAGGCGCGCATGGCGTGCTCGGCGCTGGTGGACAGTCTGGAGCAGCCCATCAAGCTTGAGCCGCTTTCGAAGTTTCCGCTGGTGCGCGATTTGCAGGTGGACCGGTCTGTTCTTTTTCAGAACCTCAAGGCCGTGCAGGCGTGGGTTCCCATCGATGGCACCTACGATCTGGGTGCGGGTCCGCGGGTGTTTCCGCAACAGCAGGAAGTGGATTACCCGCTCTCGAATTGCATCAGTTGCTGCTGCTGCATGGAGGTCTGTCCGCAGTTCAACGACGACACGGGCTTCGTGGGTGCGGCTACCATTGCCCAGGTGAAGCTGTTCAACGACCATCCGACGGGGAAGGTGTTGAAGGAAGAACGGCTACGCGCGCTGGCCGGCGATGGAGGGATTCAGGAGTGCGGGTTCGCGCAGAATTGCGTTGAGGTTTGCCCCAAGGGAATTCCGCTGACGAACGCAATCAGCGATGTGAGCCGCGATGTGCTGGTGCAGAAGGCAAAGGACTTTTTGCGCGGGTAGTGCAGATGAATAAGGCCTGTTTCGCGCCCGCTTCCCAAAACATTCCCTAAGGGGCTGAAGCCCATCTCGCTATGGCGGTGCTTGCGGCACGGCGACCCAGAGGGTGCCCCGGCCGTGCCCTTTCAATGCGACGACGTCTCAGTGCTTGCTGCCGGGGCCCCACTCAATCTTGAGGCCGCCGCGAAGGGTGAGCGGCAGGCTTGGATAGCCGATCGGCGCTATGTGCTGGCTGTTGGTGAGGTTCTCCGCCTTGACATAAATCCCCAGCCAGTTCAGCAATTGGAAGCTGCCGCCAAGGTCAATCTTCGCGTATCCGAAATCCAGATTGCGGTTGGGCAGCAGCAGGCTGTTGCCGCCATTGATGTCGTCGTAGGCAAGAAAATCGGAGTCGTCGGAACGGCTGGCAAAAGCTACGTTGAATAATCCTGTCAGTTTCCTGGTGGCGTAGGTGGCGCTGATGAATCCCGTATGCGGCGCGCGGCGGAAGGGGCGCGCGCCTTGCAGCGGAGAGTCTTCGCCGATGGGGATCCCGTTGAGAATGCCGTTGTAAGTGGGGATGGGGCCGAGTAGCGCTGTGTCGTCATTGGCAAACGATCGCTGGACTACGGCATCGAGATAGGTGTAGCCGCCGCGGAGGAAGAGGTTGCGGCCGATGCCGCCTTCGACGGTCGTCTCTACGCCCAGCGCGCGATAGGCTTCGGAGTTGATGGCAAGCTCATAGGCGCCGTCTGCCTGCAGGGTCTGCTCCAGGGAGTTCTGCTGCGCGGGAGTCAAGCCGGGAATGAGTTGCGGCACCAGATCGAGGCCAACGAACTCGATTTGGCGGCCGAATTCATTGTGGAAGACGCTGGTGCGGAAAACCAGATGCTGGCCGAAGAGAGCCTGCTCGAGGCCGCCCTCATAAAGACGCGTCGTCTCCGTGGCCAGCGGCGAAAGATTCAACTGCTGAACAGTCGATTGGCCGCCATTCGTTTGCAAAAAGTTGTAGAGCGAATAGAACTGATCTTCAAGCGTTGGCTCCTGCACCGCGTCGCCAAAGTTGAACAGCACGCGCGTGCCGCTGAAGATTCCTGTTCGCGGGCGAACAACGTAGTAGGTCAGACCGGCGCGCGCGGGAGTCTGCGTGCCAAACATCGAGTAGTGGCCGAGGCTTCCGCCCAGCGTGTAGAAGAAGCGGTCCTTGAAGTCTCCATGCAAGTTCGCCAGGTAGACGTAGTTGGTGCGGTCCACGTTGGGGATTGACCCCTGCGGATCTGCACCGCGTTCATCTTCGTAATGGAAACCGGCGGTTGCAATGAGGTGCGGCGTGAAACGGTAATCGCCCTGATAGCTGATCTCGTCGCGGTTGTTGACGAGCTGGTTTTCTTCCGGATACCCTGACGCGGAGAACGACGGAAAGTCGAGGATGGCGCGGCCTGATACCGAATATCCGTTGGCCCCGGTAATGACAACGGGAAGACCGTAGTAGGCCTGATCACCGTAATCGTCATAGGTGAGCAAATCCCCGGACGGCGACCACAAGTGATATTGCTCACGCTTGCGCGTCATGCCGTAGCGAGCGCTCTGATGGAAATCCTGCGTGGTCTGGTTATCGATTGAGCCGGAGAAGAAAAGGTCTTGATCCTTTTGCGTCGCGCTGTCTGCAACGTGATAGAAATCCCAGGCGTTGGGAACGCCGACGCCATCCACTCCATAGTGCAACGTGGCGCGAATCTGCGTGTTCCCATTCAGCTGCCAGCCTAAATTGGCCGCCGTGGTGGCCACATGATACTCATCGTTGGGCAGATCGTTGGAGGTCTCGAGCCAACTCAACGCGCCGAGGTAATCGATCTTTTTGTATGCGCCCGCGACCTCAAGTTCTTCGCGCGAGGTGTAGAGGTTGCCCACATCGCCGTGGAACAGCAGCGACGGAAAGCTGGTGGTCCCGTGTGGAGTGGTCAGGCTTACCACGCCGCTGTCCGCGCCCGCGCCATAGAGATTCGAATTTGTACCGCGATAGACTTCGACGCTCTCGACAGCGGTGGTGGAAAGCGGCCCGAAATCGAATTGGTTGCCCATATCGCCGGCGTCAACGCCGTCCAGCAGAATTTTGTTGTCGGTCGAGTTGCCGCCGCGCACGAAGAGCGAACTAACCGAGCCCATCTGGCCGGACTGCACCACAAATGTCCCCGGCATCATGCGCAACTCGTTGGCCAGGTTATCCTGCAAGGCGAGGTCGAGCGGGCCAATTACGCTAGTTGCGGCGCTGGTCTGCGCTTGCGGCGTAGGCGTGCCGGTGGCTGTGACCACAATCGACTCGCGCACCCAATCCGGCTCGAGCACCACGTTGCGCTCAATGTAGTCGAGCGCACCGGCGTAGAATCCGGGCGTCTGCACCTGGCGAAAACTCTTGGCGGAGACGACCAGAAAGAATCTTCCTGGTGCGCCGGTCTGGATTTGGAAACTGCCGTCGGCAGTCGAGACAGCGGCGGAAACCACTTTTCCGTTGCTCAGCAGAACAACATTGGCGCCGGTCACCTTGGCGCCGGATGGGTCGGTGACCACGCCGGTGATGGTCGAGGCCTTGCACACGGAGGCAGCGGCGGAAAGCAGAACGATGAGCAGAATTGCGGAAGACACGCGGCGCAACCGGGCGCGCGGAGATGCGGAGAGTGGCATGACGGGCTCCTTCGTTCCCCTCGGAACGCAAGCGGGGTTGTCGCCGCAGGACCGGTCTCCTGACTTGCGCCTGGTTCAGCCACCTTCCCAAAGACTAGACCTTGCGGATCGAGTCTCCAGTGGATTGTTGGGATGCTTCGCCGGCGGCGAAGCATCCCTGGCTGAAATCCTACTTGCTCGGCAACCCGATACGACGGGGCCGAGGCGAGTGGCGCTCACAGTTGCGGGGCAGTGGCGGAGTTTCACCGCCTTCCCGAGCATCCTTGGCTAAATTCTTTATTGTCAATCGCTTGACCTTCTCAAGCGGGCGGCGTAAGTTCCATAGTACCAATTTAGTACCAATTTTGGGAGGAAGGCATTCATGGCAAGCAAAAAAGTCTCCCTGGTCTTCCATTGTAAAACCCCAGACGGATGGAAGCGGCTCCCGGTGGCTTTTCACCCTAATGGAAAGCTACGCCCATGCTACGCCACCGTCGGCGGCAAGCGGGTCAAGGGCAAGATGGTCGGCGGTGAGCAGGTGGAATATCGTGAGGGTCATTACGAAATCCGCTGTATCGTCGACAGCAAGCGTGTATGGCGCAACGTTGGCGACGATGCCAGAACCGCTCTGGCCGAGCAGAAGCTGCTGAACAGGCAACTCACCACGAAGATTGCGGCGGCGGCATCGGGCGACAAGATCGCCGATGCTCCCGGTCGAATCGATCTGGCAGCGAAAGCCAAGAACTACCATAAGCGGCAAATCACCCGGAGGAAGTATCGTCACGCACTCCGGTTCAAGAGAGAGATGGCCGAGTTCCTGGCTCTCACTGGAGTCACGTACGCCGATCAGCTTACCGAGGAAGTCATGCTGGGTTGGTACGACCGGCTGCAAGAGCGAGGCAACAGCGACCAGACTATCTGCAACAAGCACGGCATGGTCTTCGGATTCCTGAAGCATTGCGGGGTCGCCACCAAACCGCTGGCTCGGAACGGTCCTCCTAGCGTCGTCAAGAGGAAGCCGAAGAGATACACCCAGGAAGAACTCGGGGTTTTCATGGCGTCGTTGAAGAAGCAGTATCACAGGGTTGTCTACAACACGTTCTTGCGGACCGGCATGCGGGAGCAGGAAGTGATGTATCTGGAGCGGGATAATTTCGACTTCCGGAACCTCACGGTTTCCGTGCTGACACGGCATGACAACGGTTTCCTGATCAAGGATCGTGCCGAGCGCACGATCCCGCTCGATAAGGAGCTGGCTGTGATGGTGCAGGAGTGGATCGCGGAGCATCCAGGCCGCTACGTGTTTGGCACCAGCAAGGGCAAGGTCAACGGGGAGTTGCTCCCTACCCTCAAACGCCTCGCACGTAGGGCGGGGTTGAATTGCGGCCGCTGCGGAACATGCCTGAAGAACGCCCACCGTCCGAACAAGCAGCAGTGCGGGCGGTGGCTTCTCAAGACATTCCGCTCGACCTGGATCACTGCCCAATCCCGCGCCGGGTGGGACGCGGCAACCATCATGTCCTGGTCTGGCCACGAGGATTACGAAACCATCAAACTGTACCTGGTGCCTGTTGAGGCCAAGGATGTACAGGACAGGTTCAGCAACATCGCCTGGACCGTGCCGCCTGCCGCAGCTTGACGCGCTTCTCACTACAACACGAAAGAGACACACCATGGTCGTATCACCACGACTCGGAACAACGAAGACTTGGGAAGAATTGGAAGCAGAGCGTCAACAAACCACTCCGGAAGCCGGCAATCCGAACAGTAACCTGACCGCAAACTAGGCAGAGCGCAGCAGCCCTCTGCGCCATCACGGATTGGGTTCTGGACGGCTGTGGTCGCTATCCTGGTCGGCAACATCCTCACCGGCGTCGTCGGCACGATTGCCTATGCGGCCGTCAAGCAACGCACTTCTCACCAGAACGCAACAACGGCCCAGAGATCACTCTGGGCCGCTGTTTCAGGTTGCTGCAGTCATGTCCCCAGGATGCCCCCAGGAGCCATCGACGCCGTCCGGTGGGACGGGAGGCTGTCCTGATCGCCGGCGCCTTAGGGCGCCTATGAGAAATCGAATACAGTCGTGGAACAGGTTATGCTCAACTGTTGATCAACGAGTTATTGACGGTTAGCCGGTTGACGAGTTCCCGGCGATCCACGCATAACCCCATCCCTGGACCCTGCGGCGTTTGCCAGAACGAATCCCTGGACTGATGAGCCCTTTCTTGAGTTAGCGGTGATGGTGCGTCCATTGCGGCTCTCCCCGGATGCGTGGACTGCCGGCACCGTTCCCCGGGCCTCAGCCTCGTTGAATTTGCGGTTGCAATTTCATGAGGCGCTCCTCTCATCTGCCTACTCCAAGCCACTCCAAGAGCCATCCGGGCCTATACGTGAGATTTTTGGCTGCTCGGCCAGATTCGCAGCCGGTAGCCTGCCTATTCAGGGTGTGAAGCTGAGGCAGGTTTGAACGACAAAGATCCCCATAGCGTTGCTTCAGTTGAGTTCGTTCATTTCTGCAGCAATGACCTGACGTATTCTTCGGCTACTTCGCGCCGTATCGGGTAAGCAGGAATTTCGCCGCTCGGTGAACCTTAGACGGAGACGGCTTTCAACGATGCAGCATCCGCGCCGGGTTTCGATGGAAAGCGCAGACCGCAAAGGAGATTCGTCATGGCCTCCAGGAACTCAATCCGGATTCTCGCTGTATTCCTGTCTACGTTGCCCGTCCAGGCCCAGAACATCCACACGGTAGCGGGCGGGGGGCCGCCGGGCAACATCGTTGCTACTTCCGCCTCAATTGCCGCTTACTCTCCGGCGGTCGATGTCAATGGCAACGTTTATTTCTCGAGCGGCGAAGCGGTATACAGGCTCGATCCCACTGGCCATTTAGCGCGCGTCGCCGGCCAAAGCATCGCCGGAGCTTTCCCACTTGGGGCTAACGGGAATGCCTGTCCAACTGCGGCTGACATCGGGGACGGCGGACCAGCCACCAGCGCGCTGCTGAATAGTCCCGGCGCGGTGGCTGTGGACGCGACCGGGAACCTCTATATCGCCGACAGTTTCAGCTGCCGTATCCGCGTGGTGAACATGCAGGCCAGCTCCATCACGGTGCTGGGCGTGACCATTGCTTCAGGGAACATCGGGACTGTTGCCGGCAGCTCCACTTACGGTATGAGCGGCGACACCGGACCGGCCACCAGCGCGCAGCTTAACCAACCCAACGGCGTGGCCGTGGACTCGTCCGGCAATCTCTACATTGCCGACACCGGGAATAGCCGCGTCCGCAAGGTAAATACCACCGGAACCATCACCACAATAGCCGGGGATGGCACCCAAGGCTGCATTGGCGACGGTGCAGCGGCCACCGGCGCGGAACTTAACTCCCCGGTTGGGGTAGCGGCGGATGCGGCCGGCAACATCTATATCGCCGACGATTTAGGCTGCAATATCCGGGTGGTGAATACTCAAGCCAGCAGCATTACCGTGCTCGGGGTAACCGTAGCCCCGATGGCCATCGCCAGCGTAGCCGGTGACAACGTCCAGGGCTATAACAGCGACGGCATCCCGGCCACCAGCGCGGAGCTCAATCTTCCCCGCGGAGTGGCGCTGGACTCGTCCGGCAATCTCTACATTGCCGACACCGGAAATGCCCGTATCCGCGAGGTAAATACCAGCGGAACCATCAACACGGTCGCCGGTGATGGTACGGCCGGCTACAGTGGCGACAGCGGCCCCGCGACCAGCGCCGAGATTTCGGCCCCATTCGGCGTTGCGCTGGATGGATCCCGCGATCTTTACATCGCTGACGAGAACAATTCGCAGGGCATCTCAGATTACCGCATTCGCATGGTAACTTCCGGCGGGACGATCAGTACCGTCGCCGGCAACGGTAACGCAGACTACAGCGGTGACGGGCAAACAGCCACGGGCGCGCAGTTGAGTTTTCCGAGCGACGTGACGGTGGATGCGGCCGGCAATCTCTACATCGCCGACTCCTTCAATAATGTCGTCCGCGCGGTGAACACTCAGTCCACTACCATCACATTGCTGGGCGTCACCATCCCTCCTGGTGACATTGCGACGGTCGCGGGCAACGAAAGCCTGCACAATTGCTCGATCACTACAAACCAATGCTTCGGCGGCGACGGCGGCCCGGCTACCAGCGCGGAGCTCAATCTCCCCGAGGGAGTGGCGCTGGATGGGGCCGGCAATCTCTATATCGCCGACTCCGGAAATGCCCGCGTCCGCGAGGTGAACCTGAGTGGAACTATTTCCACCGTGGCCGGGAGCAACCTGATCGGCGACCAGGACGGGCCGGCCACCGGCGCAGCGCTTAACTTCCCCGTGGCCGTGGCGGTGGACGGGGCCAGCACCGTTTATATCGCCGATTATTACGGCAACGTGGTTCGCGAGGTGAACACTGAGCCTTTCGCCATCGAAACGTATGGCGGCGCCAGCATCCCTCCGGGCTACATTGCGACGGTGGCGGGCAACGGCACGGGGGGCTATAACGGCGACGGCATATCGGCCCTCAGCGCTGAACTTGACGGTCCGACCGGGATAGCAATAGACCCGAATGGCAACCTGTATATCGCCGACAACACGAATGCCCGCCTCCGCGAGTTAGAAGCCGTCAGTGGAACCATCGTCACGGTTGCCGGTAACGGTACGGCCGGCTACAGCGGCGACGGGGGAGCCGCCATCGGCGCTGAGCTCGCCGGCCCCTACGGAGTGACGTCAGACCTATTTGGCAACCTCTATATTGCGGACTACTCAGGCGTCCGGGTGGTGAATACCCAAACCAGCGCCATCACCCCGCTTGGAGTCACCATTGCTCCAGGCGACATTGAGACTGTGGCCGGCAACGGCACTTTGGGCTTCAGCGGCGATGGAGGATTGGCCACCAGCGCCATGATTAACGGCGTCCAAGGGACGGCACTGGACTTGAACCAAAATCTCTACATCGCGGATTTCGAAAACTTGCGCATCCGGAAGGTGAATGCGCCGCAAAATCCCAGCGCGCCGAACTTCACGCTCACCACGACGACCCCCATCATGGAGGTTGCAAATGGGGGCGACGCCGCGACCTACGTTATCACGATCACTTCTGTGAATGGTTTCAGCGGGACGGTCTTCATCAACGCCATTATCGATCCATATATGGGCTACCAAAGGCCGGCCACGGTCAACATCACTCCCGGGGGCACCCAGAACTTCAATTTCGTGATCACCTCCAAACTCTCGCCGAGCGGGACTTTCCCGGCGACTGTAATCGGCACGACTGCCAGCGAACTCGTGAACACTTTGCCGCTTCAACTGATCGTAGACAAACCCGCATTGACACCGAGCGTTACAGTAACTCCGTCTCCATCGAGCATTACAACAGCCCAGGCTGATACGGTGACGGTAACCGTCAACGGCGGCAGTGGCAATCCCATTGCCACCGGCTCCGTAGCATTGACGAGCGGCACTTACGCATCGGGTGCAGCGATTCTCAGTGGCGGCAGCGCCACCATCGATATTCCCGCCGGATCGTTGCCCGCGGGTACGGACACGTTGACGGCGACTTATACGCCGGACCCATCAGGCGCCCTAAACTACGCCAACGCCTCGGGATCGAATACGGTCACGGTCGTAACCACTACAACGCTTGTATCCATCGTCATTAATCCCCTGGACAATGGCGGCTTCGGTACCAGCGATGGCATCCTGACGTTGGGTACCGAGGTGCCTTTTGTCGCCACGGGATTTTACATCGACGGCAGCACGCAGGACCTGACATCGAGCGTGACCTGGGCGTCGTCCAACACTGCGGAAGTAATGATTGGCACGAACACCGGGCTCGCGATTGGCGTAGGCGCAGGGTCGACGGCTCACATCACGGCTTCGCTGGGCGCTGTGACCAGTGCGGCGACTCCGGTGACGGTGGCCGCGGGCACGCTGGAAGCCGTTGCGATTACACCGGCTACGGGGGGAGTAGATGTCGACGCAACCATGCAATTGGTTGCCTATGGAAACTATGAGGTTCCCGGCGCTACCAACCCCTGGCCGACCGTCCTCGCGGACCTCACGCATGAAGTGACTTGGAAGTCTTCCAATCCCAGCGTCGCCAGCGTCAGCAGCGCGGGGCTCATCACAGGAATTGCCGCAGGCACAACCACGATCACGGTGACCATGCCGGGGTTCTCGGGAACGCCAGAAACTGCCAGTGTGACGGTGGAGCCCGCCCCTCCGAATTGGACTTTGACGGGCAACCTCTTTCACCAGACCGCCGGCCAGAGCGCAACCCTGCTGAACGACGGCAGCGTTCTAATCGCGGGCGGGGAAGATTCCTCCAATGCGGTCCTGAATCGCGCAGAGATTTACAGCCCCAGTACAGGACTTTTCACGTCGACTGCCGGCAATATGGTCAACGTTCGGACTGTGGCCACAGCGACCCTGCTCCCTGACGGAACGGTCCTACTGGCTGGAGGCGGAACCTCTACGGGTGGGGGTGGTCCCCAAAACAACGCGGAAATTTACAGCCCCACGACCGGCATGTTTACCGCAACCGCCAACAATATGAGCGCTGACCGGAGCATCGCCACGGCGACCCTGCTGAATACCGGCCTGGTCCTCATCGCAGGAGGCGACGGGGGTGGGACAAGTGCAGACCTATATAACCCGGCCACGCAAGCATTCACTCCCACCGGTCCCTCGAACGTGGCGCGCGAGTCAGCGACTGCGACCCTCCTCCAGAACGGCGAGGTTCTGATCGTGGGAGGTAGAGATCCGTCGTCGGGTACAGGAGGCGCTTTGCCCAGCGCGGAGTTGTACGATCCGACGACGGGCGCCTTCACGCTCCTCACTGCCACACTCGCGTTCCCCAGGGAATTTCACACGGCGACCTTATTGAACAACGGCCAGGTTCTGATTGCCGGCGGGACTTCAAATACCGAGTCCGCCTCCACTTCGCCCGGCTATGAGGAACTCTACAACCCTGCTACGGAAACCTTCCTGCCCACGGGCGCATTGAATGCCCCGCGGATCGCTCACAACGCATTGCTCCTGGGTGACGGCAATGTCCTCCTCATCGGCGGCGGCGCGCCCAATAACCTAACGGGCGTCTTTGGACAGTCTTTCCCTCCGCAGGCAACTTCCGAAGTCTATAGCCCGGCCGCGGGCGAATTTACATTCACTGGGAACATGAATTTCCAGCGCGCGGAATTCACGGCCACATTGCTGCAAAACGGTAGCGTTCTGGCCGCGGGAGGACAAGGGATCATTTTGTTTCCCGCTCCCGCGGAAATCTACACCCCGACGCCGGACTTCACAATAACCACGATGACCCCAACTATGGAGGTTAGTCAGGCAGGCAACTCCGCCACTTACATGGTGACGATCACTCCGGTGAATGGTTTCAGCGGGACCATCGCCCTCGGCGTCTGTTGCGATTCGGCATTGGGCGTCTCATTGCCGGCCTCGATCACCATTCCCCCCAACGGAACCGCCCGGACCTTCAATTTCACGATCACCTCCGCCGTCCAACTGGGAGTCGGGACTTTCTCGGAGACAGTAATCGGGTCGACAGTCGGCGGACTGCAGCATAGCCTTATGCTGAATCTGAAAGTAGACAATCCCGGACTGACGCCGAGCGTTACCGTAACGCCAGCTTCATCGAGCATTACAACAGCCCAGTCTCTGATGGTGACGGTAACCGTCAACGGCGGCAGCGGCAATCCCACTCCCACCGGCACGGTCGTTCTGACCAGCGGCACTTATACCTCCGCCGCTGCGACGTTGAGTGGCGGCAGCGCCACCGTCAACATCCCTGCCGGATCGCTCGCGACCGGTACGGACACGCTGACAGTCACCTACACACCGGACACCGCAAGCTCCTCAATCTATAACGCCGCAACAGGCTCAAACACAGTTGCGGTGACCACTCCTGCCAAGGTCACACCGACCCTGACTGTAACTCCGACGCCGACGAGCATCACGACTACCCAGGCACTGTCGGTGAAGGTCACTGTCAGCGGCGGCAGCGGCAATCCGACACCAACTGGCGCAGTAACTCTGACGAGCGGCAGTTACACCTCTGCGGCAGCAACTCTCTCGAGCGGCACCGCCACTATCAACATCCCCGCCGGCTCGTTGGCCACCGGCACTGATACGCTGAGCGTCAGTTACACTCCTGACTCAGCAAGCTCATCAACCTATAATTCGGCAACGGGATCGAACACCGTAACTGTAACTGCGGCGGCCGTGCAAGTTACCGTGGGAACCAGCCCCATTGGCCTTTCCTTCAGTGTGGACGGGACAAGTTATACCAGCACACAGACGCTCACCTGGACAGTGGGCGCGAGCCATATCATCGCTACGACTTCTCCGCAGACCGCGTCCGGTACGCAGAATACATTTGCTTCCTGGTCCGACAGCGGAGCTATCTCGCACTCGGTGACGGCGACAACGGGCACGACGAGTTATACGGCCGCCTTCACGACGTCGTATCAATTGACAACGGCAGCGAGCCCCGCGGCGGATGGAACGGTAACTCCGGCATCGGGGAGTTACTACGCTTCGGGCACAGTCGTCGACCTGACGGCCACGGCGAACACCGGCTTCGCGTTCGTCAACTGGACGGGCAGCGTAGCCAGTGCGAGCAGCGCCTCAACCACCATCACCATGACCGCACCCGAGATCGTGACGGCCAACTTCTCGAAAGCCGCCGCGCCCCTCGCCGCGCTCACGCCGACGCTCACCTTCCAAAGCACGACGGTTGGCACAACCTCGTCAGCGCTGTCTGCAACACTTTCCAACAGCGGCAACGCCACGCTGAATATCAGCAGCATCGCCATCGGCGGAATCAATTCGTCCGACTTCACCGTCACCACCGGCGCCAACGCCTGCGGAACAACACTTGCCGCCGACGCCAGTTGCTCGATCTACGTGACATTTACGCCTGCTTCGGCGATGAGTTTCTCGGCAACGCTCACCGTCACCGACAACGCTAACCCAACCACGCAGTCAACCACGCTTACCGGAACCGGAACACCGGCGCCAGCACCGATTGCCGCGCTCACGCCGTCGCTCTCGTTCACGAGCACCACAGTGGGCACAACATCGTCGGCGCTCTTCGCGACGCTCTCCAATAGCGGCAACGCCACTCTGAATATCAGCAGCATCGCCATCGGCGGAACCAACCCGTCCGACTTCACCGTCACCACCGGCGCCAACGCCTGCGGAACAACACTTGCCGCCGACGCCAGTTGCTCCATCTACGTCACGTTCACGCCTGCATCGGCGGCTGGCTTCTCGGCAACCCTCACCGTCACCGACAACGCCACGCCCATCACGCAATCAATCATGCTCACCGGAACAGGCACGTCACCACCCGCGCCAATAGCCTCGCTCACGCCGGCCTCGCTGACCTTTACCGCAGTCTCGGGAACAACAAGCACCGCGCAAACGGCAACTCTCTCGAATACCGGCAACGCGACTCTCAACATCAGCGGGATCACCATTGGCGGAGCCAACACATCCGACTTCGCAATAACAACCGGGACCAACGCCTGCGGAACTACGCTGGCTGCCGATGCGAGCTGCAGCATCTACGTCACGTTTACACCTGCATCGGCAGCCAGCTTCTCGGCCAGTTTGCAGGTCGCCGACAACGCTTCCGGCTCGCCGCAGTCGACAACATTGAATGGCACCGGCACGCCTCCGCCCAGTTTCACCATCAGCTCAAACAGCGGAGCGCAAACCATTCAACCGGGAGGCACTGCGACTTACACCATCACCGTGAGCGCGCAGAACGGAACGTTCTCAAATGCAGTTTTGCTCTCGGCTTCGGGACTGCCGACAGGCGCAACTGGGACCTTCACACCGCCTTCAGTCGCGCCGGGCAGCGCGTCGGCAACTTCTACGCTGAGTATTGCAACAGGAACCACGACTGTATCCGCGCGGAGCGGGCCTTTGTGGCCACTGGCTGCTCCCGCGCTGGCGGTTATCGGTCTGTGCTTCCTGCCTGCCAAGCAGCGAAGACGCTGGATCACGCTTGGCCTGCTGCTGTTCGCATCGCTCGGCGCATTCACCGCGCTGACAGCATGCGGCGGCGGATTCGCGCTCACGCAGCCGGCGCAGAGTTACACCATCACGGTGACAGGAACAAGCGGCGCCGACGTCCAGACCACCACCGTGCAACTCACCGTTCAGTGAAAGGAGACCGACATGCGAATCAAGAGCAAACACACAATCGTTTTGTTGCTGGCCATCGCTTCTGTCTCCGCGCATCGCAGTTGCGCTCAGACGCAGCAGCCATCGCCCGACAAGCCGCTGCGATCCGAGTTCGCCATCGCCTATAGCTACGCGCGCAGCAACGAGCCGCCCGGCGGCTGCACCTGTTTCAACCTCAACGGCTTCAGCGCAACCTATGCATGGCCGGTAAAGCCAGGACACTTCGCGCTTGCCGGCGACGTCACCATCGTGCATGCGGGCAACGTCGGCTCATCGGATGAGAGTCTTACGCTGAGCACATTCACCGCAGGCGTGCGCTATCTGCCACCGGTTCACGACTGGCACATCCAGCCGTTCGGCCAGGTGCTTGTGGGGCTGGTTCACTCCTCAGGAACAGTGGTTGAAGGCTCGAATCCCGGCGCAGGCAACGCAGGGGCGGCCTTCGCCTCGAACATCGGCGGAGGGCTCGACCTGAAAGCCAGCCGCCGCTTCGCAATCCGCCTCATCGAAGCCGACTACCTCGTCACCACCGTCGACAACAGCAGCAACAACCACCAGAACAACCTCCGGATCAGCGCTGGTGTCGTCATACGATTCTGAGCGGTCGATGGCCGGTTCGGGCAAGGAGCAGCGACAACATTTGAGAGGAAGTGGCCGACCTGGCTTTGGCCCTGGTAGTGGAGGACAGGTGCATCCACTCCCTGAATGGGCTGAGTCGCTGCCGGACATCTTCATCGCTTGGCAGAGTTCCGAGTGGATTACCGGCAAACAGGAAGTAAGTCGGTTTCGGGCCGATCGGGGGTCGCCAGCAGGCCAAATGGAGTTCTGTCCGGATTGCCGACATTCCGACCGGAACTGCAAGACTGGACTGAGTCGGAGCCCGAAACGCGGATCGGCTTGGTACCATCAATTGAGATTTGCGTCCGGTGTGCCCAGATGTCCGTTGCGTTCAAACAGATGTCGCCCGTAGGAATTCTCGAGGTAGACGACTAGGCATCCCGCAGGCGGTGCTATCGCAGGCGTTCGTTCAGCGCAACAGCTTGCTTTCGCAGCGGCAGATCTTGGTCCGCGTCCTTCCAAAGCAAAAGGAGGGGGGTGAGAACCTCTCGCGCCTTTACCAGGTCTCCCTGTGCCTGGTAATCAGCCGCCAGCGTGCAGTGGGCGGCTAGCCATCGCTGCTGCGGCTCATCGAGAAGACCATGGTTTGGGCTCGCGATGTATTTCTCATACAGGGTAACCGCCCGCGGCAGGTTTCCCGATTGCTGGTATGCCCGCGCGAGTGCCTCCTTGCTGAAGGGCGTACTATTCTCATTATCCGAAACGCTGAAAAGTTGAATTGCTTTATCCGTATCGCCCTTGATGAGGGCGATCTCGCCTTGCAAATAAAGCCCGTACGCCACCTGTTCCGCATTCTTCCCATCCACCATGGGCGCAATGGTGGATTGAATCTGTTCTGCCTGCTGCGCAAGCCCGGCTCGCGCATACTCCGACCCGATCCATGTTCCAAGAATCACTTTCGGAGACACGGTCTTGAAGACCACCACGGCAGAGTCAAGTTGCCGTCGATCTGTTGCGGCATCGTCTTCGCCCGACGCCAGGATCGCCAACTGCAGGTGCTCGCGCACCACGCTCACCGGTTCGGTCTTCTGGCCCTCGTCGAACGCCAGAGCCTCCTCAAGCAACTTGCGGGCACTCGCGTACTTGCCTTCATAGAGATCGAGAAGAGCAAGAGATCGCAACCCCATCTCTCGCGTTTTTTGATTCGCGAGCTGTGAAGTGAATATCTCTTCGGCTTTTTGAGGCTCCCCATTTTCGATCAGCGCGGCGCCATACTCGCGGCTAACATTGCCAGTGTTCAAATAGAGCGGATCGATCTTAAACGCCTGGGTGTACGCGTTAATCGCCTCCTGAAAACGGCCAAGTGTTTTGCAGGCTGTGGCCAATTCCACATAGGTCCTGGCGTCGTCGGGAGCTGTGCGCAACATTTGCTGGTATTGGCCGAGGGCTTCTTCGGCATGACCGTTGGTGCGCAAAAGCCGCGCATAGCCAGCGAGCATGACCCAATCTTCCGGGTAGCGCTCCAGATAAATCCGATAGAGCCTGTCCGCCTCATCAAAATGCTTTTGACTGTCCGCATAGTTGATCTGGATGTTCATCCGTTCGCGGTCGGTGGTTCGTGACGCCAAGGCCAGGGCTTTCTGATATTCTTCGTTCCCCTTCTGCGCCTCGTTATAGATGAAGCTCGAATATGCGTTTCCCAGGGAAGCGTGTGCCATGGCGAAGTTGGGGTCTTGCTCAACGGCCGCACGAAACAGGGTTACCGCGTCATGGTATTTTGCCTGGTGCCACAGCGCGGTTCCGTCGGCATAATTCTTCAAAGCGGCCAGCGAAGCGGTTGTCACTTCCGGCAAAGGCTGACTGTTCGTGTGTATCTGGTACAGAGACTCGCCCAGGTCACGCCGGACGTCTGCCGCGATCACGTCCAGCGCATCCAGAATGTGACTCTCGCCGTAAGACCGTTGTGTGTACGAGCGCACTGCCTCACCCGATTGAGGATCGATCAGCTCCGCAGAGAGCGCATATTCCTCTCCGGTGCGAGTGATGCTCAAGCTGATGAGGCCGCGGATGTTTTCCCGCTGGCAGATCTCGCGTCCCAGCGCCGGCGTAATTCTCTCCGTCGGAGCCTTGCCCATGAGCGCCAGGACGGAGGCAAGCCGGGCTCTCGGGAAGATGGTGGTACGGAGGGATTGTTCCATGCTCACGGAGAACGCCGTGTCCAGAGCCTGATCGAATCTGGGGTCTCCGGTCTGATTCTCGAAATCGCCAATCAGCACAGAATCCCGAGAGTTGAAGGAATACACAGGCCTGCTGTAGGCAATCCAGGCGATGAACCCGCTCACACCCATCAGGATCGCCGCGGAAACCAGCACAATGGTCCCGATTCTGCGGCGAGTCTGCCGCACGCGGATTTCCGGCGTTTGCTGAAGCCCCGCCTCTGCCGCAACTCCCTTGGTCGGAGCCGCAGGTTCGAGTACCGCCGGAAACGAGACAGCACCATCAACCTGACCGGCTTGCGGGGCAACCACCCCGTTGACGATCTCCACAGGCGCAAGCAACCGGTATCCCCGTTTGGGAATTGTCTCAATATAGCGGGGCGATTCGGATTCATCACCCAGGGCCACGCGCAGTTTGCGGACCGCGGTATTCAATCCATTGTCAAAGTCGACAAAGGCCTCGCCCCGCCACAGATGCTGGTGCAACTGGGCGCGCGTGACCAGTTCTCCCTGGCGCTCCGCCAGAGCCGCAAGCACGCGCAGCGGCTTCTCCTGGATCGGAATCCGGAGACCATCCTTGCGCAACTCTCCCAGAAACGGATCCACCTCGTACGAGCCGAATTTGAGAACTGAATGGGTGACCATGTGTCTCATGCTTCGCTTTGGAGGTTTAGTCCACGAAAAAGGGCTAAGTCATTTCGAACCAGCGTACACCGCAAATGGCCTCATTCGCAAACCAGATCGGTACAGAAGAAGTACAGACAAGCTTAAGGCCGGGACTATTGCCGTTGCCTTAATCGGAAGGCACACTCTGGACAAGTGGCCGCGCACAGGCAGGAATTGGCCCCAATCAGGTCCAGTTCCGGAGCCCAAGGCAACGCTCATTTTGGAGATATACAGGGCAAAGGAGACACACGATGAAGAGCAACGGTAAACACAAAGTCAACGCACAGATCGCCGGGCCGGGCTTGGTGCTTGCCGCCCTTCTCGTTCTGGTGTTTTCCAGCTCCAGTGCGGGGCGCGCTCAGTCACCAGCAACCTCGTCTGCGGTTCCTGCCGCAATTCCCGCCAAGGCTGCGCCGGCCTCTCAGGCCGCCCAACCGGCGGCGACAGGGGTTCGGAAGCCTGGTGGAAATCACGAGGGCATCCAGGTGCACGGCCATTGGATGATCGAGGTTCGAAATCCGGACGGAAAGCTCGTCAAGCGCATCGACTTTGAGAATTCACTCGATCCCGGCTTCAATTTTCCCTGTGTCTTTGGAACGAGCACAGGGACGTGTTTTAACGCGGGCGGAGCCAGTTATCTGGGGGGCCTCCTGACCGGTCAGTCCACACTGACTGCTAACAATATGGCGGTCCTGCTCGGCAACATTGCAATTGGTTACCAGGGAGTTGAAATTGCCTTCGTCCCTGGAGACAATGCACCGTGCCAGCCGACGATAACCGGCGGGTATTTTGGAGGCAATGTTGCTATAGGAGCATGCGTGGTCGCCGCAAGCGGAGCGACCGGCTTTTGCCCGAGCCAGGCTGGGCCGGGAGTCAGCTGCAACCTTACTGTGTCGAACCTTGGGGCCTCAGCAGCGAACAACAATACGACAACCTCGTTTGCGCTCACGGGCGCCATCGTGGCTACCCAGGCTGGGAGCATCGGAGCTGTTGCGACCGTCATTGCCGGACCCGTCGGCAGCTATAACAGTTTCCTTTCCTTCACCAGCAGTACCAACTTCCCAGGGGCGCCCCTCACCATCGCGAGCGGCCAGTTGATCAATGTCTCGGTGACGATCAGCTTTGGCTCCGGCGGTTAGTTCACGGCCTCAGAATCCTCAAATCCGTCACGGATCGATCTCCACGGAGGCCGGCTTTGAACAGGGAGACAAAAAGACGAGCAAAGGCTCCAGCCTGGCGGCTTGGGGGCGGCGGCTATCTGTCCAAAACCGCGGGCTCCCGCAGCCGAAGCCGGAACGGCGCATTCGGGAGGATGGCAGGAGCAGCTCTCTGCTGCGCAATCGTGCTGGCTGCACTGACGGTGCACCTCTGGCGCGGTTCTCCAAAATCCCCTGTCATCGGCCCTTCCGCTGCGGCCTCCAGCTCAAACCTCCAAGCAGCACATCAATCGCTCCCGCTCGTTCGACGGCCACTTTCAGCACTGCATTTGACGAATCTCAAACTCCCTTCCAGGCTGCAGGTTCCCTCGCATCCCAATCCTGCATCTCCCAACCCAGGGTTACCGCCGGACTTGCGCAGCCGCGCAGTACAGATGTACGCCGCGCTGCCGATGTCGTTCGAGGCTAACGCCGGCCAGAGCGATCCGCGCGTGAAATTCCTGGCTCATGCACCCGGTTACTCGCTGTTTCTCACCGATCAAGAGGCGGTTCTCTCACTCGAGCAGCCCCCTTTGACCCGCGAACAACTCCGCGCCGGCGACCCCGCGCACATTGCAAAAGCTCCTCAGCCGAAGAGAGTGGGCCAAGCTGTGCGGATGAAGTTTGTGGGCGGCAACGCGGCCCCCGCTATTGCCGGAAGCGACGAACTGCCGGCGAAGTCGAACTACTTTATTGGCAATGACCCCAAGCAGTGGCACACCAATGTGCCCAACTACTCCGGGGTCGAGTATCGCGGCATTTACGCCGGCGTGGACGCGGTTTTTCATGGCGACAACCGGAAGCTTGAATTCGACTTTGACATCGCGGCGGGAGCGGATCCGCGCAGCATTGCGCTGGAGGTGGATGGAGCGCCCAAAATGCGTTTGAATCGCGCCGGCGATTTGGTGCTTGGCATGGACGCAACGCATGAGTTGGTTATGAGTAAGCCGCACGTCTACCAGCAACTGCCCGAAGGCCGTCGCGAAATCGCGGGGAATTTTGTGCTCGGCGCTCTCAACCGAATTCGGTTTGCCCTGGGCCCATACGATCACACCCAGCCGCTGGTGATTGACCCCACGCTCGCCTACTCCACGTACCTTGACTCGGGGGGGACCACCCAAGGGGAGGGGACGATTGCCGATGCGGTTGCCGTCGACAACGCGAGCCTAAGTACTACACCCCAAGGCGAACCCGTTGATTGTTCGGCGGGCTGCGCTGTGGTGACGGGAACGGTTTGGCCCAGCACACTGCCTTTTCCCACCACTACAGGGTCCTACGATCCTGGTCCTGCCCCGGCGACCATAGGGTGGTATGGGTTCATCAGCAAGCTCAATCCCGACGGCTCCGGTCTGGTGTACTCGACTTACTTCGGCGGGGAATACGAAGGCGGTGGCTCCGATCAGATCTTTGCCATAGCCGTCGATAGCACAGGCGCAGCCTATTTCGGAGGCACCTCGGGCTCCTATGACGACACTCCCACCACGCCGGGCAGCTTTATGCCCGGCCGGCCTTCTGAATACCCGGTGCCGTTCGTATCCAAGTTGAGCCCGGACGGATCCACGCTGGTTTACTCCACCTTTCTGGATGGAGGGACGAGAGGGTACGAGGATGGCGTGTCCGGAATTGCGGTGGATTCGTCGTTCAGCGCGTATGTCATCGGGGCTACCTCGGCCACGGACTTTCCAACGACGACCGGCGCATTTCAGACTGTGTTCGGCGCCAGTGTGGATCTTGGGACCGGATTCGTCACGAAGTTTTCTCCCGATGGTTCGTCGCTGGTCTATTCCACCTTCCTGGGCGGCAACACCGGAGAGAACGTAGTAACAAAAGCAGGGGGCGCAGGCGGCGCGGGCGGCGCAATTGCCGTGGACAGCCTGGGCTTTGCATACGTGACAGGCAATACATTTTCCAGCAATTTTCCCACCACGACCGGAGCATACAGCACAACCTGCAACACTCCCTGCGGCGAAGCCTATGTCACCAAGTTGAACCAAACGGGAACCGGTCTCGTCTACTCCACCTTCCTCGGCGGTACACAGAAGAATAAAGAAAGTACCGGCCTGAGTATCGCCCTGGATTCCTCGAACTCAGCCTTTGTGGGTGGCGAAACGTCGTTTACCGATTTTCCCGTGACCTCGCCCGTGGTTCAAAGCAGCCCCGGAGTGGGCTTTATTACCAAGTTGACCCCCGATGCGACAGGGCTGGTTTATTCAAGCTACTTTAACGGCAACGTAGAGTCGGTCGCGGTCGGCGCGGACGATAGCGCCGTGATTTTCGGCCTTTCCAATACGTCCTATGGATTCGAATCCACGGCGGGTGCGTTTACGCTGCCGGTCTGCACAACGAACGGCGGCTGCCCCTTTGATTTCATCTCAAAACTGACTGCAGATGGCACGGGGCTGATCTTCTCAACACCTATCGGAGCAAACCAGGAGTGCTGCGGCGCATTCGGCGCGCTGGATTCTACTGGAAATGCGTACATCGTCGGATCGACGTCATCGACGCAGCTTTCCACGACAGCCGGCTCATACGAGCCAAGTTTGCCCAGCAATTCTTCAGCTCCGGCCTTTTTTTATGCAGCCAAAGTCGCATTCTCCGAGTCCTCCTCGCCGATCACCATTTCGCCGTCGACACTTCCTTATGGCTTTCAGGGAGCGAGCTATTTTGAAAGCTTCACCGCTACCGGCGGCAGCGGCGCCGGATACACGTGGAGCGTGACCTCAGGAACAGCGCTTTCCGCTGTAGGCCTGAGTTTGACGCAGGCCGGCATAATTTCGGGCTCGCCCAACGCCAGTGAAATCGCGGCCCCCTTCACGGTGCAGGTCACCGACTCGGCGGGCAACTCGGCAACGCAAAACTATACGCTCACCATTTATCCGGACTTCTCGGTCACACCCACAACCTTGCCCACTGGCACGCAGGGAGTGCCCTATTCGCAGACGCTCACCGCCAGCGGCGGCTCTGGCGGCCCGTATTCGTTTTCTGTAGCCTCGGGAACGGCTCTCTCCGCCGTGGGACTCTCGCTGTCGCCCGCGGGCCTTATTTCGGGCACACCCAATGCCACCGAGACCGCGGCGCCGGTCACCATCCAGGTCACCGATTCCCTGGGCGACCACGCAAATCTGCCCTACTCGCTCACCATCAACCCGGTAGGTGCGCCGCTCACGATTTCGCCGGCCACCCTGCCCGCAGCGACGGCGGGAACGCCTTACTCGCAAACGCTCACAGCCACCGGCGGGAGCGGGACCGGGTACTCGTGGACCATCACCTCGGGATCAGCGACCCTTGGAGATTTTGGAATGATCCTAACGCCGGAAGGCGTAATTATCGGGTCCCCTGTCACGGGCCAGGTGAATTTCACTGTGCAGGTGACCGACTCGCTGGGTGACATGGCGACGAAAAACTACACGCTTACCATTGATGGCACTGCGGGACAACTCGCCACGGTCAAGGATAACGAGACCATCGCGGTGATCGACACCGAATCCTTCATCGATATCGTCGACTCTGAGACGATTACCGTGAGTGACGGGGTGAGTGCCAATCCGATCAATACGCTCGGCGTTGCCCCTGCTGTGGGGCCGGCCGCGTGGTATTCCACGAGCGGCCTGGGATTTGACGGGACCAGCGGAGAAACGCAAACCCTTACCGTCTCGAACGTAGGGGACGCTCCTTTTGTGTTCAGCGGTGCGCCTCAAATCTCGTCAAGCTCATTCACGATAAGCCAAACCGCATGCTCGAACGGCGCTACCTCCCTGCCGACTACGCTTCCCAGTGGCAGCGCGTGTACCCTCACCATTCTCTACACTCCAATATCGGGTGCAGCAGCCACCGGCACAATCGTATTCACTGACAATGCCGCCTTGAGCAGCCCTCCCAGCGCAGAGTTGAGCTCGCATTATACGCAGACCATCTCCCTCGACAGCGCGGGAAGTAGCGCGGCCCCGCTGGGTCCGCCGCCGGGGATGCCGGTTATCAACGAGACGATCGCGGTCAATGATGCTGTCGTCGTCACCACTAACTTGAACATCACCACTGCCGCTTCCGCGCCCTACGGCTTTGTCGGCGTGCCGTATACCCCGATTGCGCTGTTCACCGCCAGCGGCGGCTTGAAGCCCTATACGTGGAGCGCCTCAGGGCTGCCTCCGGGCCTGGGAATCAATGCTGGCACAGGCGCGATCTCCGGCACTCCTACCGCAGAGGGAGATTTCCTGGTCGCAGTGACGGTCACCGATTCGCTTGGTAATAGCGTTTTTTCGTCCTCACCCCTCACCGTTTTTCAACCCCTGGCCATCACCAGCCCCAGCTCCTTGCCTAACGCTGATCTCAACGTGAGCTACTCTGTAACATTCAGCGCCAGCGGAGGGAGCGGCGGTTACTCGTGGACCGCCGCAGGGCTGCCTGCGGGGCTGACCATGTCAACCGGAGGTGAACTCTCCGGCAAACCCACCGTAGCGGGAGTCTCAACCGTCACAGTGACGGTTAAGGATTCGGCCGGCAACACGAAATCCGTGATCTTCCCCCTCGCGGTGGCCTCCCCGTCGCTCAAAATCGCGGCAAATCCCAGTTCGTTGACGATCATTCAAGGCCAAACAGGAAAGACCACGCTCACCTTCACGCCATCGGGCGACTATACCGGGACGTTGGCGCTGGGCTGCTCCGGTCTTTCCGCCAACATGCTCTGCGTGTTTACGCAGAATGGTGCGTCCGTCAGCTCCGTGACATTGACGGGGAACAACCAATCCGTGGACGTGGTGCTGACGTTTGAGACCGACGTGAACGCTCAACAGGCGCGGAGGGAATCGGGCCCAACAACGCCGCGGGCGGATGCAATCCTGTCTGCAGTCGCCTTCTGGTGGCCGGGCAGCGTGCTGGGTCTGATTGCATTACGGCGAAGAAGAAAGATGTTCGCAAAGAATCAAAGATGGTTTGGATTGTGCCTGTTTGTGCTGATCATCGGCGCGGTTATCGGGCTGGCCGGCTGCGGTGGCGGCGGCCCGGTCACACCGGTTGGCAGCTCTACGGTGACCGTTACGGCGACTCCGGGCTCGGGAACCGCGCAAACATTGAGTATCGGTATTACGATTACGCAGCAGTAGCTTGTCGACAAGGTTGGGCATGACCGAATGCTCATTTTTTCTCATGTAAGTCGTCAACGCGTTGCGCAGTCAATTCCGATCGCAGTAGCCCGCATTCCAGGGTTGGGCCTCTGAAGCCTACAACTGGCTTTGGCCAGAGAGGATGAAAAAGAACAGCATTTATTGCCTGTGAGTCGGCTTCTCGAATGTTTTCCAATGCCTCGGCGTAGTTCCGGTTGTATCACCGGCCAACCGGACAGAACTCGAAAATGGGGGCAACTTCCGGATTGGCGACCATCCAACCACAACACCGTTTACGCAGGCTACGAGTCCGTCGGCAGCGAGGTGGAGAGACAGGGAGTCGCCGGTAACTTTGTATTCCACACGCCCTGCTCTTCTACTGAAACAATGCCCTGGGCTTGTGAACCGAGATATGGACACAACGCAACCGCAAGCCTGAATCTTCGCGCGATACCTGGAGAGCGGCTAAGAACTCTCAGGGGGCCTTTGGACGGATCAACGGCGGGAGTGTCGGTTGGACCCAGCGTCTGGTAGATTTGGGATTGCCAGCTTCCATCGCTGCGCAGCATCCGGTTCCCGGCCCTCAGCGCGATTCCCCGCCAGAAAGGACTGCCCCGCCCCATGCCCTTGCCCGCCAATGCCCGACTGGGTCATTACGAGATCAAGTCCGTTCTCGGTGTCGGCGGCATGGGCGAGGTTTATCGCGCCCTCGACACGCGGCTCAAGCGCGAGGTGGCGATCAAGATTCTGCCGGCAGGATTCTCCGGGGACACAGATCGACTGCGGCGCTTCAAGCATGAGGCGTGCTCGGCGTCTGCCCTCAACCACCCCAATATCGTCACCATCTATGAACTAGGCCAGGACGGTTCCGATCACTACATCGCGATGGAATTGGTGGAGGGGAAGTCGCTGCGCGACCTGCTTGGCTCCGGATCGCTGTCTATGCGAAGAGCCATTGAAATCGCGGCCCAGATTGCGGATGGATTGACCAAAGCACATGAAGCCCGCATCGTCCACAGGGATCTGAAGCCCGAGAACCTGATGATCTCGCGCGATGAGTTCGTCAAGATCCTCGATTTTGGCCTGGCGAAGCTCGTGTCGCCTGGCGGAGAGCAGGACGGGGCGGGCGCGACGACGCTCACTGCGGCGGGGCTGGTAATGGGAACAACGGGCTACATGTCTCCGGAACAGGTCGGCGGCCAATCGCTGGATTTTCGATCGGACCAATTCTCATTCGGCCTTGTGCTCTACGAGATGATGACCGGGAAGCACGCGTTCTATAGGAAGACCACGGCGGAGACGATGACGGCCATTCTGCGCGAACCAGCCGCGCCGATTGCAGCGCTAAACCCCGATGTCCCGGCGCCGTTGTGCTGGGCCATCGAGAGATGTCTGGCAAAGGAGCCCGGGAAGCGCTATGCCTCGACCCGCGATCTGGCGCTGGAACTTGCCGCCATCCGCGACCGCCTGGGGGAGAAACCGGTCAACGCGGCGGAGACCATTCCCTCCAATCTTCCCGTGCAGCGGACGGGCTTTGTGGGCCGGGAAAAGGAAGTCGCCGCAGCCCGGGAACTGCTGCTGCGCGGCAATGTCCGTCTGGTCACAATCACCGGTCCCGGCGGCATCGGCAAGACGCGCCTTGCGCTCGAAGTGGCGAACGGACTGGTCGAGCGCTTTTCCGGCGGCATTCATTTTGTCGCGCTCTCGTCGATCAGCGATCCGGCCCTGATCGCTTCAGCGATTGCGCAGTCGCTGGGAATTCGCGAGGGAGGCGGCCATTCGCCGCTGCAAGCCCTGAAAGACGCCCTCAAGGATTCCCTGCGCGCCCCCATGCTGCTCCTGCTGGACAATTTCGAGCACTTGATGCAGGGGGCGCCGGTGGTCGCCGAACTGCTGGCCTTCGGTCCCAGCCTCCAGATCATGGTGACCAGCCGCGCAGCGCTGCACCTGTACGGCGAACATGAATCTCCGGTTTTGCCCCTGGCGATGCCGGACGCGCAGAGCTCCCTTCCGATCGATGCGCTGCTGCGATACCCAGCGGTGGCGTTGTTTGTGCAGCGTGCCGCGGCAGTCAGGCCGGATTTCCAGATGAATCAGGGAAACGCCGCCGCCGTTACCGAGATATGTGCCCGCCTGGACGGCTTGCCCCTGGCCATTGAACTTGCAGCGGCGCGGGTCAAAGTGCTTTCGCCCTCCGCGATGCTTGCGCGGCTTTCGAGCCGGTTACAACTCCTGACAGGCGGCTCGCGCGACCTGCCGCAGCGCCAGCAGACGCTGCGCGCCGCCATGGACTGGAGCTACGATCTGCTCAGCCCGGCGGAGCAGAAGCTCTTCCGCCGGATGTCTGTTTTCGTGGGCGGATGCAACCTGGAAGGCGTCGAAGCGGTATGCGACACCCAGAGCGATCTCGATCTGGACCTGCTGGACGGCACGGCATCTCTGGTGGATAAGAGCCTGGTGCGCCAGATCGATCAGGAGAGCGGTGAATCGAGATTCAGGATGCTGCAGACGATTCGCGAATATGCGCTGGAGAAACTTGCGGCCAACAACGAGGAGGCTTTTACCCGGCGCGCCCATGCGGCCTACTGCCTGGTGCTGGCAGAGGAGGAGGCCACAGAGAAGGGCGGCGTGGAGGCTGCGGAATCTTTGGAGCGCATCGGGCTCGAACACGACAACTTCCGCGCGGCCCTGGAGTGGCTGACTCAAACCGGAGATGCGGAGTGGGGACTGCGTCTCGGCACCGCCCTGTTTCGATTTTGGGAAGTTCGAGAACTGCTTGCCGAAGGGAGAGAACGGCTGGGGAGGTTGCTGAATCTACCCGGCTCGGCAGCGCCTACGAAGCTGCGCATGCGCGCCCTTTTTTCAGCAGGTGTGCTCGCCGCCGTGCAGGGAGATTACGACGCCGCGGAGGCGCTCATCCATGAAAGCCAGGACATTGCGCACGAGTTGGGCGACAAGATGGCCATTGCCGTCTCTCTCAACGCGCAGGCATCGTTTGCCCAGAACCGGGGAGATGTTCCCCTTGCTCAAATCATGTTCGAATCAAGTCTGGAACTTTGGAGGGAACTGGGCGATTTGAAGGCCGTCGCCCGGGCTCTCAGCAACCTGGCGAATGTGCTTAAGATGCAGGGAAATTTTGAACGCTCGAGGTTGCTCCACAAGGAATGTCTTGGAATCTTCCGCAGTCTCGGAGACCTGGCAGGCGTCGCGTGGTCGCTGAACTACCAGGGGGATGTTGCGTACGACCAGGGCGATTCCGAAGCTGCGCAAACACTCTACGAACGGAGCCTGGCAATCTTTCGGGAGATCGGTGAACGCTGGGGTATTGCCGGGAGTCTGGCTGATCTGGGCAACTTGGCGAGAGAACAGCAGGACTATCCCAGGGCTCACACTCTCTACCGGGAAAGCCTGGGACTTTTCCAGGCACTGAATCACAAGCGGGGAATCGCCCGTCTGCTGGAGTGTTTTGCGATTACGGCCGCGGCTCAATGCCATGCCGAGCGGTCGCTGCGGCTCGCGGGCGCGGCGGCCGCGCTGCGCCAGGCAATCGGTGTGCCGCTTACGGCCGCGGAACAAGCGAAACTGGAAGAGAGCCTGAACGCTGCCCGGCAGAAATTGTCCAACGCGGAGGGCGTGTCGGCTTGGCTGGAAGGCTGGAACCTGCCTTGTCAAAGCGCCATTGAAGAGGTGTTGATGCCGGACTCTGAAGCAGCCTGCGAGGACGGAACAGCGGCACGGTCGGCATGACGGAAATCGTGCCCATGCCGGTTTGAGCAGCATAACCCGCCTGCAGCCCTACGCCGCCATTGTCGGGTCGATGAGCCGGCGGACTGCGGAGACGCGATTCGCGGGAATGCCCACGCGCCTGGCATGTTCCTGGATGGTCGGCTCATCCGGGGCCAGGTAGACGCAATAGACCTTGTCGCCGGTCACGTAGCTGTGGAGCCACTGGATCTCCGGACCCATGGCCTTGAGAACGTTGACTGACTTGCGGGCGAGCTCGCTTAGTTCCGCTTCGGAAAGATTGCCGGCTCCAGGGACTTCGCGCTCGATGACGAACTTGGGCATTGGCCTCCGCCGTATGTTCTCCAAATGCTACCATGCGAACTGGGCGGCTTCAAGACAGCCCGGCCGATGCTGCCCGGAAGCGTGAAGAATGGCCAGGAGAAGGCGAGCGCGCGATGGATCTTCGATCGCTGCAAAAACCGCTGAAAGAGCAATACCGAAACGATCCCAACACCTCGCGCTTCACCATCGAGGCGAAAGGCAGCCAGACGGATGTTCCGATGTCCTGCTCGGTCGACCTTGGACGCGCCATCTACCAGGCTGAGGCTCACAAGGGAGTCGGAGGCGCCGGAGCCGGGGCTTGTTCCGGCGACCTGCTGCTGGGGGCTTTGGCGGCTTGCGCGCAGATCACCTGCCAGATGGTGGCCGCGGCGATGGGGGTACCCACGGAGCGAATCGGGGTGACGGTCGAGGGAGACCTGGACCTCCGCGGCACGCTGGGTATTTCGAAAGAGGTGCCTGTTGGTTTTGAGACCATTCGAGTGCATTTTGATGTTGTCGCTCCTGACGCCACACCGGAACAGCTCAAGGGCCTGCGGGAAAAGACAGAACAGTATTGCGTGGTGATGCAGACCTTGACGAAGCCTCCCAGCCTGCAGACCACGTGGGTTGGTAAGGATTGAAGCCACTGGGTACTGGCAGGTGGACGCATGGCCTGCAGGGTCGCGGTCAGGCCGGAGGCCAACGCCTGCTACATCGCCTTCGAAATCTCTTGGCCGCGGCGGGTGAGATAACAAGCGTCGACCACAGTCGGTAGCAGTGTTCCATTGCACAGTTGTCAGAAATCATTCCCGCCGGAAGCGAACGACCCGGCACAAGGGACTCGACAAAACTGCGTACTTCCCTATTCCTTTGCCCACTCCCGCATTCCCTAGATATCGCACTGGCGACCGAATCGTGCTCAACATGAGACGGTGCGTGGCCCGTTTGGTTTACGGTTCCGGAGCCGGGCTGGATTGGGGCACGAGTGCCTCGGCCGGATGTTCTTCAATGTATCGTCCGACGATTCGAGCTACCGCCTCAAGGAACACGCGATCGTTCTCATTGAAGGCTTCGGGATCATGACTATCGATATCGATCTCTCCGACCACCTTTCCGCTTGCATAGATCGGCACGACAATCTCAGACTTAGTTTCGATTGAGCAGGATAGGTACCGGGGATCAGAGCCGACATTATCCACGATGACGGTCTCGCCCGTCGAGACAGCCGCTCCGCAGATGCCTTGAGTCACAGGGATGCGCGCGTGCGGAGTTGGATCGCCCACAAACGGACCGAGCACCAACATTGTCGGATCGTTGGGATCAAGCATGTAGAAACCGGTCCAGTTGAAGTGAGGTACGTGCTTCGCTATAGCTTCAGCGATTTTCGCCTGGAGGAAGCGAACTGATGTCGAGCGGGCCTGCAGCGAATAGAACTGTTCGATCAGTAAGATTCTTTCCTCCGAGAGTTGTTGGTCCGACATGTGGTTGCCCTCAGACTTCGCAAAGGTTATGCCATTGTTTACCACTTTGCTAGAGTCTTCTCAGTTGCAACACCACTCTATCGCAATCGGCGCGCTGCCGATCATGTGATGGTGGCGCCGAACGGGTAGCAGGAAACCGAGATATGAGACCTCTCCATGTGCCGAGAAGCCGTTTCGTAAATTGACGAGAATTTGCAAACACTTTCTTCGAGCACTTTTGGGGCACAACCCACGGTTCCGGGCGGTTTAGCGCCTACCCGTCAGTCGCTGGTTGATCAACGGTCCCGCACGCCTTCTGCGTGGATGATTCTTCGCATAGCCTGGCGGCGCTGGTGGCAGCAATGCCATGCACAGCGTGGCCGGATAACGCAGCGATGAGTGCTAGATCTTGATTGCCGTAAGCGTTGGCGGCTGATGCATGCCTCCGTCGGGATCAGAGTCAGCACCAGACTAACTTTGCTGATAAATCTTTAGCAGGCTTGACACAGGATAGATCGCCATGGAGCTTGCGTGAGCGTCCTGATCGCCCCTCTTGACCTGGGTCAGGATTGGTCCTTGAAGTGTCGACTACGTTTTTTTGGCACCTGATGAGTGAGTCTAAGCGGCCAGGAATGACTCGGTCTTGAGGATCGGAACGAGGCTCCAGGACAGGAGTTCCTCGATGCGGCTGATGGAATGGTCCGGGATCTGGGACAAGACAGCGCGAAGGTTGAGCTCCGGATCGAGGCCGTTCAACTTGGCCGATCCGATCAGCCTGAATTAGGGCTTTACAACCCCGCATTGGGATGGTAGCGTCCCTGTAAATTGACGCCCCAGCCGCATTTCATGTTGCACCAGGGAATCGAAAGGCTGATTGGAGGGATTCTATGACTGGACAATCCATCGATCAGTTGAAAAGTGCTTTCCGTGGAGAGTTGATCCAATCCGGCGACCCCAGCTATGAAGCTGCACGCAAGGTGTTCAACGGGATGATCAATAAACGCCCACGCCTGATTGCGCAATGCGTGGATGTGGCGGACGTGATGGCAGCGGTGGATCATGGCAGGGAAAACGGCCTGCTGACGGCGATTCGTGGAGGTGGCCACAACGGCGCCGGCCTCGGGACCTGCGATGGCGGCCTGGTAATCGACCTCTCGCGCATGAAGGGCATCCGCGTCGACCCCGCGGCAAAGAAAGTCCGTGTCGAAGCCGGTTGCGTCTGGGGCGATGTTGATCACGCGACGCATCCCTTCGGTCTGGCTGTGCCGTGCGGCTTCATCAGCACGACCGGAGTCGCCGGCCTCGCGCTCGGTGGAGGCATCGGGTACCTCACGCGCCAGTACGGGTTGACGATCGACAATATCCTCTCGGTGGACATGGTGCTGGCCGACGGTAGCTTCGTCACCGCAAACGACACGGAGAACCCCGAGCTGTTTTGGGCCGTGCGCGGCGGTGGCGGAAACTTCGGCGTGGTAACCTCTTTCGAATTCAAACTTCACCCGGTGAAGACGGTACAGTTTGGCCCCACCTTTTGGCCGCTGGAGGAGGCTGCCACAGCACTAAAGGCGTACTCCAGCTTCATCAGGAGCGCTCCGGAAGACGTAGACGGGTTCTTTGCCTTTCTTGTCATCCCGCCTTCGCCGATGTTTCCGGAACATCTTCATCTGCGGACCGTCTGCGGCGTGGTCTGGTGCTGCACGGGCTCGGCTGAGAGGGCGGAAGCGGCGCTGAAGCCGATGCAGGCGGTGGGTAACCCGTTGCTTCACGCCGTCGGGCCAGCGCCGTTTCCGTTGGTGCAGAGCATCTTCGACGGGCTCTTCGTTCCGGGTCTGCAGTGGTACTGGCGGGCTGACAACTTCACCGAACTGAGCGACCAGGCTATCGCCCGGGCCGTCGAACACGGGTCGAAGATCCCGACCATGTTGTCGACCATGCACCTCTATCCTGTCGACGGCGCGGCGCAGCGCGTCGGCAGGAACGATACCGCTTACAGTTTCCGAGAAGCGATGTTCGCCGAAGTGATCGTGGGAGTAGACCCCGATCCTGCCAATGCCGAACTGATTACAAGCTGGTGCAAGGACTATTGGGAGGCGATGCACCCCTATTCCGCGGGTGGCGCGTACGTCAACTTCATGATGGATGAAGGCCAGGAGCGCGTGCAGGCGTCTTATCGCGACAACTACCCGCGCCTGGCCGAAATCAAGAGAAAGTACGACCCCGGCAACTTCTTCCGCGTGAATCAAAACGTCCTGCCAGCCACATCGGCTTGAGCCCGCAACCAGGGCATGGACACTCTTCACGAAGCAGGTGCAACTCGCCAGAGCGCCAGGTAAGCCGCCGCGAGGGAGCACATCACCACGAAGATAATGAGGAGTGGTGTCTGCTGCAACTGTTGAACCGGCAACATTGGCGGAAACAGTTGCTCGATCAGCGGCACTCCCGCGCCCAGAAGAAAAACGGCGGTCATGTGGGGAAGCATCCGTAATTCATACGTCCCGCTTCAGGTCCTTTCAGAATCCAAAACAAGGCTCGGGAAGCCGCTCACGCTGAGGCGCAAGCTAAATGCCCCTCGTCAAGATCTGCCAGCAGATTCCAGTGCTTGGCCTCGGGCGGGGAAACTCCAATTTGATCAGGAATATTCATGAGTCCCCCCGAGCGCTCCAATTGCGGTCGAATTCACCGCGGAAGTGTCAGTTCAGCACGGTAGAGGTCGCTGTAGCCGCGGGTGGTATCGATCAACAACGCGTCGTCTGGCGCGAGGCCCATCAGAGCGCAACGCCATATGCCGCCAGATAGCTCCGCATCGAAACTCGCAACGTGGTCCGTGAGCCCGGTGCGCACGTTGAATCGATACACTGGTTCTCCTTCGTCGAGGATTCTCTGGTAGTAGATATATCTGCCATCGTGGGACCACACAGGAAAGCCAATGGCTGTTCCGCGTGCGATGGTCTGCCAGGTGTTCGTGGCAAAGCTGAAGACGTCGACGACCTTCTCGTTATCCGCATACGCAGCCAGATAATGGCCATCGGGAGACCAGTGAGGAAAGAAGTGCCCATTCGATCCGGGCACCATTTTCTCTGTTCTTGTGGCAAGGTCGACCAGGAAAAGCGCCGATTCGTTCAGCTGGCCGGGAACAGCGTGAACGACTGCCAGTGTCTTCCCATCCGACGCCCAATCAGGATCAGAAACCTGAAGCGGGCCGGGTAAGAGCCGTTGAGGAGCTCCGCCCATTGCCGGGATGAGATAGGCGGTAGCTGCCGCGCCGCGGTCGCTCGCAGTCACTGCCAGTACTTTTCCATCCGGTGACCAGCGCGGAAATGTAGGCAAAAACCCTGCAAGGTTGAGTTGCACTTTCTCAGAAGATTCTGTATTCACTTTCCACACCGCGTCGTTGTTGACGTCGACGTAGACAAGCCAGCGGCCATCCGCTGAGTATTCCGGCTCGCTGAATCCTTCAGGAGAGAGAGCCGTAAGACGATTCGTTTTCGTGTCGAAGCGCTGGATTTGCGAGCGATTTCTGCCGGCATAGAAGAGAACGCTCTTGCCGTCTGTGGATATGCACGAGCCCATCACATTTCCCGGCCAGCCAGCAACAATTTGAAACGGTCCGGGTGGCGCTCGCCGCAGAGAAAAGCCCGGTTCGCGCAGGGCCCACAGGTTGCCTGAGCCTTGATGATTCGACGTAAAAATGAAATACCGGCCATCCGGTGTCCATTCGCCACAACACTGGTGATCGTCAGGAGAGGCGTTCAGGAACATCCGATGCAGGTTCGATCCGTCCTGGCGCATCTCCCACAGCGATGTTCCACCGTTATCATCCCCGATGGTGAGCCGCATCCGCTGGCCATCCGGGGACCAAGCCAGCCAATTGGGTGCGCCAGGCAAAGAGACCAGCCGCATCGGATTTGAAGCATCGGTTCCCACGCTCCATAGCTCATTCCCCCTGGCGAATACAATGTGGTTGCCGTCGGGGTGCCAGACCGCTTCACCCGAACTGATGTCACCGAGCCGCACCGGCGGTCCTCCCTGCACTGGCATCAGCCACAATGTCGAAGTGGAACTGCGCGACGTGAAACGGCCAAGAAGATAAGTCGCGCGATTCGGCGACAGATCCATGATGCGCGTGTTCTCCGGCAATCCGGGAACTGTCTGCGGATCGCCGCCTTCCAATGAAGCTTGCCGGGTGATCCAGTGACCTCCCGATCTTTCGATATAAAAGATCCGCGCACCATCCATGACGGGTTTTACCAGGTAGTCAATCGCATCCGCGGTCGTGATCTGGGCGAACGCATTCGCACGCGGCGGCTGCATCGGCAGGTACCACCACGCTGTGACGGCAATGGCAAGAATCGTTGTCGCCAGTCCGGCTATCATCCAACGCAAACGCGAAGAGGACAGGCGATGAGCTCCGGCAACACCAGCGACCGGCAGACTTGCCAGCGGCTGGTTTGGAATTCCGGTTCCATTATCGTGATTCGTGTTTTGGGGTGAAGCGGGAATTTTGGCGTCGGGGAGACCTGATGCGATCGAACCGTTCCCTGGGTTCTCTTGAATCGCGCCGACAAACCGATATCCGAGCTTAGGAACGGTTTCGATGTACAGGCTGGATTCGGCGGAATCGCTGAGCGCGGCACGCAACTGGCTGACGGCGAAGTTCAGGGACTGCTCAAAGTTGCCATACGACTGGTTTGCCCATAACTCGTCGTAAATCTCTTCACGAGAGTAAAGTCTGCCGGGCTGGCTGGTGAGAAGCGTCAGCAACCGGGCCTGTTGGGGCTGGAGTCGCACGCGAAGTCCTTTGCGTGTCAACTCTCCGGTTCGGGAATCCAACTGAAACGGGCCAAAGGCTCGCATGGAATCTCCAAGGAGCGGACTGGTAGAAGTCTGAAGGCGCTTGAGTGGGCGTCAAAACCGTCACTCAAGCTCGGAATAAATCGATAATGTCTGGCTGAACAGTACTCTGTGAGTGCTTTATGTATATCAAAGCGCGGGCTTTGCAGGCTAATAAATTCCAAACAAAAAACTCAGGGAAATGAGTCTGCCCGGCGTGGTATCAGAACAGGAATCTGAGAGCTGCACTCCACCCCAAGGCTGAGAAGGCTCCAATCATGGCTCTAGTCTGCGTCGAGGTAAAGGGAACTCGCCCGATGATCGTCAAAGCCCATGCTGGAATCGCACCCCAGCCCCCGGGCCGAAAATGTTAAATCGCCGTTCCACCGCAGGATACTTTCCGGCTGGGGCTTTTCGTTGCCGCGTGGGCTGGCTTCAGTGACCAAATCGCCGCCATGCCGCCGCTATTCAGGAGTACGAGAATGAAGCCCTCCGTTCCAGTGCAGGATCGCCCAGTCGAGCAACACCACAGTCATCTCACGAAGTTCCGTCGCGTAGCCTCCATCGGAGTTGTCCTGGGCCTGACCGCCTTGGTGGGAAAAGCGCAGACCGCTCCCAGCGGGTCTGGTCCAGACTCGAGTGTTCCGGCTGTTGCGACAACCACATCCGGTCCATCTTCATTCATAACGTACCTGTTGAATAAAGACGAGTCAGTGACCTACCTCGACGGCTCAATGATCCCATACGAGAAGGGTTGCCCCGCTCTCGACACAAGCCAATTCGCGGCTGGCGGCATCCATGTGCAGAGCATCCTCTACGACCCAACCGCCAACCTCCTCTACATCCAAAGTCCGATGATGGATGGGGACACGGGGATCCTCTACGAGACTCCCGATTCTGGCGGCAACTGCAATCCTTCTTCGGCGGTTGAACTGATCGCCATACCCGGCGAAGTTGGAGGTGCCCCCAACTACTCCAACACCATGGCGCTGGACTCTGCGGAAACCAACCTCTACGTGGTTGACTCCTTTCAAGGTGCGTTCCAGGACAAGCTTTTCGTTCTGGATACCGCGCTTTTTGGGAACTATTCGACTTCCAATCAACCTACCTCTTATCCGCTTGACCATTACGCCAATTACGGACAGTTGGTGGTAGATTCGTCTTCGCACCTGGTCTATCTGCCCGAGCTTCAGCAACCAGGCTCGTATCCCAACCCCGGCACCGGCCCCGGTTTTTGGGTCTTCGATCCAACGCAAAAGAAGATTGTTCGCGTGCTCGGCTACGTCAACCCCTCCTTCTCAAACCAGGTGGACCTGAACCTGGTAACCATGTTTGCCGCCGGGAATGGCAAAATCATCTTTGTCAACAACAATCCAGGCCCAAGTGAAACATTCCCAAATGACACGCTGGTCGAACTGGACACAACCCAATTCAGTTTCTTCAGCAACACCCTGCCGGGGACCGGCGGCACCGCCGGAGTCTACGTGCAGCCGCCCGCCGCGGCCATTACCCTTTACCCGCGTCACGCGGAATACAGCAACATCAGTGCCGCGGATTTCAATGCCGCGCTTGGCATGGTCTATGTCGCCGCGTACCTTGAAGATTCCAACGGCAATATCGAGCAGGAAGGCCTCGCCCTGGGGTACGACCTTGCCACTCCGGCGACCGCGGAGATTGAATTTGCCGACAACTTGCCGCAGCCTATAACGTCGAGTTCAACAGATCCTACAACAACATATGGCCCATGGAATCAGATCACTTACGACGCATATTCCGGCCGGTTACTGTTCCTGGCCGATGCAGAAGCCGCTGTCAATGACGACGAGGTGGCTATAACGCCTAAACTTGGAGGCGCCGGATCGCTTGAGGGGCTGATCGCGCCCACGGTGGTCACGAACCTGAACCCGCTCAATGCGGTCGTCAATCAGAACTCCGGATATATCTACGTGCCGTCTGCCGATAGTCCCGATTCACCTACGCCGACCGATCTTCTCGTCTATTATTTCGGTCCACTCGCCGGCAGCACAGGCCCTGCCGCTGACACGCTCACCCTGGGAGCCGTGCCGGCATCCGCCGAGGTTGGCGGTTCCTTCACTGTCAAGGTGATCTTGCAGAGCGCGGCCACCACCGGCACCCCGACCGGCAACGTAATCGTCACGGCCACGCCAAGCAGCGGTTCGCCGCAACAGGTAGCGCAGGTCTCCGCTGCCACCGCACTGGCAGCCGGCTCCGCGGGGACGCCGGTTTCGATAACCCTGACCCCGGCCGGGAACTATGCGCTTACCGCGTCCTACGTGGGCGATGCAAATTTCGCCCATGCCACGTCCCCGTCCTACGCGGTAGATGTCAAACAGGGAACCGATGTGCTCACCTTGAATGTGCCAGCTACTGCCACTGCCGCTGTTTCCTTCACCGTGAATGCAATCTTCACCACGGCCGGAGGAGCCGCGCCTCCCAGCGGGAATATTTCTATCCTGGCCTCGGTAGATGGCGAATCGGCGGTGCAGGTCGGCGTTGTCTCCGCAGCCACGGCGGCTGCTGCAGGCAGCGCTGGAACGCCCGTGAGTATCACGCAGGGCACAACCGGCGCATACGTCTTCAGCGCATCTTACCCTGGCAATCTTGACTACCCACTTTCCACATCGCCTGACTATGAACTTGAGATTCTGCCACCCGCCCCCACGCCCGAGGGTCTTGCCATTCTCATCCCGGGCACGATTACGAGCCAGGATTCAAGCAGCGGAACATCGGGGTCCATTTTGTCTTCGACGGCGTTCGATTCTTTTGACAACTTCTACATTCTTGACAGTGGATTGAACCAACTGACCGAATACGACGTTCACGGCGGAGCCTCCCAGATCATCGTTCCCCAGACGGGCGGGTCCATCATTCTTTCTTCACCGAGCAGCGTGATTTCAGAGCCCGGCGGCGACAGCCTGTTGATCAGCGATCGCGGAAATAACCGGCTGGTGCGCGTGGTCCTGGGATCGACCATTACCGTCTCGGCGCTGCCCCAGACAACCGTGCCGGCAGGCGCTTCAGCGTGCGCAAATACGGTTGCCAACACGAATCTGTGCGACCCAACAGGCATTGCCGAGGATGCCGGCGGCGACATTTACGTCTCCGATACGGGCAATGGGCGCGTTCTCAAACTCGATCCGTTCGGCAACTATATTTCCACCATTTTGAGTCCGGGCGCCTCCGGGCTTGTGAATCCGCTTGGCCTCGCTGTCGACGCCAGCGGAAACCTGTGGGTGGCCAACGACAGCGGTACAACTGGGTTAGGAACCATTCTGAAGGTGCCGCCGACTGGCAGCGTGGTAACCATCTCGGGGGGCGGCATTGTAAAACCTTATAGCCTGGCCGTGGACCCCGCCGGCGATGTCTACTTCAGCGATTCCAGTCTGCTGGACGTTTCAGTAATTACCACAAGCGGCGCAACCTATCCCTTTGCCGGCAACGGCAGCGCTTCCGACAGTGGAGACAATGGTCCCGCCACTGCCGCCGGTATCGCGTCTCCACTGGGAGTCACACTCGATTCCAATGGAAATGTCTATATCGCCGATTCGGTTCAGATCGCACCAGACGGCGGCGAAATCCGCATCGTTTCCCCATCGGTCTCGCTGCTGCAGTTTGGGGATGTTCAGATGTCTACCCCCAGTTCACCCAGCGAGATCTTGTTGCTGAACGGCGGAGCTGCCAGCCTGGGCATCGCCGGTGCCGTCGTCACAGGAACCAACTCAGCTGACTTTGCGCTGACCAACAGTTGCCCCAATTCGCTCCCTTCCGGCATGGCTTGCTCCTTATCTGTGATCTTCACGCCCAGCACCTCGGCGGCTGAGTCGGCCACGCTCACCGTCACGGATAATTCCGGCGGCGCTGCGGGGACCACACAGACCATCTCCTTGACTGGCACGGGAACCAACACCCCAACGGTTGCCACTCCCTTGATCGCTCCCCCTTCGGGGACCTTCAACACGATTCAGACTGTTACCATTACCGACGCGACGAACAGCGCAACCATCTACTACACAATCAATGGAACCACTCCGTCCGCATCGTCGACGAAGTACACCGGTGCCTTCATGGTCAGCGTTTCCGGCATGGTCCAGGCCATCGCTGAAAAAACCGGATTGCAAAACAGCGCAATCGCCCAGGTCAACTACACCATGCAGATACCCACCACGCCAACCCCGACCTTCACCCCGGCAGGCGGAACGATCGGAGCAGGGCAGACCGTGACCATTAGCGATTCGGGCCCCGCACCGGTCGCCATCTACTACACGACCGACGGATCGACTCCCTCAACTTCATCAACCACCTGCACTGCTCCGTGCCCGGTGGTGGTGAGCACGACGTCGGGAGCCACAGAAACGATCAATGCGATTGCCGTTTCCCCGGGTATTTTCACCAGCGCGGTCGGCTCCGCTACCTACATGACGACGGGATCTTTCACATTCACGGCGACTGCCACCAACCCAATGGTCTCAGGTTTTAAAACGGGCGCCACTACGATCGGCAGCCAGACAAACCCAGCAACATCTGGCGTAACGGGTAGCGATTCGATCACAGTCACCTATGCCATCACACCCACAGGTGGCTTCGATGCCCCGATAACTATCAGTGTTACCTCAACCAGCACACCCGCGGGGTCAACACCCCCAACGATTGCCTGTGTCGACGCGGCCGGTAACTCGTTGGCGAGCGGGTCAAATCCCTGCCCAGGCACCTACGCGCCGGGCACACCCGTCTATGTTTCCTTCTACTACGGGTCTCCACTGCAACCATCCGTGAAGCATCCTTCCCGTGGAGTATCGCGGCTCGCTTCGGCCGGCCTCGGCATCAGTTTTGCTGCTCTCATGCTGGGTACTTTGTTCCGTCGGCGTCGCATCTTGATGATCGCGGCCAACTTCACCGCGATCCTTTGCATGGTGGTTTCCTTGGGCGTGCTGGTTGGAGCCTGTAGCGGCCCCGGCAACAAACCCCCTGTCGCATCTTCCACCGTTACCGCAACGGCGCCCGGAGGGTCATTGACGGCATCGACACTTACGTCTGTAACCATCTTTTTGCAGTACGAGGAACCCAACAGCCAGTAAAATCCTGGCTGCAAGGAATCGCATGCATCCCTACTTCCATTTCGGTCCCCTGGTGCTGTGGAGTTACGGCCTGATGATGGGCGTCGGACTGTCGCTGGGATTTCTTTTCGGCGAGGCCGACTTCAAGCGCCGTGGAGTTCCCATTCCCATGGGGATATTCCTGCCGTCGATGGCCATTGCCGGATTGATTGGCGCCAAGCTCGACCACGCGATCATTGTCCAGTGGCAAACACTGCGCGAAAATCCGCTGGCCTTCGACTGGGTCGCGTCGTTCTGGGGCGGATACACCTGGTTCGGCGGCGTACTCGGCGGTCTCGCGGCAGCCGCCCTTCTCGCAAAGATCTACAAAACGCCAGTGCTCAAGGTTCTGGACATTGCTCCCGTTGCATCCCTGGGCCTGGCCTGCGGCCGCATGGGCTGTTTCCTGGCCGGGGACGGCGATTACGGTATTCCCACATCCATGCCGTGGGGAATGAGCTTTCCCCATGGCATCGTTCCAACCCTGGCCCGCGTTCACCCCACTCCGCTCTACGAAATAACTTATGCACTAATCATTTTCGCGGTACTATGGCGTCGAGGCCGCCGCGAAAACTACCCGCGCGTCCGGCCCGGATCGCAGCTAGCCGCTTACCTGTTTTTCACCGGACTGTGCCGCTTCTTCGTCGAATTTCTTTCCCGCAATGCCAAGGTATACGCCGGCCTGACCGAAGCCCAACTCGTGGGAATCACCTTCATCTTCAGCGCCGCTGCACTCACCTTCTTTTCCCCCTCAGGAGCGACAAATGCAGACCATTCAGAACTATCCATTGCCCCTCCTGCAGCAGATTGCGGGAGTCAGGCACTACCGGAGGCCGGAGGAGCTGCCGTTCACACTGGCCGAGCGTGACACCGTCACCATCCTTGTCGGCGGGCTTACCTGGAAGCATGAAGAATTGATCCTGGCGGTCTTTGAGAGCTCCGGCTACCGCTGCCGCCGCCTCCCCGTGCCCAGCCGGCCGGACTTCGAAGCCGGCAAACAATTTGGCAACAATGGCCAGTGCAACCCAACCTACTTCACCGTCGGCTGCCTGGTGCGCTACCTGCAGCAGTTGCGCGACAGCGGACTAACCAAAGATGAAATCGCGAAACGCTATGTATTCTTCTCCGCAGGCTCCTGCGGCCCTTGCCGCTTTGGCATGTACGAGGCCGAGTATCGCTACGCATTGGATAACGCCGGCTTCGGCGGCTTTCGCGTGCTCATCTTCCAGCAGGGCGACGGCATTCACGCTTCATCGGGGCACACTGGACTCACCTTTTCACTCGACTTTGGATTGAACGGACTCAACGCTCTGATGATCGGCGATGTGATCAGCGATTTGAGTTACCGCATCCGGCCGTTCGAAAAGATCCTTGGCCAGACCGATCAGGTCATCGAACAGTCGGTGGGCAAGATGGCCGCGCTGTTGCGCGCCCGCGGAGCCGCCGAGCCCGACGGTCAAAATGCATCCCGCATCCGTTCCGCATTTCGTTCGGCAATCGGCACGCCCGGCCGCGTCGCGCTGAAGATTGTGAACCACCTCTACGGCCGCGATCTCCTCGATGCCATCGAGGAGCTGCGCGCTCAGTTGGACAGCATTCAGGTCGATCGCCTTCGCGTAAAACCTGTGGTCAAAATCACAGGTGAATTTTGGGCCCAGCTTACCGAGGGCGACGGCAACTTTCAGATCTTCCGCTTCCTTGAGAAAGAGGGCGCGCAGGTGCTGGTCGAGCCCATCTCCACCTGGGTTGCTTACCTCACGCGGTTGGAGTGGGCTGTACGGCGCGAGCGCAGTCGCGCCCAGCGCGGCAATGTTTCCCTGGCCGCGAAGGTAGCGCGCAGACTTGCCAGTTGCAAAGAGGAGTCGCTTTTCTGGGCTGCACAAGCGCTGTGGTCGCGCTCTTTCAGCCGCATCGCCAGCCGCACCGGCGGCATGACTCCGGCGCTTGTGAAGCAGTCCAAGATGTCCGTGCTCTCCACCCCGTTCTACAACGAACTTGCGCAGGGCGGCGAGGGCCATATGGAAGTGGCCAAGAGCATCTACTACACGAAAAACAAGCTTTGCCACATGGTTCTAAGTCTCAAGCCGTTTGGCTGTATGCCTTCGACGCAATCCGACGCCGTCCAGGCGCGCGTCGTCAGCAGATTCCCCGAGATGATCTACATTCCCATTGAGACTTCGGGCGAAGGGGCGATCCACGCCTATAGCCGAGCCCAGATGGCGCTGTCGGAAGCGCGGATTCGCGCCCGCGACGAATTTGATTCCGTCCTCACGGACCGCGGCAGAAAACTTGAAGACCTGCACGAGTACGTCTCCACGCACCCAGCACTGGAGCGAGCTTTGTGCCGCATTCCGCGCCGCCAGGGAATCGCGGGTGAAGCAGCGCAGTTCGCCTCGCATGTCAGCGATCTGATTGATGGAAGAAGCATGCGTCAACGCGTCTCCGCATAAGCCTTCACAGAACGAACACTAGCGCAGGCCGGGGGAATCGGGATGGTGGAGTATCTGGTCGGAGTCGATGTGGGCTCAACAACCGTGAAGGCTGTGGTCGTCCATGCTGCCTCTGACACGACCGTGTGGCAGGATTATCAGCGCCACGAGACACGCCAGCCTGAGAAGGTTCTCGAGTTTCTTGAGCGCATGGAAGTGTCGCCGGGAATCTCGCCGTCGAATTCTCGAATCTTCTTCACCGGCTCCGGCGGCGGGAACATCGCGAGCCTGACCGGCGGAAAATTTGTGCAGGAAGTCCACGCCGTCGCATTGGCGGTCGAGAAACTGCACCCGGAAGTCTATTCGGTCATCGAGTTGGGCGGCCAGGACGCCAAGATCATCGTCTTTCAGGACGACCCAGCCTCAGGGCGGAAGAAGAAGATCGCCTCAATGAACGACAAATGCGCCGGCGGCACCGGTGCCGTGCTCGACAAGATCAACGCCAAGCTATGCATTCCGCCTGAAGACATGGCCAACCTGCCGTATCGCGGCATCAAGTTGCATCCGGTCGCCGGCAAATGCGGGGTCTTTGCCGAAACCGACATCAACGGCCTGCAAAAGGCGGGCACGCCTCCTATTGAGTTGATGGCCTCGCTCTTCGATGCCATTGTGCTGCAGAATCTCAGCGTGCTTACACGCGGCAATACGCTGCTGCCCCATGTGCTTTTGCTCGGCGGGCCCAACACATTCCTCAAAGGTATGCAGGAGGCTTGGCAGGCAAACGTTCCCCGCATGTGGAAAGATCGCAAGGTCGCGTTGCCCGAAGGCATCGCCGCCGAAGACCTCATCAAAACCCCAGCCAATGCACAGTTCTATGCGGCGCTCGGCTTGGTCGAGTACGCGAAGACCGAAGCCGAAGACGTAGGCGCCTACACCGGTCGCTCCGCGTTGATCCAGTATCTCGATTACGGCCGCGCCGCTGAAAAGGCGCAATCCGGCGCGCGCGGACTCGCATCTTCTCCCGCCGAGCTTGAAGCTTTCCTCGATGAATACCGGCCCAGGCCCTTCAAGCCGGGTCACATCGCGCCCGGAGAGCATGTTCGTGCCATCCTCGGCCTCGACGCGGGTTCGACCTCAACCAAGGCAGTCCTTACTCGAACCGACGGAGAGCTTCTGGTGAAGTCTTACCGGCTCTCCGGCGGCAATCCCATCGAAGACACCATCGACGTTCTCGATCAGTTGCGCAAGCAGGTCGAAGATCAGGGAGCGGCGCTCGAGATCGTCGGCGTTGGCACTACCGGATATGCAAAAGACATGCTCAAAGACGTGTTGCGTGCTGACGTAGCCCTGGTAGAGACAGTCGCGCACACCATGTCTGCGATGCAACTCTATGAGGATCCGCATGTCATCGTCGATGTCGGCGGCCAGGACATCAAGCTCATCTTCGTTCACCAGGGCCGCGTCAAAGACTTCAAGCTCAACACCCAGTGCTCTGCCGGCAACGGATATTTCCTTCAGGCCACTGCCGAAGGATTCGGCGTGCCCGCGACGAAATTTGCCGAAACAGCTTTCACCGCGCAATCCATGCCGGAATTCGGCTATGGCTGCGCAGTTTTTCTGCAAGGCGACATCGTAAACTTCCAACGCCAGGGCTGGCGCGCCGAAGAGATTCTTGCCGCCCTGGCCGCTGTTCTTCCCAAAAATGTTTTCCTTTACGTGGCAGGCGTTCCCAATCTGCCTGCTTACGGGACCCGCTTCGTATTGCAGGGTGGAACCCAGAAGAATCTCGCCGTAGTCAAAGCGGAAGTCGATTTTCTGCGCAACTGCTTTCGCGGCTCCGGCAAGGAGCCGGAGATCATGGTGCATGAGCACTGCGGCGAGTCGGGCGCAATCGGAGCGGCCCTCGAGTCGGCGCGGATGTATCGTCGCGGCCATCGCACGTCTTTTATCGGCCTTGACGCGGTCAGGAAGATTCACTACCAAACCACGCGCAATGAAGACACGCGCTGCAACTACTGCAAGAATAATTGCCTGCGCACATTTCTCGATGTAAGCGCGGATGAAATGCCGGCGCAACACGCGCAAGTTTTTGCCTTTCCCGTGCTAGCGGCCAAGGCCGAACCACTGGTGAGCATCCAGGCAGCTCATGGCGCGCGAACCGCGGTCGAGATGCCTAAGCCTACGCAGCCCGTTCGGTCGGCCTCCAAGGTTCCTCTGGCGCACGGAGCGCAACGGCTTATTCTTGCAACCTGTGAAAAAGGAACTGTGGAAGACATCGACAAGATGCGCGTCATCAAGCAAGGCATGGACCAGGTGAAAGCGGCCAACCCCAATCTCATGGAGGTTGCGGCCAAGCGAGCCTTTCAACCGGTGGACGTGCGCATTGTCGCCGATCCGGTTCCGTCCGCTCGCGGATTTTTCCAGAGCGCCGCTACGCGACAGCGCATTGAGGCAGCCGGTCATCGCAGCAGCTTCCGCATCGGCATTCCCAGAGTGTTGAACGCATACACCTACGCACCACTTTTTCAGGGCTACTTTCAGAGTCTTGGAATTCCCGCCGCAAACGTCGTTTACTCCGCGGAGACAAGCTCAGAACTCTACCGTGCTGGCTCAGGCCGCGGCGCAGTCGATCCATGTTTCCCGTCCAAAGTCGCGCTGTCGCACGTGCACGATCTGCTGCAGACCCAGCATGCGCGCAAGCCTCTCAACGCCATCTGGTTCCCAATGTACGACACGCTGAGAACAAAACTCACGCACCTCACTGGCTCGTGCGCCTGCCCCACCGTAACCGCCACTCCGGAAGCAGCAAAGGCCGCGTTCACCAAGGAGCGCGACCTCTTTGCGGAGCATGGAATCGCATACGTGAATCCCATTCTCAATCTCGACCAAGAACCGCTTATGGCCGACCAGCTGTTCCGTGCCTGGGCGCCATTGCTGGGACTATCGCGCGCTGAAAATGATAGAGCGGTCCAGGTTGGCCTTGAGACTCTCGCGGCATTCGAGGCCGGAATCCAGCGCCAGGCTCGCACGCTTCTCGATCAACTGGAACGGGAAGGCAGGATGGGAATCGTAATGCTGGGCAGGCCCTACCACCATGACCCCGGACTGAACCATGGCATTCTTGAAGAGTTTCAAAGGCTCGGCTACCCCATCTTTTCGCAGTGCACACTTCCCATGGATGAAGACTTGCTCGACCGGCTGTTCGGCGACGAGGTGCGCAACGGCTTCATCGCCGGTCCACTGGACATTTCCGATGTATGGAAGAATCGTTACTCCGCGTCCACCAATCACAAGATCTGGGCGGCCAAGTTTGCGGCGCGCCATCCGAACCTTGCGGCAATTGAGTTATCGAGCTTCAAGTGCGGACACGATGCTCCCATCTACAACGTGATCGAGCGTGTCCTCGAGTATTCCGGAACGCCCTTCTTCGCCTTCAAGGATCTCGACGAGAACAAACCATCGGGATCACTGCGCATCCGCGTGGAGACAGTCGATCATTTTCTTCGCTTGCATCGTGAGAGATTCCTCACAGCCTCAAAACCTTCACACAGCGAAGTGCCAGTGCACCAAGACTATCCTCAGGTTCTCGCAGGCGCCAAGTTTTAGGGAGCGGGAAGCAGGGAGCCTTTAAAGGCAGGGTTCAGGGTTCCCAGTCAGGCGTATCACCGGCAAACCCTTCAGTTGAGGATGTGAATCCTGCTGTAGTGAGTCTGCGCATACTTCTGATCGAAGAGCCGCATAATTTCGACGAGGCCGTAACGTTTGGTACGGACGTAGAGATCAACGAAATCGCGCTTAGTGCCTTGGCTTGCGATCGCGCTCACTTTCATGCAAGCGATGTCGCGCGGATCGGCAACGGCAGCATCGAGGAACAGGTTCACCGGAAAGAGCACCTGGTAGGCGTAGCCCAGAAGCCTAACTTTCGTTTCCTGGACGGTGGCGTGCAGCGTGCATGGGGTCTTCGCAATCAGCGCGAACCCTTCGAGTGTTTGGACACGCTGGACCAACGTTTTCTCGTTGAATTGGTCCACTGCCATCAGCTTGTCGTGGTTGACCTGGTCGAAAACTTTTCCAGATTCAGATCCACCACCCAGCGGCGGCCTTCAGCTATTTACTTCTGTGCCTCGGCTACCGCCTGATGCGCCGAGCGTCCGGGCCGGAACCCGTGACTGCGTTCGGAAAACTCCGCGTCCCACCTCGACTGCAAGACCTGCATCACCGCCTGCTGCACCATCCGGTCCCGGGGATTGACGATCCAGACCTCCGTGTCTTTCCGGCCCGAAGAAAAGCCCAGAAGCCAAACCTGCTGCTGGAAGTGGCGCGACTATGTGACGAACCGGGGAGCCCCCGCGTCGCGGCGAAAATCCAAATTTTGCATGGTTTTGGGGTGTTCTTCGAACGATGGATCCGGGTCAGCGCCGACGATGTGGGCATGGCATGGAGCGGAGTCCGCTGGGTGCCCCACGACCATGGCATCCCGACCAGCGCAGTGCAGATCTGCAACTTCGATACGTGGGGGTCCGCTGGAAGCTACACCGTCAGACACGGACTGACGGCCATCGACGAAGAAGAACCGGGTGTCATCCTGATCAGATGAGGACGGTATGGGCACCAGTAGAATGGCCGCGGTCACGCTCGAACGGGCAAATGGAACAGCCCCGTCGGTTGAACTGCGCGAGGGCGTGTTGCGCTGTCAGCGCAGCCTGTTCGCGATGTTGAGCTTCTTCGAGCAGCCCGCATATACAGCGTTCGAGGTTGAGCGCACGCAGATCGTCGAAACTATCCAGAGCGGCTGCCTTGCTGACGCCATGCTGGCGTTGGAGATAATCGAGCCGCTCCCGGCGGCCGCGGTGACTGCGAAGAAACCGCCGACCGGATCGCCGCTCGGGGCAAGACGCTTTCTGTTTTGGAGCCGTCGTTGGCAACCGGCCTGACGACCAAGAAGATATACGCCATGATTCAGCGCGGCACGATCCCCCACCAGCTCATCGACGGCCAGTTCGAGTTCGATCCTGCGATCACCGCGGCCTGGTGGCGTTCGACGGCAGTTTAATGCTAGCGATCTTTTGATATCATCAACAATCTAAGGCTTGGCCATCGCGCCGTCCTATGGGCTGGAGATTCGTTCTTATTTATCTGTCACATCCAGTTCCAACTGGTACCAAAACTGGTACCAAGGTCTTCATTTCGAACAAGATCCCGCAACTTTCCCGGTTACGGGAAGGCCCTTTACCCCATTTCCTAATTACTCCGCAACTTTAGTTCAATTTTAGTACCAGTTTTGCAAGGAAAAACGGGGGAAGAGGGTACTAAAGGCACTAACGGGACGCTTCATTAAATCATTTATATTGTGCATGTTACTGATTCGATGAGGTTACCAAAACCCTCAACTTGTGATTGGCGGAGTTTCACCGCCTTCCCGAGCATCCTGGCGATTGTTGTGATGGACTAACTGCTTGAAGGAGCAGGCAGCCGGTTATGGCATGGAAGCGACTTCCATGACATCAACATTTATAGCGCGTGGCGGAGCGCCGAGTCAAAGCTGTGGTGACCCCGGGAAGATTCGAACTTCCGACCTGCGGTTTAGGAAACCGTTGCTCTATCCACCTGAGCTACGGGGCCACGGTACGCCCGCTTTGAACAGGGTAGCATTCATCGGATGTGGGCGGGAATCGGCAGATCAGGAGGACAGGTTTAGGGGCGGCGGGCGGGATGGTTGGGGTCGGTGAATTCGAGCAGTTCGATGGGCGCGCCGTTTTCGACGATGAACGCGACGCGGACGCCGTCGGATGGGCTGTTGGGAGGAATCAGAATTTCGCGGCCTGCAAGCTCGGAGGCGAGATCGGCCACTTCAAACGCGACGTGCGGAACTTGCCGGACGAGATCGGGGACCGCCGCGTCCGCTTCGAAACGCATCCATTCCACGCCAAATTCGCTTTTCTCGTGGCTGACGACAAAGAGTTTCAGGTGTTTCAAGTGGGTCTCGCCAGGCTTCGCTTCAGTAGTGGGAATTCCGATGTGGTGGTAGCGGCGCATTGTTTTTCGCTCTCCGTGGGATTTGTGCCTTTAACGCTCCATCGCCGGCCCCGATCTGCCCGTACTCCTTGCGGCTCAGCGAGCAGGCGGTTTGGGGCTGGGGTTGTGCCAGGGGCCATCGGCGCCTATCAGCTTGTCGGCTTCCTTGGGGCCCCAGGTGTGGCGTTTGTAGGGACGGGCGCGGGGATGATTGCGGAGCACATTATCGACTACGGCCCATGCGGCTTCGATTGCATCTTCGCGGGTGAAGAGCGCGCCATCGCCGGCCATGGCGTCGCCTAAAAGACGCTCGTAGGGCGATTCTTCGCCGGTCTGCTCCTCAGATAGATATAACTCGCGCTGCTCGCCGATGAATTCTTCGCCGGCAAGTTTGATGCGGGCGGCAAGCGCGATGCAAGGGTTGGGCGAGAGGCGGAAGCGGAAATAGTTGGAAAGACCGAGATTGGGTGCGGAGTCGGCGAAGAGGCGCTGCGGCGCGGGCTTCAGTTCGACAAGGACTTCGGTTGCCGAACAGGGCAGATATTTGCCGGAGCGTATGTACCAGGGCACGCCTTCCCAGCGCCACGAATCAATGAGCAGGCGCACAGCGCAGTAGGTTTCGACATCGGAGTTTTTGGCTACATCCTTCTCGTCGCGATAACCGGCGTACTGGCCGCGCACCATGTCTTCCGGCTTGAGCGCGCGCATGCCCTGGAAGACTTTGGCCTTCTCGTTGTGCACTGCGCCGAAGTCGCGGCCGACGGGCGGCTCCATGGCAAGCATGGCGACCACCTGGAAGAGATGATTCTGAATCACGTCGCGCAGGCAGCCGGCGGACTCGTAGAACGAGCCGCGCGTGCCGATGCCGAAACTTTCCGCCATGGTGATCTGCACGCTGGAGACGTAGTTGCGATTCCAGAGCGGCTCGAGAACCGAGTTGGCGAAGCGGAAGTAGAGAATGTTCATGATCGCTTCCTTGCCGAGGAAGTGATCGATGCGGAAGATTGAGTCTTCAGGGAACGCGGCGTGCGCGACCTTGTTCAGCTGGCGCGCGGAGGCCAGGTCGCGGCCGAAAGGCTTCTCGACAATGACGCGGGCGTTGACGTTGAGCCCGGTGCTCCCAAGCGTTTCGATCACCGTTTCGAAGAGCGATGGCGGAATGGCCAGATAGAACGCAGGCCTCTTCGCGTTGCCGAGCGCCTGCTTGATGGCCGCGAAGGTGGCTGGGTCTTTGTAGTCTCCGCTGACATATTGGATGAGAGAAAGAAGCTTCTTAAATGCGAGCTTGTTATCGATGCCGCCGGAGCGCTCGATGCTGTCGGTGACGCGACGGTGGATTCGATCCATGCTCCATTTGGGGAAGGCGACGCCGATGATGGGTACGTTAAGGACGCCGCGCTTGACCATGGCGTAGAGCGCGGGGAAGATCATTTTGTGAGACAGGTCGCCGGTTACTCCGAAGACCACGAGCGCATCGGAATGCGAACGGCTCATGCCGCGCCTCCGGCTTTTTCGGCTGCTTTTTCCTGGTGTCCGCCGAACTGGAAGCGCAGAGCGGAGAGCAGCCTTTCGGCAAATTCGTCTTCTCCGCGCGAACTGAAACGCTGGAACAGCGCGGCGCTGAGCACGGGAGCGGGGACCGATTCGTCGATGGCGGCCTGGATGGTCCAGCGGCCTTCACCGGAGTCAGAGACGCGGCCGGTATATTTGCCGAGGTCGGGGCTGTCGGTGAGCGCAATGGCGGCCAGATCGAGCAGCCACGACGCGATCACGCTTCCGCGACGCCAGACTTCGGCGATGTCGGCGATGTTCAGGTCGTAGGGATAAAACTCGGGATGGCGCAGCGGCGTGGTCTCCGCATCGACGGTCTGCTTGGTCTTGCCCACGTTTGCGTGGTGCAGAATGTTCAACCCCTCGGCGTACGCGGCCATGATGCCGTACTCGATGCCGTTGTGCACCATCTTGACGAAGTGGCCTGCGCCGCTGGGGCCGCAGTGCAGATAGCCGTGCTCCGCCGTGCCGCCGAGCTTTTTGCGGCCGGGAGTGCGGGGCGCTGAATCGATGCTGGGGGCGAGGGTGGAAAAGATCGGGTCGAGGCGCTTCACCACGTCGGGCTCGCCGCCGATCATGAGGCAGTAGCCGCGCTCCGCGCCCCAGACGCCGCCGCTGGTGCCGGCGTCCACGTAGTGAATTCCCTTCCCTTTGAGCTCGCCGGCGCGGCGAATGTCGTCCTGGTAGTAGGAGTTTCCGCCATCGATGATCGCGTCGTCCGCCTCGAGCAGCGGGATAAGGCTCTCAAGCGTGGAATCGACGACTGCGGCGGGAACCATGAGCCAGATGGCGCGCGGCTTTTGCATCTTCTGCACCATTTCCGCGAGCGATGCGGCTCCGGTGGCTCCGGCTTTCTCAAGCGGCTGCTCTGCTTCAGTATGGACGTCGTAGACGACGCATTTCTGGCCGCCGCGCATGAGGCGCAGCACCATGTTGGATCCCATGCGACCCAGTCCGATCATGCCTAATTCCATGGAGATTCCTTTCGGTGGGGAGTTGAAGGGCCTGCTCTATCAATATGTCAGATGCGGGCGGGAATTGGCAGGTACGGTTGGAGAATTTCGCGAATTGGCGGGAATACCTAGTGGTCCCGAGCCAGTCGCTGCCCGTGCTTTAACGACGAATTAATGTCCGCGCGGAACCCACGCCAGATCGCCGCTCAACACGTAGATTGCGATTGCGGCAGCCATCAAGAAGGCGCCTACCCAGAAGCGCCAGTCGAGGTGCATGCGCCGCCAGTACGGTCCGGGATCGGGCTCACCGCCGTCGCCGCTGTTTCCTTCGGGGTTGTGCTTGTTTCCGGTCATCTGCTCTCCGTTTGCGCAGCGGATCGCTGTGGGGCGAAGCTGTCGCATAGAAATTATGTCAGAGCTGAACGCTGGGCGGGTGATCAGATTTGCTCGGAGCGGCGAGAGGTAGGTTGCGCTTTGGGTTGTGGCGAGGAAAGGACGAAATACAGAAGCAGGTCCTTCGACTCCGCTGAAGTACGCTTCGCTCAGGATGACAGATCGCTTTTTCAAATCAGAGCCCAAACGTACCACGTGGGTGCGGGACCGCTGGACGGTGGGGGCCTACGTTCTCGCCGGGAATGTCCAGTTGTTACCGAGGCAGAAATTGACCAAGGAACAGCAGAGAATGGCGATGCCGTTTGAAACGAGGACGGGCAGATGCGCTCGTTGGACCAGGATGCGCATCAGGGCGAGATTGCCTAGCATGGAGACCAGTCCATTGGAGAGATGAAAGCGCAGCAACTGGGCGAGAAGCTCGGAGTCGTGCCGGCGGTCGTGCCAGGTGTAGCGAAGGTGCCAGACGAAGTTGTGCAGCAGCGTGAGTTCCAGGGCCGCGGCTGAAGTAAGGAGATAGTGTCCCGGCGCGCAGCGGTTGAAGAGAGCGAGGGCGCAAAGCTGCAGAACCATGCCCATGGCTCCGACCAGGTTGAATTTGCCCCATCGGATGAGGGTGTTCACGGCAGCGGCTCCTGGCGATAGAGTTCGGCGGTGTGACGCGCAGTGGTGACGATTGCCATGGCGAACATGCTGACCGCTGCAATGGTTCCTCCCAGGTCGAAGAGCAGCATCCTGTGGCCGAAGAGCGTGGAGTACGGGCTACGCAGGAGTGCGAGGTTGCCGATGATGAGCAGAATGCGAATCTCGGTGGGACCGAAGATGCCTTGCGAAAGTTGAAAGCAGGACAATGTGTGCGTGGCCAGGTAGCTCTCGCTCGACAGCAGCAGAAATGCGATGAGCATGGCGATTGCGGTCTGCCAGTGAAGAAATCCGGAGCAGGCGAGGCCACACATGAGGGCGATGGAGCCGAAGATGTCGACTATGTGATCGACGTAGAAGCCGTAGCGTGGGCGCTCATGGCCGCGCACGCGGGCCAGGGTGCCGTCGAGGCTGTCTCCGAGCCAGTTGAGGGCGATGCATACGATGACGCCGAGCAGTGCGTAGCGGTTATAGCGCGATAGCGCGTAGCAGGCTCCGGCGCCGATTTGGGCGATGAGGCCGAGGAGGGTTAGCTGGTCGGAGGTGAGCCAACTGGGCGCGCGGTTGGCCATCCAGAGCAGGGCGCGTTTTTCTATGGAGGCGGTGAGGGCCTGGTTGATTCGGCGGGTGGTGGCGAATCC
>Ga0302326_10001851_pt1 | contig 52742 bp, 45 predicted proteins | sample Palsa_T0_3_FD_202264 | JGI IMG/M metagenome (GOLD analysis project Ga0302326, IMG submission 202264) | Peat permafrost microbial communities from Stordalen Mire near Abisko, Sweden - Palsa_T0_3 | ecosystem: Environmental > Terrestrial > Soil > Palsa > Peat permafrost | place: Sweden: Abisko...
GCCGCCTTCATTCGTGCCAGCGCCGACGACGTGATCAACAAGGCCCTGGAGTATGTCTTTGCGAAGGATAAAGACTTCCAAAATTTTCTCGCGAGTGATGCCAGCCGAAATCCTGTGCCAGCCTCGCTCCGTGTGAGAGAGCCTCGGGCCGGAGTGAAAGGCCTCAGGGCCAGTAAACCACCTGTATCCGTAGCAAGGAAGGCTTGATGTTCTTTATTGAGAATTGTGGTGGAACCAACTCCGTGCTTCGCACCGGAAGAATATTGACACTCCACCCCTCACAGGGTGGTGCAGAGGTTTCCCTAGGGAAACCTGAACGTTAACTAACGAAATCAACAACTTAGAGAAACTGCGGTTTCCCTAGGGAAACCTGAGAAAGCGATCGGTGACGGTTACCTTATATGACCGTATTGGACGAGGACGAAGCCGAGACAGAGGACACGCGGAAAACTGGGTTCCGCGTAAGACATGTTGGCACCAAGCTTAGCGTCGAAGAGCTTCGTGACTTCGAGAGCTTAGTTGAACAGCGGGGCACCACACAGGGCGAGCTGATTCGCAACCTCATCCTTGCAGAGATCGCGAAACCTACCACGCCACAGAAAGCGGACCCAGTGTTGAGCGAGATCGTTGGCGTGAGGCTGCTCCTGGTCAACCTCTTTCGGCCAGGCTCTGGACGCGAGACGATGACCCCGGAAAACTTCGAGGCATTGCTGGCCGAGATCAAGCGAGTGAAAAAACAGCTCGCTATCGACATTCAGCGCGACGACTGGAAGAGGTAAAGACGATGCAATGGGGCAGAAAAGAAACCGTCATTTGGCCGCCGCACGGTCCGATCAACACGTATGGCGCGCTGTTCGTTTCGGTTGCGGCCGGGGCTCTGTTTATGTACCTGCATTTCGCCTTCGGCCTCACGCCGCTACAACAGTATTATTTGCCCTATTACACGCGGGCCACGCTATCAGGCGACTTCCGTAAAGCGGACAAATACCAGCTCCTGCTCGTCGTCAATAACGCCGAAAACCGCAGCCGAATCGCGAGGGAACAAGACGTCATACCGGGCTCAACGTCGCAGTACGACGGCAAGCCCGTTCCGCTGCAGATATCTCCTCAAGGCGTGGCCGATGGGTACCTGTTTCTCTTGCGTCAGCGAAAGGTTTCATACCCAAACAAGGCCCTCAAAACCTACCTGCAGGGCAACGTCTACGGCGGCGAAAGTCTGCTTGATTTATTCCAGGTGCCGGTGCTCTTTGGCGTGGCTACGATGCTGGTCCTGCTACCTTTCTCGATCGGCCAGGACATCAAACGGCGCAAGCAAATGAAGTACGGCCGCCGGCTTCGCGGCCCGGAGCGGCTTACCCCGAAGGAGTTCAACCAGAGGGTCCGCGGTGAAGGAATCGGCATCAAGACGGACCACATGAAAGACCTGCTCCGGATCCCTGCAAAAGCAGAGGCGCAGCACATCCAGGTGATCGGTGATACTGGTGCCGGCAAAACGACCATCATCCTCCAGATGCTTCGCCAGATCCGTGGGCGCGGCGATTCCGCTATCGTGTACGACCCTGCACTCGAGTTCACATCCCGGTTCTATGACGCCGCGCGCGGCGATATCATCCTCAATCCGCTGGACAAGCGCTGCCCATACTGGGGTCCGTCGGAAGAGCTCCGGAGGAACTCCGAAGCGGACGCGCTTGCACTCTCGCTCTTCCAGCCGCCGCAGGATAAAAAGGGCGAGTTCTTTGTTGAGATTCCGCAACAGATCTTTGCCCATTTGTTGCGCTATGGACCGACCCCGAAAGAGCTCATCGCGTGGATGAGCAACCCTTCCGAGATCGATCAGCGTGTCACGGGAACGGAAGTGGCGAACTACATCGATCGCGCTGCAGGACCTCAGCGAGTTGGTGTGTTGGCGTCCCTCAGTAAGGTGTCGAAGAGTCTGCGGCTGCTTCCGGAGCAGGGGCAGGGCAATGGAGAGTGGTCGGCGACCAAATGGGCAGAGACCAGACAAGGCTGGATTTTCATCACCTCTCTGCCCCCCGAACGCACCGCGTTGCAGCCCTTGCAAAGCGTATGGATCGACATGCTCGTCATGCGGCTGCTCAATGAGCCCAGGGCAGACCAGAAACGCGTTTGGTTCGTGCTCGACGAGCTCGCCAGCCTGCAGCGTCTTCCGCAGCTGGCCACCGCGCTGACCGAGAATCGCAAGAGCAAGAATCCAATCATCCTCGGCTTCCAGGGAAAGGCTCAACTCGAAGTCATCTATGGGCACCTGGCCGAGGTTATGCTCTCGCAGCCAAGCACCAGCATTTACCTCAAAACGAAGGAGCCTAAGGCTGGCGAGTGGGTGAGCAACGGGATCGGCAAAGTCGAGATCGAGCGTATGAAGGAGACCCGCTTCGACGGCTCTCGTTCCGGCAGGAACTTCTCGCTCGATCGCCAGATTGAGCCCGTCGTCATGGAGTCAGAAATCTCCGGCCTTCCCGATCTTCACGCCTTCTTGAAACACGAGAACTATGTGACAGGGTTCTCGTTCCCATACCTGGACGTCGTCGCAGACAAGCTGGCCTTCGATCCAAGGTTTTTGGAAAACGACAAACTCAGCTTTGACCCGAGGAACCTCAGAGGTTCCGCCGAAGCACCGGTCCGCTTTCCGAAGAAACCTCAAACCGAGACGCCCTCACCCTTTGCGGACCCTGGCAAGCCTTTGGAGCCGGAAGACGAGACGGCGAACGAAAGCGCCGCCTCCGCCGCTACGCCGGCGCCGACCGCCCTTCCATCTGAACAGGCGACACCAGAGCCAAAAGAAATCGGAAGAGCGCAGTCGCCGGCGCTCGATATCGGGGGATAACGAACTTCTATGCTGACGATCTCGAAACCGCTCAGTGCAGGCCAGGCGCAGACCTATCACCAGAAGGAGTTCACTGCGGCCGAACAAAACTACTGGAAGCAGGGCGACACCATCCAGGGCGAGTGGCATGGCAAGCTAGCCGAGACCTATGGTCTCCAAGGCGCGGTGGGTGCGCAGGAGTTCGCGCGGCTCAGCGAAGGACAGGATCCGCGCAACGGAGACCAACTCGTGCGCCACAGGGCCGTACAGCAGTACCAGAATGCAACCGGCGAGATGATTGCGCCGGTTGAACATCGGGCAGGTTGGGATGCGACTTTCTCGGCTCCGAAGTCCATCTCCCTCACTGCGCTCGTGGGCGGCGATGATCGCGTCAGAGAAGCGCATCGCAACGCTGTCAACGTAGCCCTCGATGAGCTCGAACGGTACACCCAGGCGCGGATCGGCGGCAACCATCCCGCAGAGACCACCGGGCGCTTTATTGCGGCCAAGTTCGAGCACGACACGGCCCGGCCGGTCGATGGCTATGCGGCTCCGCAGCTCCACACGCACGCCGTTGTTTTCAACCTGACGCACCGCGAAGACGGAAGCACCCGCGCTCTGCAGCCGCGGTCACTGTTCGAATCGCAGCAATTTGCTACGGCCGTCTACCAGGCACAGCTCACGCACCAGCTCCGGAACCTGGGCTATGAGATTGTCTCCGGAAAGAGCGGGGCACCTGAGATAAAGGGGTACACACGGGAATATCTCGACGCCTCGAGCCCGCGCCGGCAGCAGATCGAGGAAGCGCTCGCACGGAGCGGCCGGAGTGGTCCAGAGGCCGCGCAGATCGCCGCCCATTCCACCCGCGACAGAAAAGAGATACGGACGCCGGCCGACGTGCTGGCCGCTCACCTGCAGATCGCCGCGGAATATGGCAACCAGGCCAGCAGGGTCGTCAGCGAAGCCAGAGAACGGGCCCTCCGGCCAGCGATGCGCGGGGAACAAGAGCAAACACCCAGGACGGCACAGCAGCGCGCCCGGGAGGCGCTCAGCTACGCGCGCGACCGCAATTTCGAGCGTGAGGCTGTTGTCGACGAGCGGCTCTTGTTTCGTGACGCGCTCAGGCGTGGTATGGGCGATATCACCTACAGCCAGGTCCGCGCCAGCTTCGAAGAGCGCGTGAGCTCCGGTGAATTCCGCTCCGTAGAGCCGCAAAGACACCAGGCTGGGCGCAAGTTCACAACCGAAGAAACGGTGCGAGCGGAGCGTGACGTATTGCGGCGTATGCAGCAGGGACAAGACGGCGCTCCGGCGATCGCGAGCCGGGAGCAGGCAGGTGTCCATGCGGAAAGCCGTCCACATCTCAACACGGCCCAGCGCGCAGCGATAGAGCAGGTCCTCGCCTCCAAGGATCAGATCCAGGGCCTCCAGGGGCTCGCCGGCTCAGGCAAAACTTCGGCGCTCGAAAGCATTCGAATTGGCGCAGAGCAAAATGGCTACGCTGTCGAAGGTTTCGCACCTACCTCTCGCGCAGCCCGGCAGCTCAGGGAGGCAGGCATCCCGGCGGACACGCTGCAGGCCTTCCTGGCCCGCGGCAGCCAGCAGCAAGCCAGTGCAGACCCATCGAGCCGCCACCTGTACATGGTCGACGAATCAAGCCTGGCCAGCACCCGGCAGATGCGGGATTTTCTCTCTCGGATTTCACCTCAGGACAAGGTCCTTCTCGTCGGAGACACCCGGCAGCACCAGGGCGTCGACGCCGGCAAGCCCTTCGAGGAGCTGCAACACGCCGGCATGCGTACCGCGCAGCTCGATCAGATTGTCCGCCAGAAGGACCCGCAGCTGCTGGCGGTGGTCGAGCACCTCTCGAAGAACGAAACGGCCGCGGGGGTAGCCCTGCTGCATCAGCAAGGGCGTATTACGGAGATTGCCGATCCACAGCAGCGAATCGAAGCCATCGCCAAGCAGTACGCCGCAAACCCGGACAAGACCCTGGTCGTGTCACCGGACAATGCATCGAGGCAGGAGATCAATCAGGCCGTGAGGCGCGAGCTGCAGGCGATTGGGAGCGTCGATACCGTTGGGCACAACTTCACTGTCCTGGCCCAGCGCTCCGACATTACCGGCGCGGAACGTAGCTGGGCCGCCAGCTATCAGCCGGGAGACGTTCTCCATTACCTCCGCGGAAGCAAACAATTCGATATCGATCGGCGCAGCTATGCCCAGGTCATAGCCATGAGCGCGAACGAGAATCTGCTCACCGTGCAGAAGCCTACCGGCGAGCAGCTGACCTATGACCCTTCCCGGCTACGCGGTGTCAGCGTCTACCGAGAACTGGAGCGCGAGTTTTCCGTTGGCGACCGCGTCCAGTTCACGGCGCCGCATCGGGACCTCGGCGTCGCAAACCGTGACCTGGCCACCATCGAGCAGATCGGACCCGGCCCCCAGCTTTCCGTCCGCCTCGTGGACAGAGACAGGACTCTCACTTTCGATCCCCAAAAGATGCCGCACTTCGATCACGGCTACGCCGTGACCAGCCACAGTGCTCAGGGTCTCACCGCCGATCGCGTCCTGGTCAACATCGACAGCGCCCTGCACCCGGATCTCATCAACACCCGCCTGGCCTACGTTTCCATCTCTCGCGGCCAGAATGACGCTCACGTCTTCACGAACGATGCAGCCCGCCTCAGCGAGAACCTCAGCCGCGACGTCACCAAGACCTCCGCGGCTCCGGTCCTTCAACCGCCCACAGAACAACCAAGCCACGTAAAGGAGCCAACCATGAGCACCAGGCAAGATTTGCCCGCCTCGATTTACGCCGCCAACATCCCACCCGAACTTATGCAGCAGGACGTGCGCACCATCAAACAGGGTTTCGCAGAAAGCGTCCCGCCGGCCGAGATCGCCCTCAACGTAGTCGATCAGCACTGGCAGGGCAAGGCCGAGCCTGGCGCTACCGCAGCGCACGTCTATGCCGCCGAGATGGTCCATTCTGTAGCCAAACATCCTGAGTACTCCGCAGAACAGCATGCAGCGCTCATGCAGCCTACAACTGCGGATCGCACGCGATGGGAGCCACTCATGCAGGCGGTACCGGTCGAAGTAGCCGACTCGTTCCAGTGGGCCGGATCGAATGGCACGGTCCAGAGCTATCGCCATGAATCGACGCATCAGTATCTCCACATCGACGGCCCAACCGGTCAGTTCTACGACCGTGATAAGAATCCGCTCTCCCGGGAGGCAGCGCTCGACCGTGCGCTTCCCCAAGAATCGCTTCAGCAAGGCGCTCCGTCTCAGGGATTCGAACAGGGCACCCGCAGTCGCGACACCGACCAGGCGCTAGCCATCTCGTAAAAGGAGTCAGCACAAATGACGCTCCATTGCTTTAAACGTCGATCACTTCTCCGCCGGATTGTCGGTGGCATCCTTTTCGCGACGCGGCCGCCTCGCGACCAGATCTTTATCGCTCTGCTGCTGCGGCGCCGAAAACCAAGACTTTTTTAGCCAGTAACAGCCTGGCAGGACCGCCGCAGCATGACGATCTCGCCAAGGTCAACTAGATAGAGAAGTAAACGTCGACTTGACCCTACTCGCCAAGGGTGCGCTGAGAGCTGCGCCTTTCACGTGGAGCTTCTCTGCTATGAAAACCGTTCTCGCCGTTCTCGCCCTCTTTCCACTAGCTGCGCAGCTTGTAATCGCTCAGCACGCCCCCACCGATACCAAGATCCTGCACGACGTCGATGCAGCCCTCGAAAACGAAAAAGCGTTTCGCGGCCTGCTCATCGTGCCCAAGATTTCCCACGGCATCGTCACACTGACTGGCACGGTTTCAAGCGAGGGTGACAAGGTTTTGGCCTCCATCGAAGTTGGCCAGGTCACCGGTGTCACAACCGTCTTGAATAACCTTGAGGTACACGCTGCCGGCGCACCCGCACCGTCTCCCAGTTCACCCGCGCTGACTAATCCCAACGGAGCGCAGGTTCAATCGCTCACGAGGCAAACGCCGTCGCCACAGACAATAACCGCTAAAACAATCATCGTACAGACCAACGCCTATCCCCGCGGTCAACAGACCCGCTGAATCTGCATTTCGCTTTTAGGAAAGACATTCTTGGCATCATCGCAGCACTCGTTGCGAGCGCGGCTCCAACCTCGGAACGGCATGGAACAAGTATCAAGTTCCGAGAGGGGCTAGCGCTCTGGCTTCGGGTCTTAGAGCTAATCTCTCGACGGGAGGCAGAGTGGATTGAAGCTGCCAGTGAACTTTGGCCATCCGCTCTCCGTCAGCGCCTCAACTCGGCACTTCATCAACATGAACACAGTCGTTCACGCTCTTCACCGTTCCGCTGCACGTTCTTTCGTCCGGGATTAAAGTACATAAACCACTTCGAATTCCGGTATTTAAGTGCACTAAATGAGGCCGAACAGCAAAATTCCGGGATTTGAGTGCAGTCCGACAGAGGGCACGGCCGATCTCATGCAACGATTCCCCGCCTCCAACGGCGCCATATCTCGGTCTTCTGCACTGCAGAAAGACCATACCGTCTTCCTAGTCTCATGAACGCCACCTCCAAAAACAAATGATCTCTATCAGATGGTGTTGCATCCACCGGTTGAACTCGCACTGTTTCACGGGAACTCGGTGTCAGCGCCGAACGGACACCTGCCCGAGAAGCCGATACGGACAAGTGCTCCATCGATTTCTATGTTGGTCCCCCTCAACCGTGTGCTTTGGCAAATTAAAAAGGGTGCGCCTTCAAATCATGTGCCATGAGCGCGTCCTACGAACATTGAACCGGAGGCTTCTCTCCGTTTCCTAAAACCCCAGTAACCGCCGTAACAATTCATCGTATCGCCCTGACGCCAACACGGGAGTAACTGATGAACGGGAACGTTCTGCCGATAAGGTCAGATGCATGTCAATTTAGGTGTAAGCGAGAAAGTTGGGCCCTGAGATGCCAACCTTAGAACATCTCATCTACGCGAGCGTTGCAGCTCAGAACTTCGAAGCATCGCAGCTGGCCGAACTCCTGCAACAAGCTCGCGCTGCGAATGAACGTTGTGGCCTGACTGGTATGCTCTTGCACGTCGATTCTGACGGTAGTTTTTTTCAGGCGATTGAAGGCGAAACCGAGGCAATTGATAAGCTGTTGGAGAAACTTCGTCGGGATAAGCGCCATTCCCACCTCACCACGATTATTAGGGAACCAATCGCCAAGCGGTCCTTTAAAGAATGGACCATGGGTTTCTCCAGCGTTTCGTCAGAAAAGCTGAGACGGGTCCCTGGGCTCAACGACTTTTTCAAAGCGCGCTCGTGCTTAACAGAGCTTGATGCCGGACGCGCCAAGAAACTTCTGGCAGCATTTGCCGAAGGCCGTTGGCGGGCGAAGATCCTCGGTGCATAGTGGACAGCAGCCTGAGCATCAAACCGCAGGATGCCACCGATCCCGAATTCACCTTCGCTTTTCAGCCAATTGTCGATACGAACACGCGCGAAGTCTTCTCGTACGAGGCACTGATCCGCGGTCCAGCTAATGAGCCTGCCTATCAAGTTTTGCAGCAGGTATCCGCGGATAGACTTATTGCATTCGACCAGAGGGTCCGCGGTGAAGCGATTGATCTAGCCATGCGCCTGCAGCTCAATTGCCACCTCAACCTCAATTTTCTGCCCCGGAGCGTTGACTCCTCGCCGCAGTCGATTCTGACAACTTTAGAAGCAGCTGGTCGAGCCAATCTGCCAATCGAGCGATTAGTCCTTGAAGTGGTGGAAGGAGAGATCATCCACGACCACTCCCGTTTCGCCGGCCTCATCAACAAGTACCGTGCCATGGGCCTGAAGGTCGCAATCGATGATTTTGGCGCGGGATACTCCGGGCTCAACCTGCTTGCCGACTTCCAACCGGACCAGGTGAAGCTGGACATGAAACTGATTCGCGGCATAGAGCACAATGGCCCACGCCAGTCCATTGTTCGGGCAATTGATGGGATCTGTTTGGAACTTGGCATCGACGTGATTGCTGAGGGAGTTGAGACCGAAGAGGAGTATGCTTGGCTGACGAGCCAGGGGATACACCTGTTTCAGGGATATCTGTTCGCAAAGCCTGCTTTCGCGTGCTTCCCGCCAGTACACTACCCTGAAACGTGAATCCGCACATCACGGCGCCCGAATGAAAATCAAGTGGTAAATGAGTTTCCCCGAAGCGAAGAGGTCTTAGCATGAACGGAGCCCTTCAATTGAAACTGACCAAGTTGCCGTTCAAACCGGCTGTCATGCTGCACTCAAATCGGTTCTTCCGCACTTTCGGTGCAGCTTCAAACAAAAAGCTCCGAACTAACCTATGCCAGTGAACAACTTGGGTGGTCTTAAGGAAAGACCGAAGGTTGATTGCTTAAATCCTGCAGATTATTGAAAGCAGGAGGCTTCTGCTTTTATCTGCACCGAAAATGCGGAAGAACCGATTTAAGTGCAGCGCGACCATCGGCATACCCGACCTGGAACACTCGAAGGCCGGGGTCCTCCGGAGCCTCGGTTCTCCGGACTCGAGGCGCGGATATCAGCATGCTATCGATGAGTTTGTACCCTGGTACTGTTCTGAACCACGATTGGCGCTGAACAAAACAGTGGTTTTGCGCTATCGGTTTCACCTAGAGGAACGCGGCCTCGCAGCCGGGGACGATCAACGTGCGAATGGCTGCTGTGCGACGGCTGGCGTACGAGGCGGCCGACTCCGGCCTTTTGAGCCCCGAATTGGCTGCCGGGATCCACCGTGTCAAAGGTGTTCGCAAACCGGGCTCTCATTTAGGCAACTGGCTTACGGCGGGTTGAGGCGTCGGCACTCTGGCAATTACCCGATGGCCAAACTCTTACGGAAAAGCGTAATCGAGCCATTCTGGCCATCCTACTCGGTTGCGGACTCCGTCGCCGCGAACTTGCAGAACTGACGTTGGAGAGCTTGGGGTCCGGGGAGCAATGGAACAGTGTTCGAGGCAGCTTCGTTCTCGCCGAAGACGGCGAACTGTTTCATGCAGCCGCCGCACCGGGAACAGGCCTTTTGACGTCATGCGGAAGGCGAATGATAAATGTTGTGCCCGAACCCTCTCCGGTTTCGAAGTCGATGCTTCCGCCGTGCTTGTCCACCACCACCGAACGCGCGATCGCCAGCCCTAGCCCGGTTCCCTTGCCGATCTCCTTGGTGGTGAAAAAGGGATCGAAAATTCGAAGGCGAACCTCCTTCGGAATTCCGCAACCCGTGTCCGCAATTTGGATTTCAGCCCACATTGGGTAATTTCGAGTCCGCACGGTGATCTTTCCTTTTTCTATACCGCCCTTTCCCAGGGTGTCTGCAATAGCATGGGCCGCATTGACGATCAGGTTCAGAATCACCTGATTGAACTCCCCGGGCAGACACGAGACCAACGGCAATAACGGATCAAAGTCGGTTTCCAGGTCGGCAACGTATTTCCATTCGTTGCTCGCGACGGTAATCGTGCTCTCAATCGCATGATTCAAGTCCAACGGCGTCTTTTCTTTCGTGCCCGGATGGGAGAACTCTTTCATCGCGTTTACAAGGGTGGACACCCGTGCGATTCCCTCCAACGACTGGTCAATCGACTTTGGAATCTCCTGAACCAGATACTCTAGGTCCGCACGCTCGACCGCCGCCGTGACCTCAAGCACGGTTTGGTTCGTCAGGGTATTGGCGTTGGCGGCAACCAACAACCCTTCGTAACTCCCGAGCAGGCTGATTACCTCCTGAAACGACTTCTTCAAGAAGCACACATTATCTCCGATGTACTGCGTCGGAGTATTTATTTCGTGTGCTATCCCAGCCGCGAGTTGCCCCACCGATGCCAGCTTTTGCGCCTGAATCTCCCGAAGTGCCTCCTCCGCCCGCTTGCGCTCGGTGATGTCGCGGGCAATTTTTGAAGCGCCAACAATGACACCCCTGCTGTCTCGAATCGGCAAAATGGTCACCGAAACGTCAATCTTAGTGCCGCCCTTCCTCACTCGTACAGTTTCGAAATGGTCAACGCTCTCGCCACGCTTGATGCGGGCCAGGATGTCTGACTCCTCGTCGATGCGCTCGGGCGGCAATAGCACCAGCATTGGTTTGCCCACCATCTCTGCTGCCGAGTAGCCGAACACCTTCTCCGCGCCACGATTCCAGGCGGAGATCGTCCCATCCAGTTTCAAGCTGATAATGGCGTCATCGGAGGAGTCCAGGATGGCTGCCAACCGTTCGCGCAGTTCATACTCCGCCAGATGTTCCACGAATTCGACAACCTCGCTCAAATTGGTACAGGTTCTGAATCCTTCATCGGCGGCAGGTACGTCGTCCGAGACGTTACCAGCGTGCTTTGCCAGACGGGCAGAACGCGTGTGAAAGGCTTCTTGCACCGGGTAGCGACGCGCGACATGGCCCAACCACACCAGCCGCCGATGACCCAGCCGGGTCATTTCAACTCGGCCAGGATGCTGGCGCTCCCCCCGCCTCACATGCTGCAGTAATCCCAGGTAGCGTCGGCATGACCGTGATCCGTAGGTGAAGGTCGATTGAAGCCGTCGAGGGTGCCAGTCTGGGGGATACCCTGATTGACGCGCAGTATTGCTGCGTTGAAGCAGGTTCAGCCAGGTTGATCTTCGCGCCTGCAGTTCCCCATCAGCATGGTCTTATTAGGCCGAGGCAGGCCGACAGCCAGATGCCAGAGGTTGCGTAATTCACGGGGATCCCCTTTCTACATCACCATGGCCGCCTCGCGCTGTAGCGAGAACAGCCGCTCGGTATTCACCACCAGGACGGTATTGCCATTGGCCATGATTGCGGCCCCCACGTATTCCGGTACCTTCGCCAGCACGCCGTTCAGCGGTTTGATCACGACTTCGACTTCGCCCAGGAATTGGTCGACCACCAAGCCGTAGGACCCCGAGGCGGCATCAATGATCGCCACCGCCAACTCGGACTGCCTCTCCTTTTTTTCAATCGGGTCGAAGGACAGAGCGTCTGCCAACGCGATCACGGGAAAGACCGCGCCGCGTACCAGCGCGATCTGCTGCCCACGAACGGATCTGACGCTCGCCCGGGGAATTTTCACCATGGTGCGAATGGATTCCATGGGCAACACGACCTTCTGACCCGAGATTGCGACCAGAATGCCTTTCGAAACCAGCAGGCTGGCGGGAAACTCTATGCGCAGGCTTGTGCCTTTTCTCAGCTCGCTCTTGATATGGATGACACCGCGCATCGCCTCGACGGCAAGGCGCACGACGTCCATGCCCACACCCCGGCCAGACAAGTCTGTTACTTTGTCGACCGTAGAGAAGCCGGCAGTCATGATGATCTTAAAGGCGGCCTGCTCATCCATTACGGCCACCTGGGCTTCGCTAAGCAAGCCCTTCTCGACCGCGCGGCGCTTGAGTTTGGCGGCGTCCAATCCCTTGCCGTCGTCCTTGATTTCAATGACTACATTGGAGCCGCGGGTAAAGGCCGAGAGATCAATGCGGCCAATGACGGGCTTGCCCTGCTGCGCACGTTCCGCTTTCGACTCGATGCCATGGTCGGCGGAGTTGCGGATGATGTGGGTCAGTGGGTCGCCGATGCTGTCGATTACCGTCTTGTCCAGTTCTGTCGCTTCGCCGGTTACATGTAGCTCGATATTCTTGTCGAGTGTGCGCGCAATGTCGCGCACCAGCCTTGGAAAGCGTTGGAACACCTGTCGCACTGGCATCATCCGAATCGACATCACGGCAGCCTGCAGGTCGTCGGCAAGCCGCGATACTTTGGCGCCGGCGTCGCGCATCTCCTTGGCCATGCCCGTGGTGGGCTCCTCGCGCTCCATGCGGTCGGCGAAGGAAGGAAGCGCGCCGCGCGCCACCAGCAACTCTCCGGCGAGGCGCATCAGCACGTCGAGCTTGACGGAGTCAACCCGGATGCTGGTCGCTGCCGATCCCGCCGCGGCATCGGCAGCCGGGGCGGCTTCCTCCGTTTTGCTGGGCACGGAGGTCAAGGCTGCGATCGTCACCGAAGCCGCCTTTGGCGAGCCAACGGCGGTGCTCGCAGAAGCGATCAGGAGTAGCATTTTCTCCAGCCAGCCACCATCGAGAATTCCACCTTCCCGGGCCACCTGGACCGCGTCCAGTATTTTCTCCGCGGCAGCCGCTGCGTGGGCGTGGCCATGCGCCTTACCGGCGGAGATTAACGTTTGCGCTGCCCGGTGGGCGTTGCCCAGTCCTTGCTTCTCGTCGCCTGATTGACATTGTTTGAGCGCATAGCCGAGCGCAGTAAAGCACTGTTCAGCAGCGCCGCGAAAGCGAGTGTCTTTCTCTTTATTCTTGCTCTTCGCGCGATCGGCCGCTGTGGGTTCCTCCCGCGCAATCGTCACCCCGCAGTCTTCCTCAACAAACTGGAAAACCCCCCGCACCGCATCCTCGGGCTGAAGAGTCTCGAGCGAAACTTCCCAACCTAAATAGCATTTCTCCGGGTCATACTCTTCCGTGCTCAGCAGATCGCCCATTTCGCATCGGATCGTTATCGTGCCCAGATCGGTAAGCTCGAGCAACAGGGAGGCGGGGTCGGTACCGGAAAAGAAGATCTCACGGTTGGGCTGAAATCCGATCTCGTATCTCGCCGGTGCGCTGGCCATGGCTTTGGCGGGCCGGTTCTTGCTGACGGTTGGATCCATCTCCGGCAGAAAGGGACGGATCGCAGCCAGCACTTCGGTCTCGAGCGGCAACGAGGTATCGGAGTCCGTATCGCCAAGCTCCAGGAGCATCGCACAGCAATCGCACGCCTTGAGGGCGGCGTCGATCAGCTCGGGCGTCGCCTCCAGTTGCCGATTGCGGATCCGATTGAAGACCTCTTCCACGTGATGTACAAAATTCACGAGTCTGCGGAAACCGGCAGTTGCCCCCGACCCTTTGAGGGTGTGCATCGCCCGGAAAACCGAGTTCACCACCTCGATGTTCTGGGGATCCTGCTCCAATTGCAGAAGCGAAACCCCGAGATCGGCGAGCAGATCGGCAGCCTCAGGACGGAATGATGCTTGTAGTTGTTCCAGGTCTCCGAAATCCATAACCTTCTCACCTCCTCTCAGCTAAAGCCGCGCGCATCCGTTGTCTGATAATTGATGTAAACCGGAGCGAGAATCCCTTTAGGAGTTTCTCGTCAGGAAAACCACTCCTGGCAAATCTCAATCGGGCCGTACTAACAGTGAAACCGCTTCAGCGCAGGACTTTTGTCACCACTGCCAGCAGTTGTTCCGGTTCAAAAGGCTTTACAATCCAGCCGGTGGCTCCGGCTGCCTTGCCTTCCGCTTTTTTTTCCAGCTGTGATTCAGTCGTGACCAGAACGATCGGGGTGAACTTATATTGCGCCAGCTTCCTGAGATTGCGCAGCAGTTCGAGGCCGGTCATCACCGGCATGTTGATGTCGCTCAGCACCATGTCAAAGGTTTCCGCAGTTGCTTTCTCTAGACCTTTCGAGCCATCCTCAGCTTCGACAACTTCAAAGCCTGCGCGAGTAAGAGTCATCTTGACCAACTGACGCATGGTTGCGGAATCATCGACGGCCAGAATTCTCTTAGGCATGCCGGCGCCTTGGGTTGCGCGATGCTGCTATCGGCTTGGTCTTCTCTGCCAACTTAGGACGCAGGATTTGTATTTTGGTCTCACTCGGCGCTGGAGGCTGCATAAAGAATTTTTCCAGGCCCCGGCGCTGCAACGAAACCAGAAAGCCGTCTGAGACTCCGCCTATCTGCAACTGCCCCGTCTGGCTGCTCAAGCGGCAGAGAACCTGGACGATGCTGGTGTCCATCTCTTCCAACGCTTCTGCCTCCAACCGGATGGTCGTGCCCGCGGCTACGGCGGGCTGCACCGCATCCCAGAGTGCCCGGGCCTGGCGCACGCCGAGTCTTCCAATCAGCATCAGCTTCGTTCCCTCCCCACCCGTCTTCAGTTCAAATGGCATCGCATCACCTTGGCGTCGTCTTTCGTATCAGAACAGTTCAACATTAGCCCCGTAATCCTGCCCTTCGCTGGGTTCGGTCAGCCGTCCGTGGGCAATCTTTTCCTCGCCACCAAAGACGCTGGTATGCACTGCACGTTGCTCCTGCATGGTGTAACCGGCAGCAGCCGCATCCAGATCGAGCGGCTTCTTCGGCTTGGGATAAAGGGCCAGCAGAAAGTCGAGTACCGCGTCGAGTTCTCCCAACAGACTGCTTCCTTCATCGACAAATTTCAGCGATTGCAAAAGGCCCTCGGTCTTTGCCTGTAATTCGCGCGCCTGCTTACTCAGATGACTGACCTGGTTAAATTCAACTCTTCTTGAATTGCGTAGTTTGCCATCGGCGCGAGGCATCAGCAGTCCGTCCCGGCAAGCTTCGATCGTCTGCACGTCCGCAGTGATCCCGGCCGCCTTCGACCGCAGTGTGGTGCCCAACTGGGCGAACTCCTCATCGAGTTCGTTCGCCAGCTTGAGGGCCCGCTCCGCGGCTTCCGACGTCCAGGCGCTGAGCACACCAATTCCCTGCGCCGACGGCATCTTGTCGGCGCTGACCAGAACGTTGAGGGCCAGTCTCTTCAGTCTTTTCATCGACCGCGCCAGGGCTTCCAGTTCATCGCTGTTAGCGCGCAGCAGTTCGCCGATTGGCTCAATCTGGGTCAGAACCAACTGGCCAATCTTCGTCTCTCCATCCAGCAATTCGGCCACGCCGCGGCTGAGCGAGGAGAGGCTATCCACCGCCTTCTCGAACTTTTTCACCTGATCCTCGGCGGCTGCCCGGCTGGAGCTGTCGCCGGCCAGGGTCTGTGCGGAGCCGATCACCCCGTTCAGCTCCGAGTCAATGCGGCTCCCAATGCTGATAATCAACTCCAGGACACGCTGCGCCTGGTGGCGTTGCAGCAACAGCGAATGGCCTGGCTCATTCATGGCATCGTTGCGAACCTCTGCCAGCGCTCCCAGAATATGTTCCAGCCGCTGGCGAATGGCGTCGTGTCCCTGTAGTGCCTTGACCGCTTCGCGAATGCTAGCGGCAATCACCCCACCCAGCGAAGCGGCTTTGCGTCGCGATTCCACCAGATCCGGCGGCACAGTCAACAGCAGATCGAGATGGTGGTGGATCCTTTTCTCTGACGCGGTAGCCTGATCGGCGTAGGAAGTCGACGCTCGCTCCACTGTCCTTGAGGCTGCTGAAAGCCTCTCAAGAATGGTCGACAGCGTGCGTTGCTGCGAATCGCCCGCCTGCTTCATGCCCCCCAGCACTTCGATCATCTCCTCATAGCCTTTCATCACCGAGGTGCTGTATTCCGGCGCCAGTCGACAGCTCTCCAGACGCAGATGAAAGGCAATGTGGGCTAGAGGTACAAGGTCTTCCCGCGAAAGGTTCGAAGTGCGCAGCACCCCTTTAGTCTCCTCCTCCGCCAAGGCCAGTTCCCCCCCTACCACCTGGATTTGCTCCAGAAATTCTTTGAACCTCCGGCAGCCTTCGAGCATGGAATCGCGGGTGGCTACGGTCTCGCTGTCGCTCTCTGCTCCGCTAAGTTCGGCTAAGTGGGCGGTCGCCTTTTGCACCGATTCCGCCATGCTCCAGCAGGCGTCGAGGGCCTGGATCAGGTGGACGAATTCAGTTTCGCTGCTCCTCAGGTAGCGGGTAAGCCGCACCCTCAATTGCTCGAATTCGGCCCAAGTCTCCGCCAGGGATGTTTCACACATCTCCAATCCGGCCGTCCTAGGAAGCATCGATCCCGAGGACCATGCAGATGTTTTCGATCAGAGGCAGCGGATCCGATGGTTTCACAATATAGAAATTTGCCCCGGCCTCAAAACCACGGCTCTTGTCCTCGGCTTCGGACTCGGTCGAAATGATGATGATCGGCAGGTTGTCATAGTCACCGCTGCTGCGCACTCGGCGGATGAACTCATAGCCGTCCATAACCGCCATATTGATGTCGGTAAGAACCAGGTCAAACGTCCGGCTGTACAACTTCTCCAGTGCGTCGGCTCCATCCACGGCGGTGACCGTCTCGAAGTTAGCCTCGCGAAGAATGTAGGAGTGATAGTTGCGGGTGAACTCCGAGTCATCGACAATCAGCACATTCCGCTTCATAGTCAATCCTTTGTGTACATCAGGTGTCCCTCGGTCTTTTTCAGACGGAATCCCGAAGTGATGCGGCCGACGGATTCGGAATGGCCAAGGAAGATATAGCCCTTCGGATTGAGCGCGTCGTAAAAATGGTTGACCACATTACGCCGCGACTCGTCATCGAAGTAGATCAGCACGTTCCGGCAAAAAACAAAATCGTAGCCGCGCATGGCCTTCATTTGAGCCTGATCGTTCAGATTGAGCTTCATAACACGCACCAGCCCCTTAGTATCCGCATCAATCGTGAACCCGGCGGCAGTCCGCAGCAGATGCTTCCGGTAAGCGTCGGGAACGCCCTTGACCGAACGATCGTCATAGACCGCGTTGCGCGCGCGTTGCAGCATGTTTTCGTCGATATCAGTGGCCGTGACCTCGACGTCCCACTTCTTGGAATCGGGGAATACTTCGCGCACGATGATGGCCAGCGTGTAAGCCTCCTCCCCTGACGAACAACCCGCGCACCAGATACGGATGCGACGATCGCTGGTTTTCAGCTTAGCGGCCACCAGCTCCGGCAGGCACACATCGGCAAAGCCAGCCAATTGCTCGAACTCGCGAAACATATAGGTTTCGTTGGTGGTTACGAGATTTGCCAGCGCCTGCATCTCATCCCCCTTAGCGTCGCAATACCCTAGCTGGAAAAGATATTCGTCAGCGTCCTTCAGACCGAGTAAGGTAATTCTTTGCTGCACCCGCTTGTTGAGCAGGTAGATTTTCTTGTCATCGAACATCAACCCAAGTTTGCGGTAGATCACCTTGGTTAGCTTGGAGAACTGCTCTGCAGTGAGTTCCATCGCGGCCGCCTCCTGAGAAGTTCCCGGAGCTCGTCGCCCGTTTCTAAATCGTTCTCCAGATATTCCCCATTCGTGAGCATGGAGTTGAGCGCGGTTTCAACCTCGGGGTGGGTAGAGTTCTCGAGCGACTCGACGGCAGCCAGGGCAAGCGCGGGGTCTGGGTTGTGGACATAGGGCAGCACCACGAGCGCCACGCGAGGGGAACCCGTAAAGTGCCGCAGCAGACGGATCAAGTGAAAGCAGGCTTCCGCGTCGAGCCCAGGCTGGAGCAGGCCGCAGAGGATTTGTTCGCAGAAGGGGCTCAACGTGGAGAGCTGGTAACGCAGCGCGATCTTCGTCATCGCGTCGATAGAAATCTCGTAAACCGGGATACCCTTGCGTTTACCGGCAATCATGCGGCAAATCTCTTCCATCGACTCCGGGCCGGCGATGCCGCCCAGCAATTTCATGAACGACTGCTGGTAGATTCCCGGCACGGTAGCCGCGTCGGGATACTTGGCGCGCAGAGCATCCAGGGTCTGCCGGGTGCCGATGAGCGCGAGCGTCTCCATACACGCGCAGATGAGCATGGGCTGTGAACTCTTCAGGGCCAGGTCCAACACCCTATCAGCAAAGGCGACGCGGCGGCTGGAACCGATATTCTCGACCGCGCTGATGACCACGTTGATGTCTGCGTCCTTCAACGCCGCCGAATACAGTGCGTCCGGAGCGGCACTGGTCACCTGGTTCAGCATGTCGACACCGAACTTGCGTAGATCTTTGTCCTCGTTCCGAACCAGCCGATTCAAACCTTCCATGGCGTCGTTCACCCGGCGCTCGAGCATATTCCCCCCCTCGGCCCGGACAAAGGGATCGATGTCCGTTAACAACAGAATGATTGAATCCATCGGATTGGCAGTCCAGATGTGCGATAACTCGCGGAGAATGGCTTCCTTGACCGCTCGCGAAACCTCTTTCTGCAACTGTGATAGCAGAATGGCCACCGCACCGGGATCTCCCGATTCGCCGATCTCCTGTGCGGCGCCGCGGCGCTCGGATTGCTCCGCCGCACCCAACGCTTCGATAAGCTTTTCGTCGATCACCGGCGCACCTCCTGACGTGCGGGCTTTCCCATGGTCTTCGCCTCGACCACGCGGATCAGCTTTTCGGCAATTTTCCAGCTGGGCAGCACAAACTCCGCGCCGCCGCGCTTGATCGCTTGCGAAGGCATGCCGAAAACCACACAGCTTTCTTCCGACTCGGCGATGGTGACACCGCCGGCTTCGCGGATGTTGACCATCTGATCGGCCCCATCGTCGCCAATACCGGTCATGAGCACGCCGATGGTGCGTGCCCCATAGACGGCCAGGACCGAGTCCATCATCACCCCCACCCCAGGCACGAACAACGTTCGCGGCTGGTTGGGGCGGCGCAGCACCACGTCGCCGCTGGCCTTGCGGAAGGGGCACAAATGGAGAGCGTCCCCGGCCACATAACAGTAACCAGGGCGAACTGGTTCGCCGGTCTTAGCCTCCACCACCTCGATGGCACACTCTTTCTGCAGCCGGGAGACATAAGTGGCAATGAAAGTAGGCGGCATATGTTGTACCAGGAAAATTGCCGCCTGAAGGTCGGCGGGCAAGCCCGGGAGCACACTGCTGATGGTGGCCGGACCGCCGGTCGAAATTCCGATGGCGATGGCCCGCATCTCCGCCGGCGCAGAACTGGCGAGGCGGCTTGCCGGCCGCGCCGGCGCCGGTAGTGGCGTGGCCGGGGGCCGCGGACGCCGGAAGGCGCGGGACGACGCCGCGGCGCGGATTTTTGTAATCAGCTCCTCCGCAATGCTGTCCAGGTTCGCCGAGACCGTGCCATCGGGTTTGGCAATGGAGTCGAAGGCTCCCAGTTCCAGGCATTCGAAGGTTTCCAGCGCGCCCCGCTGGGTCAACGAACTGAACATGATGACCGGGCATATCTTTTCCGCCATGATCCGCTGCAGGGCGGTAATACCGTCCAGCTTCGGCATGTTGATATCCATGGTCACCACGTCGGGCTTCAACTCGATGACTTTCTGCACCGCATCTTCGCCGTCGCGCGCGGTCGCGATCACCTTGATGTCTGGTGCCCCAGCCAGCAACCGGGTGATCGTATTGCGCATTAATGCAGAGTCGTCTGCGATCACCACCCGAATAACACCACCTGGCTTGATCAACTTGGCCCCTCTTATGTTCTTGCGCTGTCAGGGGCAGCGCGCTCGAGACAGGAACTGCAGGGCCACGAGTGGCCCGCGAAACAATCACTCAACCTGCGCGGATCGTACCTTAGCCGGCCTTGGAGTGTGCGGGCGGTTGAGCTCCACCAGTTCGCTCTGCTCGATCCGGGTAAGCACACGGCCTACATCGAGCAGAACGATCATCCGTTTTCCGTCTTCCACTTTGCCGATGCCGGAGATGAAGTGACCATCGGCCCCGCTCGAGATACTTGGCGGAGGCGGAGCGATATTGCTCTGCGGAATGCTCAGCACCTGCTTGACCGAGTCGACCACCAGTCCCGTCTTTGCCCCGCCCAGGTCGACAATGATGACCCGGGTGTGATCATCCGCGGCCTTAGGTTCCAGGGCAAAAAGTGTGCGCGTGCTGAGCACGGGAATCACTTCGCCCCGCAGGTTGGTCACTCCCTCGACGAACTTAGGCGCCTTTGGAGTCTGCGTAATCTTCGACAGCCGGTCAATTTCCTGGATCCTGGCAATCGGTATGCCATACTCTTCCTCGCCCAGCAGGAAAGTTACCAACTGAAGATCTTCCCCGTTCTGACCGTTTTCTTTCTTGTCGTCTTTCTTCTCCTTTACCGTTGACCCTTCGCTCGCGGCCTCCCCGTCTGTTTTGCCGCTGAAGGTCGACAGCACCTTGTGATCGAGCAGGTTGCCCGTTGCCAGCAGCAGAATGAGCCGGTTGCCATCGTTCAGCTTGGCGATGCCCGACAGGCTCACGCCGCCATGATGGGCGATAGCCGGTGGCCCTTCCATCGTGTCTTCCTGAACACTCAGCACCTCGTTGACATGATCGACCACCAGGCCCAGTTGAAGGCCGTTCGAATCAACCACGATGATGCGCTGGTCTTCGCGAATATTGCCCTCCACTTGTCCTTGAAACGTATGCAGGGCGGCGACGATCGCTTTGACCGAGGCGGTGATGTCTTTGCCCAGCACTTCGCGGCCCTTGGTATCCAGGTCGAGGTTGGCCACGTTGCCTGCCTGCTTGCTCAGGTGTTCATTCAAGCCTCTCGCCTTGGCCAGCGTCTCGGTCAGCGCCTGGCTCGAACTGTTGACTGCCGAGAGCCATTGACGCAATTGCTCGGCGGCCGCGACTGCCTGCTGCAATTCCTCTTTCTCTGCTCCGGAACCGCCCCGCCCGAGCCACGCCTGGTATTCTGCCCCCGCCCGCTGACAGGCCGCGATCAGGTCCGCTGCAAACGAGCTCTGCTGCAGCAGCCGGCGCAGGTCCACGATGGGAAGGATCTTGCCCCGAACCGTCAACACGCCCAACAGGTGCTCCGGCGCGCCCGGCACTTCTTTGGGCGTCTGCACCCGCAGAATCTCCCGGACATGCTCCATGGGAAAGGCAAATTCCTCCCCGCCCACCTGGAAACTCACCAATTGATGCACTTCGCCCCCCTTGCCCCGCTCCTCTTGGCTGTGGCCATCCTTGTTCTGCCCATCCTTGCTCGGGGCATGGCCAGCTTTCGCGCCCTGGCCTGCTTCGGAGTGAGTTGCGCTCGCCTCCACCGGCTCATCGCTGCCACCCACCGTACAGACTCGGCGGGCATTGAGCGCAATGATGATTCGCTTGCCGCTGTCGAGCGTGACCACGCCATCGATATAGTCGGCGGTCTCGTTGCGGATCGCCGCTGGAGGTGGTTCGAACTCGTTGCGGCCGACGCGGATCACCTGGCGAACGCTGTCGACCAGTAGCCCGGTGCGCTTGCCGTCAATGTCGATCACCAACACCCTGCTCCGATCCGTGCGCGCCTCACGCTTCATTCCGAATCGCGCCCGAATGTCAAACACCGGCAGCACCGCACCACGCAGATTCGAGATGCCCTCGACATAGGGCGGGGTTTGCGGCAATTTGGCCATCTTGGGCAGCCGGATGATTTCCTGCACCGACATGATGTCGAAGCCGAACTCCTCATCTTTGAGCAGAAAAGTGACCAGTTGGGTGCCATCCGATCCCGCCCTCGTGGCGGATTTCGTGGTTTCGCTGCCGGCTGTGGTGATGGCCGTGGTAGCGGGCATAGTCAGACTGTTACCTGTCGTTGGTTTTTCCATGGTCCTTATCCGTTGCCCCGGTTAACCATGCTGAAGTTCGTCAGCTTGGGATGCGATCTCTTCCACCGCCTGTAGAATCTCCTCCGCCGCTTTCAATCCTTCCTCGGCAGCGGTAGCGGATTCGGTGCTGGCGCGACTCATCTCTTCCGATGCGGTGGCAATCTCTTCGCTCGCCTTCGAGGCCTCCTGCAGGGCACTCACCGATAAATCTGATCCCTTGACAATGACATTGACCCCACCCTGAACTTCCTTGATCTCCTTCGCCATGCGCTCCAGGTTAGCGGTCGAGACCTTGGCTCGCTCGGCCTCTTCTTTGGCCTTGCTGCCCGCTCCCTCAATGTCGGTGACCACCTTGGTGATCTGGCCCTGAATGCTCTTGACCAGATCCTTGATGCGGTCGGCATTTTCGCTGCTCTCATTGGCCAGCGATCGGATGTCGCCGGCCACCACGGAAAATCCTCGCCCAAACTCGCCTGCCCGCGCCGCTTCCACGTTACCGTTCACTGCCAGCATTCGCGTCTGCACTGTGACCATCACGATCGCATCCACAATCTTGTCAATGCGCCGCGTCCGCTCCTCCAGTTCCAGAACATTCTTAGCCGAGGCCAGCGACATCTGGGCCGCTTGGCCGATATTGACAATCATGGCGTCCAGGGCTTCCTTGTTGGTAGCCAGCAAGGTGGTAACTCCGCTGCACTTCTCCCCGCTTAGGGTGGCCTTCATACCCATATCCTTGGCGGCGTGTTCCAGTTTGCTGCCCAGGGCCATGGCCACTTCACAGGCTTTGGCGGAACTCTGCGCCGAGCGGCTGATTTCCTCAATTGCGCTGGAAATCTGCGCCGACGCGCCTTTAACTTGTTCCGCGTTGGCGGAAAGCTCTTCCGCCGCTGCCGCAAGTTCCTCGGCCGACTTCTGCGCGCTGGTCGAGGTCTTCAGTTTTTCCGCCAATTCGGCCAGGCTGCTTGAGGCCTCGTTCATTTCTGTGTAGGCTCGGCTCTGTTCCTGCACCGCGCGCTGCGACTCCATCACCGCGGTGCTTGATTCCTCCGCCGCCTTGGCAATCTGCTGCGCCCCTAGCAAATACTCCTTAGCCCCGCGCAGCGCCTCGACGGCGTTTGAGACAATCGCTTTACAGCCCTCGCGCATCTCGTTCAAATCCGTTTCCACGCGCGCCAGGGCCTCGGTGATGGCCTTCGCCTTCTCCACTTCTTCCAGGCCCTTCTTGCCTGCGGTCTGGGCATCGGCGGCCACCACCTTCACCTGACCCTGAATCTCGTTCACCACTTCCTGGATGCCGCGAGCGCTCTTCTCGCTCATTTCCGCCAGGTTGCGCACTTCGTCCGCGACTACAGCGAACCCTTTGCCATGCTCGCCTGCGCGCGCGGCCTCGATGGCAGCGTTCAATGCCAGCAGATTTGTCTGGTCGGCGATGCGCGCCACGGCGTGAACGATTTTTCCGATCTCTTCCGACTGCCGCTCCAGTTCCGCAATCATCTTGGCGGAGTCGAAGTTGGCCTGGGCGGCATCACTCACGCCCTTAATCAGAGTCTTGATGTCGTCCGAAGTACTGCGGCTCAACCCGTACAGGTTGTCTACCAGGGTGAGCGAACCGGCCGCTTGCGTATTCGCTTCGTCCGAGGCTTTCTCGATCTGCCCAATGGCGGCGCGAGACTGCTCCGCCGCCGCCGCCGCCTCTTCCGCTCCGGCAGCAATGGTCTGCATCGTCTTGCTCAGTTCCTCAACGGTACTGGTGGCTTCATTAATGGCGCTCGCAACCTCTTCCGCAGCGATGGAAAGCTTCTCCGATACCGCCTGGGCTCGAGCCAGGGTGCGGGCGCGCGACTTGTCTTCGGTAATCTTCTTACTCTGCAATCGGCTCATGCCGTTGTCTGCAGGTGGAGCGCTGAATGACTCCGCCGAATTGCCGGTTCTGGCCGCGGCCATCCGCTTCATCCCTGGTGAAGCTGTCCTACGACCATTTGTTTCCTGCTCTAAGGTTTCACTCATATCGCGCCGCCCCTCTGCTCTCTGAGTTCATCGACGGTTTCCGAGCACGCATCAGCCGCGTCGCACCAACGGTAACCTATTCAAAAGAAGGCAGGATTGGTCTCTTTTGTACAGCCTGCAGGGACACTTCATGATGGGTTCGATATCGCGGGATTGTATAGGTATCGAGCGAGTCGATTACTAACTAATCCTTTTCGTCGATCCTGGAGAAGGAACTAGGTAAGCAAGAAGACTGGGGTGCGTCGATAGCATCAACAGAGCGACTCTCTTTCCGAGATCAGCCTGCTCAACCTCTCAGGCCAATGCGCCTGGAACAGAAACCACACTCCATACGGTACAATGCTCTTATCTAGATTTAGTACCTCAACAAATCCTCCCCGCGTAAGATGAAGGTTTCGTACAGACACCGCGGGCCTGTCGGCATTATGGTGCACACGTGCGTGCCTAGAAATACACCTTACTTTAGTGCTTGTGGGTGCCGGATAGCCACTCACTATCTTACCTGTCTGGAGCCGATCCAAATATTAGGGTGGTAATGCGCTCATTTCCGACGGTGACTATCCATTACTCCTTTGCGCTCAGCAATGGGCTGCCAAGGGCCAGCGCGGTAGCACGGCCTGCTAGCGCTCCATAATTAATCAAGGCATGGCCGTAAGGCGCTGCAGGCCGCCCTCCTATCGTGGGCTACTTCCGGGGATCGACTACCTTGGAAATGTCGCCGGACTTCCGCGCGTGATGCTGACTTTGGGAAAAGCGTAATCGAGCAATTCTGGCCTTCCGTCTCGGTCGTGGGCTGCGTCGCCGCGAACTCGCAGAACTGACATTGGAAAGCCTCCAGCGCGGCGAGGAGCGCTGGGCTTTGGTTGATCTTATTGGCAACGGGAGGCACATACGAACCGTCCATGTACCGAATTGGGCCAAAGAGACGCGCGATGCGTGGCTATCGATTGCAGATAGCGTACAGAAACAGATGACAGCGTACAATTCGTCATGATGACATAGGGCTGGAGGTTATCCCCTGGCACAGCGGGACAGTCGATTGGAAGATGCTTGTCGGCTTTTGCGCCATGTTACAGAGGTCGCGGCGGCTAATCCCAACATCTGGCGGCGCGTAGACGAGGTTCGCGCCGCTCGCTCCCGCCGTTCGGCTCTGTGGCCGTCGTGGTGCTTCCTTCCGCTCTCGGAGCGGAAAATCCTCGCCCGCGAATTCCCCGCCATCGGGAAAAAGATGAACTTATTCGATGGCGTTTCCGCATGGCGCCCAACGCAAGGCATCTACGTATTCGATCGGCTGCTTGTCGACGAGCTTTCCAAAACCCAAACCAATGAAGCGATTCCAAGTGAGGTGCTGCTCCAGATGCCCGAGTGGTGCATCTACATCACGGTTGCCGAAGGATCTCTCACAAATTGGGGACCCCGCGGATACTTTGCTTTTCTGACCTTCGACGACTTGCGTGGCCAACCGGCGCTTCAGTTTCTGCTCGACATGACCGACGAGTCCCTCTGTGCCACGTTTCCCATATGGTTGAATGCGGGCAGCATAGCTGCAAGCATCCACCAGGCTCGTGCGGAGGCGGTCCGTATCCTGGCGGTCGCCCACAAACAGGACGAGGTGCGCGAACTGTTGAGCCTTGACTACATGGAATACACTCCTAGACTAGGCGCCCTTATGGACTTGGTATTGTATATCTGCAGCGAAAACGCCGACATTATCGGTCACCAGGAAGGGGGGGGAGTGCCTCGCCATCCGATGGCTACAAGGACGCGACAAGGCCCTCGACTTTTTCCGCCCGAGCAAGTTGCTATTTGGGAGGTCGGTACCAGAGTTGCAGCCGCAATCCGGACGGCTCAAGAAGAGATGAAGACACTAGGAGGCTCTGTTCGGCCCCATGTTCGGCGCGCCCACTGGCACGCTTACTGGACAGGATCCCGTGCGGAACCGGATGGACGTGGCCTGCGTATCAAATGGCTACCGCCCATTCTGGTGAATGCGAACGAGTCCGGAGGCGCGTCCGCGGTTCGCATTATCCGCCAGAAGCGAAGATCTGGTTCTCTTCCTCATAGAGACCCTGCATTGGACGGGGGGCCGCGGCCAGATGGATCCTCAAGGCAGTTGTGAGCGGAGACGCCTATGGCGAACGACCTGAGATGGCTGGGAATCGGCATCGCAGGTACATTCCCTGGGCAGCCACTTCTGCTATCTTTTACGAGACCAAAGAAGGCCTGTTCGACATTTTGATTCCGTATTTCAAGGCGGGATTGGAAGACATCGAGTACTGCATGCCTGTGGTCTACGATCCCTTCGACGAACCAAGAAGCGAGGCGCGCATTGAGGGCGCCTTCACCGCGCCGATGAGTTTGAAGACATCGGCGTGGCCTGGCGACGGTCCAGCGAATTATCAAGAAAGACCAAGTGTGTAAGCGGAACCAGGATTCTGGAGAGGTCCCTCAAGAGACAACTCTAGCCCACCCATGCATGTCGTGCTGCGACGGAAGATCCCCGGACCGCAACTGGGAGTTTAAATACTACCGATTGACGGAGAAGGGCAGGAAACAGCTTGTGGTCGAAGAATTCAAGAATCGCAGTGGAAACAGAAGGCGGACGCTGGCGCGCATGATGTGGCGCCCCCCCGCCGAGGAGAGTTGAAATGAAATGATGGCAGATGAAGAAAAGGGATGCGTACCTGGAGCGGGAGCGGCGAGTTGATAAAAGGGCAAGACCTTAGCTACGGTGCCACGCTGGATGGCCTCTTTGGTTGTGCCGAAGACTTTGCAGGAAGCCTCATCCTGGGCGATCGTCATGGCCCCGCTTGCTTCTGGCCGCCGAGATCCGCACATCGAGCGAGCCGATTCGCTGGCCTTCGACTTCTATAAAAGGGGCCGGGACCCCTACGACGCTATTTTTCCATTCTGGTACGCAACGGGGAGCGGCAGCAGCAGGCGTTCGCTTCCTCCTGCGCTGCAGCGCGGCCGTGGAGCGGATTCATGCGGCGGCGCTCGTTCTACTTTGCTGACCCATTGTTCTCCGATGTACTGCGTCGTGTAGTGCTCATCCAGTTGGAGAACTTTGCCAAGGTGGGTCTGATCGTTAAGGAAATCCGGGTGCCGATTCCCAGATTCCCAGGTAGCTCCGCCGTCTCGGTACTGGGTGAGGTCAAGGGCAACGGGGGACGGTAGGCAATGCAGCGGCGGCTCTTTTCCATATTGACGCCGTATGTTGTGCGTCCCGGTCGATAGGCCCAACAGAGGTAGCAACCATGCTTATTTGCGTTTGTAAGGAATACCCATTAGTTCTGACCCGAAATTGAGCACAGCTCAACTCCGTGATTCCCAGGCCGATGCAACAGACAGAGCTTACCGGGCCAGCAGGGGTGCTGGATCGATCGAAACGAATCTAATCTCCGTGCGTTGCGGCTAGGACTAACCCGAACAAATCGAAAATATCAGATGATATCCGCTCCGGGAGCAACTCCTCTCGCTGTGGAATCGGTATTCTTGCGTCCGCGACCAAGCTGCAGAGCCTTAATGACAAATGCGGGCAGAAGTGCGCTTGGACCCATGGCGACATCGCTAACCTGATCAGCGGCCGTTACCAATGCAAGGAGTTCGATCCCACGTAGCTGACCGCGATGCGGCCCGGCGGACTCGGAAGGAATCATGAATAACATCAGCATAGAAGATCAGGAAACGATCCGTGAGTTTCTGGTCGAGAGTCACGAAAACCTTACCCGCCTGGATCAGGATCTCGTCGAACTTGAGAAACACCCGCAAGACGCGGATCTGCTGGGAAGTATTTTCCGCACTATTCATACCATCAAGGGAGCCTGCGGCTTCCTGGCATTCTCAGTTCTGGAAGCGATCACTCACCAGGCCGAGAACCTGCTGAGCCAGTTGCGTGACGGTCAGCGGGAGCTCACCCCGGCCCTGGTGTCTCTGATTTTGGAAACAGTGGACGCCACCCGAAAGGTGCTGGCCGCGATTGAAACCAGCGGAAAGGAAGGTCCCCTCCGCTTTGAAGACTTGACCGAACGTTTACGCGTCGCGGCCCAATTGACCGTGGATGCGGGGAATCACCCTGCCCCTGACAGTTCCAACTCGGCCGCTTCGGTGGGGGAACCCGCGTTGGCCAAAAGCTCCTCTGATCTGCACGAAGACGGGTCGGCCGAAGAAGAAAGAAGGAGCGACGAGCGGAGGAAAGAGGGCAGGAGAGAAGAAGATGTCGCGCGGCCTTCGGCTGCGGTGGATTCGAACATCCGCGTGGGAGTCGGACTGCTGGACACACTTATGGATCTGGTAGGCGAACTGGTGCTTACCCGTAACCAGATTCTGCAATTCAATGTGGAGCGAGAGGATCCGGCCCTAAATGCGACTTCGCAGCGATTGAATTTGATTACAACAGAATTGCAGGAAGGCGTCATGAAGACGCGTATGCAGCCCATCGGCGTGGTGTGGAATAAGCTGCCGCGGGTGGTACGCGATATGTCCATGACTCTGGGCAAACAGATCCACTTACAGATGGATGGAGCAGAGACAGAACTCGATCGGACCATCATCGAAGCTATTAAAGATCCGCTGATGCACGTGATCCGGAATTCGTGCGATCACGGCATCGAAATCCCGGAAATCAGAATCCAGGCAGGAAAACCGCCTCAGGGAGTGTTAAACCTTCGTGCCTATCACGAGGGCGGCCAGGTGAATATTGAGATCGCCGATGACGGGGCGGGCATTGACGTAGCGAGACTCAAGCGGAAAGCGCTTGACAATGGCCTGCTGCGACCCGAACAGGCAGAAAAGCTGAGCGACCGCGAGGCGCTTTCACTTATCTTTCTCCCCGGATTCTCGACCGCGAAAACTGTGACCAACTTCTCCGGCCGTGGAGTTGGCATGGATGTGGTGAAATCCCACATCGAGAAAATCGGTGGGGTGGTTGATGTCTTCAGCCGGCTGGGCCAAGGGGCTACGGTCAAGATCAGGATCCCGCTCACGCTGGCCATCATCCCCGGCCTGGTCATCACCAGCGGTGGAGAACGATTCGTGATTCCCCAGGTCAGCCTGCTGGAGTTGATCCGGCTGGAGGCGGATCAGACGGGAAAACGCATAGAGTATGTGCACGGAACGCCGGTGTATCGCCGGCGCGGAAGTCTCTTGCCCATTGCCTATCTTAACCAGGTATTGGGGCTGAAAATCGCCGACCAGGCCGAGGCCGTCAGCATGGTGGTTCTGCAGGCGGAAGACCGGCAGTTTGGCCTGGTCGTAGACGGCATCAACGACACCCAGGAAATTGTAGTCAAGCCCCTGGGCAAGCAATTAAAAGGGCTCACCCTATACGCCGGCGCGACCATCATGGGGGATGGCCGGGTGGCCCTCATCCTCGATGTACTAGGCATCGGCCAGCGATCCGGGGTGTTAGCCGAATTCCTGGAACAGGCGCGCACATCAGGGCAACAGAAGGCGCAGTCGGAAATAGCACAGCAGCGGTTGCTGTTGTTCCGGGCTGGCTCCTTCGCCCGTTTGGCGGTCCCGCTTTCCTTAGTCGCGCGGCTGGAGGAGTTCCCGCAATCGGCCATCGAGCATGCGAGCGGGGGCGAGGTGGTGCAATATCGCGACCGGATCCTGCCCCTGGTGTCTCTGCGCAGGGTGCTCGAACCGCACGCTCCCGAGCCCGATCAGCCGCCCGATCCGGTACAGGTGGTGGTTTTCAACGATGGCGACAGCAGTGTGGGCATGGTAGTCGACGAGATTCTGGATGTCACCGAGGAGGCAGTCACGGTGCGCCAGGAGTCGGAACGTAACGGTCTGCTGGGTTCCGCGGTGGTGGGCAAACAGGTGACGGACTTCCTCGATCTCAACCAGGTCATTCGCGCCGTCGGATGGAACTGGTTCAAGGGCGCGGACGGGATCGGGGGCGGGCAGAGGATCCTGGTGGCGGATGCCTCGGCATTCTCGCGAAGCATAATTCGCAGCGGTCTGGACATGGCTGGCTATGTGGTGCTCGAAGCAGCCAATCTGGAGGACGCGCTGAGTAAGCTGGAACGGCAACCGGTAAGCGTTGTTCTGGCAGGGCTTGATCTTCCCCCAGGTGGCAGTTCTGCTTTGCTCGCGGCGCTGCGCCGGCGGCCGGAGTGGGAAAGAATTCCCGTCCTGGCTTTGGCTGACACGGTGGAGCAGGTCCAGTCGTCAGCCGCCCGCACAGCGGGTTTTGAGGATTGCCTGGCCAAGTTCGACCGCGTGCTGGTACTGGAATCGGTGGCGAAGCTGATCTCGCCGCCGCCCTCGTTCGCCGTGGCCGCAGCCGGCGCGGGACGGGAAAGATAACCAATGACAACTGATACCCCGACCACGAAAAACGAATTGGTGCAGGCGAGTGGACAATTTTCCACGTTTTTTGTGGCCGACCTTTTTTTTGGTGTGGATGTTCTGAACGTCCAGGAAGTGTTGCGCTTTCAGCCCATGACTCCCGTTCCTCAAGCCCCGGAGGTGATCGAGGGTCTGATCAACCTGCGGGGCCAGATCGTAACCGCCATTGATATGCGGCGGCGGCTGCAGTTGCCACCCCGCGCCGGGGACAAGTCACCCATGAACATGGTGGTGCGCACCGCAGACGGCGCGGTCAGTTTACTGGTAGACGAAATTGGAGATGTGCTGGATATGGACGCTGCTACTTACGAACGGACACCTGAGAATCTGGACCCCGCGGCAAGAGAGCTGATCCGCGGCGTCTACAAGCTGAAGGACCGGCTGTTGCTGGTTCTGGATGCGGAGAGAACAGTCGATCTCGCTGTCGAGAGGGCGGTCTAGTGCGGCCAGGATGGCGTCGGCGTAGAGCCCCTCGCTGGTGGGGCACGCGAGCAGCAACCCCACGTCAGGCCGGCGAAAGCCCGTTGGTTATCGATCAGCAAACTAGATCTATTTAGAATCCGGCGCCGGCGACGGCGCAGCAATGTAAGAGAAACGAAAAGGAGCAACAAGAAATGACACGACGAGCGAGCAACGGTAAGCCATCTGGGAACGTCGCCATCCTGGAAATTCCAGCGATGGATGCAGTAAGGAACCAGGCAGATGAAGAACTTCAGCAAGAGATAGTCCGGTTAGTGGAGGCATCGCGCGAAGGGCGCCTGAGCGAGCGCGGGCGGGCGGAAAGCTTCACAGGGAGTAACCGCAGAGTGCTCGAAGGGGTGAACCAAATGCTGGACGCGATCCTACTGCCTATCGGCGAAGGCAACCGCATCCTGGCACAGATCAGCGCGGGCAAGATCGACGAATTGATCGCGCAAACCTACAAGGGCGACCACGAAAAGATGAAGCAGGCCGTCAACAACGTGGCTGTGGTGCTGCAGAGCCTGCAGAAAGAGCTAGGCCGGCTCACCGAAGCGTCGCGTGAAGGACACCTCACGGAGCGCGGCAAACCGGCGCAGTTCCAGGGTGCCTATGCGGCTGTCGTGACCGGCGTGAACGACATGCTGGACGCGATCCTGCTGCCTATCGGCGAAGGCAACCGCATCCTCACTATGCTGCGTGGCGGCAATTTGCGCGAGAAAGTGGAGATTGCCTGCAAAGGCGATCACGACAAGATGAAAAATTCGGTGAACGGAGTGCAGATCTGGCTTACGGACCTGGTCGGCTACGTTACCAAGATTGCCAATGGCGACCTGGCGGCTACGGTGGCCAAAGCTTCCGAGCAGGATCAGATTCATGAGTGGTTGGTGTTGATGAAGACCAACATCGAGGCGCTGGTGGCCGACACCCGCATGCTGGCGCAGGCAGCGGCAGCCGGCAAGCTGGGAGTCCGCTCCGAGGCGGCGAAGCATCATGGGGCCTACCGGCAAATTATGGAGGGCATTAACCAGACGCTGGACACCATCGTTGAGCCACTCAAAGGAACGGCTGAAAGCGCCAGCACGCTGGCCTCTTCCTCAGAAGAACTTACGGCAGTGAGCCAGCAGATGGCGGGTAACGCGGAGGAGACCGCGGTCCAAGCCAACGTGGTGTCTGCGGCCAGTGAGGAGGTCTCGAAAAACGTCGCCTCGGTCGCTTCGGCCTCAGAAGAGATGCAAGCCTCCATCCGCGAGATATCGAAGAACGCCAACGACTCGGCAAAGGTGGCGAAGAATGCGGTCAGCGTGGCGGCGACGACCAACGAGACCATGAAGAAGCTGGGTGAATCCAGCCGCGAGATCGGCAACGTGATCAAGGTCATCACCTCAATCGCGCAACAGACCAACCTGCTGGCGCTGAACGCAACGATCGAGGCGGCCAGGGCAGGAGAGGCAGGCAAGGGCTTTGCCGTGGTGGCTAATGAGGTCAAGGAACTGGCCAAGCAGACGGCCAAGGCGACGGAGGAGATCAGCCAGAAGATCGAGGCCATCCAGGGGGTCACCAAGGGAGCGGTCACGGCGATCGAAGAAATCAGCACCATCATTAACCAGATCAACGACATCTCCAACAGCATCGCCTCGGCGGTGGAAGAACAGACAGCAACCACCAATGAGATCGGCCGCAGTGTGAACGAAGCTGCCATAGGGGTAACGGACATTGCCAAGAACATCAGCGGCGTAGCCACGGCCGCGCGGAATACCACCCAGGGAGCCAACGACACCAAGACCGCCTCCGCCGAGTTGAGCGAGATGGCGGCCCGGCTGCAGGCGTCGGTATCGAAGTTCACGTTCTGACGCCAGGCGAGCGGTTGGCCAGCTGCCAGGGTCAACCCTCAAGCAATGAAAGTGAAGGAATGATGAGCAGAGCACTCGTAGTGGACGATTCCAAAACAATTCGAATCATTCTGGGCAGGATATTGAAGGAACTCGGCTACGAGGTCTGTGAGGCGGGCAACGGAAAAGAAGCCTTGAAAGTGATGGAATCCGAGAAGGCGGCAATCAATTTGGTTTTGGCGGATTGGAACATGCCGGAGATGAATGGTCTGGAACTGCTGAAGCAGCTGCGCCAGGATCCCGACCTTGCTTCGCTGAAGGTCATTATGGTGACTACCGAAACCGAGATCGACCACATGGTATCTGCCCTGGAGGCGGGGGCCAACGAGTATGTGATGAAGCCGTTTACAAAAGAGATCCTCAGGGAAAAGCTAGAGCTGGTTGGAATTCTTCCCGTGGCAGGCGAGTAGATATGGCCGTAATGAACCGGCGTTTGCTTCAGCCAGGGGAACGGATTCGTGTGATGGTGGTGGACGACTCAGTGGTCATCCGCCGGCTGGTCACGCAAGCGCTGGAGCAGGATCCGATGATTGAGGTGGTGGGAACTGCCTCGAACGGCGTTATCGGATTGCAACGAATCCCGCAGTTTAATCCTGACGTCATCACGTTGGACATCGAGATGCCCGACATGAACGGCCTGGAAATGTTGCGGCGGGTTCGACGCGAGTACCCGCAGCTGCGGGTCATTATGTTCAGCACGCTCACCGAGCGTGGGGCGGCGATAACCCTGGAGGCGTTGACTCTGGGGGCCGACGACTATGTGGCCAAAGCCTCGAACGAAGGGTCACTCGATCGCTCGCTGGCCCGCCTTCGGGAAGAGATGATCCCGAAGATCAAGCAGTTCTTTTGCATGCCCGCAGCCAAGCCGTCACCTGCGGCGCCGCCGGCCCGGGCGGCCGCGCCAGTCCTGCAGGGTTTGAAGTTGCGGCCCAAAGTGCTGCTGATCGGTGTTTCCACGGGTGGACCTACGGCACTGGGCGAGATTTTGCCGTCGTTCCCTGCCAGCTTTCCACTGCCGATTCTGCTGGTGCAACACATGCCGCCTCTCTTCACCCGGCTGCTTGCCGAACGGCTGAACGTCACCTGCCAGCTGACGGTCGAGGAAGCGAGCCAAGGCCAAGCGGTGGAAGTGGGCAAGATTCTGATTGCGCCGGGCGATTTTCATATGAAGGTGGCCTCCGGTCCGGGCGGGGTGCGGGTGTGCCTGGATCAGACCCCGCAACAGAACTCTTGCCGCCCCGCGGTGGACGCGCTGTTTGCTTCGGCGGCCGAGTTATATGGCGGCGCAGTGCTGGCTGTCATTCTGACCGGCATGGGGCAGGATGGGTTGCGTGGGGTAGAGATTCTGAGGGCCCGTGGGGCTAGGGTTCTGGTACAGGATGAGGCATCAAGTGTGGTTTGGGGTATGCCGGGCGCGGTGGCAAACGCCGGCTTCGCCGACCGCGTGCTTCCGCTGGGTGAAATTGTGCCTGAGATTTTGAGCATCGCGGGACGAAATTAAGAGAGATTCTATGGGGAGCCGCACAATCATTACCGAGATCCTGCCTGAGAACTATCGCTTCCTACAGGAGCATGTCCATTCCCAGGTGGGCATCGTGCTTGAAGATAACAAGCATTACCTGTTTGAAAGCCGGCTCGCGCCCATTGTGAAGCAACACGGCCTGCGTTCCATCGACGACTTGTGTTTGCTGCTGCGAACCAAGCGCGACGCCGGGCTCAGCCACCAGGTGGTCGAGGCCATGACCACCAACGAAACCTACTTCTTCCGCGATCCCGCACAATATGAGGCGATACGTACTGTGTTGCTGCCCAAACTGAAGGCCGAGAGGGCAGACACAAAGAAGCTGCGCTTCTGGTCGGCTGCGTCCTCCACCGGACAGGAAGCCTACACCCTTGCCATGCTGCTGGTGGAGAACGGATTCCAGGACTGGAACATCCAAATCCTGGGAACCGACTTTTCCGAAAAGGTGGTGGAACGCGCCCGGTCCGGCATTTACCAGCAGATCGAAGTAAACCGGGGGCTGCCGGCGGCGCTGTTGGTCAAGTATTTTCGCCGCACCGGACTGGACTGGCAGATAAGTGAGCAGGCGCGAAAGATGGTTCGGTTTGACACCATTGACCTGCGCAAAAGCATGCGCACGCTCGGGCCGTTCGATTTGGTGTTCTGCCGCAACGTCATGATCTATTTCGACAACGACACCAAGCGCAACATCATGAAAGAAGTCCACAGCACGTTGTATCGAGGGGGTTGGCTGCTGCTAGGCGGCGCCGAGACGGCCTTCAGCCTCGAGGAGCGGTTTGACCGCCAGAACGTGGGCAACGTGACGGTTTACGTTGCCCGATGAAAGGAAAGCAGTGCTGACTAATGTAAATGCGGCGATGTTGGCGCAGACGGTTGAGGCGATATTCCTAAACATGATGAACCTCGAAGTGTCCCCTGGCGGGACACCCTGGGCTCCGTCCCATCATCACTTGACATCTTCTGTTCACCTCTCCGGCGTTTGGAACGGAGCGTTGTTGTTCGAGTGCGATCGGCGGCAGGCCTGCCAGTTCGCCGGCCGGTTTCTTTCCATGAATCCGCCCGAGGTGGTGACCGACGACGTGCGCGACGTGCTCGGCGAACTGGCCAATATGATCGGCGGAAATATGAAAAGCGCAATGGCGACGGGACTCAGTCTGTCGATGCCATCGGTCACGGACGGCAGCGACTACGGGCTTCGGGTTTGCGGATCCGAGATTCAGGATAGGCTTGCCTTTGAGTGCGCCGATGGCCCGTTCTGGGTCACACTGCTCGCTGAAGCGCCTGGCAAAGCCATGGCCGGTAAACCGCGGTGCTGATATTTGCCGAATCGCAGGTTGTTCACTTTATTGAGCGTTCAACCCTGACAAATTACGTGGAATGTGCCGATAGAAGTAGGAAACGAGTCATTCCAAAGATTAGGCGGTAGCATGGATATTCTTTTAGTGGACGATAGCAAGACGATGCGCGGGATCGTACAGCGGGCGATACGGCAGGCTGGTTTTCGCGGGCTTACGGTGGGTGAAGCGGAAAATGGCGCCCAGGGTTTGGAAAAGCTGCGCGCAGAACAACCGAAGCTCATTCTTTCCGACTGGAACATGCCTGAAATGTCGGGGATCGAATTCCTGGTGCAGGTGAGGGCATCGGAGAACAAGGTACCATTCGGCTTCATCACCTCAGAGGCATCGGCTGCAATCAAACAGCTTGCGATGGATTCGGGAGCCAGCTTCCTGATCACCAAGCCATTCAGCCCGGAAGACATGCAAGCAGCTCTGACTCCCATTTTGGGCAAGTGCTAACCTATGTCAGAGCCAACGCCCCTTGCTTTCTCACATCTTTTTACACAGTTGATCGGTCGCAAGGTAACCTTCGCCCCAACCACCGTCGCGCCGGAGACGAAGATCAAGCAGATGTATGGCATTTACAACGTTTTTCCCCAGGAGACTGCGATCGTCGTAAAGGCCGATCTTCCGCTGCTCGGATCGATCGGGGGAGTGATGGTGGGCTTGCCCGATTCCGCGGTTAAGGAGCACCTCGCGGTAAGCCCTATCGAGGAACTACTGCGTGATGCAATTCATGAGGTATTAAACATTGCCTCGACGGTGGTTACCAACGAAGGCCGGGCCGTGTTCACGAGGATGGTGGTAGATCCAGCCTTAATCGATGGCGCCGCGGGAAAGCTATTCAAGAAGCCCGATCGCAGGACCTATTTCAACGTCTTAGTGGATGGTTACCAAGGTGGTAAGTTCACTATATTCGCCCCCTTCGCACCCATTAAGACGGTAAACGCTTAAGTGCAACTTGCTCCAGGATCTTAGACCAGCCGGTCAGGTTCTTAATGCCGACAAGGACCCTTCCCTCCACCTGCGTATCGCAAGCCTAATTCCTTCGTTTTTAATTGGGAACGCCCACCCTCACCCTGGATCCTGGATCTCCGTTCGCCACGGCCCTGTGAGACCTTGAAATCTACCGGCCCGTTCCCGGTATCCGCCTCGGCGGTGATGTCCAAATTGTTTGCAGCGCAATAGGCGTCCGCGACTACATAAAAAAGTCGCTGTGCTGCCTTTTCCGGGCGAGGTCTTCCATTCGCGTACAGCTCCTCGGAAAGGCGTCTGTCTTCAACATGAAATCGGAATCGTTCGATGATTTGTTCGACAAGGTTGACCACGCCGTCGAGATCAAGTCGGGCAGGAACGTTGAGGGCCTGCAATCCCTCGGTGCGGAGTTTGGCTGCCAGGCCACGCCAGAAAAGCTCGCCCGCTGAGTCTTCATCAGAATCGTAGGAGCTTTTCTCTGCGCCGCGAATCATCTCCATGAAATCCATGAAGAATTCTTTTTTCGCGAGCGCCCATCGGCGGATTTTGTCTTTGTCTTGCAGGGTTCTGTACTTCCACAAGTCAGCTATGTGCTTATTAACGCGATCTCTCAGCTCTCGGTTTTTCTCCGCTGCATCAGCTAGATCTGACCAATCAGTTGCAATGGGCAGCTCCGGCAGAACGTCGAGCGGCACCAAAATGACTGGGCGCGCCTCGCCCTTCAAGTAGGGATTTACGGGCAGAGAGGCCTCGAAGCTGTTGCCGTTTCTCAGAATCAGCCTCATCTTTTCGCAGGGGATGGAAAATTGGTTCAGGATATATCTCGAAGCCGATCAGGCTTTCTGAACTGGAGATGGCCATTGCAGAGGCGCTCCAAGGACCGAAGGGGGTCGAACAAACAAGGATGTCATCGTCCCGACACCCGCCAGCGAAAGCTTTTGAGTCATAGTGGTTTGTGGTCTGGCGATGAACTTGCGCCGGAAGAATGGTGATCGCCTCGTCTGGCTCCGGTGTACCGGCCTCTCCTCGGCAGACCACCCTTAACAAGCGATATCGTCCCGGAAAAAGTGTCCGAGTGCCTTGACGATGAGGGACCCACCCAGTTGATTGCGGTTAGCCCATGGCATGAAGTCGCCCAAGGTCCAAATCTATCTGCGTTGCCTGCTGCCTCCGGGCAGGCGCCTGCCAAATCTTTCGAAATCCGACATATACTGCCAATCAGGCGGCTTTCCAGAACTCAAGCGACCTTCGTATGAGCGTCCGCCACGTCTTCCGATTGATCTTCTGTGGCGATGAGTCGTAACCGATCTGCCATTCGGGCGCGGGCACCGCGCAGATGCTCAGGGTTAACCGAAGGTGGACGGCCAGCATGGCAGGAAGCCATAGCCAGAGTCGCTGTTGGTCTTCTTGCGACCTTTAGAGACCGGATGGCGGCTTGTCAGCGTCTTGCCTGCCTAGACAAACCACACAGAGCCTTTGTGGTGATGGCTGATCGAGTAAAGCCGTCGGCCTGGGCCGGGTACATGCGCATCCCAACTTCTGGCAACGGACGCATAAACCTTCACATGCTCCTCTGGCGCAACCACGAATGAAGAATTGGTGGATTGTCTTCGCTCATCCCCTGAGTTCGGTAACGGCCGAAGGCTCAATGATGTCAGGGTTGAAGGAGCGACCACCAGAGGCGAAGGCTACGCACGGACAGCGATGCCTTGTGACCGGCCCGCAGAATTTGCCGGACGTGCGCGGCAACTAGAAGGTGAAGATCGTTCCACACGTGGCGAGGGTGCCGCCACGCTGTGAGAGGCTTGCCTAGGCTGCAGGAAATTGGTCCTGACGCCATCGTCGAGGTGGAAACTCTCCAGAGTGTGCGGTGGTGGGCAACGCCGAAGTCCGATTGCCCTTAGTCGCGACAAAGAAACCCGGAGGCCCGTTCGCACCGGATTTAACCCGTTCTTCGCCACGGCAACCATCTGCACGAAATCCTCCAAGACCGATTACGGGGGTGCAGAGAATCGAGTTAAAGTTCTGTCACAAGACAACCGAAGAACCTTCTACAGATAGCGATCACCCAATCCTTTCTAACGTTGAACAAAGAGGAGTTGTCGGTGTGTCGGGTCCCCGGGCTCGCGCGCAGCCGTACCCTTGCCGCGCTGGCTAACCGGCGAATACGCGAGAGGGGCAGAAAAACACTATGACAGAGGCACGTTTCGTAAAGTTTGTAAGCGGACGTTACTGGGTGACCCTAAATAAGACGGCAGAACATCCCTACAAGGTATTCCAGGATCGCCACGAGATAAAAGTATGGCTCATCCAGCACGGAGTGCTCAGGTCAGTCGCGGAGAACTGCTTGATCGAGGCTTACGCGGGTATAGCGACGCGTGTGCTGCTGACTCAGGTTTAGTTCGGCCAGCTTACGATATGGGCCAAAAATCGGGCGTGACGCTTAAGCTTTTCGGTTCCAGTACCACGAACATGGAAGGCAGGGTACTGTTGGTGAGGGCGAACTAGCCGTCAGCTTTTACACCTGTCGGGATTCTGCTCATCTACCTGTTGGGGTGCATAAAGAACCCCTCCCATCGCCAGCTTTTCCCTTAAGATGCTTTCGTGAATGGTTTCATGAGATATTCGTTGGCCCCCGCCTCCAAGGCGGCTACGATGCGGTTCATCTCAGTTTCGTTGGTCACCATAATCAGCTTTAGCGACGCAAGTTCCGGGTCTTGGCGCAACTGCGTGACCAGGTCCAGACCGTCCATCTCTGGCATGTTCCAATCGACCAGAACCAAATCAACAGAAGCCCTTTCCGATTCGATTATCTTCAGAGCATCTTTTCCGTTCACTGCCTCGCGGACCGTGTAACCCAGTTCTCGCAAAGTCCTGCCCAGGATCTTGCGAATCGTTCAAGAATCGTCGACGATGAGCGCTCTCCTCATTGATACACCGTTCTTTCTCGGGGGCTGTTCCGCGAACCCGTCAAAAAGTGACCTTCGTCACGGCGGCTTGCAGCGGGGCAGCCATTTGGCTCAATTGCAGAGAATCCCGTCCTGGTATCGTCGGCTCCCGCAGCCGTATTCCTCGCCTGCCGCAGTGACGCCACTGACGTTCTTCGATTGTTATCCCTCTCCCGGTTCACCGTGTTCGTGGGCGCACCGAGATTAAGGACATCCGGCTTCGTCTCAAACTCGCGCAGCTGCGCAAAAGGCCCCTGGACCGCCAACCTGTTTTCGGTAGCGCCGGTTCAACCCGGCTGCGCGCGGGATGGTCGACCTCGGCCCGGGCGCGCATCAGACCGCGACCAAGATAACCGACTATTACACAGAGACGGGTAAGCGCGTCTTGAAGGACACGGTTCTGCCCACTGTCAGGGCGACAGGCTGGTGGAGCGGAGAGATAGAGTTCCGGAATTTTCAGACGGGTCAGGCGATCGATACGGATTCAAACGTCTTCATCGTTCGCCACCCCCGCAGTGGCAATCCCCTGTGCATGGCCACCGTCACGCGCGACATTACAGAGCGCAAGAGAGTGGAAGTCGAACTGCGCTTGGCCAAAGGGAGCGCAGAAGCTGCCAACCAAGCCAAGAGCGAATTCCTGGCAAACATGAGCCACGAAATCCGGACGCCGCTCAATGGCGTCATCGGTATGACCGATCTGGCGCTCCAGCGTGAGCTTACATCTGAACCATAGTACTTTGTGATCTGGCCCATGCACTTGCGGCTGAAGAATCGTGATCGCCCTCTAGCCCGGTGTACCTCTCTTCCCGGCCTCTCCACGGCATAACGCCCGTAAGCAGCGACATCTGAAAAGTGTCCAGCTTCGTCGCGTCGCCGACGCGGTAGGCGGGGAGCTTCACTTCTTATCCAGTTATCCAGCTATCAACGCAGGCATGGACTCCTCACGTTGGTCGGGCAAGGGTCAGACCAAAACACGGCCAGGCTGCCTCGCAAACGAACGCGTCAGTTTGTCCGGCCCAGATTAAAAAGAACTGGAGTGATAGACAGCGCTCCCTGATAGTTGAATTTGCAAGTGTAACAGGCGCAGCCAAGGGCCAGCCTTCTGGCGCGTTGTGGCAGGTTAGGACGCCTTAGCGTATGATGGCGATCACGGCTTGGCGCTACGCCGCCATGCGACCATCTGTATGCTCTCTGAAAGTTGTGAGTAGCGGTGGCGTACTCAGTAGAATTTCGATACCCGCAAGAGTATGTACTGCGCAGGGGCGGCTCCCTGTTCTGCCTGCTGAGAATGCGGTGTGGTCATCAGCACCTCACAATAAAGAGCGCAGCAAAGTGCAAGGATAGGCTCGCACACCGTCCCATAGGCATGGGTTATTTTATAGGTCAATTTGGTAGGATAGCGGAAATCACGACCCGTAGATTTCTCACAGACGAAGAGATAGGCATGGCCATAGCTACTGAGTTGGACGAAACAGAAGCTTTCAGGATCGTCCTTAATCTGGCAAAACGGAACATCCTAAAGGGTCACGCGTTGACTGGGGAACGTGCAAGGCAAATTGCAGCGTGCAAACTAGTGGAGAAGTTTGTTGTCAGACTGCGGTGAGTCGTTGTGCGCTCCAACGGAAGCACCCGCTACTGCGTCGAATCTCGATACCGAGGGCAGTGCCGACATTGCGTCGAAGGAGTACGTACCCTTCGCACCGCGTTTCTCCCGAAGATAGTGTTCAATTGGACACGTCGCTGGGATGAGAAATTTCTGAAGCCAGGGGTGCGTCGAGCTTTCGAGTTTGCCTAAGGAATCGCGGTGAGGCAGGCGCTCAGTACGTTCGAGCTGATCACGACGCTGCAGCGCTCGCGCTACCGCAATTCTCAGGAACTGAGCAGGCCCATTCGGCATTCTCCTGAGGGTAAGCCTTCCCGCCCATTGAACATTGTGGCGATGACCTGCGGAAAACTAATAGCCGCGATCTTGTTGTTCATCTCACAAGCGTCGATGCTGTGGGACACAATGACTCCTAAGCAGTGGCGGGCTGAAAAAGTACCCTTGCGCTTCCTCACGGTGATGAATCTTGAGAAGGTCGAGCTAGACTCGCGAAGGCAGAAAGTGCTCAGTGGAACAGTATGTCCGGCGTTTTGGCAGCGCTGCCCAAAGGATCCGCGGCAACCGGGGTCGAGATCCGATTGCTTTCTCCAAACCCGATTGCGTCCAGGCGCACATTCGGCAGTGCGAAGCGTGGAAGGGCTTCAAATGCAGGTTTTGCAAAGAGGTAGCCCTGCATCAGGTGAATACCACAGCGGCGAAGCGCGTTGTATTCGTCAACTGCTTCTTTGCCTTCGGCGATCAATTGGCTGCCAAGCGTTCGCGCCAGCTCAACCATGAACTTCACGATAGCTAGTGCCGAATGCCGCTGAGCAAGATTACGGGTCAGATCCATATCGAGCTTGATGAAGTCAGCCGGGAAGTCGGCCAGCAGGTTGAGGCCGCAGTAGCCCGCACCGAAGTCATCCAGAGCGACCTCGAAGCCGCGTTGCCGGTAATCTTCAACGATGCCGCGAATATGTGCGCGGTCGACCACCTCCTCCGCCTCTGTGATCTCGAAGATGATCTGATCACAAGGGAACCCAACCTCCCGGGCGGTGGCAAGCGTGAGTTGAATGCAGGCGGCGGGGCTGTATACTGCTCCCGGCATAAAGTTAATTGAGAGCTGCGCACCGGTATCGGCAAGACCGAGTTGCGCCGCGAGCGAGATAGCCTTGACGCGGCAGCTCTGGTCGAACGCATAACGATTGGCTTTCGTGACCTGACCTAGTATCGAGCCCGCCGACTCGCCGCGTTCACCGCGTACCAGTGCCTCATAAGCGAACACTTTGCCGGTATTGACATCCACGATTGGCTGGAAAGCCATACTGAAGGGAAAACGGCTGCTCGATGCCATCCTTGCACCCGTGACAGCTAAATGGTGGAGTTTGCGCCATAACGAATCTATCGGCAGCCTGTGCAGGGCAAGCAGAATCAACGTGCGACTTGCCGGGTACTTCGGATTTCGGCCCCACCATCTGGAGTCGCGCTATCGCGGCCCCGCTGCTGGGAAGAGAGGGTGCTTTATTCTTTCGTGCTCAGTTTCGAGTCGTTTTCGCCAATAAATGCTCTTATCTCCGAAGCACTCGCCAGGATGCGCAGCCATTGTTCCTTGTTGAGCGTGACCGCAAACTGGCCTATCCCGTACATACAAATAGTGCCTTTCTCACCCAGCTTCAGAACGATACCGCCCTTGTCTTTGTTCTTGAGCTGGGTATTCTCGGCCCGCAGGTGCTCCAACTGCGCAAGCCTGTCCGCTTGATGCCCACTAAAAACCGCGAACAGCTTCTGCACCTTTGAAGGATCTTCCTGAAAACCTGGCCATGCCAGAGGTTCGTCCATGAACGGGCTGTAGCCGGGTAGCTGCCGTGTGTTGGTGCTCTGGAGATTTGTGAAGCCCATGGACCAGTCGGGAAAACGGGGCTTCTCAATGATTTCCCGCAGCAATACTGCACCCGTGTGTCTCGAGTCCTGTTCAATACGACAATAGAGTTGATCCACAACATTTTCCTCGCCCTCAAGGGCCTGCATAAATTCTCCATTCTTATAAAGCAGCAGTCCCGTAATGCCCAGGCGTAGGTTATTCTCGCGGGCTTTATTCAGTAGGGCTGCCAAGTCTTGTTCAGAAAAGTGCACGGTCGCCGAACTGGCGTACATGAGCGAAATCAACCTCATCGATTCCTTCGTGGCCAGTTTCGAGTCGTTTTCGCTTATAAACGCTTCGACCTCCGCCTCACTCGCCAGGATGCGAAGCCATTGTCCCTTATTGAGCGTGATCGGAGACCGGGTTATCCCGTAGAGCGAAACAGCGCCTTTCGGGGTCGCCTTCAGGACGATGCCACCTTTGGCTTTGCTCTTGAGCTGGGTATTCTCAGCCCGCAGGCGCTCCAACTCCGCTTCCATCTCCGGTTCACTCACCGTTGTTCTAGCTCCTAGCCGACGCCTATCAAGGTCTAAAGTCTCTCATCATAGCCACCTAGCGGTAACCTCGGTCGAAAGCCCTTCGATTGTTAGAAAAGAGTTTTGAGCACCGTGAGCAGTTTTTCTCCGGCACCGCCTTGGTTTGCAAAAACAGCATTGACGGCAGCTTGTGTCAGTGAAAGTCCACTTGTCTCTTCTCCATCTGCAAACGCCTTTCCCTCATCTGCAAACGCCATTGACCACTCAGGAAAATCGCGCTCGGCTTCTGCGCCACCGGAGGGCTACCGTTACTTCACTATTGCGTTCATCTAGCTGGATACGGGCAAAGAGTTGTTCCACTGAATTTCGCGGGCCTTCTAGGACTTGTGCGAAGATGCCGCCATAGGAGAGGAGGGCTCCCGTGATATTGAGGCGCTGATTCTTAGACTGAGCGGACGCGAGCAAGCTCAACACGGCATCCGCCACCCTCTTCGCTGGTGCCCCGAATCTCACTACGGCTGCAGTAACAAGCTTGTATAAATCAGAATCCATGTCTTTTTGTCCCTCGGAATTGGCCAGTTGCCGGGCGAGGAGCAACAGGATGTAGGTTCGAGCGCGGCCACGCCTCCGTTTTCTTTCAGGATGTTTATCGGCAGCGGCGCAGTTCTCACGACCCGGGCTTACCTGCGTATTCAGGATGCGGTCCGGGGTGCAAGTCTATCGCGGGCAGTACGTATTTTGGAGCCAGCCACTGGCCGCGTCGGCTACTCGGAAACTGACGCTGGGTGGGACCTGGCGGCGCCGCAACCACACGATTCTTGGCGTTTAGTGAACAACTCGCGAACAACAATCGAGCATTGGCCTTGGTGTTGTCACTGTTGACAGCGGTGACGAATTGGGAGAATCCACGGCGGGCCGGATGATCATCGTCAAATTTGATTTCCAATGAACGGATGCCCCTATTTCGCCCTTCACTTCCAGCTTTGATTTACCACAGTGCCAACGTTAGTTTGGCTCAACCAGGTGCATGATTATTTCCCATCGGATATTTCCGAATGGAGTGTCATGCTCGAACTCTATTTTGTCAAACCCTCAACCATCGATAGAACCCGCGGCAGCTGGCTTGGATCGCAGATAGAGAGCTACGTGGAGTGGATGGAGGCCCACGGTTACGCTCGGCCAACGGTCCATCGCCGGGTGCCTCTTCTGTTTCATTTCGCCGAGTTCGCCCAAAAAGCGCGTGTACTGAGGTCACTTCGGCCGCTGCTTTTGTAGAGGAGTTCGTAACACTGTGGTTGAGCCATGCAGCAATGGATCGAGGAAAACCCAGTGACCGAGCGGCCTCGTCACAATACCGGTGACCGGATTCCATATCTATTCGATCTCGACACTGCCACCCTAATCTTCCGCGCTTCGCTTGTGCAGACCTCCGCTTCGCTCCGCCCTCTCCACTCCGTTCCGAGGGTAGGGAACCCTCCTCTTGCACTTGCCGCCTCCGCTGGCGTGGGCCAGGGCCAAGGCGTGTTTGTGAGCAAACACAGCACGGCCATTTCAAAAACGGAGGAACTACCCAATGAGCAGCAACGCCACCACGAACGAAACCAACAACGTCACTTCCCTTCCCTCTACCCCCAAGACGCAGACCGCCACGGAAGTAATCGCCGCCAATGTCAAGCTCCTCATCGAGCAGTTGGAAGCTGGACACTCAGAAGGACTCACCGCCTACCTCACCGCAATGGGCCGCTTTCATACCTACTCTCTTGGCAATATTCTCGAAATCGCGAGACAGCGACCTGCGGCGACCAGAGTAGCCGGGATGTACGCATGGAACCAGCTTGGCCGCCGGATCAACAAAGGCGAGAAGGGCATTCGTATCCTCGCTCCTATGATCGGCATTCGAAGGAAGAAGGACAGCGAAGCCGAGAAGGACATTACCAAGCAGAATCAGCCTGTGTTGGTCGGATTCAGAACGGCCCATGTATTCGATGTGGAGCAAACGAGCGGAGCCGAGCTTCCCGAATTGAAGGAGCGTGTAAAGGGTGAAGTAGGTGAGTACCGCCAACGGCTGATCGACTTCATCGTCGCGCAGGGCATCGAGCTTGAGTTCAAGGAGAGCATCGCACCCGCTTTGGGAATGAGCTACGGGGGCAAAATCACCATTCTTCCCGGACAGTCCGCAGCGGAAGAGTTCGGCACGTTGGTTCATGAGGCGGCCCATTTATGTTGTGTTCCCAGTTATGTTCTGTTGAGGCTCGGACGGTGCGTGCCCTGTTGGGTATGGTGGTCCTGAACACAACATAATCAGGAAGCGGTGGTGATACTGGACAGATTGCGTTTGCCCAAGGAGACCACCATGTTTGAGAAGCTCTTTCCACGTCGGGCCACTGCGGCCCGCTACCACCAATCGCCCTTTGCGGCCGAACGTCAGCTTTACTTATCCAAGCTGATGGAGGAGGGGCGCTCTATTGAGACGTTGCGGAACATCGCGCGGATATTGATGTATCTCGCGCGACATCTTCCGCTCCATCAGGTAGGGATCACGCCGGCAGAGATCGAAGCCGCAGCAGAGACATGGGCCATGACCACTCACCGGTCGGCCACCTGTCTTCACATCGGCAAGAGGGAGTTCGTGTTCCATGCAACGAACTGGATGCGGCTACTCGGTCGACTACGGGAACCGGAAGTAAGGCGGCCATTTGCCACCGAAAGTGACGCATTCCTGCAGTTCGCAGCTAGCGAACGAGGTCTTTCGTCCAGCACCACCCGACACTACCGTCTGTACGTTGGTGAGTTTCTTGGATGGGTCGATCAACAGAGCAAAACGCTATCGGACGTGACGCTGGATGATCTTTCCTCATACTTTCAGACACTGGCAAGGCGGGGATTAAAGCGGACCAGCATCGCTATCCATGTTGCCAAGCTGCGCAACTTCTTCCGTTACGCGGAGTCCAGGAGCTGGTGTAGATCAGGTTTGACAGCGCTCGACGCTCCCCGGATTTACCGGCTGGAGAACCTGCCGCGCGGCCCGGCGTGGAGCGATGTCCAGAAGCTGCTCAGCTCATGCGCTGGCGCTCGGCCGATCGAGATTCGCGATCACGCGATGTTGCTGCTGATTGCTGTTTACGGTTTGAGAATCGGTGAGGTGCGCCACCTGCGCCTCGAAGACATCGATTGGGAACGCGAGATCATTCATATCAGCCGCGCGAAGCAGCGGAAGAGTCAGCACTATCCTCTCGTTCAGGAAGTTGGTACCGCGATCCTGCGCTATCTCCGCGACGTGAGGCCGAGATGTCAGCGGCGAGAGGTATTCCTCTCTGCAAAACAACCGTATCGGCCATTGACTGCTTGCGGACTTGGTGTAATGGTGCAAAACCGTATGCGTCGGTTGGGGATCGCATCCGTATGCTACGGCCCTCATGCGCTTCGCCATTCCTGTGCAATGCACTTGCTTGCAGAAGGCGTTTCGCTCAAGGAGATTGCCGACCATCTCGGCCATGTCTCCCTGGCCGCCACACAGATCTATGCGAAGGTGGACATGCTCGCATTGCGCGAAGTTGGCAACCTGCCCGTCAAGCACTTGGTGAAGTACGCGGAGGAGAGCGAACGCAGCGCAACTCCGATTCTGCCGCGGGGGAGCATGGAGGCGCTTCGCGCTGTAGCCGCCGTGAACCTGGGAGGCATCGCATGAACCTTTCGAAAGCGGTCGAGGGCTACATTGCGCACAAGCGCTCTCTGGGGATGGGATTTCGTAGCGAAGCGGTTCGCCTGCATGCGTTCCTTAAGGCTATCGGCAACCGTGATATGAGATCCATCAAGCCCGCTCAGGTGCGCCAGTTCATTGACGGCACCGGTCCGGTCACATCTTTTTGGTTTTCGAAGTACCACACTTTGACGGCGTTCTATCGCTACGCCATTGCCCGAGGTTACTGTTCGGAAAACCCACTCCCGATCAGTGTTCCCGTGAAGCCTGAGAAGTTTCAGCCCTATATTTATAGCAACCGCGACATGAAACGGCTGATCGATGCCGCCGATTCTCGCCATCGCGATGTCTGGCTGCTCGAGCCAGTGACTGTGCGAACGCTGTTGCTCCTGCTCTACGGGAGCGGTTTACGTCTCAGTGAGGCACTCCATCTGAGGATCGCCGACTTCGATGCCGAGGCTGGCGTACTCACCATTCGCGAGACCAAGTTCTTCAAGAGCCGTTTTGTCCCTGTAGGACCTGATCTCGCCCGCGTACTGTGCGACTACATGAAGCGGCAGTGGTCAGGACGGACACGCACTGACGCAACCCCGCTTTTTGGAACCCGTAAAGGTGAGCCTATTCTGCGCCAGACGGCAGAACTCGTGTTCAAGAGGTTACGCGAAGAGGCCGGGGTCTCGCGCTCGAAGGACGCCAGATATCAGCCGCGATTGCATGACTTCCGCCATACCTTTGCTGTAGTTCGTCTCGTTACCTGGTATCGCGAAGGCAAAAACGTACAGCGACTCCTGCCTCATCTATCCGTCTACCTCGGACATGCGCGGCTCCTGGATACACAGCGCTATCTGACCATGACAACCGAGTTGCTTAAACACGCCAGTCGTTGCTTTGAGCAGTATTCCCGGCTGGAGGTGCCCCATGTCTAAGGATGCGCTGTTGGGCCCTTGGGTGAAGAGGTTTCTCCTTGAGCACTTGGTCTCAGAACGCAACCTCAGCAGCAACACGCAACGGAGCTATCGGGACACATTGGCCCTTTTCCTGCCATTTGCAAGCGCCCGGAAGAAGAAGGGGATTGATCGTCTCGAGGTGGCCGATCTTTCGCGCGAAGAGATCAGGGATTTTCTCGATCATCTCGAACAGAGCCGTGGGTGTTCGGTGCGCACCCGGAACCAGAGACTGGCCGCCTTGCATGCAATGGCCCGTTTCATTGCCGAACGCAGTCCAGAACACATCGGTTGGTGTAGCCAAGTTCGGTCTGTTCCGTTCAAGCGCTTTGCCCGGAAAGAGCTCTCCTATTTGGATAAGCCCGAGATGGATGCCCTCCTTGCTGCTCCAGATCGCCGAACGCAGCAAGGCATGCGTGATCACGCGCTGTTACTGTTTCTCTACAACTCAGGTGCTCGAGTGACCGAAGCGACTACGCTCAGGGTCGGTGATCTCAGCATACGCGCGAACCAGATTGGAAGTGTGGAACTGAGAGGAAAAGGCAACAAGACGCGTCGATGTCCACTCTGGCCAGCCACCTGTAATGAAGTCTTGGTGCTCATCCGCAACCGCTCACCCGATGATCCAGTCTTCCTGAACCGGCTGGGCCAGCCGCTTACCCGGCACGGCGTTCATTGGATGATCCGCAAGTACATCAGGGTCGCCGCAAGCTCATTTCCGACACTGGGCAGCCGGTCGATCAGCCCGCACACGATCAGGCATACGACGGCGACTCACCTTCTTCGCTCCGGGGTAGATATCAACACCATCCGCGCCTGGCTAGGCCACGTCTCGATCGATACAACTAACATTTACGCTGAAGTTGATCTGCAGCGGAAAGCAGAGATTCTGAAGCATTCAACGGCGTTCTCGACCGCTAGCTCCAGGCACAGCCACTGAGGGATGATCCTTCGCTGATCAGTTTCCTGCGTTCGCTTTAGGGTTTCTGTGTTGTACGCCGGGTGGCGTACAACACAGTAGAATGAGCCATGGCCGAGAGCACCCCCGATGGTCAACATGAGAGCGCAGCCGAGTTCATCACTACGACCGAACGTGCTCAGCCCATTTTGATACCGCTCATCAGGCGGAGGTGCCGTTCGTCAGAATACCTACCCGTTGATTGCAGAATAGTGAAGAATCGATCCATGAAAAACAGGAACACGTCTTACTGGGCTTGTCAGATTGGCGGATGGGCAGCTTTCAGCGCACTTGGCTTAACGACTGCAGCGATGGAGAGCGGTTGGCGGCCAAGTGTCGTCATCGGCTACCTGTTGTTCTTTCTTTACAGTGTGGGCTTCACCCATCTTCTCCGGCGGTTCTCTCTCCAGCGAGGCTGGGCGACTCTCGGCCCAGCAAGGGCGATTGCGCGGTTGTCGGTAGGTGCCATTCTCATTGCCACGCTACAGACTGGGCTTGTCGTCGGGGTCTACACCGCAATCGAGGGAAGCCTCGGAGTTTGGCGTCAGCCATCTTCCATCGTATATATGTTCCTTTGGCTGGCTGTGGTCGGCAACATCTGGGTGATTCTCTATTTCTCGATAACCTCTCTGCGCCACACGCGGGAGGTACGGCGCAATGAAACCAAGATGAAGCTCGCTCTCAGCGAAGCCGAGTTGCGCGCCCTCGAGTCGCAACTAAATCCGCATTTTCTCTTCAACTGTCTAAACTCGATCAGAGGCATGGTCAGCGAAAATCCACCACAGGCCCAGGACATGATCACCCGCCTGGCCAATATTCTCCGCTACAACCTACAGCGGGACCGGCACCATACCGTACCCCTGGCCTCCGAAGTGGAGATCGTTTCCGACTATCTAGCCCTTGAGTTGATTCGTTTCGAAAGCAGGCTTCGCGTGCAGATTGAAATCGACGATGCTGCTCGCGAAGTCCCTGTGCCCCCCATGCTGCTGCAGACGCTCGTCGAAAACGCGATCAAACATGGCGTCGAAGATCTGCCTTCCGGCTCGGAGATTTCCATTCGAGCTTCCCTCGACAACGGTTCGTTGCGGATTGCGGTCGAGAATGAGGGCGTGCTGATCGAACCTCATGCAAGCTCCACCCGAATTGGACTCATTAATGCGCGGGAACGCCTTCGTATTCTGTACGGTGAGCGAGCGACACTGCAACTCACACCCAGTCCAAACGGACGTGTTGCCGCCACTCTCCTAATTCCGCAGAGCTCATGAACGCCCTTATTATCGACGACGAGCGAATGGCCCGGCAGGAACTGAAGCGGCTGCTCTCGGCACACCCGGACATCGAAATCGTGGGCGAAGCGAATACCGGAAAACAGGCCCTGGAATTGATCCCACAGCTCGGGCCCGATGTTATTTTTCTGGATGTGCAAATGCCGGGAATGAGCGGTTTCGAGCTCCTTGAACGCCTGGACGATGTGCCGCAGGTAATCTTTACCACGGCCTACGATGAGTACGCTCTGAAAGCCTTTGAAGTGAGTGCGCTCGATTATCTCGTAAAACCCGTCGCGCCAGCGCGGCTTTCTGCCGCAATCACAAAGCTGCGCCCACGGCAGGATCGGGTGCGTCCGGAGCGGGTTTTTGTGAAGGAGGGGGAGCACTGCTGGTTAGTTCGTGTCTCAGACATCTTCCTCCTCGAATCCGAGGGAAATTACACCCGGCTGCATTTCGGAAATGAGAGACCGCTGGTTTGCCGGTCCTTGGCGACACTTGAAGAACGGCTGGATCCCACGGTCTTCTTCCGCGCGGGCCGGAAATGCATCCTTAACCTGAAGTGGGTAGAAAGCGTCGAGACTGGTATCGGCGGCAATCTCATTGCCAGAATGCGCAACGGGAAGAACGTTGAGTTGTCTCGGAGGCAGTCGATCAGGTTCCGGGAAGCATTGAGTCTGTAGGAAGGCTGTCCATTTGCAGCACTGAGTTGCGCCGCTTCTACGCAAAAGCTGTCATTGACATATTTATGTTGCGTCGGTCCATCAATGATCGTCGCGGTTGTGCGGGAATCCATCGTCCACTCTACATAATTTTCTACACAACATAAGTGCGCTTATGTTGAGCGCTACATAAGCGCATGAACTTTTGCATAAATCGGAACGCAGGACCGCTACAACCAAGACCGTGCGCGAAACCGAGGCCGAGGCAATCGCCTTTGTCGTCTCGGAGACCATCGGCCTTGACGCTGGAAAAAGCTCGGCCGACTACATCCACCTGTACCACGGCAACGCAGCGCTTCTGGCCGAGAGCTTGGAACTGATTCAGCGCACATCAGCCTTGATCCTTTCCGCCATCGAAACGCCCGCCGCAGCAGAGCAGAACGAGGCCGAAGCTGACCCCGCTATGGTGCAAGCCAGCTAACGAATTTTTCTTCCCTCATGAGAGCGGACGGCTCAGGCCGTCCCGCTCCAACCACTCCGCACGTTCCAACCCGCCCAAGGAGGGCACATCATGCAAAACAGCAGCACATTCCAGTACCTCGCCATCGACATCATCCGCGAATCCACCACCAACCCCCGGCGCACCTTTGATGAAAGCAAGCTGCAAGAGTTGGCAGATTTTGTGGCCGGGCACAAAAGCTGCCTTTTGTTCCGCAGACCGTTTTGTGGCCGAACGTCACGAATGGCGCTTGGCAGCGAGCGGTCCGCGTTCCGAGCGACACATAACGGATCAGCGGAACGCAAAAGCATCCAGTATAGAGGAATCCTGCCATGGGCAGGTCGAGAGACCGAACAACATCATCCACGCCGAAGGCGTGCGGGAATATTGCTCAACTGATAACTGAAGAGTAGCCGGTGATTCAGGATCAATCGATGAAATGGACACAGGAAGAGAATGAATGGAAAATGTGAATCAGCTATATGGGATAGTAGGTGATCGTCCTGCGTTCAATATTAGAGCGTTGAAAAATTGGTTCCGATTCAGATCGAAATGACACAATCCGCTCGATCCAGTTCGCGTGCGCATCGTAGAGACACTCAAGCTGGTTGTGCTGCACGTTGATCCGATCCGAGGAGTACCGCACGTTCCCGGTCTCATCGAGGCTGGCCTCGCGACTTCTATGTTCCGTCGTTTCCTCAACCGGCTCATCGCGATCTACATAGCGGTAGATTGTAGAGTATCCGCCGAGGTTGCCGATTCGAAGCTCCCGCGTCACGAGTCGGCCCTCGGCATCGTATCCGTACGTTGTGCTTGAGAACCCGTTCCCTAACACCGAATCGAACAGGGCAGCTAGTCTCTCACGTTCCTCAAGCGGGGCCTTATCGTACAGATTGTCTCGTAACGGGGATCTTTCACCTTGGTGGAACTCCTCGCTTATTAGTCTTCCTGCGCTGTCTCGCCTGAGAATCAAGTAGCCAAGCTGTTGATGGTTTGCATCGTGAAACAAGACTTTCGTTGGCAGGTTCTTCTCGTCGTAAGTGACCGTCATGGTCGTTGCACCCGGAGCGCCGTAAGCCGAATCCGTTCCTTCAATTGAATAGCTGGTGGTTGCTCCGCAGGCGCCACTCGCGCTGCACTCCGAGTCGGCTCCATGGCGAGGCAGGAACCGCACTTTGGTT
>Ga0302326_10001852_pt1 | contig 52735 bp, 48 predicted proteins | sample Palsa_T0_3_FD_202264 | JGI IMG/M metagenome (GOLD analysis project Ga0302326, IMG submission 202264) | Peat permafrost microbial communities from Stordalen Mire near Abisko, Sweden - Palsa_T0_3 | ecosystem: Environmental > Terrestrial > Soil > Palsa > Peat permafrost | place: Sweden: Abisko...
TCGCCTTTGGCAGGGTGGTTTTCATGGACGCGCAGAACAACCAGGAAATGGCGCATTGCGTGAATGCGGCCAATGGCCAGGCGCTTTGGAGCGCGGCCATTGGGCCGACGGTCGAGTTTTCACCGGCTTATGGCGGTGGCCCGCGGTGCACGCCGCTGATCGATGGCGACCGCGTTTATTGCCAGTCCGGCGGCGGCGAGTTTCGCTGCCTGTCACTGCTCGATGGCAAAAAGATTTGGGGCGTAAGCTTCGGCACGGATTATGGCGCAACTTTTATCGGCAACAAAACCGGCGATCCGGCGGCCAAGGAAACAGCCTCGCGCCGCCACGGTAACAATGGTTCGGCGGCGATCGATGGTGACCGCATCTTTGTTCCCGTGGGCAGCGTCAATGGCGCCACCCTGGTCTGCTTCGACAAGAAGACCGGCAAGGAAATTTGGCGCGCCGGCTCCGACAACACTGCCTACTCCTCGGTCATGGTCGCGACGCTCGCGGGTGTCCGCCAGGCCGTGCACTTCACCGCCGACGCGCTTATGGGCGTCGATGTCGCGAGCGGAAAAGTCCTCTGGCGCGTCCCACTCAAGACCGGCGCCAAGCGCCACGCCTGCACCCCGGTCATTGGCCCGGACAGCGTGGTCGTCGCCTCCACGAGCATCGGCACGCGGAAATTCCACATCGTCAGAAACGGCGCCGACGTCGTTGCCGAGGAGGCGTGGGACAATGCGCCGTGCAAAACCATCCTCGGCACGCCGACCCTCCTTGGAAATTACCTGTTCACGCTCGGCCCGGGCGATCGCACCGATCTCGAGTGCCTCGATTTCGCCACCGGCCAGCAGATCTGGACCCAGCCCGGCTTCGGCGACTACGCCTCGCTGACCACCGTGAACGACAAAATCATCGCCCTCAACTCCACCGGCGAGATGGTCCTCATCAAAGCCGACCCGACCAAATATGTCGAACTCGGCCGCGTCCAGCTCTGCGCCAAGACCTGGGCCAGCCCCGCCTATTCCGATGGCAGGATCTACGTCAAAGATGAATCGCATCTGACCGCGATCGCGCTGGCCCCTTAAACCCAGTCTGCGTGTTCGGGGCACTCAGTTTTAAGCGTTAAGTTTTAAGTTTTAAGTAACTGGAATCCACGTTTGATCGCATGCGGCAATCTCCGGCGATTCCGTCACGATTCGCCTATCGCTCGGCATCAGGTTTCCGCACTTAAAACTTAAAACTTAACACTTGAAACTAACGACGAAGGACTCAGGACTGAGCACTGAGAACTAAGCGCTGAGCACTTTAAAAAATGGCCTTCCTCACCACTTCGAAAACCCGCGCCCCGCGCTACGACGTCATCGTCATCGGCAGCGGCGCGGCCGGCGGCATGGCCGCGCAGGTGCTCACCGAGGCCGGCGTGAAAGTCCTCATGCTCGAGGCGGGCCGTAAATACGATCCGGCGAGCGAAACGCCGATGTTCGAAAGCAACGCCGATGCTCCCCTGCGGGGTGCCGATACCCCGGACAAGCCGCTCGGCTTTTTCGATGCAACCATCGGCGGCTGGGTCCTCAATGGCGAGCCGTACGTCGTGCAGCAAAGGACCGATGGCGCCTGGGTCGAGGGCGCGCTGCAAAATCGCACCAAGACCGACCAGAATTTCATGTGGTGGCGCGCGCGCATGCTCGGTGGACGCACCAACCATTGGGGCCGCGTCTCCCTGCGCATGGGACCGTTCGACTTCAAGCCGAAGAGTTTTGATGGGCTCGGCTTTGACTGGCCGATCAGTTACGACGACGTCGCGCCCTATTACGACAAGGTCGAGCAAGTCGTCGGTATCTTCGGTTCCAAGGAAGGTCTCGAGAACAATCCCGACAGCGATTACTTCCTCCCGCCCCCGAAGCCTCGCGCCTACGAGCATCTCCTCATGCGGGCTGGCAAAAAGCTCGGCATCCCGGTCATCCCGTCGCGCCTCGCCATTCTCACCAAGGCGCTCAACGGCCGGGCGCAGTGCTTCTACGCCACCTCGTGCTCGCGCGGGTGCGCGATTGGCGCCAATTTCCAAAGCACCACCGTCCTCATTCCGCCCGCCATCGGCACGGGTAATCTCGACGTGCTCACCGGCGCGATGGCCCGCGAAGTCACCCTCGATGCGCAAGGCCGCGCCACCGGCGTCCATTTCATCGATACCGCGACGGGCAAGGAAGAGCATGTTGCCGCGCGCGCGGTCATCCTCGGCGCCAGCGCCTGCGAGAGTGCGCGGCTGCTCATGAACAGCCGCTCCGCGAAGTTCCCGCAGGGCCTGGGCAATTCCAGCGGTCATCTCGGCCGCTGGCTCACCGACTCCACCGGCAGCGATCTCAGCGGACAAATTCCCGCGCTCGAAAACCTTCCTGTCCACAACGAGGACGGCGTCTCCAGCATGCACACCTACGCCCCGTGGATGAAGCACCACGACGCCAAAGCCGGCAAACTCGGCTTCCCGCGCGGTTATTACATCGCCTGGGGCGGCGGCCGCACCATGCCCGGCATGGGGGCGGCGACCAGCAGCCTGCTTGGCAGCCTTTACGGCACGAAGCTCAAGGCCGAGGCCCGCCGCTATTACGGTTCCTTCGTCGGCCTTAGCGCCCGCGGCGAAATGATCCCCAACGAGAAGTGCTACATGGAACTCGACCCCGTGAAAAAGGACCAGTGGGGCATTCCCGTCCCGCGTTTCCACTTCGAGTGGAGCGCCTACGAGATCCAACAGATCGCCCACGCCCAGCAAGCCTTCGCCGACATGATCGAAGCCGCCGGCGGCAAAGTCTCACACTCGCCGGAAAAAGACGGCCGCAAAGCCATGACCGCGGGCGGCAGCGTCAAGCATGAGATCGGCGTCACCCGCATGAGCGCCCGCGCCGCGGACGGCGTGACCAACGGTTACGGCCAGCTTTGGGACTGCCAGAACGTCTTCGTCGCCGACGGCGGCACCTTCGTCAGCAACCCCTACAAAAATCCCACCCTCACCATCCTCGCCCTCGCCTGGCGCGCTTGCGACTACCTGATGGAAGGAATGAAGAAGGGCGACATCGCCGCGCCGGTGTGAGCCATGAATGAGGAGTTTTGGCACGAGGTTTGGATCCGTTATTAGCAGTCTGCGGGGATTGCCGCCATGTTCGTTGCATTTTTCGCAAAGCATCGCTGAGATCTACAACCAATATCCGGGAGGCAAATATCCAAACTTACAGTCTCCCATTGGGGGCCCGGCGGCTGACTTGCCGTCAGGATTCAGCCCAAATCGCGTGTTGACAATCCGTCCGCTTTTACGTACGCACGGGGCATGACTTCCCTTCCGGTCACGCAAGCGCGCTCCAAGCTCTATCAGCTACTCGACGAAACGGCCGAATCTCACGAACCCATCCAGATTACCGGCAGGCGCTCGAATGCCGTGCTTATCTCCGAGGAGGATTGGCGCAGTATCCAGGAGACACTCTACCTCATCTCGATCCCTGGGATGCGCGACTCCATTCGCAAGGGCCTGGCCGAGCCGCTCAAGAAAGCCTCCAGGAAGCCCGGTTGGTGAGCTGGTCCGTCGTCTACACCAAGCAAGCGCAGAAGGATGCGAAGAAGATCGCTTCCGCGAATCTCAAATGGCAGGTTCAGCGTCTTCTCGACATTCTCGCCGACAATCCTTTCCAGAATCCCCCGCCGTACGAAAAGCTCGTTGGCGATTTGGCCGGAGCGTACTCCCGGCGCATCAACATTCAGCACCGGTTGGTCTATCAGGTCTATGAGGCGGAGCGCACCGTCAAAGTCATCCGCATGTGGACTCATTACGAATGAGCGCGTCGCGATTCGAGATTATCCGCACTGTGCCTGCCTCTGCCGCGAAGCAGAGCTTCCACCGCGCGGTGTGCTTTCCCAAGGCCTCGCCTTGGGAACGAGGCCGGGAGAGCGCCGACGGCGCGGCGTCCCTAACCTCGGAAACCAACCCTGTTACCTAGGACGGCTGGGGCCAGCCGTCCCTACCTGCTCCGCGCCTCAGCCCCTCCTTGCATTTGCGAGTCTTCTCCTTAGTCTCCAAACCCGCCATGCGCACCCCCATCTCCTCCGCATCCCGGATCCTCGCCGCGATCATCGCTTGCGCTTCCTTGCCCGATATCGGCCTCTCCCAAAGCAACGACGTCAAACCTGCCGCTCCCGCCGCCACCCCCGAGTACACCGGCCCAAAGCGTGCGGGTGGCGGCCCAGTGAATCCCGAGATCCACTTTCCATTGCCTCCCCCCCGCGTGCTCACGCCGGAGGAAGAAATCAAGACCTTCAAGCTTCCGCCCGGCTTCCACGCCGAACTGGTCGCCAGCGAACCGACCATCCAGGCGCCCATCGCCGTTTCCTGGGACGACCAGGGCCGGATGTATGTCGTCGAGATGCGCGCTTACATGCACGATGTCGATGCCACGGACGAGGACCAGCCCACCTGCCGCATCAGCCGCCTCGAGAGCACCAAGGGCGACGGCGTCTACGACAAGGCCACCGTCTTCGTCGATAATCTCGTCATGCTGCGCACGGTCATGGCCTTGGGCGACGGCGCGGTCGTCAATGTTCCCCCGAACCTCATCTGGTACCACGACAAGAGCGGCACCGGCGTGGCCGACGGCCAGGACCTCATCTCGGCGCATTATGCCAGTCCGACCGGCCAGCCCGAGCATATGGCCAACAGCACCAGCTGGATGATGGACAACTGGATCTCCTCCGCGAACTACGGCTTCGATTTTCACCTCCAGGGCGGGACATTTTTAACACGGGAGGCGGTCCCCTTTGGCCAGTGGGGCAATACGCAGGATGATTGGGGGCGCCAGTTCACCAACTCGAACAGCGACCTGTTGCGTGCGCATTTGGTGCCGCCGAGCTATTACTTGCGCAACCCCCACCTCTTGAACCGCAGCGGTCTGTCAGTGCAGGTCATGAAAGACCAGACGACCTGGCCCAGCGTGCCCACGCCGGGCGTTAATCGCGGCTACATGGAAGACACCATGAAGGACGGCAAGCTCGTCAAAGGAGGGTCGCTGCGCATGGATGGCACTCTCGAGAGCGTCACCGCCACCTGCGGCCCGGCCGTTTATCGCGCCGATCTCTTCCCCGCCGAATACCGCGGAAATGTCTTCATTCCCGAACCCGCCGCCAACCTCGTGAAGCGTGTGATCCTCACCGAAAAGGACGGCATCATCACCGCCGCGAACGCTTACGAGGGCAAGGAATTCCTGACCTCGACCGATGAGCGTTTCCGCCCGGTGAATGCTTACACCGGCCCGGACGGCGCGCTCTACCTCGTCGACATCGCCCGCGGCATCATCCAGCACAAGGCCTTCGTCACCTACTACCTGGCCAGGAACATCGCGGACCGGAAGCTCGATACACCCATTAATCTCGGCCGCATCTATCGGATCGTGCCGGACGGCACGCAGCCGAAAATCGTCCGGCTGCCCACGGAGACGGCGCGGATCCCCGCCATGCTCACGCACCCCAACGGCTGGGTGCGCGACACTGCCCAGCGGGTGCTGGTCGAGCGTGGTGATGCCTCCGTCGTTCCCGAGGTCAAAAAGCTCGCCGCCACCGGCGCCACTCCGCAAACGCGCGTTCAGGCGCTCTGGACGCTGGAGGGCCTCAATGCGCTCACGCCCGAGATCATCACCACGGCGCTGCACGACAAGGACGAAAAAGTGCGCGCGGCCGGCGTGCGCCTTGCCGACGCGGCGACAACGCTGCCCGAACTGGTCAAACTCGCCGGCGATCCGAGCACCGAAGTGCGGCTGCACCTCGCCTTCAAATTGAGCGGTCACGACGAGCCCGCCGCCACGAAGGCGCTGCTCACATTGCTCGAAGGCAGCGGACCGCTTTTTGGTGAAGCTGCCGCGAGCGGCTTGAGCGGACACGAACTGGAATACCTGGAAACACTCTTGAAACTCCCCGCCACGGAAGACGCGAAGTTGCAGACGAGCAATGTGCTTGGCACCCTGGCCGGTTGCGTGATGAAAGAACGCAAAGCCCCGCGGATTTCCCACCTGCTGGATCTCATTGCGGCCCAACCGGCGGCCGGTTCCCGCCAATTGGCCCTGCTGAATGGCATGGCCGGCAAGGCGCCATCCAAAAAGGGCAAGGCGACTTTCGGCCGGCCGGTGAATCTGGCGGCGGCACCCCCCGGTCTGGCCACGCTTCAAGCGAGCAAAGACTCGAAGATCAAGTCGCTCCTCGCCCGTATCGATCCGCAAATCGTCTGGTCCGGAAAACCGGGCTGGGTGGAACCGGTGGTCGTGCCGCTCACGGCCGGGCAGCAGGCGCTCTTTAACGAGGGCAAGACGATCTATTCCACCATTTGCGTGGCCTGCCATCAGCCCACCGGCGCCGGTATGGCCGGGCTGGCGCCGCCGCTGGTCGATTCCGAATGGGTCCTGGGACAGCCCGACAAGATCATTCGCATCGTCACCCAGGGACTGAGCGGTCCCATCGAGGTCGAGGGCAGCAAGTGGCAGCTCGAAATGCCGGGCCTCCCAATCTTCACCGACGAGCAAATCGCGGGGATTCTGACCTACATCCGCCGGGAATGGGAGCATACGGGCAGCGCCGTCGAACCCAGTTTTGTCACCAGCGTCCGGGCGGCCATCAAGGACCACACCAAGCCCTGGACCTCCGAGGAGTTGCAAAAGCCGGTCGAAGTCAAGACCGTCAGCGCAAAGTAGACGGGAGGAAAGTGGAAGCGGCATCCTTGCCGCTGCGCTCGAACTTGGCGCGTATGGAACTGGAGTTGGCTATCACGTGCGCTTGCGTTTTGGAGTGCGGCGCTGCTGCGCCGCTTTGGGAGTGGCTAGCTTTTGGGAGCGCGCTGCTTCAACTGGGAGTGCTGTGGCACGTCGGCAGGCGCTTTCCGAAAGCGGCGCAGCAGCGCCGCACTCCAAGACGCAAGCGCGCGTGACGAATCTGTTTCCAAGGGGTCAGTTGACGCTGATGTGAACGTCCCGGGGCCACTGCCACACCGCTTTTTTTCGCGCCGAAAAAACGACCCTTTTACAGAGTGAGCTTGCCAATCCTCGGCTGGCTGTCGATTCTCCCCGCCCGGCACGCTGTCCGTGCCGCATCGCATGACGCCCGACCACCTCGTCTTTCTCCGCCGTTTTGGCTCGACCGTGGTGCTTTGGTCGGTGGCGCTCTGGATCATCCTTTCCGGCTACGAGTTGCTCTTTTTCGTCCTGATCGGCACCTTGGCGCTTTGCGGACTTTGGGAGTACTACGGCATGCTCGACCACAAGCGGTTGCCGAACTTCAAGATGATCGGGATGTTTTGCGGGTTCACCTTCAACGTCGGCAGTTTCTACTACTTCAGCCACGTGGGCCCCGCGCGTTCTTACGATTTCGAGGTGGCCACCCTTCTCTTCTTCCTCTTGGTGGTCTTTGCCCGCCAGATGTTCGAGCGCACCCGCGATGTCGCCCCGCTCCAAACCATGGCCTATACGCTTTTTGGCCTTTTTTACGTCATCTGGATGTTCGGTTTCGTGACCAAAATCGTCTATGTGATCCCTCGGGACGAGGCCGGGCACCCCACGGGCCAATTCTACGTGCTCTTTCTCATTCTCGTGACGAAATTCAGCGACATGGGCGCCTACCTCACCGGCTCGCTCATTGGTAAACATTTGTTGGTGCCGCATATCTCGCCCAAAAAGACCTGGGAGGGATTCTTCGGCGCGCTCATCTTTTCTACCGGCGGCGCGTGCGCCATGGTTGCGCTGATGCACTCGCGCCTCTCCTTGCTCCATCAGTCCGACGCGGTGGTTCTCGGCCTGATCCTGGGCCTCGCCGCGATTATCGGCGACCTGGGCGAATCGATCATCAAGCGCAGTTGTGATATGAAGGATTCGGGGCATATGCTTCCGGGAATCGGCGGCGCGCTCGATCTCATCGATTCCATCTTGTTTACCGCTCCCCTGCTTTTCTTTTACGTGCGGTTTGTCCTCCACGTCTCATGAGAAAGCGCCGTGTCGTGATCCTTGGGGCCACCGGCTCGATCGGACAGAGTGCCCGGAAGGTGGCGCGCGATATCCCGGACCGGATGGAAATTGTCGGCATGTCCGCGCATTCGAATGCGGACAAACTGGGGGAAGCGGCGCGCGACTTCCCCGCGGCGAAGGTCGCGATCTCCTCCGGCGCCGATGGGAGTGAGCGCCTCGTGGAACTGGCCACGCTCCCCGACGCGGACCTCGTGCTCATCGCCATCGTCGGCACCGCCGGTTTGCGCCCGGCGCTCGCGGCCATCGAGGCGGGCAAGGACATCGCCGTGGCCAGCAAGGAAATCCTCGTTATGGCCGGGGAAACCGTCATGAACGCCGCCCATCGCAAAGGTGTGAAGGTGCTGCCCGTCGATAGCGAGCACAATGCGATCTTCCAATGCCTGGATCGGAGATCGCAGATCGGAGTTCGGAGTTCCGAGTTCGGGGTTCGGAAACCGACGGATGGTGGCGCCCCAAACTCCGATCTCCCATCTCCGATCCCCACCGACGAACGTTGGCAACCCTCCATCTCCGCCGACATTCGCCGGCTTATCCTCACCGCCAGCGGCGGCCCCTTTCGCAAGTGGCCCCTGGCCAGTCTCGCCGGAGTGACGCCGGAGCAGGCCCTCAAGCATCCGACCTGGAACATGGGCGCGAAGATCACCGTCGACTCCGCCACGCTCTTCAACAAGGGCCTCGAGATGATCGAGGCCCGCTGGCTCTTCGAAGTCGAAATGGCCCGGGTCGAGGTCATCGTACATCCGCAATCGATCGTCCACTCCATGGTCGAGTTCATCGACAGCTCCGTGCTCGCCCAGCTCTCGGTGACCGACATGTGCTTCCCCATCCAGTACGCCGTGACCTGGCCCGAACGGGTGCCGAACACGCTGCCTCCGCTCGATTTTGCCAAACTGGCCAAACTGGAATTTGAGGCGCCGCGCCTGGACGATTTCCCGGCGCTCAATCTCGCCCGTTGGGCCGGCGAAACGGGCGGTACCCTGCCCGCGGTGTTAAATGCCGCCAACGAGGTGGCGGTGGCCGCCTTCCTCCGCAAGCACTGCAGCTTCCCGGCGATTTGGCAGACTGTGGAACAAGTGATGCGCGATCATCGTTCCGTTGCAGGCGCCAGCCTGGATGCTATCTTGGAGGCTGACACTTGGGCGCGCGCCCGCGCGCACGAGCTTCTTTTTTAACCACGGATAGCAGGTGTGCACGCCGGATGAACGCTCTTTCTGACGACGTGTCCCAACTGCGGTCCGTGGTTTATTTTCCTCTATGATCATTCTCCAAATTCTAAAATCAATCGGCATCATCCTCGAGGTTCTGGTTATTTTTAACCTGATGATCATCGTCCACGAACTGGGACATTTTCTGGCCGCGCGCTGGCGCGGACTGGTTGTCGAAAAGTTCGGTGTCTGGTTCGGCAAACCAATCTGGAAAAAGAAGATCAACGGCGTGGAATACAGTCTTGGCTCGATCCCGGCGGGCGGCTTTGTGGCCCTGCCGCAGCTCGCGCCGATGGAGGTCATGGAGGGCAAAACCGAAACGCCGCGCGATCAACTCCCGCCGATTTCGACTCTGGACAAGATCATCGTCGCTTTCGCCGGGCCGCTCTTCAGCTTTCTGCTTGCCGTGGTCTTTGCCGTCATCGTCTGGCAGGTTGGGCGCCCCATGAGCGAGGCGGAGCGGACCACGGTCGTCGGATATGTGCACAAAGACTGGCCGGCCGCGGAGGCCGGCCTGAAAGTCGGCGACGATATCAAGAGCGTGGATGGGCACGCCGTGTCGCGTTACTCGGGCATGTCCTCGGACAGCATCCAATGGAGTGTCGTCCGTAGCGAGGGGGAGAAGATCGAGGTCGTCGTCGATCGGAATGTGGACGAAAAGATCCAGCGCCTGTCGTTCTGGGTCACGCCGCGGGTTCCCGAGAAGGCGCACTGGTGGAACCGTGGAAACATGCGGATCATTGGCATCGAGCCGGCCACGAGTTTCATCGTTGCCGAGGTCAAACCGGACGCCGCCGCGGCCAATGCCGGCCTGCAAAAGGGCGACGAAATCACCGAGATCAATGGCGGGAAATTCTACAGCCCGAACGACTTTTACGACTACCAAGGCAATCATCCGGATGGGCCTTACCAACTCACGGTCGACCGTGCCGGAACGATCCTGAAGCTGACCTATGACCCGATCGGGATTCGCGTTGACGGTGTCCAGCCGGCGACACCGGCCAGCACCGCCGGTTTGCAGAAAGAGGACGTGATTCTCAGCATGGACTCGGTGCCGGCGCGGACTGGCCCCCAATTCATCGACTATGTCGGGAGCCGGGCCGGGGTGCCGATCGCGCTGAAAGTGCAGCGTGGTCCTGAGACCATCCCGCTCACGGTGACACCACAAATCCCGATCACCTCGGATCCGGAATTGAAGAATAAGGGCCGAATCGGCGCAATCCTTGGGGAATCGACCGATGGGCTGGCCTACGAAGGCATGGGGAAATACGGCAAGCCCGTCAATCCGACGCCTTTGGAGCAGGTGCGCTTGAGCGTCGCCGCGATCGTGAACACGCTCGATGCGGTGCTCTCGCGCAAGTCGAGTATCGGCGTCCAGCAAATGGGCGGGCCGGTCATGATGATGAACGCCTACTACCACATGCTTTCGACCCCCGAAGGATTGAAGATGGCGATCTGGTTCAGTGTGGTGCTCAACGTGAACCTGGCGCTCCTCAATCTTCTGCCCATCCCGGTGCTCGACGGCGGCCATATCACGCTCGCCATTATTGAAGCCGTTCGCCGCAAGCCCATCAATGTCCGCCTCCTCGAATACGTGCAGACGACCTGCGCGCTGGTCATCATCAGTTTCATGCTCTTCATCATGTTTTTCGACGTCCAGGATCTGCCCTTCATCGGCGCCAAGCGTCCCTCGTTGCAATTTCCCAAAAACGGCGAAGAACCCTCGAAGTAGCGCCATGGAGTACTGCGCTTCGCCTTACGTCTATCAGCGTCGCGCCACACGCGAGGTGAAGGTCGGCGCAGTCGGCATCGGCGGGCCGAATCCCATTCGGGTCCAGTCGATGATCACTTGCGACACGATGGACACGGCGGCGTCCATCCAGCAGACCTTTGACCTGGCCGCGGTCGGCTGTGAGATCGTGCGCATTACCGCGCCGACGGTGAAGGACGCGGCGAATTTGCAGCACATCGTCGCCGGCCTGCGCGCCCGCGGCTGCGGCGTGCCGATTGTCGCCGACATCCACTTCAAGCCTGAGGCCGCCATGGAAGCGGCCAAGTGGGTGGAAAAAGTGCGGGTCAATCCGGGCAACTACGCCGATTCGAAAAAGTTCGCGGTCAAGGAGTACACCGACTCCGAATACGCCGCCGAACTGGAGCGCATCCGCGAGCGTTTCAGTCCGCTCGTGAAATTCTGCAAGGAGAACGGCCGGGCCATACGCATCGGGACCAATCACGGCTCGCTCAGCGATCGCATCATGAATCGCTACGGCGACACGCCGCTGGGCATGGTCGAAAGCGCCCTGGAGTTCGCCCGCATCGCGCGCGACTTCGACTACCACGAGTTCGTCTTCTCAATGAAGGCGAGCAACCCGAAAGTGATGATCGAAGCCTACCGGCTGCTCGTCGCGCGCCTGAACGAAATCGGGAATGCGGAAATTGGAGCGCGGAATGCCGGTGGTCGGGTGGAGCCCACTCCGCCTTCCGAATCCCGCGCTCCGCATTCAGGGATTCCGCATTCGTGGGCCTATCCGATTCATCTCGGTGTGACCGAGGCGGGCGATGGCGAGGATGGACGCATCAAGTCGGCCATTGGCATCGGCTCGCTGCTCAACGACGGCATCGGTGATACTATTCGCGTTTCGCTCACCGAAGACAGTGTGCATGAGATTCCGGTCGCACAGGCCCTGGCCGCGCCCTTCCATGCCCGCGCCTCCGACAGCCGTGCGACCTCCATTCATTTGGACGAGCCGCTATCGTACGATCCCTTCTCGTACCGCCGCCGCGAGACGGTGCGCCTGGAGGTCGGCGGTGTCCCCCTTGGCGGCGAGGAAACGGTGCGCGTCCTTTGCCCCCGGCAAAAATGGGACGCTCTCGCGCACAAACTCGATCGGCTCGGCGACTACCAGCCCGAGATCGTGCTCGAAGAATCCGGAGTCGTGCCGATCGACCCTCGCGACGCCGCCATCGTGGCGCGGGTCAATGCGTTCGCTGCACCGGTGCTGGTCACCGTTGCCGATGGTCTTGAAATTCCCGTGATTGCCGCCTTTCGCCTGCTGGCCGCGCGCCTCGACGAGCGGCACCCGATCCTGCTGAAAGACACGCTCGCGCCGAGCCAGGATCCCCACGCCGATTTCCCGTCCACTTTGCTCACCGCGGCCAAGCGTATTGGTTCGCTGCTCTGCGATGGCATCGGCGATGCCGTGCTCGTGCAAGGCGAGCATGCTCCCGGACAATCCTTGCGCCTGGCCTACAATATTCTTCAGGCCGCGGGCTCCCGCATTTTCAAGACCGACTACGTTGCCTGCCCGAGCTGCGGGCGCACCCTATTCAATCTCCAGAGCACCACCGCCCGCATCAAGGCGGCCACGGCGCATCTCAAGGGCGTGAAGATCGCCATCATGGGGTGCATCGTCAACGGCCCCGGCGAGATGGCCGACGCCGATTTCGGCTATGTCGGCGGCGCGCCGGGCAAGGTGAATCTCTACGTCGGCAAGAAGCCGGTGAAGTTCAATATCCCCGAGGCCGAGGCGGTCGAGCGGCTCCAGGACCTTATCCGCGAACATGGCAAGTGGGTCGAGCCCGCGCCTGTCGCTGAAGCGGCCTCGGTCTAAAATCTCCGGAGGAATCCGGTGCAAGCACTATGTACACGTACGAGAACCTCTCCGATCTCGCCCACGCCAGGGAAGATCGCCGAAATCATTTGGTGAGCCGCATTCGCGGATGGTTGCGGAAAGACCGCCGGCCTCGGATGATGATCGCGTTGTTACTCATCCCCACCGCCGCGTGGATTGTCGGGGCCAATTTTCTGCTCCGACGGGCCGGTCTCGAACTGACACCCTTGCGGTGGGCTTTCGCCATCTTAACCGCCTGGCCGTACTTTGTCCTGCTCCTCCGCTGGCGCGCTTCGGTGGAATGGCAATGCCTGCACCTGGAGCGCGTTGGATTGTTTTACGAGCGACATGATGAAGGTGTCGAGGCCGCCCGATCCGCGCCGGGACCTGAAAATCAATGGCTACGACCGGAATCCATTCGCCAGGGGATCTCGTCAGGACTGCAACAAGGAGGGCAACAAGGCGGTGCGGCAGGTTTGCCTGTAACGCTTCTCGTGGGAGCATTGACCCTCGGAGGCTGGACTCTCTGGAAGCTGATCTGCTCCGGTCCGAGCTTGCTGGCAGATGTCATTGTCAACGGTCATGCGGTCCCTTCGACGCCGTCGCTGGCCACACGGATTTCCAGCGAGAACTGGTTCTGCTCCGCGCTTGGCGAGACCTATCTGCATTTCCTCTCCCTCGCCTTCGCGGCCTTCGTCACCGGACTTGCAATTCCGTTCTTCGAATACCTGGCGGTGTACCGCCACGCGCTGCATCCGGAATTGTAAATAGGTAAATCGGCCAGGATGTGATTCGCGTGATTTGCGCGGCGTTCCCCGCGGTTCTCGCTTCAATTTGATTCTGGCTGAGAGCTCTTCACAGCCTCGTCGATCTTGTGCCAGGCTTCTACGGAATCAGGACGGATTCCGCTTCACCTCATCCCAGAGCGCATCCAGTTCCGCGAGGGTCAGCTTCTCCATCGCCAGTCCGCGCTGGCGGGCCAGCGATTCCAACTGTCGAAAACGCCTCGCAAACTTGTCCGTGGCGCGTTGGAGCGCCGTCTCGCCGTCGACCTTCAATTTCCGCGCGAGGTTTACCACCGAGAAGAGCAGGTCGCCGATTTCCTCCTCGATCTTGTCGCTGGCGCCTCGCGCCATCTCCGCTTCGACTTCCACCAATTCCTCTCGAATCTTGGCCACGACCGGCGCCGCCTCGCTCCAGTCGAAGCCGACGCGCGCCGCTTTCTTTTGCACTTTCTCCGCGCGCATGAGCGCAGGCAGCCCACCGGAAATCCCGTCGAGCGCGGACCCCGCTGCCGGCATCCCTTTCTCCGCCCGTTTGAGATCGTCCCATTTGCGCAGGACCTCGGCGGAATCCGCGCACCGATCCTCGCCAAACACATGCGGATGCCGCCGGAGAAGCTTCTCGGCGATGCCGCGCGCAACATCGTCGAAATTGAACCGTCCTTCCTCCGCCGCGATCTGGGCATGAAACACGGACTGGAGAAGCAGATCGCCGAGTTCCTCACACAGGTTCGCGTTGTCGCCCGTATTGATCGCCTCGACGACCTCGTAGGCTTCCTCGATCAACCCGGCGCGCAGGCTGGAATGCGTCTGCTCGCGATCCCACGGGCACCCGTCCGGGCCGCGCAACCGCGTGATAATGGCGCGAAGCTGTTGGATCGGCGGTTGCGCCTGGTCGAGGGCGTCGGCGTTGGGATGGCGCGGCGAGGTAAGCATGGGATTTGGCAATGAGGATTCAAAATTTAGCATTTAGCATTTGCCCTGTCGCCGCGGGTATTGGCCGCGCTCGCAGGTTCGACTGAGGATGAAATTGAGATCGGTGGACGTAGCGATTCCGGAACACGGCCCGAACTAGCCAAATCCTAAATGCTAAATCATAAATGCCAGATGCTACCCCTCGTCCTTGCGCATTAACGCTTCCCGGGCTTTTTGGAGCTGCGCCCGCTCCTTTGGCGTCAGGCTGTCCATGCCCGATTTCGCGATCTTATCGAGCAGCACGTCCAGTTCGCTGGGCGGTTCGTCGGCCACTGAACGGCGTCGCGACGGCACGACGCGCAACCTGGGTTTACGGCGGAAGAATTTCTTCAGTCGAGCGAGCGGCGATACGTAGTCGTCGTATTCGATTTCCTTGGCCTGCCGGATATAGAGAAATCCCGCGAGGCACGAGGCCCAGAGTTGCGCCATTTCAAACCACTGGCGTCCGGCGAACAACATCAACGAGCCGCAGACGATGCAGGCAAAGGCCATCCACTTGAAGGGGATCCATCCCCAGGTTTCCGTATTTGGATAAAGTGTGGCAAAGGCCACAATCAGGCCGCCGACCAACATGTATTTGCCGCCGATGAGCGACGAGTGGCCAAATCCCCACCACCAAATTGCGGCGATCGCTGGAGGCACCAGAGCCAGCAAAACGAGCAATCGAGCGAGCACAATTCGGCCGAGATGTGTTTCGATGCCAACGCTCACCCAGTAAAAGAAAAGGATCGCGAATGGGCTAAAAAAGGACACCTCGTCGATGAAAACATAGGTGAACAGGCGCCAGAGCCACCACGCGGGATCAAGCGGCATGGCAAAAACGAAAAAGCGCAGGAAGGGCGCGCCCGAGGAGCCCATTAGGGCCGTGGCCGCGAGGCCGACGACGAACGCGGCGGCGAGGATCGTCGAAAGATAAATCGGAAGATTGTTCCAATTTCCCAGCGGCAGGGTTGGGCGCGAGTCGAAGCGGGCCATGAGGCGAGAGACATAACCGCTGGGGAGCAAATCCGCAAACTTCACGTGCATTTTGCGAGTTCCTGTCCCAATCCCCGCCCCCTGCGCTGTTAAGCTTGTGCCGCTGCAACTCTCCAACTCGCAAATCATGAACTCCAGCACCCGCGCCGGCCCCAACCGCGGCGCCGAATCCTTGATTTTTGACTCGCGATTGCCCTATTGCCCCTTGTGGCCATCGAAAATCGACGATCCTCATGAACTCCGAGCCTGAAAATCCATCTGCTCTCGACCGCAGCAAGCAATTGATGCGGCTGATGACCCAGCATCAGCGCCGGATCTTCGGTTATATTTACACGCTCGTTCCCGACCGGCACAACGCCGAGGATATCCTCCAGGAGACAAGCGTCGTCATTTGCGAGAAGTTTGAGCAATTCCAGCCCGGTACGGATTTCGTGGCGTGGGCCTGCCAGGTGGCCTATTGGGAAGTGCGCCGCGCCCGGCAGAAATTCGCGCGGGCCAGGGTGGTCTTCGACCAGGAGGTCGTGGATGCGGTGGCCAAAACCGCCGCCGAGATGATCCCGGAGGTCAGCGCGCGGCATGAAGCCCTCGCCCAGTGCCTGCAAAAGCTGCACACGCGCGACCGCGAACTGATCCTCACGCGTTACGAACCCGGCTGCGGTGTCGAGGAAGCCGCCCAGCGTTCGGGCCGCTCGCTCGAGGCCGCCTACAAGGCGCTGGGGCGCATCCGCAAACTCCTGCACGATTGCGTGTCCAACCAACTCTCGGTGGAGGGCGCCGCATGAGCCTGGGCGATCCGGAACTGCTCGAACTCAACGCGCTCTGTAACGCGCTGGTCGATGGCGTCATCACCGGCGCAGAACGTGGCCGGCTGGAACAACTCTTGCAGGGCTCGGACGAAGCGCGCCGCTTCTACGTGCGCGCGCTGACGCTGTCCTCCAGCCTCATGCAGTACGCCGGCGAAATGCAGGCCGAGGCTCCGGACGCCCCACTGGCCGGAGCCCGCATCGTGCGGCCGCCGGTGTGGGTTTGGCTGCCTGGCTCGCTCGCCGCCGCCGCGGCCATCGTCCTGGCTTTTTGGATGGGCTGGATCAAAGACCATGGTGCTTCCGTGGCGAATCGGACGGAGCTTGTCGAAGCGGCACCGGACGGCGAAGAGGGAGTCGCCCGGCTTTCCGGCGCCAAAGATTGCCGCTGGTCCGGGGCGGCGATTCAGCCGGGCGAAGATTTGCACCCGGGCCAGCAAATCAAGCTGGAATCAGGCTTTGCGGAGATCACCTTCGACTGCGGCGCCCAGGTGACGCTCGAAGGCCCGGCGGTGCTCGATCTCGATTCGGCCTGGGAAGCGGTGCTCCAGCGCGGCACGCTCAAGGCCAGCGTGCCCGCCGAGGCGGTGGGCTTTCGTGTCTCCAATCCCAGCGTCAATGTCGTCGATCTCGGCACCGAATTCAGCATGGTCGCCGACGATGCCGGCGCCACCGAGGTCTTCGTTTTGAAAGGTGCCGTGGAGACGACCGCCCTCGATAATGCCGGCCGTGAAGCGCGTCCGGTCGTCTTGCGCGAAAAGCAGGCGCGGCGCTTTGCGCGCGCCGGCGGATCCGAAGTGCGCGACCGCGATTCCAAGTTTGAGAGCCTCATGCGCAAGGTCAATTTCGAACGGTTCACCCGTCCCGTGAATTACGTGCACTGGTCGTTCAACGAAACGGCCGGCGAACTAGCTGCGGCGAGCATTCCCGGCTTTGAAGCGAAGCTCGAAGGCGCGCCAGACGGACTGGCGAATGCGCACGCCGGCGGCCATCTCGATCGGGCGCTCCGACTCGATGGCGAACTCTTTGCCAGGGCTTCCTTCCCGGGCATCCGCCAGCGGGTCTCGCGGACGGTCGCGTTTTGGATGAACGTTCCCGAGGACGCGTCCCTGCCCGATGCCGGCGCCATTCTCGCGTGGCCGCTCGGGAATGCCGGGCGCAGCGTCACCATCGGCTGGAACCGCAACCCGACGCAGGGCGTGCTGGGAGCGTTGCGCACCGACGCCGGCCGCGGGAGTATCGTCGGCAGTGCCGCGCTGCGCGACGGTCACTGGCATCACCTCGCCATCGTCTTGTCACCGAAGACTCGTGGCGAACAGGGTGAAAACGATGGTGGGTGGCAGTTGCGGCAATACGTGGATGGCCGTCTCGAAACGGCGTCCTTCAAGCATACCTCCAGGCGGCCTCGAGTCAGCCCTCCGGAGCTCCCATCCACGGAGGACACCCTTTGGATCGGGCGCGCCGTGGACGATGCCAGCGGCGCACGTTTCCGCGGCATGCTCGACGAACTCTTCGTCGCCGATGCCGCGCTCACGCCGCAGGAAATCCGTCATCTCATGCGCGAAAACAAACCGGCCACGGCGGAAATACTCGCCGCGCAGTAGGGCGGGACTGATTGGTTTCTAGTTTCTAGTTTCTAGTTTCTGGTTCTTCTACGGGACGCTGTCTGCTTTGCGATACTGTCCGGTGTGCGATGGAGAATCTTGAGAAAGCCGACGAGTATTACCGCTTTCGATTGCTCATTTCTGATTTCTGGTTCTGTCGCGCGACGCCCTTCGTTTCGCGAAACTTGGGGCCTGAGATCGACGCGCGCTGAAGAAAAGCAATGAATCCTGCGATTACTCGACTGAGCCGCAAACATTGATCGCGGAGATCACCGAATGTGGCCTCGGTGATGTACTCTTCATCCAGCGCCGTATAAAGCTGCGATCGGACTTCACCGGCGGAGCCTTTGGCGATCGACAATGCCTGAACGAATTCGCGATTCCCGCCACGTTCGAAGCCCTCGGCGATATTTGACGTAATGGACAAAACCGCGCGACGAATCTGATCTCGCAGCGCAAAATCACGCACGAACTCACCAAACTTTGAAGCCCGATAGATTGCACGTGTCAGTTCTCGCCCGAGCTTCCAAGCCTCGATGTCCTCAAATCGTGTGATCATCATGGTAATATCCTTTCTGATATTTCGTTCCAGGATCAACCACGGCATCACCAGGCGGCCACGAAACGCAACCAGAAACCAGAAACCTGGCCGGCGAGCTGGCTAGAGCCTCGAAATGAGTAGCTCCCGCTGAAAGATCAATTCTTTCGGCAACCGATCGTGGAGCAGCAGGAAAAGCTCGGTTTGCGAGATGAGTTCGCGCTGCCATTCGCCCGCGTCGATCTTCATGCACCGGGCGAATTTTTCCCGGGGATAGTCGAGCCCCGTCCAGTCGAACTCTTCGTAGCGTGGCATCCAGCCAATCGACGTTTCGCTTGCCCGGGCGCGCCCCCGGGTTCGGTCGATAATCCACCGCAGCACCCGGAAATTTTCCCCGAATCCTGGCCAGAGAAATTTGTCCCCATCTTTGCGGAACCAGTTCACGTGGAAGATGCGGGGCGGGTCGGTGATGCTCTCACGAATCCCGAGCCAGTGGTTGAAGTAGTCGCCCATGTTGTAGCCGCAGAAAGGAAGCATGGCCATCGGGTCGCGGCGCACCTGGCCAAGTCCTCCCACGGCCGCGGCCGTCATCTCGCTACCCATGGTCGCGCCCAGATAGACGCCGTGGATCCAATTAAAGCTTTGGAAGATGAGCGGCATGGTGCTCGCGCGGCGCCCGCCGAAGATGATCGCACTGATGGGCACGCCCGCGGGGTCGTAGACCTCGGACGCGAGCGCCGGATTGTTCTTCATCGGCGCCGTGAAGCGTGAGTTCGCATGCGCGGCTTTCTCCTTGGATTCGGGCGTCCACGGATTTCCCTTCCAGTCGAGCAATCCGGCGGGCGGCGGATCGTCGTGGCCTTCCCACCAGACCGTACCGTCGGGCGCCAGCGCCACATTGGTGTAGATCGTATCGCGCGAAATCGTGTCCATGGCATTCGGATTCGATTTGCGGTTGGTGCCCGGGGCGACGCCGAAATACCCGGCCTCGGGGTTGATCGCGTAGAGCCGGCCGTCCGGCCCCGGCTTCATCCAGGCGATATCGTCGCCGATGGTCGTGATCTTCCAACCGCTGAACGCTTTCGGCGGAATGAGCATGGCGAAGTTGGTCTTGCCGCACGCACTCGGGAAGGCCGCGGCCACATATGTCTTCTCACCTTCGGGTGATTCGACGCAGAGGATCAGCATGTGCTCGGCCATCCAGCCCTGGACACGGCCGAGGTAGCTGCCAATGCGCAGGGCCAGGCATTTCTTGCCCAGGAGCACATTGCCCCCGTAGCCCGAGCCGACGCTGATGATCGTGTTGTCCTGTGGAAAATGGGCGATGTAACGCCGGTCAGGGTGGCAATCCAGGACGCTATGGATGCCGCGGTTGAAGTCGTCGCTCCCGCCGAGTTGGTCGAGCGCGACTTTTCCCATGCGCGACATGATCCGCATGTTGAGCACGACGTAAATGGAGTCGGTGATTTCGATCCCGACTTTGGTCAGCGGCGAACCGGGCGGTCCCATGAGGTACGGCACGACGTACATGGTGCGCCCTTTCATGGCGCCGTGGAGGAGTGCGTGCAGCTTCTCGTACATCTCCCGTGGAGGCGCCCAATTGTTGGTCGGCCCCGCGTCCTTCTCCGCCGGCGTGCAGATGAACGTGGACTGCTCGACACGGGCGACATCGTTCGGGTTGGAGCGGTGGTAGTAGCACCCCGGCAACTTTTCCTGGTTGAGCTTGAGCAGCACCCCTTGGGCGAGCGCCTGCTCGATCAGGAATTCCCTTTCCTCTTCGGACCCATCGACCCAAAAAACTCGATCCGGAGTCACCTCGCTCCGCACCTGCGCGACCCAAGTGCACAGGGTTTCGTTCGTCGGCGCCAGCGCGCCAAAGTGCTGAGTGTCCATAGCGGCCTGAGCATCGTCGCCCCCGGCGGGAATGGCAAGACGCAGGGAGGAGTTCCTAGTGCTCAGTTCCCAGTCCCCAGTCCCCAGTGACCAGCCCCGAATCGCAACCAGAAACGAGAAAGCCCGGCCTCCGGCCGCCCGGCACGCCGCTAGCTGCACACTTTCCACGCAACCCCGGCATGTCCGCAGGGTTGAACCCCGTAAATTCCGGCGCTTTGAAAACGATATTGCTCCTACTCTCTCTGATTCTGCTGACCGCGGCAGGTTCCGCCCTGGCGGCGCTCGATGATGCCAAAAAGGCGGATGCCCCTCAGGGCCAGCCAATTCCACAGGATCAGGTCGACTTTTTTGAGAAGAAAATCCGGCCCGTGCTGACCGACAAATGCTACAAGTGCCACTCCGAGAAGGCGGATAAGATCAAGGGCGGCCTGCTTTTGGATACCCGGGACGGCGCGCGCCGCGGTGGTGACAACGGTCCGGCGGTGGTGCCCGGCATTCTCAAGGACAGCCTGCTCATCGAGGCGATCCATTACACCAACAAGGATTTCGCCATGCCCCCCGCGAAATCCGGCGGCAAGCTCCCCGATGACGTCATCAAGGATTTCGAAAAATGGGTCCAGATGGGTGCGCCCGATCCGCGGGAGGGTGGGAGCGTGGTGGCGGTGGCCGCAGCCAAGAAGGCCGATACCCAGAAAACACGCGATTGGTGGGCTTTCAAGGCGCCGGCGAAGACGGCGGTTCCCGTCGTGCAGGATGCCGCCTGGCCGCGGACGGACGTCGATCGCTTCCTGCTGGCCGGCCTCGAAGCCAAGGGGTTGAAGCCCGTGGCGGATGCCGACAGGCTCACCCTCATTCGCCGGGTTTATTTCGACCTTGTCGGTGTGCCGCCGAGTCTCGACGAGATCACGGCCTTCGTTCAGGACAAATCACCCAATGCCTTCGCCACGGTGGTGGATCGGCTCCTGAATTCACCGCAATTCGGCGAACGTTGGGCCCGCCACTGGCTGGACGTGGCCCGCTACGCCGAGTCGAGCGGCAAGGAGGCAAATTTCGCCTACCCTCATGCCTGGCGGTATCGCGACTATGTGATCGGGGCATTCAACGCCGATAAACCTTACGATGAATTTCTGCGCGAGCAGATCGCCGGTGACCTGCTGCCGGCCAATAATGAGCGGGCCCGCGCCGAGCACGAGGTGGCCACGGGCTATCTCGCCCTGGGCGCGAAATCGCAGAACGAACAAAATCCCCGCCAGTACGCCCTCGACGTGGCGGACGAGCAGATCGACGCGCTTTCGCAAGGCATCCTCGGCATGACCATCGCCTGCGCGCGTTGCCACGATCACAAATTCGACCCCATCCCGCAGCGCGAGTACTACGCCATGGCTGGCATCTTTCTGAGCACCGACACCCGTTATGGGACCGCCGGCGGCCAGCAGAACCGTCATGCGTCGCAGCTCATCGAGCTTCCCGCCAGTTCCGGTTTGCCGGCGCTTCCGAAGTCGATGTCGCCGCAGGAGCGAACGCAAAAGCAAACCCAGCTCGCGGCGCTGGAAAAGGAACGCGACCAGCTCGTCTCCGAACGCATGACTCTGAAACAGGAAGGAAAACCCCAGAATGGCGATGTCCGCAAGGGGGTCCGCCTCCTCGGCTTGCTCACGCAAACCGGTTTGCTCGAGGCGGAGTTGAATTCCTACGATGCCTACGGGCGCCCGAAAATCCTGGCCATGGGCGCCACGGATCGTCCAGAGGTCAGTTCCGCCAGCACTGGTTTTGGCGAAGGCGGCATGAAGGGCATGGGAATGCGCCGGATTTACGGCGGATTTACGGCTTTCCCGACGATCACCGACAGTCCGCTCTACGCCCGAGGCGATGTGGACAAGCCAGGGGACAAAGTCCCGCGCGGATTCATCAGCGTGCTGTCGAGCGGGGACGCTCCGGCCATTCCTGCCGGGACGAGCGGGCGCCGTGAGCTGGCCGATTGGATCACTTCCCCGACCAATCCGGTGACGGCGCGGGTCATGGTCAACCGCATCTGGCATTGGATCTTCGGCAAGGGCATCGTCGAGAGCACGGACAATTTCGGGACAACCGGGCACCTCCCGAGCAACCAGCCATTGCTCGACCACCTGGCGATCGACTTTCGCGACCATGGCTATTCGGTGAAGAAGATGATCCGCGAAATCGTCCTTTCCCACGCTTATCAATTGAGTTCCTCGTTCAATGACAAGGACTTCGCGAGTGACCCGGAGAACACCCTCGTCTGGCGGATGAGCAAGCGCCGGCTCGACGCCGAGTGCATCCGCGATGCGATGCTCTCAGTGAGCGGCGATTTGCAATACTCCGCGCCGGTTGGTTCGACGGTGGCCATGGCGGGCGACGGGATGATCAACAACCCGCGCGTCCGCGGCCGCGGCATCACTGACGCGGAACTCAATGTCGATACGCCCGTGCGCTCCGTCTACCTCGCCGTCGCGCGGGACGCGGTGCCGGAATCGCTCGCGCTCTTTGATTTCGCCGAAAACTCGCTCGTTACCGGCGAGCGCGAGACCACCAACGTGCCTTCCCAGGCGCTCTTCATGTTAAATAGCAATTTCGTGGCGAAGCGCGCCGAGCGGCTCGGCCAGCGGGTCGTCGCGGGGTACCCCGCCGGGCCGAACGGCGGCCTGGCGGCCAACTTGCAGGAGCGCATCAATTACGCCTATTGGCTCGCTTTCTCGCGTCCGCCTGACCCCGTCGAGCGCACCGCGGCGATGAATTTCTTCGCCCGCTTCCCCTCAAACTGGAGCAAAGGCCAGGACGGCGCGACCGGGGTGCGCGACGCCTCCGCGTCCAAAGCGGCCTGGACCAGTTTCTGCCGCGCGCTCTTCGCCAGCGCCGAATTCCGTTACGTCAATTGACTCACACTGAGCACTGAGCACTGAGAACTAAGCACTCAAACTTCATGAACGACCACTCCTGCAACCAAATCACGCCCCTTTTCACGCGGCGCGACATCCTGCGAAGCTTCTCATGCGGCTTTGGCTGGCTTGCCTTTGCCGGCATCGCGAACCAGGCGGCGGCCACGGCGACGACCGCGGCGCCTGCACTGGACAATCCGCTGGCGCCCAAGACCCCGCACTTTGCCGCGCGCGCCAAACGCATCATTTTCCTGACCATGCGCGGCGGACCATCGCACGTGGACACTTTCGACTACAAGCCGCAGCTCACCGCGGACACGGGCAAGCCCGGCAAGCGGCCCGGCACGCAATTGCTCGGCTCGAAGTGGCGGTTCACCCAGAACGGACGCAGCGGGTTGTGGATTTCCGAGGCCTTCCCGAATATCGCGCAGCATGCCGACGAGTTGTGCCTCGTGCGCAGCATGCAGACGGACCTGCCCAGCCATCCGCAGGCGTTTCTGAAAATGCACACCGGCAACTTCCAGTTCGTGCGTCCTTCGCTGGGTGCCTGGACGCTTTACGGCCTCGGCACGCTCAACGAGAATCTACCGGGCTTCATCAGCCTCACTCCCCCGAGCGCCTTTGGCGGCGCGCAGAACTACGGCAGCGCGTTTCTGCCGGCGATTTACCAGGCCCAGCGCATCGGCCAGGAAGGCCGGCCGATTGCCGGAGCGGAGGTGCGTAACCTGGAGACACCGCTGAGCACCGTGGCGCAGCGCAATGAACTCGGGCTCGTCCAGACGCTGAATCAGGAAAAGCTCGCGCGCGATCGGGTCAATCCCGAGGTCGAGGGCGTCATTCAGTCCTACGAACTGGCCTTCAAGATGCAGAGCCAGATGCCCCAGGTCATGGACCTCAGCAAGGAAACCCCGGCGACGCAACAGCTCTACGGGATCGGTGATCCGGCGACGGAGGATTTCGGCCGCAAATGCCTGCTGGCGCGGCGCTTTGTCGAGGCGGGGGTGCGTTTTGTGGAAATCACCCACGGAAACTGGGACCAGCACTTTAACCTGACGAATGCCTTGGGGACCAATGCCAAATCGGTCGACGCGCCCATCGCCGGGTTGCTCACCGACCTGCGGTCGCGTGGGATGCTCAAGGACACCCTCGTGGTGTGGGCCGGTGAGTTTGGCCGCACGCCCCACGCGCAGGGCGGCGACGGCCGCGATCACAACAACAAGGCTTTCACGATCTGGATGGCCGGCGGCGGCGTCAAAGGCGGGGTGAGCTACGGTCAGACCGACGAGTACGGCTACGAAGCCGTGCAAAACAAGGTCCAGATCAACGACCTTCACGCCACCCTCCTCGCCTTGCTTGGGCTCGACCACGAGAAACTTACCTTCAACTACGCCGGCCGCGACTTCCGCCTGACCAACGTCGGCGGCAATGCCGTGAAGGAAATCATGGCCTGAGGGCCGTCAATCCAGCGCCCGGACCAGGATGTTCTTGAAATGCGTTTCGCTCTTGGGGTCGTGTCCCTGGAGGGCGAAGGTGCCGTGGTCGATCTTCCGTCCGATGTGATTGGCGGGCGGCACGAACCCTTCCGGTTCGGTGTACTCGACGATGATCCGATCATTGACTTTCGTGATCACGTGCTTGCCTTCGACCTTGATGTAGAGAGTGAACCATTCGTCGTCGGGCGCCGGCGCCGCGTAGGTATCCAGAATGTCGTAAAGGCCCGCGGTGCGCTTTGGGTCCGTATGGGTGTTGTTCACCTGGACCTCGAAACCCTTGTCCGGCCATCCGACTTCCTGCCAAGCGGTGTGGAAATAGACGCCCGAATTGGCGCCTTTGCGTGTCATGACATCGCACTTCAGCTCGAAATTCGTCCAATCATGGTTGTGAATGTCGCCGACGTAATAAAGGTGCGAGCGTTTCCCGTAGACGATGATGTCGCCGTTCTGCACCTGAAACGTCCCCGGCTCGTCGCTGGCCTTCCAGCCATCGAGTGTTTTCCCGTCGTAGAGCGAAACCCAGCCAGCCGCCGAATCGGCGGCAAATGCTGGAACGGCGAAAGCGGCGAGAGCAAGGAAGAGGAGGGAATTTTTCATGGTCGGCGACGCTAGCGGTGCGGTGCGGGTGACGCAATGTGGAATGAGGCTTTCATGCAAGCCGCGAACGGTCCCAACGCGGCAGAGACATTGTGACAATCAGACGCCTGCTCTCGGCAATTCGCCGGCGCCCCATCCCATCGTCTCATTGTCCCACCGTGCCGCGCCGCAACACGCCAGGGCGCCTACTTTCCCTTCGGCGCATCCATCAGCGCGAGGATGTGCTGCTTCTTGGCCTGGTAATCCAGGGCGTGAAAGAGCCGGATTTCATCGACCCGGCGCGCGCCATTCAGCGCGTCGAGAAAGAGGGTGTATTGTTCGGCCAGTTCGGTCGTTTCGAGATACCGGCCGCGCAAGTTGGCATCGGCGTAGGCGTGCGGCGTATGACGGGAAAAGAGATGGAAACGCAACCAGCGCCGGTCGGCTCGTGAAACCTTTTGCGTCTTGCGGAAAAAGGCCACGAAGAGCAGCAGGACGAGGTAGGTATCCACCTGAGCCTGGAGTTCCAGGTTGCGGGCGAAATTCTCGCTGGCGATCTCGCGCACCCCGCGTTGGAATTGGATGGCCGCGTGCAGCGCATGGTTGATTTCCTCGACGAAGGCGATGAGGCAGCGGACGTTTTCGTCGGTGATCCCCTTCCGCGGGTCGTGCTTTTCGAGCTGTTCGATGAGCCAGCGGGAGTAATAGATGCCGATGTGCAGGCGGTCGTGCGATTTGCGCAGGAAGGTGCGGGCCAGTTCGCTCAATTCCCGCGCCGAGGCGCCGGCGGCCCGGCTTAGCTGGCCGCAACGCTGGCGATCGATGAGGCAATCCTCGAGATTGATGCCGACCTGGACGTAGGTGCGTTCGAACAGCCTCTGAATCTCGCTAAAGAGCGTGGCATTCATGGTAGCAGCGGCGAGGGCGCCGTGTCGAGGTGCAGCAGCGAATCTGAAAGGTGATTCAGAGCCAGGCGGATGTCGCGAAAGCCATCGGCGAGTTTTTCAAACACTTCGTTGAGCGCGCAACGGCGGGCGACCTGATGCCCGGCGGCCGCCCGAAAACTGCTCCGCCCGAGGTCCTCGTAAAAGCCCAGGTCCGGAGCGCCGCGCTGGGAGCGGTGTTGCACGGTTTCGTGGAAGATGCCCGTAATGAAGAGCGAGTAGTTGCCGACGTGGGCCCGAATCAAAAAGCTCTGGACCGGCGAGGCATGCTGCAGGGCAATGAGCATGTCGGAGACGTGCTGGATCGGGCCCGCCTGGCCGCTGGCCGGTGATTTCATTCGCGCGGTTTGCGAAAAAGTTTCGAGCAGCGAAGCCAGGTAATCGCTGATGTCCCGGTCGCCGAGACCTGTATCTTTCAAGACATGCCTGAGCAAAACGTAGAAGTAAAGCTGTGGCGAAATGGTCAGCGGCGTGCCGTCCGTGAGGAGCGATTCGACCAGACGCGGGCTGTCCAGGATGCTGTCCCGGACCTCGGCGTCGGTAAGGAGTTCGACCAGATTTACAGAGTCGCGCTCGGATCTGGAGAGGGTGCGGACGACGAAATCGAAATCCGCGGCGGTGAAGCGTTCCCGACAATTGGCTTTAATCATCGGAGCTGTGGAAGTAGCAGCGGCTGTGCCAATAGGCATATTTACGTGGAAATGAGGCACGGCTCTGCACGGGTGTCATGCCCTGATTCACCGAAATTTCCCGATTTACGGGCGGGATGCCCCTGACGCCCCCTCCGCAGTTGCGATTCGCCGGAAGCGCTTCGAGCCCGCTGGGGACTCATTGGACGATGGATGTTGGGTGTTGGATGTTGCGGCGAAGCCGCCATCGGGCCACTTATTGGCCATGCGCCGCGTGCTGCTCACTCTCTTCACGCTCTTCATCGCCCTCACGCTGAGCGCCCTCTGGTACGCCTCAAATCGGGGTTTTACGAGGAAGTGGCGCCGGCACGTGACGGATGAGTTTCACAAGCGCGGCGTGGAGGTGACGTTGCGGCGGTTGACGCTCGATCCGCTGCGGGGGATCGTCGCGAAAGAAGTCCGCGTTTACGATGCCAGCGACAAGCGCCGAACCCTGGCGGTGATCGACGAGATGGTGTTGCAGATCAATTTTTCCAATCTCATCCGCGGCAAGACCTTCCTCGACGCGCTCGACCTGCACGATGCCAATCTGTCGCTGCCGCTGAACCCGGAAAAGCCCGAAGGCCAGAAAATCGAGATCGCCCGGTTGAATGGACGATTGTTTCTGCCTCCGCAACAAATCTATCTCGCCTACGCCGATGCCGATGTCTTTGGATTGCATGTGAGTGCGTCCGGGCGGCTCATTCATCCGCAGGCATTCCGCCTGTCGGCCAGTTCGAGCGAGGCGCTTTCCCCGGCCTTGGTGTCTCGAATTGTCGAGGAACTCAATGCGATCAAATTTGAGGGTGGCCCGCCGGCGGTGAGCCTGACCTTTAGCGGGGACCTCGCGGAGCCCGGGCAGATTTTCGTGGAGTTGGCCTTTTGGGCCGAGCGCATCCGTCGAGAGCGCTACGCTCTCAAGAATCTTTACGTGGGCGCGAGCTTTCGAGGTGGCATCTTCGATCTGAAGCAACTCGTGGCGACCGATGCCGCGGGCGAATTGCGACTCTCCGGCTGGTGGGATCCGGCGTCGCAGCGCGCTCAGTTGCAATTGCGTTCCAGCATCGATGCCGCCAGCCTGGCGCGCGCCTGCGGGGATTTTCCCTGGCTCGATGACTTTGTCTTTTATACTCCGCCGATCGTCTCACTCCGGCTTGATAGCACCTTTGGCGAAAAGCCCGCGTGGCTCGCTTCGGGCCAGGTCAATGTCGGGAAGTTTGCCTATCGATCCGTCGTCTTCGAACACGCGGAAACTGGTTTCTCCTGGGATGGCAGGCAATGGAGCCTGCGCGACGCCCGGATCGCCCGCGGCAACGGCGAGGAACTCAAGGGCGACGCCTTGCAGGTGGCCGGCGATTTCCATGGCCGCCTCACCAGCACGCTGGATCCGAGGGCCTTTCAGCCACTGCTTCCCGACCGCCTGGCGGAGACGCTCCGGCAGTTCGAATGCTCGCAACCGCCGCGCCTGAGCCTCGAAGCTCGCGGCCTTTCGCCAGATGTGGACACCTTGCGGGTCGATGGGGAAGCTTCCGTGGGACCGGCAAGTTTTCGAGGGGTGCCGGCGGAGAGCGCCCAGGCGACGCTGCACTATGAAAACCACGTTCTTTCCGTCGAGCCGTTCCGTTTGACGCGAAGCGAAGGGGACGGTTCTGGAAATATTTCCTTCGATTTCCGCCGGGATGAAATTCGTTTCGACAAAGTGCGCGCGCGCCTGAATCCGCCTGAGGTCGCGATGTGGATCGATCCCAATCTCGTCAGTGACATTCTGCCGTATCGTTTTGTGCGCCAGGCGCCCAATCTGCTCATTGATGGTCTGGTCGACACGAAGGGCGGTGCGTCCACACGCCTCGCCATCGAGGCCGATGCGCCGGAGGGCCTGGACTACACGTTTCTGCATCAGAACCTCAGCTTCGCAAAGTTCCGTGGGAAAATTCTTTTCACGGGCAATCGTTTGAATATTTCCGATCTCTCCGCCTCGCTTTTCGGCGGTACCGTCTCGGGCGGCGCCGACTTTTCGCTGGTCCCCGATCGTCCCGGCTACCGCGCCAATGTGATCTTGAGCAACCTGGATTTTCCCAGCCTGACCAGGCTCTATTTCGGTACCGATGGCTCGCGTGGTCGCGTGAGCGGACGCGGCGATTTCACCGGCTCCGGTGAAGAGGCGCGCGTCGTGGAAGGCCGCGGGCAATTGACGGTGACGGATGGGAATGTCTTCGCCATCCCCTTTCTCGGGCCGCTCTCCGGCATTCTCGATGCCATCGTCCCGGGGTTGGGCCGCGATGTTGGCTGCCAGTCGAGTTCGACGTTTAGGATCGTCAATGGCGTGGCGGAAACCGACGATTTCGTCATCCACGGCACGGGCTTCAGCATGCTTGGCCATGGGACGATTTCCTTGCTCGAGGATAAAGGCGACTTCAACATGCGCGTCAATCCGCAGGGCTTGCCGGCGTTGCTGCTCTCGCCGGTCAGCCGGTTCCTTGAATTCAGCACCGGCCAGCAATTCTCAAAGCCCCAGTGGCGGCTGGGAATCACTCCGTAGCGTTCACCGATGCGCTGGCGGGCTGTCGTGGCGTCCGACCCTGCCCCCCGATAAACTCTCGCTTAATTCAGCGGCTCGATGGACATCGTGCCGGTGGTGATCGTCCAGGCATCCGCGGCGGGCATGCGCTTGAGTTCATGGCCGGCGCCCCAGGAATCCGAGAAGAGGATCTCGTCCTTGGAGGAGTTGTAGCCGATAATCAAACGCATGTGTCCCCCTGCATTTTGGGGAATTCCCGGTTCGGGCACTTTACCGAGCATCACCGTCCAAAGCAGGGGAATGCCGTCGTCAATGTGATTGGACACCTCGCGTTGGAAGCGGTGCAGGTCTGATTTGTTTTTGGTGCGCGCTTCGCGCAGGACATCCGTATCCATTTCAGAATACATGGCGTTGACATCGATCATGTGTCCCTGGTCCCGGAGCGCGGGTTTGCCGTCATGCTTCGCGTCGAGATTGTATTCGGCGATGAGCGCGAGGATTTCGCGGATTCCGAACTTTTCGACCTCACGCACGCGGATTTTCAGCCGCGCGCTGAGCTTTTTGAGCGCATCGATCATGGCATCGAAGCTGGTGCCTCCAGCGGTCGAGGTGTTGGCCACTTGTGCGAGTTCGTTCTCGTCAACCTGATCGCCGTAGTAGCGCATGACGCGCTCGGTGGCGGCGACCACGCAATAGCCCTTCTGTCCTTGATCGACCATCGGCACATCGGCCAGGTAGACATCGCCGGAGGCCCCGTCGTGTTTGACATGGGTCAGGCCGGAGAACTTGGCGCGCTGGAGATTCGTCGCCGACGCCAGGAGACTGACCTTTTGTTCCGGGGCCGTCACCTCGAGCCGGACAAACTCCGCGCGGAACGCGATATTGCGCGTGGGCAGCGCCTTGGTCTTGCTGTACTCGAGCAGGTAGCGCGCCTTGGGGGTGGTCCAGATCAGTCCTTCGGCGTGCACGGCATTGGTGGGATCCTTCCCGCGCACCGTGAACTGGACGCCCGTGGCGGTGCTGATGGCGGTGGCGGCGTAGCGCACGTAGCCGTCAAATTGGGCCTCCGTCCAGTCGCCGACGTCGCCGCGGGCGTACAGCACCATCGTAAGCTGGGCGAGCTTGTCGCCATCGAACCGGGCCACGCTTTCCACCACCGGCAGTCCAAACACCTTCAGGACGTCACGTCCAGCTTCGGCGGATTCGCCGGAGCTCTCGCGGCGTCGGGCGGCGCGTGCGGAGTCCTTCGCGTTCGAGGTCCACTCATAGCCGAACGGCTTCGCCGCCTGCATGAAATCGTCCTGTTTCTCTGCCCAGAGATTGTCCATCGCGAAGAGCGGATCGAGCGGTTGGGCAAAAACCGGCCTGGCAGCCACGCCGGCCAGGAAAACAGCAAAGATGATTCGATTCATGGGAGGCGGGGCTGTTGCTGGGTGAGACAATGAAACGCACCCAACCCCCAAATCAACTCCCGACAATCGATGGGCACGACTTTTCGCTTCGGAAATGCCTTCTCCAAAACGGCCACGGCCCACTTGTCGTGAACGTCCGCAAATACCGGGAGGAGCACCACTTTGTTGGCGATATAGAAGTTCGCATAGCTCGCGGGCAGACGCTGGCCGTCGCGCACGATCTTGCTCGGCATGGGTAGCGTGTGCACGGCGAGGGGCGCGCCGTCTTCGGCCTCCATGGTGCGCAGGGCATCCAGATTCTGCTGGAGCGGCTCGCAGTTGTTGTCGTTGGCGTCTTCCTCGACGACCGTAATCACGGTGCTGCGATCGACAAATCGTGTGAGATCATCCACATGCCCGTCGGTATCATCTCCTTCGATGCCGTCGCCCAGCCAGAGGATGTGTTTGACGCCCAGAAAATCCCGCAACCGCTGCTCAATCTCTTTCTGGGACAAATCCGGATTGCGGTTGGGGTTGAGCAGGCAGGACTTCGTGGTCAGCAAAGTGCCTGCGCCGTTCACGTCGATCGAGCCGCCTTCCAGGACCATTTTCGGAAAAAAGATGGGCAGCTTTTGCCGCTCCGCGATACGCTTGGGAACGTCGTCGTCGAAGTCGAACGGCGGATATTTCCAACCCCAGGCGTTGTAATCCCAATCAACGATTGCCATTTGCGGCTCCTCGGCGCGCGTAATGTAGATCGGACCGTGGTCGCGGCACCAGGGTTCGTTGGTGGGGATCTGGAAATAGGTGACGTGATCGGTCCTGGCGTGCGCCTTGGCGAGGTGCTTGCGCACCAATGTTTCGTGTTCCGCATTGCAGACGTTGATGTTCACTTTCTCCGAGCCCGCGAGCGCGTGAACCATTTTCGCGAGCGTCGGCACCACCTTCTCGTAGGAACCGGGAAAACTGATGCCGTCCGGGCGCGGCCAGGAAAACCAGGTGGCCTCGTGTGGTTCCCATTCCGCCGGCATGTGGTAGCCGAGCGCTGCGGGGGTGGACACAGTGGTGGTGGGATTTTCGGCGGGCGCGCTCATGGTCAATCAATGAATCGCTTCTGGATGTCCCCGTAGGCGTCGACGCGGCGGTCGCGGAAAAAGGGCCAGTGGGTACGCTGCGTCTCGATGGCGTCGAGGTCCGCCTCGACGATCAGGATTTCCTCCTCGCTGGCCGAGGCCTTCCCGACGATCTGCCCGGCGGGATCGGCGACGAAGCTTTGCCCCCAGAATTCAATCCCCGGCCCTCCGTTGGGGGCTTCGTGCCCCACACGATTCGGCACGGCCACGTAGCAGCCGTTGGCGATGGCGTGGGAACGCTGGATGGTTTCCCACGAATCGTACTGGCGCGCGCCGGATTTTTCCTTCTCGCTCGGGTGCCAGCCGATGGCGGTTGGGAAAAAAAGTATCTGCGCGCCCGCCAGCGCCGTGAGCCGGGCCGCTTCGGGATACCATTGATCCCAGCAGACACACACCCCGATTTTCGCGTAGCGCGTCTGCCACGCGCGAAAGCCCAGGTCTCCTGGCGTGAAATAAAATTTCTCGTAGAAGAGCGGGTCGTCCGGAATGTGCATCTTCCGGTACTTGCCGAGGTAAGCGCCATCCGCGTCGAGGATCGCGGCGGTGTTGTGATAGAGGCCGGCGCTGCGTTTCTCAAAGAGCGATGCGACGATCACCACCCCGCGTTCTTTCGCCAAGTGGCCCAGCGCTTCGGTGCTCGGGCCGGGGATTTCCTCGGCGAGCCGGAAGTATTTGTGGTCCTCACTCTGGCAGAAGTATTGCGAGGTGAAGAGCTCCTGAAGGCAGATGATCTGCGCTCCGCGGTCGGCGGCCTCGGCGACCCGCGCCAGCGCCTTGGCGAGATTCTCGCGCGGTTCGGCCGAACAACGCATCTGGACGAGAGCGAGGATGACTTTGGGAGACGACATGCGGAGGAAAAAGATGCGTCACGCCGCGCGCAAGCGAAGCGTTGTTACGTGAAAAGTGTGTGACGTGCCGCGCGGATTGCAATCCGCGAAATTCCGCGCGGCGTGCGCCAGAAGCCGAGGCCCGGTGGTGGGCTACTTGATCGAGGCGGCGGGAACGATCTTCACGCTTTCCAGGACCACGTGGCTCGTCGGCCGGCTCTTCTCGCCGCCCGGACTGGGACCCACCGGCGTGTCGCCAAGTTTGCGGAGCACATCTTCACCTTTGATGAGTTTACCGAAGCAGGTGTACTTGCCATCGAGTTGCGGCGTCGGTCCGAGGCAAATGAAGAATTGCGAACTCGCCGAATCCGGGTCTCTGGCGCGCGCCATGGAGATGACTCCGAAGTCATGGTGGCGGTCGTTGAACTCGGCCTTGATGTTTTCCTCGGCGTGGCCGGTCCCCCATTCTGCTTCCTTGCTGGGATCCTTGGACAAGGGATCGCCACCCTGAATCATAAAGTCCTTGATGATGCGGTGGAACGCCGTGCCGTTGTAAAATCCGGCTTTCGCCAGCTTGATGAAATTCGCCACGGTGTTCGGCGCCACCTCGGGCCAGAAGGCGATGACCATTTCGCCCTCCGAGGTTTTTAGCACGGCGACTTCCTTCTCCGCGGCGCGCGCGGGTGAGAGGCCGAGGGTGGCGATGGTCCAGGCGAGGAGGAGGGAGAAAAGGGGATGCTTCATACACCGCAACATCAACGCGGCTTTCCGGGGCTGTCACGCGGAAAATCATTTGCCAAGCGGCGGGTGCCCTCGCATCGTCGCGCTCCCTATGCAAGACATTCGCCTTATCCTCAAGACCTCCCGCGGCAATATCGAAGGCACCCTCTTCGCCTCGAAAGTGCCGATGACCGCCGCCAATTTTCTCAACCTCGCCAAACGCGGCTATTATAATGGCCTCAAGTTTCACCGCGTGATCCCCAATTTCATGATCCAGGGCGGCGATCCGACGGGCACGGGGATGGGCGGACCCGGCTACAAATTCGGAGACGAGATTCAGCCGGCACTCAAGCACACCAAGCCGGGGATTTTTTCGATGGCCAATGCCGGCCCGGGCACCAACGGCAGCCAGTTTTTCATCACGCACGTGCCCTGTCCGTGGCTTGACGGCAAACACACCGTCTTCGGCGAAGTGACCAAAGGGCAGGACGTGGTCAATGCCGTGAAGCAAGGCGACACCGTTACCGCGATCGAGATTCTGGACGCCACCGACGAGCTTTTCACCGCGCAAAAGGCGCAGCTCGACAAGTGGAATGCCGCGTTGAAGTAGGAATTCCGTTCTACTCGTTTACCTTTTCTTCTTCTTTTCACACCGGCCACCGGCGCCGTGAAAAAGAAGAAGAACAAGATTCCGAAAAAGAATGCCTTCCCGCGGTCTCGGGACCGATCAGACTGTCGCGCAGAGGATCGCACCCAATGTTTCCAGGCCGCCGATCAGTTCGGCTTCGCTCGCCTTGGCACAGTTCAAGCGCAGGGAACTCGTGGGCTGCGGCTCCGTGAAGAAAACCGGCCCTGCGCCGAAGACCACGCGCTGCTGGCGCGCCGCGTCGCGCACCGCCGCAAGATCGACCATGCGCGCAAGTTCCGCCCACAGCATATAGCCGCCGCGCGGCGGATTGACGCGCGTGCCTTTCGGGAACGTGCGTGCGATCGTCTCGAGCGCCAGGGCGCGCCGCCGCGCATTGCGGGTGCGGAGCCGCGCCAGATGAGGATCAAGGGCGTCTGCCCCGAGGAATTCGCGCAACGCCACCTCCGAAACGACGGCGCTGTGCAGGTCCTGCTGGCATTTGCGCGCGGCGAAATCTTCGTAAAGCGAGCCCGGAACACAAACGCCGGCGCGCAGCCCGGGAGAGACACTCTTCGAAAAGCTGGAGACATAGCTCACGGTCGAGCCATCGTCCCAAGCGAGGAGGCTGCGCGGCACGCCGTCCTCGATGAGGTCGCCATAAATGTCGTCCTCGATCAGGCGCACCCCGTGGGCACGGCAGATCTCGACGAGCCGCGGGCGTTTTTCCTCGGGAATCGTCGCGCCCGAAGGATTGGAGAGCGCCGCGCAGACGATGAGCGCGCAAGGTTTCCACCGGGCGAGCAACGACTCGGTGGTGGCGAGATCGAAGCCGTCGGGGCCGGCGACAGGCAGCGGCAAAACGCGTGCCCCGGCTGCGCTCAGAACCTCGAGCATCCCATAGTAGGCAGGCGCTTCGACGGCCACGATATCTCCAGGTTTGACGAGGATGGAAATGAGCAGTTGCACCCCTTGGGTACAGCCGGTGACCGTGACCAACTGCGGCCCGCGGACGCTGGCGCCACGGGCCTGGAGCCGCGCCGCGAGTTGCTCCCGCAAGAGGTGATCGCCTTCGGGGTGATGGTAGGCAAACATCTTCGAGCCCTCGTGCTCAAAAGCGCGACTGAATGCCTCCTTGAGTTCCTCGGCGGGCAGCGAATCCAGTCCAGGCACGCCCGCGGCAAGGTTGATCAAGCCGGGCTCATCGGCCTGACGCATGAAATCCACAAGACGCCCGGCCGCGCGAAAGGGATGCGGAGAGGTCAAACCGCTCTCAGGAAAGCCGCACGAGATCGCGCAGGAATTGAAACCAGATGAAAATCATGCCCCGCCACGAATAGCGGATCTCGCCCGCGGCATTTTGCGTGAGCACGCCGGCGGCGATGTTGTGGGTGATTTGCGCCCGCAGATCTTTCTCAATTTCGCTCTGGATTTGCTCCGCGTCGAGATCCTCGAGATCTTCAAGCCGCACGCGATTCTGGTTCAGAAAATGCCGGTGGCTTTCGTAAATCTGAAGAAACGTCTGGTCGCCGCGCAACCGATTGACGCGCCATTGCGGCACCAGCTTCAGGCTGTAGCTAAACGGATAATTCCACGTCGTCCAGAGCGTGCCGTCCTTCGCGCGCGAACTGATGCTCAGGTAAAAAAAGGCGACATCGTGCTGGTCGACCAGGCAGATGGCGGTCTGCGTCCGCTCGCTGGACTTGTAGAAAATGCGGTAGAATTGGGCGTAATCCTCTCCGTCCCAGCCGGCATCGCTGACGTGCTCGAATACCTCGCCCTCAATTTCCTCGGTGATGTCGTGGAGCGCCGGGAACGTCTCGGAGTTCGGCGGAGTCTTGTGGCGCAAAGTCTTCTCCAGCGGAAGCGTGAGGCGGCGAATGCGCGTGAGAATTTCCAGCCAGGGCAGGAGCAGCCAGCTCGCCGCGCAGAAGGCGCCGATGGCCCAGTATCCCGTCAGTTTCCAGCCCGCAAGGAAGGAAGTGGCCAGCACGCCCAGCGCTCCAAGCTTGCGCCACGCCGGATGGCAAAAGCTGCGCAAGGCGAGGCTGAGCGCAGCCGCACCGAGAATCAGCAACAGGTTGGAGAACATCAGGGGGTGATGCTGTGCTTTTTCAGGAAAACTGCAAGTTCCTCCGGACCGAAGTCCGGGAGCACCAGGCCACCCGCCGCCACGAGCGTGGGCGTGCGGCGCTGCCCGGAAAGACGGATCATTTCATCGTAATCTGCCCGTGCTTTGTCGACGTCGATCAATGTGTAGCGGTAGCCATGCGCATTGAGCCATTCCCAGGCGGCGACGCACCAAGGGCACCAGACTTTCACGTAGAGCTTGAGGACCGGGGTCATTTTGGCGGCTCGGCCTTTCCCTGTCCGGCTTGGAGCTGCTCGGCTTTCCATTTTTCCGCCTGACTGTCCAGGTAGTGCTGCACGTTGGTCCGGTACGTCGCCAAATCTCCGGGGGTGAGGTCTTTTTCCTCGATCACCTTTACGTTTGCGGTTTCGGTGATAAAACTCGTGCCGGCCATCTGGAGCACGATCTTGGACTGCTGCTCCTTGAACATCATCACGGGGAAGGTGTCCCCTTTGAACATCACCCATTTCGTGCCTTCCGCTAGTCGCACCCCGGTATCGACCGTGAATACGGCATACAGGACGTAATGCTTTTTCTCGGCAGCGTGGACCGGGCAGCCGAGGACAATCGCGAGAAAAAGGAGGAGCAGGCGTTTCACTTCGCCGGTAGTCTTCCGTGCCTGCCGGGGAAAATCAACCGATGTTCGCCGTCCCACGGGTCGCCCGCCAGGAGGGCATCTCAGCGCAAAAATGAGCTTTTCATTTTGCCGAATTTCCTTAAACTTCGCAGGAAAAACCTTAGCACAGACCTCGGAGTTGGGGAGCTTGTCAGTTGAACCCGTTCAGTGACGACTTGAAACCGATGACCGGGAACCGTCACCGAAGACCGCGCTCAGGCCAACAGAGACTACATCACATGGGCAACAAATTATATGTCGGGAACCTCTCGTTCAATACAACGGAGACCGATCTTCAGGATTATTTCGCGCAGGCCGGTCCGGTGACTGAAGTACTGCTGGTCCAGGACAAGTTTACGGGCAAATCCCGCGGCTTCGCCTTCGTCACCATGGCCAATGATGGCGACGCCCAAACGGCGATCACCCAATTTCACGGCAAGCCTTTCGACGGCCGTACCCTCACGGTCAACGAAGCGCGGCCGCGCGAAGAGCGTCCGCCCGGTGGTGGAGGAGGGGGTGGTGGATATGGTGGCCGCGGGGGTGGGGGTGGCGGACGCGGTGGTTATGGCGGTGGCCGCGGCGGCGGTGGTGGTTATGGCGGTCGTGGCGGTGGTGGTGGTGGCGGTGGCGGCGGCGGTGGTTATGGCCGCGGCGATCGTGGCGATCGCTGAGCAACTGCCGGCACCTACTTCTGCCCCGGCTTCCGCTCGTAAATAGAGATCGTGGTGATGAAATCCACGGCCCGTTGCAGTGCTACGTCGCGCACCGGCGCCGCCGCCCGTTCCGCTCTGTTTTTCTGCGCCAACTGGGCGGCGTCGAGTTCCGGATTGGTTCCCGCGACCAGGGCCGCTTCATTTAAGCGCGGCCGTTCGCTCTCGAAGACCGATTCGCTCACCCCCTTTTCAAGTTCCTGCTTGAGCACCTTCTCCGTGGTCTCATCCGGCACGTCGATCGCCAGATCCGGCTTCACGCCGCCGGGGAAGACAGGGACGCTGTCCGGCAGCGAAACTTCGGCCACGGCCACCCGCAGCACCCGGCCATTGGAGAGCGGGAATTCGGAAAACTCCGCCGCTTCACCGCGGGTCTGCTGGCCGATGACCAGGGCGTTGACGTGGGTCCGCAGCACGGCGGCAATGACCTCGGCATTGCCCGCGGTGGCGCGATCCACAAGCGCAACGAGGATGCCGTGGAATTTTGGATCGTCCTTCGAGGTGAGGATCTGTTCCTGCTTGATGTTCGGCTTCTTCACCGAAAAGAGCACTTTGCCCTTCGGGCAGAAGCGGCGGCAGATTTCCGCCGTTTGCTCAAAATCATTGCCCGTGGGTGTCGCCCGCAGGTCAAGGACGAGTGCGGAAAGCTTGCTGGAGGTGAATTTTTGCAGGGAGGCATCCAGTTCACCGACATTTTCCGGGTTGATGGCCCCGAGGCGCACGTAGCCGATGCGATTGTCGAGAATCTCCGCCCGAAAGGGACTCACCGCGCTTTCGCTGTTGGGGGAACTTTCCACGATGGCAGCGCCTGGGGCGAGCCTGTCCAGCAGCCCCTGCACGGCGGCTCGACGTTGCTCCGCCTCGGACAGCGCGTCGGGCTTGATGTAGTTGTCCTTCAGCAGGCGAATCACGTCGTCGAGTTCCGCGTCACTCAGTGCGTCGACGGCCGTCCGCGTGGACAACGGGGCCTTTTTTTTCGGCGTCGCTTCCGGAGCCTGGCCGTGGACTACGGTGCAGGCCAGGAGCGTAACTGCGGCCAGAGCGAGCGCCACGGGGTATTTCATAGGGTGCTGGGAACCTAGGTGCTCAACCCCTTGACTGCAATATCACGTCGGAACTGACGGCCTTCGAACTCGATCCTCTCAACGGCGGTGTAGACCCGTTGCCGTGCCGCGACGAGGTCCTCGGCCAGCGCGGTCACTCCCAGGACACGTCCGCCTGACGTGACGATCCGGCCATTCTCCTGCCGCGTTCCGGCGTGAAACACTGTCACTCCGTCCGGAACATGTTCCAGGCCGGTGATGGCTTTCCCAGTGGCGTAGCTGCCAGGATATCCGCCCGAGGCGAGGACCACACAGACGGCGCAGTCAGACTTCCAACGGGCTTCCGCGCCGGCGAGCCGGCCGTCGATCGTCGCCTCGAGCAAGTCGACGAGATCGCTCTCCAGGCGCGGGAGCAGCACTTGCGTTTCCGGATCGCCGAAGCGGCAGTTGAATTCCAACACCTTCAGCCCGCCCGTCCGGCCCGGACCACCCGTCCCGTCCGCAGTGATCATTAGGCCGGGGAAAAGCATCCCGCGAAAATCGATGCCGTCGCGCTGAAGTCCCGCGATGAATGGGTCGAGGACTTCACGCCGCACGCGCTCCTCCAATTCGGGAGTCAGCAGTTTCGCCGGCGGACTGAAGGCGCCCATGCCTCCGGTATTCAACCCCTGGTCGCCGTCCAGCGCGCGCTTGTGGTCCTGGGCGCCGGGAAAAAGCAGATAACTGTGGCCATCGACCAGGGCGTGAATAGAGCATTCCTCACCCTCGAGGAATTCCTCGATCAGCACACGGCGCCCGGCATCGCCAAATTTTCGGACATCCATGATTTCATGGATCGCCAGGCCGGATTCCCACGCATTGCGCGCGATGATGACTCCTTTGCCGAGCGCGAGACCATCGGCCTTCACCACGAGTGGGTAGCGGGATTTCTGGCAGAAGCGTTGCGCTTCACTGCTGTCGGAGAAGCTTCCGGAACGCGCCGTGGGGATGCCGTGGCGCTGCATAAATTCCTTGGCGAAAATTTTGGAGGATTCGAGCCGGGCCGCGCTTTGCGTGGGCCCGAAAATGCGGAGTCCGTGTTTTTGAAAGACGTCAACGATGCCCGCGGCCAGCGCGTCGTCCGGGCCCACGATCGTAAGGTCGACGCCGTCCCGCAGGGCGAAATCGACGAGCTTCTGCTGCTCGGTAATCTGGATCGGCACATTGGTGGCGAGTTGCGCGGTGCCCGCATTCCCTGGCGCGCAGAACAGGGCCGCAACGCGGGGCGATTGCCGGAGTTTCCAGAGGAGCGCATGTTCGCGCCCGCCGCTGCCGAGGACGAGGATTTTCATGGACGAAGGGAGGCAACATTACTTTCGCGGTGCAAAGTGATGCAAGGCATCGGTCGTGCGGCCGTCACGCGTCCAGCGGAGAAAATTCGAAATGGCGTTGGCCAAAAACTGTTTGGCTTCACCCACCGCTGCCGGCAGGGTGAGGCCTCTGGCGAGGCCAGCGGTGATTGCGGCTGCGTAGGTGCAACCGGTGCCGTGGGTGGCGATGTCCTGCACCAACGGCGCCGAGAACGGCTGCACCGTGCCGTCGGGCATGCAGAGTAAATCGACCGCCGGATCGAGCCGCAGATGTCCTCCTTTGATCAGGAAGGCACGCCCATACGCGGCGGAAAGCTCGACCCCCGCCGTTCGCATCGCATCCAGATTTACCACGGGCCGACCGAGCAAGGTGCGCACTTCATCGAGATTGGGCGTGATCAGGGTGGCGAGCGGGAAGAGACGTTCCCGATAGAGCGCAATGGCGTCGTGCTGGAGCAGCGCATCGCCGCTCGTGGCCACCATCACCGGGTCGATGACGATGGGTGGAGGAGGGGACGTCCTGGCCAGGCAATCGCGCAGGGTGTCGCAGACCGCGTCGATGATTTCGCTCGAATAGAGCATTCCCGTCTTGAGGGCGGCAATGGGGAAGGCCTCGAAGAGCAGGCGGATTTGCTCGGCGACGATCTGCGGTTCGACGGGTTGAATGGCGCTGACCTTCCCCGGCACCTCGGCGACGACGCAAGTGATCGCGGTGACGCCATAGATCCCCAGTGCGCTCATGGTTTTGAGATCTGCCTGGGCGCCGGCGCCGGCGCTGTTGTCGGAACCGGCAATGGTAAGGCCTACGGGAATCATGGAATTTCAATTTGCTGTTTGCGAGATGCTGAAGGATTGGTCGCAGACGCAGGCGGCAACCGCTATCTGAAATCAGAAATCCCCAAACCGAAATCCAAATGTCCGCCTTTACTGAACTCTCGGGACTCCACGTCACCGTGGATCGCGTGGTACACATGCCGCAGCTTGAAGCACCGCCGGATCGTCCTCACCCGTTTGTCTATTACATCACCATCCACAACGACTCCTCGATGACTGTGACGATCAAAGGCCGCAAGTGGATCGTGACCGATGCGGATGGCCGCCGGTTGGTCGTCGAGGGCGATGGCGTGGTGGGCGAATTTCCCCGCCTCGAGCCGGGCGAACATTTTTCCTACAACAGCTATCACACCATTGGTTCCGATAGCGTGGCCGAAGGCGCTTATTTTGGGATCGGCGCCAGCGGTGATCCGGTTTTCACGCGGATCCCGCCCTTCGAGATGCGCGTGCCGGTGCGCTCGGCCTAGAGGGCGAAAATCCCTTCTTCGGTCGCCACGGCATCCACCCGTTGGTCGTGCGGTTCGGTCGGCAGCATTTCAACGATCTGCATCGCAAAGCACACCCCGAGCTTGAGGGTCGAGGATCGCAGCGTGGCCAGGTATCGGTCGTAGTTTCCGCCGCCGCGGCCGAGCCTCTGGCCGCGGCGCGTAAAGGCCAGGCCAGGGACCAGGATGACCTCGATTTCCGCCGGAAGCACGATGCGAGCAGCGGGATCGACGGGTTCCCGGATTTGCGGGTGCCACGGCGAGATGGTCAGATCAGCGAGCCTGGCGACCTCCACGAATTCCAGTTCGCCCCGCACGATCCGCGGATAGCAAAATTGGCCCGGCGAGGTTTTCCAAAGCTCCTCGATGTCCGGCTCGCTGGGCAATGGCGAAAAAAGAGCGATGCGACGGCGACGCAGTACGGCTGGATGGGCGGCGATGGAGGTCGCAATGGCCTGCGATTTCCCGGCGCGCGCCGGGCCGAGCGCTGCGAGGCGGGTGCGCATGTCGCGGCGGAGTTCGGCTTTGGTCACGGCACAATTACAGGTGGCACGATTTGCGCTGGCAAGCGTGCACGAAAACTTTGCGTCCTGAAATGGGACGATTAGTCTTTTCCGCCGTGGCCAACCCATTTCAGCGCATCCGCAAGCCCAACGCGGAAATCAAAAAATCCACCAAGGCCAACGGTTTGCATACCGGCACGCCCGCGGCTTCCGCCCGCAAGGTCGGGCTGAAACCAAAGCGGGGCTGGCAGCAGCGTAATTTTCTGACCGAAGTCCTCATCCCGTCGCTTTTCGAGCCGCGCCATGGCGAGCATGTCCAGCCCAACTTTCCCGAACTCAAGGATGGCGAGATCGGCCTCACCTGGATCGGTCACGCCTCTTTTCTCATCCAGACGCGCGAGCATAATCTGCTCGTGGACCCCAATTGGGCCCGCTGGCTGAAGATTTTCAAACGGATGAAACATCCGGGCCTGCAACTGCACGATTTACCGGCCATCGATCTGGTGCTGGTGACCCACGCGCATTTCGATCACCTCGATCGCAAGTCCCTGCGGCGGGTGGCGGCGGATCAGCCGATCGTCGTTCCGTTCGAAGTTGGGAACCTGGTCCACGATCTCGGTTTTCGCAGCGTGCACGAGCTGCATTACTGGGAGGATTACCGGCACGGTCCGCTCAAGATCACCCTGACGCCCTGCCACCACTGGGGCGCGCGGATGTTGCACGATTCGCATCGCGGGTTCGGGGGGTTCATTATCGAGGTGGGGGGCCGCACTCTCTTTCACTGCGGCGACACGGCTTACTTCGAGGGTTTCAAGGAAATCGGACAGCGCCATGCCATCGATGTCGCGCTGCTGCCCATCGGCGCCTACGATCCACCGACCGGGCGCGACGTGCACATGAACCCGGAGGAAGCGGTGCGCGCCTTTCTCGATCTCGGCGCCCGGCGTATGGTGCCGATGCATTACGGCACTTTCCGGCTCAGCTACGAGCCGTTGCATGAGCCGCCGGCACGTCTGCTCGCTTGCGCCCGGGAACACGGCGTCGCCGACCGCATCTCGGTCATGACCGAAGGGCAGTCGATGGTGTTCTAGCGACTACTTTTTCGAAAGCTCCTCGTAAGCTTTCATCACGTCCTGCGCGTGGGTTTCGGTGGTGGTGCCCTTCAGCATGGTCCAGGCGACCTTGCCGTCCTTGACGAGGAAGGACTGGCGCTGGGTGAGCGGCTTGTTCGCGATGAAGTCCGTGCCAAAAGCGGCCGCGACTTTGCCGTCATGATCGGCAATGAGCGTGTGCGGGAAATGGAATTTTTCCGCGAAGGCCTTCTGCGCGTCGACGGTATCTTCGCTCACGCCGATGACCTGAATCCCGGCCTTCGTCAGATCCGCCCACGAGTCGCGAATCGAGCAGCCCTGCTTGGTGCAGCCGGGCGTGTCGGCTTTCGGGAAGAAATAAACGAGCGTCGGCCCCTTGGCGTAGACGTCCTTGAAATTGACGGCCTTCCCGTCCTGGTCGACGCCGCTGATATCAGGCGCGGGTGAACCGACGGTGACGGGTGCGGCATGGGCAAAAAGTGCCAGGCCGGAAAGGGAAACGAGGGTGGCGAGGAGAATGCGGAGTTTCATGGTGTTTGAGTGAACCTACGACACCGGGAAATGTGAGAAGGAAATCAACAAATAACCGTCGCCATTGCTTCGCCAAACGCGTAAAGAACGACGCGAACCAATCGGGGAGGACGTATGAATACCCATCCAAAACAAGACGAAGACGCCCCCTTTTTTCGAGCGCACCAGCAAGCGTCGTAAGGGGTTTCCGTCCGAAACGCAGGTCCGGCGCGGCTTGCGTATCATCCACGGCGGCAAGGAGCTGCGCGAAAAGATCGGCCGCAATGATCCGTGCCCATGTGGTTCTATGCGCCGGTTTCAAGAACTGCTGCATGCGCAACGGCCAACTCGACGGCGTCGAGCGGAATTACTTTTTTCCGCGAATAATGCCCGAATGGCGACTGAACGCCGCGTCTACTTGCCGACCGGCAACCACGCGAGCACGCGCTGGATTTGCGCGTCCCAGTAGCCCCATTCATGCGTGCCCGGTCCTTCGTCGTAGGTCAACGGCAGGCCCACCGCGTCGAGATGCACGCGGAACGTGCGCGTTTCGGCGATCAATTCATCTTCGGCGCCGCAGGCCAGGTAAAGGGAGGGGCGGAGGTCGGGCGAGGAGGCCGCCTTGGAGGCGAGCAGCCACAGGTTCGCGTCGGCCGGCGCCTTCAGTTCCGGGCCGAAAATCCCCACCCACTCGCGGCGGTCAATGCGGGAGAAAGGCTTGTCGACTTCCCGCAGGCGCCGCGCCAGGTCCAGTGCCCCGCTCAGGCTCGCCGCCGCGGCAAATTTATCGGGCTTTGCCAGCGCGAGCCGCAAGGCCCCGTAGCCACCCATCGAAAGGCCGGCGGCGAAGTTGTCCTCGCGCGCGTCGCTCAAGGGAAAGTACTGCCGGCACAGGGCGGGCAGCTCTTCACTGAGAAAGGTCCAGTATTTGGGACCGCTGGCCATGTCTTGGTAAAAGCTGCGGGCTACAGCCGGCATGACGACCGCCATATTTCGCTCCGCAGCGTAGCGTTCGATCGAAGTGCGCCGCGTCCAGATGGTATGGTCGTCGGACAAGCCGTGCAGCAGGTAGAGCGTCGGATACTTGTCCCGCGCCTTGCCTCCCCCCATGCCGATTTGCGAGACGGTTGCTTGCGGCAGAAGCACCTGCGCGGCGCACGTCAGGCCGAGCGTTTCGGAGTAGAAGTGAAAATCCAGAAAAGCCACTGGGGGAGGGTTCTATCAGCTTCCTCGCCCCCTAATCCGCGCGGTGCTTCGAGTAGCCGAAGAACCCGCGCTTTTTGATCATCTCCGCGACTTGCGGCGGCACCATTTGGTCCCACGATTCGTCCTGGGCGGCGATGCGCTTGAGGATATCCCGCGAGAAGATATGGAGATACTCGGGGTTGTAGTTGTCGAGTTGGACGAAACTGCCGCGGTCGGCAAGGTACCCGTAGAGCTTGCGCAGTTCCGGTGCGACCTGAAGATTGTCCACCGTGACCAATTCGGCGCCGGTCTCCTTCCGCAACGGGTAGACGAAGACCTTGAGGTCGTTTTTGAACAGGCGCCCAAAGCTTTCCAGGATGCCGCCGGGCAGAGCGGTGTAATACTTCTCGTCGAAGAGTTCGATCAGGCTGGCCGCGCCGAGGGCGATGCCGATGCGCTCCTTGGTCCGCCACGCCAGATACGCGGCGAGGCGATAGTACTCGAAATAATCGGAGATCAGAACGGTGAAACCGCAGGCGGCGAGCAGGTCGGCGCGGGAGAGAAAATCGCGGCGGTCCACCTCGGCGCCGCCGGCCAGCAGATTGCGCATCGTGATCTCCATGAGCGAGAGCACCGGCTTGCCGGCGACTGCGGGATCGGCGGTGAATTTCGCCAGCGCGGCATTGTGCATGTCCAGGTTCACGTGCGTGACCGGGCGGAAACTGCCGCGCTCCACGAGCACCGCCTTCTTGTGCAGGATATCGGCGGGCTGGATGACGGTGCCATCGGGTCCGAACATTGCCGCCCCGCTGAGGCCAAGCTGGACGAGCTTCATGGCCATGATGCGATTGTCCACGTAGCGGAATTCGATGCCCTTGAAATCGATGAGGTCGATCTCGATGCGCCCGGTGGTCAGCTTGTCGAGCAGGCTCTCCATCAGATTTTCCGGCTCGTGATGCAGGAAAAACGCGCCGTAGAGCAGGTTCACCCCGATGACGCCGAGGGCTTCCTGTTGCAGCGAAGCCTCCGCATCCAGCATCCGCACGTGCAGGACAATCTGGGAGGGCTCATCCCGCGGGTGCGCCTGGAATTTCACGCCCATCCAGCCGTGGCACTCGTTGCCGCCGCGATAGCTGCGCGCCACGACCGTGTCGGCAAACGCAAAAAATGAAGTGGTATCGCCGCGGGTTTCGGAGAGGCGGTCGATATTGAGCTTGAACTCGAGGTCCAGCATCGCCTGCAAGCGTTGCCGCGAGACGTAGCGCTCCGTGTCGCCGTAGATGGCGTCGCTCACCTTCATATCGTACGCGGAAATGCTCTTCGCGATCGTGCCCGCGGCCCCGCCCACCCGGAAGAACCAGCGCACCACTTCCTGGCCCGCGCCTATTTCCGCGAGGGTGCCATAGAAACGATTGTCGAGATTGATCTTGAGCGCCTTGTTGTGCGTGTCGATGGCGCCGTCCGGATTCGGTGTGGTCATTTGTGGGAGTTAAGCAAACGATCAGGGTTGCGGCCAGTGCGGATCTGCGGTGGTTCGGCGGCTCTTCACCAATCTCTCGCCCGCATTTTCTTCAAGTTCGAACGGCGCCTCTTGCTTTCGAGAATTCGCTCCTTGAGCCCGCGCGGACGCTTCGAATTCTGCCGGCGCTTCTTCTCCATTTCCGCCCGGCGGGCCGCGCGCTCACCGCGCCGGCGTTCCTCGATGGCATCGAGCAGCCGCGTCCAGGCGAGCTGCCGGTTCATCGCCTGCGAACGGGTATCCTGGACCGTCACGGCTACGCCGCTCGGCAGATGGCGGAGCGTTACCGCCGTGGAAACCTTGTTCACATGCTGACCGCCCGGACCGGAACTACGGGCGAATTTTTCATCGAAATCCGCCGCCTCCAGTCCGAGGCGGGCCAGGCGGGCGGCCTTTTGGGTGTGAAAATCGGAAGGTGGTTTCATCGGGTGGTCGCGAGAAGACAGGAAAATAGACCGGCGGCACCGCTTCCAAACGTCGTCGGATGCCGTCTATGTCCCACTGGGGCGGGGGACGGCAATACTTCTTTAGCGGCGGCTACTTTCTGGCGCCCACGATCACGAGCACCACCCCGCCCGCCAATGCGGCCAAGCCCAGGATGGGTGGCAGCGGCACCGAATGCTCTTTCTCCACGCTTGCGTCCACCTTCAACGGGCCCAGATCGACGACCCGCTTCTGCTCGTGCGTCGTAAAGTGCAATCCTCCATACGCCAACGCGACGACGCCAATGATGATCAGGAGGATGCCGACGATGGTCGCGGGTTTCATGATTCCAGAGAGAATCGTGCAAACACCCGGCGACGGTTGTGTTGGTCGCGGTGGTTGAAATCTTGCGTCCGATTTAGACGCCCTCTAAGGCAGAAGCTTGCGCGCTTTCAACCAAAGCTCCAGCCGTCCGGGCCAATCGCCCGGCGCTTGTGTCTCATTGGGCCGCAGCCCGAAGCCGTGTCCGCCCGTCGAGTAGATGTGGAGTTCCGCCGGGATGCCGGCCTTGCGTAGCGCCAGGAACGCGAGCGTGCTGCCTTCGGCGAGGGAGCCTTTGTCGTCATTGGCCTGGGCGATGAAGGCCGGCGGGGTCTTCGCGCTGATATGGATTTCCGGCTTCAACTCGGTCAGAGAATTGTCCGCGAGAATGTGCCACGCGTAGCAGAGCATCAGGAAATCCGGCCGGCAGCTCACTTTGTCGATGTCGTCGGCCGCGGGATAAAGGCGGGCATCGTCATTGGTGGTGGCGATCAGCGCGACCTGTCCGCCGGCGCTGAAGCCGAAGAGCCCGATCCGATCCGGTTGCACGCCAAACTCGCTGGCTCTCGATCGCAGCAGGCTCACCGCGCGTTGGGTGTCCTCCGCGGGCAATTCCCACGGCTTCGGCAGCTTGTTGGTCGGGCAGCGATGCTCCAGCACCGCGGCGACAAAGCCGCGGTCACGAAACCAGGTGGCCAGTTCCGAGCCCTCATGCTGCGAAGCGAGAATTCCAAACCCGCCGCCCGGAACGATGATCACGGCATTGCCGTTTCTCTTCTCCGGCAGATAAAACTCCAGCCGCGGCTCGGTGACATTGGTCAGTCGCTGAATGGGCAGCTTGTCCGTGGGCTTCGGCTCCGTCACCGTTTCAGGTCCGGGCGCCGAGAAATCTCCCGGCGGCTTGCCCGCCCACAAATCGACCACACGATCCGGTTCGGGCGTTGCGCCGTGAAGGGAGAAACTCGCCATCGCCAACAGTACGGGGAGAAACAGCAGGGGCTTCATGGGAATAGAACGTACGGAATCCTCGCGCCCCGCAAGACCGAATGAAAGCGGTAGCGGACCGGCTGATTTCGCGAGCGTCCGGCCCTTGCCCTGCGACTCGCATTGCCATATTCTTGTGGCGTGACTGCCGCAGAAATTATCCGCGAAATTGAGGCTCTGCCGCCGTGGGAGCAGGAAGAAGTGGTGCGTTTCGCCTGGCGACTGGGAGCGCGGCGCAAGTTGTCGCCTGCGGAACTTGGGTCGCTCGCGGAACGACTCGCTGCCAGCAACGATCCCGAGGAAGCGGCCGTGTTGCGCGAGGAGATCGTTCAAGGTTTTTACGGCGCCGGTTCGAATGCCTAGAATCCGTCGAAGCGGAGTGCCTCCAACACTGTTTCGGCACCTCGTTCTGCGAGTCCAGCAGCGCAGCATTGGCACCGATCAATTGATCTTGCTGGCGGAATGGCTGGATCGCGAACCAGAAGTGCCGGTCGGCCGTTGGTTCAAGCGATTTTCTGGTCTGATCGTCTGCGGTGAGGGCGAACTCGTTAAAACTTTTCTTCGAGCCGGACAGGTGCCAGATGGCGAGGAAGTTCCGTAACGGGAGTCGTCCAAACTCATGATTCTCCGTCTGAATCCCGATGGGGAGGGCTCGATCATGTTTCTAGTACGCCGCCTGCACGCCCTTGATCGAGCGTTTGGGCATCCACGGCATCAGCGAGCGGAGTTTCTCGCCCGTCTTTTCGATGCCGTGCTTTTCGCCGGCCTTGAGCAGGGCGTTGTACTTCTTATAGCCGCCCTGGTATTCCTTCACCCAATCCCTGGCGAATTTGCCGCTTTGGATGTCCTTGAGCGCCGCCTTCATGCGCTTCTTCACACTGGCGTCGATAATCTTCGGGCCGACCGTCACGTCACCCCATTTCGCCGTCTCGGAAATCGAGAAACGCATCCCCGCGATGCCCTTTTCATTCATCAGGTCGACGATCAATTTCAATTCGTGGAGGCACTCGAAGTAGGCCATCTCCGGTGAATAGCCCGCCTCGACGAGCACTTCGAAGCCGGCCTGGACGAGCGCGGTGCAGCCGCCGCAGAGCACGGTTTGCTCGCCGAAAAGATCGGTCTCGGTCTCTTCCTTGAAATCGGTCTCAATGACCCCCGCACGGGTGCCGCCGATGCCTTTGGCCCACGCCAGCGCGATCTTTTTGGCGTCCTTGCCACCTTGATACACGGCGATCAGCGCCGGCACGCCTTTGCCCTCGAGGTACTGACGGCGCACGATGTGGCCCGGCCCTTTCGGCGCGACCATGATGATGTTCACATCCTTCGGTGGGACGATCGTCTGGAAATGGATCGAGAAGCCGTGGCTGAAGAGCAGGGTCTTGCCCTTGGTGAGATTCGGCAGGATGTCCTTTTTAAACGCCGCCGCCTGCTTGGTGTCCGGCAGCGCCACGAAAATCACGTCGGCCTTCTTCACCGCTTCGCCGGTGTCATAAACCTCGAAGCCCTTTTCTTTCGCGACCGGAATCGACTTGCTGCTGGGATAAAGGCCAATGATGACCCTGGCGCCGGACTCCTTGAGGTTCAGGGCGTGGGCGTGGCCTTGCGAGCCAAAGCCGAGCACGGCCAGGGTCTTGCCTTTGAAAATGGAAAGGTCGGCGTCTTTGTCGGTGTAGATTTTGGAGGGCATGGGAAGATGGGAGATAAGAGTTGGGAGATCGGAGGTCGGAGTTGGGAGATCGGGAATGCCTAGTTTGGTTTGCGGGCGAGGGCGACGCGGCCGGTGCGCGAGAGCTCCGAGATGCCGAACTTGCCCATGAGCATGAGGAATTTTTCGATCTTCGATTCGTTGCCGGTCACTTCGATGCCGAGGACTTCGTGCTGCACGTCGACGACCTTCGCGCGGAAAATCTCGCAGAGCTGCATCACCTCGGTGCGATTGGCCGGGTCCACCCGCACGCGCAGGAGCAGCAATTCGCGCTCGACCACTTCGTCGTCGTGAAAGTCGTCGATGTGAATCACGTCGACCAGTTTGTTGAGTTGCTTCGTCACCTGCTCGAGCACGGTGTCGTCGCCGGTGACAACGATCGTCATGCGCGAGGTGGATGGATCGAGCGTGGGGCCGACGTTCAACGTATCGATATTGAAGCCGCGCCCACTGAACATGCCGGCGATGCGCGTGAGCACGCCGAACTTGTTTTCGACGAGGACGGAGATCGTGTGGCGCATAAAAAGAAAGGGCGCGGAGTGTCGGCACGCTCCGCGGGTGAGTCAAACTTAAAGTTGACGCCTCGCGCCCGGAGGTTTGCACTCGCTCGCCAACTTCCTTTTTCCCATGAAACTCGGCCTCTATATCGACATCAAACACGGCGCGGTTCTCCCCAACGACCAGTTCGATTTCATTGAGGAAAACGTCCAGACCCTGCTCGTGCCGGCGGCCGACGAAGCGGCGTTTCGCGAGCGGCTGGCCATCGTGCGTTCGCTGGGGCGGCCGGTCGTGGCGGCCAACCGTTTGCTGCCGCCGGATTTGAAGCCAGTCGGGCCGGTGGTGGATGAGGCGCGCCTGCAACGTTGGGGTGAGACGGTTTTCCGGCGCGCCGAGGAAGTCGGGGTGAAGAAGATCGTCTGGGGCAGCGGCGCCTCCCGGCGGTTGGAGGATGATTTTCCGCGCGAAAAGGCCCGCGAGCAGTTCATTCGCGCGGTGGCCGGTTTTGCGCCACTCGCGGCGCGGCACGGCGTCACCATCGTCATCGAACCGGTCTGCCGCACGGATTCGAATTTCATCAGGTCCCTGGCCGAAGGCGCCGATATCGTCCAGAATGTGGGCCATCCCAGCGTGCGGTTGCTGGCGGATAACTATCACATGGACATCGAGGGCGAACCTGCCACCGAGATCGAGCGCTTTGCCGGGATCCTCGAGCATGTCCATGTTTCCGAGATCAAACGCCGCGCGATTCCGGGGACCACCGATTATGATCTGCGTCCGTACCTCCGGGCATTGAAAAACGCGGGCTACAATGGGACCCTCGCGATCGAACCGGAATGGACCGACGTGAACACGGAACCGGCCCGTGCCTTGAGCGCCTTGCGCGCGCAGATGGCGGACGCCGGGTGGAATTGAGTCCCGGGTAGGTGGGCGTCTGGCTCCAGTCGTCGGTGTGGACGCGTCGCTCGACCAATCGCCCACATCCCGGCGCGTTGAGGCCGGTGCGCCCTACCTCGCGAGGCCTGCCGGGAATTATTTCTGCCCTGCAGCCGGCTTGAGGACCGCGATGGGCAGGCGCTGGTCGGTTTGCCAGCGGTCGCCGCCGCCGTTGCGTCCTACGCCGGTGGGCTGAAAATCGTTTTGCCATTCGAGGCTCTGGATTCTGCCGGCGGCTTGGAGGTCGTCGATCAGGTGGTCGCGCTCGCTGTCCAAATCCGCGGCGATGTGGTGGGTGATCTGGCCGGTGGTATGGCTGAAGCCGACGCTGCGGTCGAAGGTCACCGCGCCGAACCAGCACGGCCGGCCCTGCGCATCGAGCGTCGGGGCTTTCCAAAAGCGCACGTGATGGCGCTTGCTGGCATCGGGCCCCGCGGGCTTTTCGAAGGCCAGGTCCTCCTTGCGTCCGAAGAGAAAGAGGTTGCTCACCGGGGCATCGACGTAAGCGCGGTGAAGGACGGTGCTTTCCGCGATGTGCAGGCTGCTTTTGAGGGTGATGGGATCCGCGGGGTGCCATCCCGCCGCGAGCATCGCTGACACCAGATCGGATTCCTGGCCGATGAAGGAGAGATTCAGGGGATCGCCCGGAATCATCGACCCGGTCTGCGTGATCCGCGGGGCATCCTCCAGGGCGGGATGTCGTTTCTCATGCCGCTTCCACAGGACGGGCAGCGCGAGATAGGCAAGGGCCAGCCACAGGCCGAGGGCGGCCAGAATCCAGGCGAAATCGCGCTCGAGGAGGGAACGAAAAGTTCGGGACATTACCGCCCCTACAGGTCGAGCAGCAGGCGCGCGGGATTCTCGATGCAGTCCTTGATCCGCACGAGGAAGGTGACGGCTTCCTTGCCATCGACGACGCGGTGATCGTAGCTCAAGGCCAGATACATCATCGGCCGGATGACGACCTGGCCCTTCTCGGCAATCGGCCGCTCCTGGATTTTATGCATGCCGAGGATGCCAGATTGCGGCGGATTGAGGATCGGAGTGCTGAGCAGCGAACCGTAGATGCCCCCGTTGCTGATCGTAAAGACGCCGCCTTGGAGGTCTTCGATCTTGATTTTGCCTTCGCGCGCTTTCCCGGCGTAATCGGCGAGGTCGCGCTCGATCTGGGCGAAGGTCTTTTGATCGGCATCGCGAATGACCGGGACAATCAATCCGCGCTCGGTGCCCACGGCCACGCCGATGTCGAAGTAATGGTTCTGCACGAAATCCTCGCCATCCATGCGCCCGTTGACCGCCGGCGCGGCCTTGAGCGCGCTGACCACGGCCTTGATAAAGAATGACATGAAACCAAGCTTGATGCCGTGCTCCTTGGTGAATGCCTCCTGCTGGCTGGAGCGTAGTTTCATGACCTCGCTCATATCGCACTCATTAAAGGTCGTGAGAATGGCCGCGGTGTGCTGGGCCATCACCAGTTGCTGGGCGATTTTCCGGCGCAACGGCGTGAGCTTTTTCCGGGTGCTGCGGCCTTCTGTCACCGGCACGATGTTTTCCGAGGCGAAAGAAAGCGAGAAATTCGCCGCGGCCACCGCTTCGGAAATGCTTGGAGCCGGCGTCGGCGCGGTCATCTCCGCGGACGCCTGTTTCGGGATCGAGACCGTTGGCGTCTTGGGATGGGTCGCCGCGGGAG
>Ga0302326_10001856_pt1 | contig 52681 bp, 49 predicted proteins | sample Palsa_T0_3_FD_202264 | JGI IMG/M metagenome (GOLD analysis project Ga0302326, IMG submission 202264) | Peat permafrost microbial communities from Stordalen Mire near Abisko, Sweden - Palsa_T0_3 | ecosystem: Environmental > Terrestrial > Soil > Palsa > Peat permafrost | place: Sweden: Abisko...
TGGTAACCCTGAATGGCGGGGCGAGTTGGAGTTCCTGGTACAACCAGCCGACCGCGCAGATTTATCATGTGGCGGTCACGAATACGTTTCCGTATCGCGTTTGCGGAGGGCAGCAGGAGAGCGGGTCGGTTTGCATCGCAAGCCGGGGCAACGATGGCGCAATCACCTACCGCGAGTGGCATCCCGTAGGCGTAATCGAATACGGCTACGTCGCGCCTGATCCGCTCGACGCGGACATCATTTACGGGGGCGGCCGCAGTAACGTTTCGCGGTTCCACTGGTCAACCGGGCAGGTGCAGGATGTGACTCCGATTCCGGTGCGCAGCGAAAAATACCGGACAGACAGAACCGAGCCGACCATGTTTTCGCCAGTTGATCCGCACATTCTTTACTACGCCACGAACGTGCTGTTCAAGACCATCGACGGCGGGAATACGTGGCAAACCATCAGCGGCGATCTGACGCGGGAAAATCCCGGAGTTCCGGCGAGTGTGGGCAAGTTGGTGCGCAAAGGCGCGGACAAGCAGCGCGGCGTGATTTACGCTCTCGCGCCTTCGTTCAAGAATGTGAGCACGCTATGGGCCGGCACGGACGACGGGCTCATCTGGCTCACTCGCGACGGCGGAAAGAACTGGGAAGGCATTACTCCAAAAGACCTAACACCATGGAGCAAGGTAACGCAGATTGCAGCTTCGCATTTTGATGAAGAGACTGCGTATGCGTCAGTGAGCCGCTTTCGCATCAACGATCAGCATCCGTATATCTATCGCACGCACAACGGCGGCAAGAGCTGGAAGCTGATCACGGCCGGGCTTCCGGATTTCGGGCCGGTCGATACGGTGCGCGAAGATCCGGTGCGCAAGGGATTGTTATTTGCCGGCACGGAGAATTCGGTGTGGGTTTCGTTTGATGACGGCGACCACTGGCAATCCCTGCAGTTGAATCTGCCGCACACTTCGATGCGCGATCTCTGGATTCACGACGACGATCTCATCGTCGGCACCCACGGCCGGTCTTTCTGGATTCTGGACGATATCACTCCGCTGCGCCAGGTCAATGAAGCAGTCTTGAGTTCGGACGCGCATCTTTTCGCGCCGGCGCCCGCTTACCGCGTGCAGCGGGACACCTACACCGACACACCACTTCCGCCGGATGAGCCAGCGGCGGCGAATCCTCCGGACGGCGCAGTGATTGACTACTATCTCGGAAGCGCGGTTTCCGGCGCGGTGAAGCTGGAGATTTTGGACGCGCGCGGCCAGGTTGTGCGCAGCTTCGCGAGTACGGACCAGCCTGAAGCTTCAGACGCTGATTTGAAAAAGCAGCTGATCCCGCTGTACTGGCTGCGTCCCTTCCGGGCGCTTTCGGCGGAGCCGGGCATGCACCGCTGGGTGTGGGACCTGCACTACCAGACTCCAAATTCGCTGCGGCACGAATATCCAATTGCGGCGATTCCCGGAGACACGCCGCGTTTGCCTCTGGGACCTACGGCGTTGCCCGGGCACTACACTGCGCGTCTGACTGCAAACGGCAAGAGCCAGACTGCGGCTCTGATCGTGAAAATGGACCCGCGGGTGAAAACTCCAGCGCCGGGACTGGAAAAGAAATTTGAGGTCGAGACGCAGTTGGCGTCCCTCGTAACCCAGACTTCGCTGGCAGCTCAGCAGGCAAACTCGATTGATGCTCAACTCAAGAAGCAAAGCGAGAAGTTGAGAGTTGCTGGAGAGGCTGTGCAGACTTTTCAAGAACAACTTACGACACTGCTGGGCAGCGCCGGGGGATTCGGCGCGCCGCCGGCGCCCGAGGAACCCACTCTAATGCAGGTGAACGGAAATGCGAGCACTCTCTATGGACAGATTTGGCAGGTGGACGCGGCGCCAACCTCGGCGCAAGTGACGGCCATCGCGGCGGTGGAACACGAGAGTGCGGCCGTGATGAAACGTTGGTCCGCCTTCAAGAAAGAAGCAGTGCCCGAACTCAATCGCAAACTGCACGAAGCGAATCTTCCGGAGATCGAGGTTGAATCCACCTTGCAGATGGAAGAACCAATGGGAGACGAAGAATAGTTCGAGCCGAAGGATAGTCCGTTAGCAGGCTGCCGAAAGATCCGCTCCGACGCGGTTTCGGGAAGGGCACGACTTCAGTCGTGCCGTTAAGTTCTTTAGAACCGACAGCGCTTCAGCGCCTGAGTTTCACTTATTGCGGTGCAAATGAGTTTTTCAGCAGCCGCTAGAGAAGCTCTACGGCTCTTTGCAACTCCCCGGCGATCTTCCCGGGATCAGTACCCGGCTCGAATTTCATCGGCCGGCCGATGCGCACGCGAATCTTCCACAGCGCAGCGAACCTCTTCCCTGCCCGCTTCAGTTCGAACAGTCCGAGAATTCGCATCGGTAGAACCTGGACGCTGAGATTGTTGGCCAGCAGCCCGACGCCGGCGCGAAAAGAATTTATGCTTCCATCCACAGTGTGGCGGCCTTCGGGAAAAACCAGAATGCTGTAGCCCCGGTCGACGGCTTCGCCTGCGTAGGCAAAGCTTTGGCGGAATCCGGCCTCGCGCGGCAAAGGAAAAAGATTCAGCAGACAAACCCCGAGCATCCACAAAATGCGGTCGTAGATGCCCCCGAAAAATCCACGAGACGCCGCAGGCGTGCGCAACGCTTCGAGGTCTTCCCCGCGAGTCGCCGTGGCCAGGCGATGCCGAAAGCGAGCGGGCAATGCGGTTTGCACGAATGCGAAGTCCACGTCGGAGATGTGATTGCAGACCACGAGAAGCGGCCCGTTCACGCCGCGCAGGTTTTCGCGGCCCTCGATTCGAGGCCAGCCGAGCAGAACAATCGCCGGACGCAACAATAAGTAATGAGCCGCGAATCGCAGCCACGTGGCGGGCCAGCGCAACGTCCAGCGGGGATAGTGATAGGCGGCTTTCTGCTGGGCTTTCGATGTGGCTGTCTGGGATGACCCGCCGTGCAGCATTCCTTCGAGGTCGCCTACCGTGCGAACAGAGCTGAAGCGTGTTTCGCTGAGATCGACCTGATAGCGGTCTTCTAATGCGCCCAGCAGTTCCACGCGATCGAGCGAGCTGAGACCCAGATCGGAGTCAAGGTTGGCGCCGGCTTGGAGGCTGGCAACGGGACGTCCGACGACGCGAGCGATGAGATCGGCCAGTGGAGCAGGTGCTGCCCAGGCGGTTGCGCTGCTTGCGGATTTCAAGTCGCGTGCGACGAAGTGGTTCTGGGCGGCTTCCTGGATTAAGTTCTTGCGCGGCTTTTGCGTGCTGGTCCGCGGAAAGTCTTCTTGCGGCCACCGCAACCAGAGGTGCATCCGCTGATATTCGGCTAGCGATTGATTGGCACGCTGGACGATCTCTTCGAGAGTCCTCTCGCCCTTCGCAGCGTCACGGGCTGCATTCCCGCCTTCGTCACGCAGAATCACGACGGCGCAAGGCTCGGAATTTTCTCCGCGGTCGTTTCCTCTGCGGTCGACCCGCACGACCACGCAATCTTTTATTTCGGGCTGTCGGCGCAATGCGGCTTCCAAATCCTCTGGGTAGATATTGAGGCCGGCCGGAGTGACGATCACTTCCTTCTTACGCCCCTTGAAATAGAGATTGCCGTCTTCGTCGAGAGCGCCGACATCGCCAGTGCGATACCAGCCCTGGTCGCCGGTCAGGTCGTGGCGGCCGGAGCCGTCCCAATAGCCGGCGGCGACACCGCCACCGCGCACCAGAATTTCGCCGTCTTCGGCCAGTTTGAGTTCGCGCCCCGGCAGCACTTTTCCAATCGAGCCTTTGCCCAGCTTGAAAGGATGGTTCACACTGATCAGCGATGTCGTTTCCGTCAGCCCGTATCCCTGGATTGCGGCATAGCCGAGCCGTCCCCAGAATTCTTCAGTTTCCGGGTCGAGCGCCGCGCCCCCGCAAATGAATGCCAGGAATTTCCATCCAAATTGGCGACGGACATCTCGGAAGATCCACCACCGGCGCAGAAAGTGTTTGCCCTCGGCGGATCGGAACCGCTGCTGAAAATGATTCAGCCCGCCTTGATCTTCGAGATCACGTTCGATCTTCTGCTTCAGCGACTGCAAGACTCGAGGCACGCTGACCAGCACTGAGATTCGCTCGCGCTGGATCGTGCGGATAATTTCCGAAGGCTTGAGTTCTTCCTGGAAGATGACCGTCCCTCCCAGCAGCGGAGGCAGGAACAGTCCCAGGAATTGTCCGAAGACGTGGCTGAGCGGCAGCAGATTCAAAAAACGCACCGGGTGCACGAAGCGCTCGTATCTCAGATAACGCCGCATCTCCTGTTCGAGCGGCGCGATGTTGGCCAGAACGTTCCCATGCGTAATGATTACGCCCTTGGGTTCGGTGGTGGTGCCGGAGGTGAAGACGATTTGCAGGATGTCATCGTGGCCGAGGGCTTCAGGCGCGATCTGAGCCGGAGAATGATGTTCCAGCGATTGCGGCAAATCTTCGAGAACCAGCGCGGGAGACGCAGTAGTGAATTCGTTGAGCGGCCCCTGCGCGTGCGAGCGGGAGCAGACCAGAAGCTTAGCTTCAACCTGGCGAAACACGCGCCCGGCGAAATCGCCGGAACCGCCGTTGTCCATGGGGACGACGACCACGCCACGAAGCGCACATCCGAAGAAGGCCGCAACCCATTCGGCGCGGTTCTCTCCCCAGAGCATGACGCGGTCGCTCTTGCCGATTTGCCTGGCATCTAGCTCACAAGCGAACCGAAAGGCCAGATCCAGAACCTGACCGTAGGTGAACCACTCCATGCGGTAGCCGCGGCGCTGCCCGTAGGCGCGCTCGAGGCGGTGGGCCTGAAAGTTTATAGAGAAGAACTCTGCTAACGATTCGGCCATGAGTCGCGGCGAGGAGGCATTCGAAGCTCAGCCTCGATCCAGCTCAAGTTTAGTGGAATCGTCTCGAGAAAGAGCGGCATCAGGACAGTTTTCAAACTGCACAATCCCGGGCGGAAAACTTACTCCCGTCCTACCCCCAGCGCATCGGCCACGCGGTTGATGTAGTTGAACCACGAGGCAATCAGTGTGATCTGCAGGATTCCGCGATCGTCAAATCCCGCCGCGCGCAGGCCTTCGATATCGTCTTTCCACACCTTGGTCGCATCCTTGGTCAGCTTGACCACATAGTCCACCATCACGCGCTCCTGGGGAGTGATGGGCGCAGTCGTGTAGTCCTTCTCCAGTGCTTCGACCAGCGTCTTATCCAACGTCACCCTGCGCAGAAACTCTGCGTGTGACTCGATTCAATACACGCACCGGTTGGTGACCGAGACCATGGTCGCGATCATTTCGTGCTGGCGGCGCGAGAGCGGCAGCTCGGGCGACATGAGCGCGCCGAAAGTGCTGAACGCGTGATAGAGCGCGTCGGGAATCAGCGTATGCGATCCCACGATGGACGATGCCCCCGAGGCGTCGGGATGGACCGGGGTTGCGTACTCCTTGGGATAGAAGCCTTGCTCGCCTTCAATCGCCTTGCGCAGTTTTTCATCGGCCTCGGTCAGCGGGACAGTTCGAATCCAGGTCATAAATGTGGATGCCTTTTCAATCGGTTTCGCTATGGCGCCAGGTTTTCTCCAGGCGCGTATCTGGAAAGCTATTCGATGGCGCGTCGCGAACACATATTACGTTAATACTAGGGCGGGCTCGCGCAAGAGTTCTCCGTCTTTCTTAGGTCAAATGCCGGAAAAGACAAGACTCTGACCGAACGCGTGCCAGACGCGCCTTTCTTGAATGGTAGTAAGGTCGAATGCACAGTTAAACTGCCAAAAATACCCCATAGCCCGTTCGTACACTCCCTTTTGGTAACCTCCGGTAACCCATCGGTAACCATGCGATAGATGACGCCCGGAAGTACAATTGGCCTTGTCCGGAGGTTCCTCGTCGAATTGTACGATTGCCCTTCGCGACAGCCGGGAGCGTTTGCCCCGGAGTAGTTCGGGTTTTGGGCAAGATGGTTTTGCGCAAAGATAGTTTTACGCAAGACGATTTTTCGCAAAACGTTTCTACGCTACACGTTTCTACGTTAGACCAGGACTGGGGTCCGCACCGACTATGGCGCTGTTCGGCTTCAATAAGCAAAAGGTTCTCAGCAGCGCGGAGAAGTATGTCCAGCAGGGCAAGCTGCAGAATGCCATCGCTGAGTACGACAAAGTCCTCAAGAATGACCCCAAGGATCTCACGGTCGCCAACACCGTCGGCGACCTCTATTCCCGCATCGGGGAAAGCGACAAAGCCACCGAGTGCTTCAAAACTGTCGGCGATGCCTATGCCAGCCAGGGATTCACGGTCAAGGCCATCGCGATGTACAAGAAGATCAGCAAGCTCAAGCCTTCGCTCGAGAGCGTGCTGAAGCTGGCGGAACTTTACACCCAACAGGGTCTTTTCAACGACGCCCGGGCCCAGTACCTGCAGGTGGCGGAAGAATTCCTGAAATCCGGCGAGCTCGACAATGCGGTGCGCATTTTCCAGAAGATCCTGGAAATGGATCCGGAAAATACCACCATGCGGCTCAAGCTGGCGGAAGTCTACGTCCGTCTGGGAAAGAAAACCGAAGCATGGCAGATTTTTTCGGCGGCCGCCGAGACCATGCGATCGAAGGGCTCGCTCACCGGAGCCGACGAAATCCTTACCCGGATGCTCACCCTCGACCCCGGCAATGCCTACGCCTTGCTGATGCAGGGCAAGAACCTGCTGGAATCGGGCGACGCCGAAGGCGCGATCGGCGTGCTGACCAAGGTCGCGGACCTGGATTCGAATCCCCAGGGCTTAAAGGATTTGCTGAAGGCTTACCTGCAGGCGGGACGGCTCTCCGATGCCGGAACCATCGCCGGGAAGCTGCTCACGGTGCACAACGACCTCTCGGCCATCTCCGATTTCGCGGATGCGCTGATGCAGGCCGGGCAATACGAGAGCGCGCTGCAGGTTTACGACGACAATGCCGAGCGGCTATTGGCGGAAGACCCGGAAAAAATCCTCGACCATCTGCACGGCATCATCGGGCATGTACGCGATAATCCCGCATCGCTCGAGAAGTTGCTGGCCTTGTTCAACAAGGCGGGAGAAAACACACACACCACCGAAGTGACCGAGTTACTGGCGCACGCCAGCGTGCAGGCGGGCGATTTTGTGCGGGCTCGCGACCTCTACCAGAGCCTGTCGCAACGCGAACCCGACAACACCATGCACCTGCAGAACTACGAGCAGATGCTGGCGCGGCTGGGCGGGACGACGGGCGCCAGGAAGCTCATCACGCCGGAAGAAGCGGTCGTGATTGTGGACGAACTGGAGGCGACTGCTCCCTCGGTTCATCAGCATTATTCGGACGAAGTATCGCTGGCCGTGCGCTCGGCGCTGACCGATGCCGAACTTTTCATCTCGTACAACATGCCCGCCAAAGCGCTGGGCCCGCTGGTTGCGGCATTGCCTCAGGCTCCGACTGATTTGCGTTTGAACCAGCGTCTGGCTGCTCTGCACACTCGCGCCGGACGCTTTACCGAGGCTGGCGTGTGTTGCCGCACGCTGCAAACTCTCTATTCCGATGCAGGATATCCGGAGGAAGCCACGCGTTACGGCGAACTCGCGGACCGCTTTGAGGAACGCACCGCCGGGCCCGCCGCGGTTGCCGTTGGCGAAGAAGTTCAGATGTCGCACGGGGTGTCAGAAGAAGCCGTGGCGGAGGAAGACGTCGCGCTCGCACACGATGGCGTTGCGCAGGAATTCGCGGTTGAGGAAGCTCCGGGAGAGGAAATCGCGGAGGCCGAAGTCGCCGCGCCCTGGCCCACGGAGGCACCGGCCGATGAAGTGGCCGCGGCTGGCGAGGACACCGCAGCGGCAGAAGCTGAAGAGATCGCGGTACCCTCAGCGGAGGGCGAAGCTCAGACCGATGAGATCGATCTTTCCTCGGAATGGGAAGACTCGGTCGCGGTTGAAGCCGACTCTCCGGAGCAACCGGCGGCGGAAGACGAGATCGCCGAACCCGCGGAAGCGGCTGCGCTCCCCAGCGACGAAAAGATCAACGAGACCATCGACGAGATTCGCTTCTACTTTGCCCAAGGCTTGCCCGAACAGGCCTGGGCCGCTTTGGCCAAGCTGCAGACGCAGGCGCCAGATGATGCCCGCGTAGACCAGGTGCGTGCGGAGCTGGAAGCCGCAACCCAGACTGCCGCGGAAGCGGAGACCGCCAACGCGGAGGAGTCGATCGAGGAAATCACCGTCGACGATATCCCGCAGGCTGAGGTCGAAGAAGCCGAGGTCGCTGAACCAGAAGTCGCCGAAGCGGCGATCGCTCAACCCGAGATCGCTGAACCCGAGATCGCGGAACCGGAAATCGCGGAACCGGAAATCGCCGAAGTCGAAATTCCGGAGCCGGAAGCCGCCGTCGAAATCGAAGAACCGGCCCCAGCCCCGGAACAAGAACCGGAGCCGGAAGTTGTGCAAGCCGCGGTGCTGCAACCTAAGGTAGAGCCGCCGCCGGTGGTGAAAGCTGCGCCCGCGCCGCCATCGAAGAAGAAGCCTGCACCTAAGCCTGCGCCGGCTCCCGAGCCTGAGGTGGAAGAACCTGCGCCGGCCATGTTGCAGGAGTTTGTTTCTGATCTCGAGTCGTCGTTAGGCGACAACTTCATGTCCGGCACCGTAGCGAAACCGGCCGAGTTGCCACACGCCGAGAAACACGTTCGCGCCGCCGAACCTGAACTTGCTCCAGTCGCCCACACGGAACCAGTCGTTACCGGGCAGCACGCGCCAGTTCTGGGCGAGTTCGTGGCTGACCTTGAAGAGTCTTTGGGCGATGACTTCCTGAGCGCGGCTCCAGTCGCTGCGCCAGAGGTTCCTCAACTGGCTCCTAAGCCAACGCCCGGCATACCGAGACCTGTGTCTACGCCGCAGGTGAGCGCTCCGGCAGCCAGTGCCGCGGCGGCGGCGCCGGCAATGGGGCGCGTTACTCCCGCTGCGCCGCCGAGTTTGCCAGCGGTTGCAGCACAGGCTCCGCAGGTGATCGAGCCGCGCGTTATCGAGTCGCCCAAGATCGAGCCGCCCAAGCCGCAACCGCCCATGCCTGTGTCGGTGCCCGCGGCCCCGCCCGCTGCGGCCGCAAAAGCGTCACCATTCGGAGAAGAACCCGGCGTCGACTTGGCCGAGATGTTCGGAGAACTGAAGCACGATCTGGAATCCGATGTCGCATCGGCCGATGAGGACCCTGAAACTCACTACAACCTGGGCATTGCATTCCGCGAAATGGGGCTGCTGGATGAAGCGATCGGAGAATTGCAAAAGGCCTGCCAGTCGGTGGACCGCGGACACGCGTTCCCGCAAATCATGCAAACTTACACCTGGCTGGCGCAATGCTTCCTCGACAAAGGCGTGCCCGAGGCTGCCATCCGCTGGTATGAAAAGGCTCTCGGCGTAGTTGGTATCGATCAGGAAACCCGGACCGCTCTTAACTACGAACTCGCTGCCGCCCATGAGACTGCCGGGGACAAAACCTTGGCGCTCAAGCACTTCATGGAAGTCTACGGCAGCAACATCGATTATCGCGACGTGGCCGAGCGCATCAAGGCCCTGAAGTCGTAGAATAGTCGGATGGGTTCTGCCCCCTATCGTTCCTATCGCCCTTGTCGCGAACGTCCTGCCATTTGCAGAACCGCGCGGGCCACTCTATGCCCGGTTTCGCGGGGCTGCGCGTGAGCACTGATTCCAAGATGCCTTTGTCCGGCGTCCCGTTGTCCGGCACCCCAGCCGTAGGCGACAGCCCCGCGCCGGGAGCGCCGGAGATTCGCACCGCGGTGCTCGAATCCAATCCGTCCTCCTCCGATCGGCTGCCCGGTGATCGTGCACCCGGCGACCAGTCGCCACCCGTGCCCGAGCCAGGTTTGCTGCCAGGCTTGCAGCTTTGGCTGCACCGCGCGTCGGTCTTCCTTTTTGTTTTGATCAGTGCGGTCGCGGGTGTTCTGCTGATCATTCTTCCCTGGACGCCGGAATGGACGGATAACTACTTACTGCTTTCATATCCCAGCCTGCGGACCCTGGTCTCGAGCGGCTTTTTCCGCGGCATTTGCACTGGTTTGGGATTGCTCGATATCTGGATTGGCTTCTGGGAGGCGCTCCACTACCACGAGCATCGGTAGAGCCTGGGGAGCTGGAGGATCCGATCAGCGAGGGATGGCGCAGAAGCTGAAGCCATTTCAGAAGTCAGATTTCAGATTGCAGATTTAAAATCTGAAATCATCAATCTGAAATCTGCAATGGGAATCGCCAGGACATTCACGCGTGCACTGGCGATCAGTAGTGGCTCCGGTATGCTGTTGCGCTGCGCCAGTGCGCTCTTATACTTTTCAGAACGAGAGTCTTCCATGATCGACCCTATTAAGTCCGACCCGCTCCAATCCGCGCCGCTGGCGTATCAGAACGAAACCTTCCTCAACAGTCCCGATGGACGCATCCTACGAATCCTGGCCGAGTATCAGGAGCCTCTGGCGCGCTTTCGCCGCGAGCAGATTCAGGATACGGTGGTCTTCTTCGGCTCGGCGCGCTTCGAAGGAAAGAGCGCCGCGACAAAGAATCTGACGGCGCTGGAAAAGAACGAAGCAAATGCGCCCCTGGCGCAACAGGAAGAAAATCTCAAGCGTGCCCATGCCAGCGTGGATATGGCCCGCTACTACGAAGACGCGCGCCGCCTCGCCCACATGCTGACCACCTGGTCGATCCAGATTCCTGCGCGCCGGCACCGCTTCGTCGTGACCACCGGAGGAGGTCCCGGCATCATGGAAGCGGCCAACCTGGGCGCTCGCGAAGCCGGCGGCAAGACCATCGGATTGAACATCGCGCTGCCCTTCGAGCAGAATCCCAACCCTTACGTCACGCCCTCGCTGAACTTCCAGTTTCACTATTTCTTCATGCGGAAGTTCTGGTTCGCCTACCTGGCGAAGGGACTGGTGATTTTCCCCGGTGGCTTCGGCACCATGGACGAACTTTTCGAGATTCTCACGCTCGCCCAGACCGACAAGCTGGCCAAGAAAATTATGGTGGTGATCTACGGCAGCGAATACTGGAACCGCATCATCAATTTCCAGGCTTTTGTCGATGCCGGCACCGTGTCCCAGGGGGATCTCGACCTGTTGAAGGTGGTCGACTCGCCCGAGGATGCTTTCGAGTTCCTGCGCGATGGACTGACCAAGCACCATCTCGGAGGCGCGCCGAAAAAAGAAGGCGAAGTCCTGCCCGAGATCGCGAAGACCCGAGGCTAAGACCCGAGGCAGGCCGAAGCGTTGTTGCTCTACTACATCACCGACCGCGCCGCGTTTGCCGGGGACGAGCCTGCGCGCCGCCGCCAGTTGCTCGATAAAATCGCCGAAGCCGCCCGCTGTGGCGTGGACTACATCCAGCTTCGCGAAAAGGATCTTTCCCCGCGCGAGTTGGAACGGTTGGCGTGCGAGGCAATCGACGCTGTCGCCAAAGCGCAGCAACTGACAACTGGCCACCGGCGACTGGCAACTGCCCTTCTCATCAACTCGCGCACGGACGTGGCCCTGGCGGCAGGGGCCGACGGCGTTCATCTGCGCTCGGATGACATGCCCCCGCAAGAAGCAAGACAAATCTGGCAGGGTGGCGCGGGCTCCCGTTCGGCAGGCTCAGGGCAGGCTCCTGCCGGCGAAAACTCACCACGGAGCCCAGTGATCGCGGTCTCCTGTCACTCGCTAGTAGACGTAGCCCAGGCCGCCGCAAACGCCGCGGACTTCGCGGTGTTCGCGCCCGTATTCGAAAAAAAAGATTATCCCGGCGCTGGCTCTGCGGGTCTGGACATGCTCGGAGAAGCATGCCGCGCCGGAATTCCGGTGCTGGCCCTGGGAGGAATCACTCTGGAGAACGCTCAATCCTGCTTCGACGCAGGAGCCGCTGGAATCGCCGCCATCCGACTCTTCCAGGAGAACGATATTGCAACGGTGGTGGAGACGCTTCGTGGTGTTACCCCGTCCATTTCGCGCTCGTCGTCAGAACCTGCATGATCTTCGAGAGCCGCCGGGTTCGCGTTTCTTCCTGCTTGGCATCGCGAATGGAAATCGCCATTTCTTTCTTATGCGTGAACGAGAGTGTCTCCCATTTGTCTCGCGCTTTCTTATTCCTGGCCAATTCTTTTTTCAGCTGCGGAGGCGCATCGACCGTGCGTTCTGCCTCGTCGCGCTCCATCACTACTTCCACGGTGTCGCCTGGCTTTACGCCCGCGCCCTGGCACAGAATCTTATTCACGGGCATCATGTGGCGTCCTCCGCAGGGCATCAGCGACGAACGAAAGGGGAAGCCGTTGATCGTCCCGCGGATGGGAACGCGCGCACGCGTCCCAAACATCTCCGGCACATCCAACGGCGGAGTGATCGCGGCCACCACTCCCGCTTCCTTTCCCTCGATCCTCGCTTTGAATTGCAGTTTCCCATTCGGCATCGCAACCCTCCGACAGCGGCGCAGTAAACTTTAAATCCGCCAGGTAAGACACGGCAACAGGCTTTTCTGCGTCATGACAGCGACTCCAAACCGGGCAGACATTTCAACGACACCCGCCAGGGGGCCAACTCTGGTTCGCGTCGCCGAAGGCTGGTTCCCGTTTCACTTCCGGCTAAGTTGTTGAGGCTGCGTGGAAGTGATTGATTCTTATGAACGCGGTTTTCTGAGGCGGTAAAACGGCGTCCAGCTGCCGGCGCAGAATGGCCCGTAATTGCGTCTGCAAGCCCGCAGGAAGCATTCGAGTGCCAGGGACCAGCTGACCCACTGTCCGACGACTAAACCTGCGTGAAATCGCTTCTGGCGATGAAATTAGCTTAAAGTTAACATGGCAGGCTCCACGTGGAATCAACACTTTGCGTGTGAACCACGCAGAATCAACAACTTAGAATTAGCTCCTGGCAAACTGTTCGCAGGAAAGTGCGGACCTGATCGATGCGATGGAGCGATGTCATCCCGAACGGGGCCGACGGGGGCTGGTAAACTTTAAGTGTTACGCAAACACGGCGAAACTCTTTCTGCGCCATGACACTCGCTTCAACTCGGACGGACACGTCGGTCTCGCCAGCCACGGAGCCAGCTCTGGTTCGCGTGCCCGAAGGCTGGTTCCTCATGGGGTCGGACTCTGGCCAGGACTGCGAACGTCCGGTGCACCGCGTATGGGTTGACGCGTTTCTGCTGGCCCCGACCCAGCTCACCAACGCCGAGTATGAACGTTTCCTGCATGCCACTGCGGCGCAGCCGCCGCCGTTCTGGAACGATGCGAATTTCAACCATCCTCAGCAGCCGGTTGCCGGCGTCTCCTGGTGGGAGGCGTCCCGATACTGCAAGTGGCTGCGCGCGCAGACTGGCCGTAACCACCGTTTGCCGACAGAGGCCGAATGGGAGCGCGCAGCACGCGGCGGCCTCGAACAGAAAAACTTTCCCTGGGGTGACGAACCACCCCACTCGCTTCCCGACTATGCGACACGCTGGCAGTCCGGCCCGGAGCGGGTTGCGCGCTACGCCGCCAACGCTTTTGGGCTTTACGATATTTGCGACAACGTCCACGAGTGGTGCAGCGACTGGTACGATCCAAATTACTACGCGAGTTCGCCCGAGCGCAATCCGCGGGGCCCGGCGAGCGGCCAGCGCAAGGCTTCGCGCGGAGGATCGTGGCGGCATCACGTGAAGGTTGCGCGCTGCTCGGCCCGCTCCAGCATCCCGCCCGAATTTCAGTACGCGGATTATGGCTTTCGGGTCGCCTGCGATTTGTAGCGTAGCGTCTCGCCATCGCCACCTCGTATAGTCTGGAAGCTGTCTCACAAATCCTCGAGGGCCGCACACGAGCGAAACCTCAGAGGCTAAAGCCCGGGTTGCCAGTCGCTGGGTAGCACGGCTGGAAGCCGTGCCCTTCCCGAAACCATTTGTGAGATAGCTTCTAGTTGGTCCGAAGCTGGCGACGCCCGGCGAGGAATCTGCTGTTTGCCGGTATCGCATAAGAATGCCGGAGGGAGCACTCATGTTCCGCACTGATCTTCTGCTCAACAAACGTATCCTCATCACCGGCGGTGGCACAGGCCTCGGCAAGGGCATGGCGCAGCGCTTTCTCGAACTCGGCGCGGAGGTCTACATCTGCGGGCGCCGCGAAGAAGTTCTGAAGCAAACTGCGGCTGAACTGTCGGCGGCCACGGGCGGCCGCATCCACGCTCTCCCCTGCGACGTTCGCGAACTCGACTCGGTTGAAGCCATGATCGATGCGACCTGGAAGCACGGCCCACTCGACATTCTGGTCAACAACGCTGCGGGAAACTTTATTTCCCGAACTGAAGATCTTTCTCCGCGCGCGTTTCAATCTGTGATTGGAATTGTGCTCATGGGCACACTGCACGCGACCATGGCCTGCGGACGGCGATGGCTCGCAGCCAATCACAAAGGCACGGTGCTCAGCATCTCCGCGACTTATGCACCTGTGGGCTCGGCTTACGTGGTGCCATCCGCGGTGTCCAAGGCTGGCGTCGAAGCTCTCATGCGCAGCCTCGCTGTGGAATGGGGGAATCGCGGCATTCGCATGAACGCCATAGCTCCCGGGCCTATCCCCACGCAAGGAGCGTTTTCGCGCGTGTTGCCGCGTCCGGAATTTGAAGTTGCAGCGCTCGAGCGCAACCCGCAGCATCGTTTCGGAACTGTCGAAGAACTGGCGAATCTGGCCGCGTTTCTCGTGAGCGATGGTTCCGCTTACATCAACGGCGAGATCATCCGCATGGATGGGGGCGAGTTTCTCCAAGGTGCTGGCGAATTCAGCAATCTGGGACGGCTGCTCACGAATGCGGACTGGGAATCGCTCAAACCGAAGAAGCCTCAGAAGCAGCCGTGAAATGAAATCCGGATTTAATGCAGAAGTAAGAATTCAAAATGCAGAAGTTGGATCTTGCTTTTACTTCTGCATTCCTACTTCTGACTTCTGCCTTGCTGCTCAGCCGCAGCCCTACCGCGGGCCGCTGGGGCTGGGGCTGACCAGGGCTTTCAGCAGCATGTTCACCAGGCTCAGGAGGATTGCGCCTATGAAGGCCGCAAGGAATCCATGCACCTGAAAGTTTGGCGACAGCAGTGCCGAAGCAAGCTCCAGCATCAGGGCATTGATCACGAGCCAGAAAAGGCCAAGTGTCAGCAGGGTTAATGGAAATGTAAGAATCTTCAGGAGCAGTCCGATGGTGGCATTGACGAAGCCGATGACCAGGGCCGCGATCAGCGCCGCGAGCAGCCCGCTGACGTGAAATCCGGGGACTACCTGGGCCACAATCCAAACCGCTAGCCCGCTAAGAATCCAGTGCAGAAGCAGACGCATGAGTTGACTCCTCGCCTGGTCCGCGCAGAATGTCCGCGCAGAATGTGGGCCAACGACCGGCCCGCTCCGGCAGACTCGAACACGAACCAGGAATTAACTATACCAAGGCAGCGCTACCCGGCAACTTCGTCGCGCGCAGAAGAATGTCCCGGGGTCACGGTTCACGAAAAATTTCGAGCGGTTCGCCGTCCTGCGCGCCGTATGCGATACACTACGAAATTCGACTCGAACCCGACTCGAACTCCAGGAGGAACGCCTTATGCCCGATGCCGCGCTCAGCGGTTCTGAATTCAAGAAACAACTGCGCGCAGGATCGCCCAGGATGGGTTTGTTCCTTAACGCCCACAGCCCCACCGTCGCCGAACAACTCGCGCACAGCGGCTATGACTGGTTGCTGGTGGATACGCAACACGGCCCCATGGGCTACGAAAAACTATCCGCCATGCTCAGCGGAATCGCGAACGGGGGCGCCAAGTCGCTGGTTCGCGTTGGGGGATACGATGACCGGCCCGGCATCCAGCAGGCTCTCGACATGGGCGCCGATGGCGTGCTCGTCCCCTACATCAACACCGCCGAAGAAGCGCGGCAGGCCATCAGTTGCACGAAGTATCCGACTGTGGGCACGCGCTCGGTTTATTTCCCGCAGCGCAGCATGAACAAGAATGGACTGCTCGGCTACGCCGGCAACTGGAACAACGAAGGCATCGTCGCGCTGCAGGTGGAGACGGCTTCGTGCATCGAGAATATCGCGGAAATAGCCGCCGTCCCCGGTGTTGACATTCTTTTCCTCGGTCAGAACGATCTCTGCATGTCCATGGGTCTTTATAACAAGTACGAATTTCCGCACATGTACACTTCGCCCGAACTCGATGCCGCGACGAAAAAACTGATCGAGCATGCGCGCAAGAACAACGTAATTCTGGGACTGTTTCTGTTCGGCACGTCGCGCGTTGGCGAGTTCCTGGAAAAAGGCTTCACCTTTATCAGCATCGGCAACGATTTGCATCACGTGCTTACGCAAGCCGGAGCTTACGTGAACGACATGGAAAAGATTGCGCAGGAAAAAGGCAAAACCTGGAAGCGCCGCCCGACCGCACTGTTCTAAATAAACTCTGTAGGGTGCCCCACTTCTCGCTTCCTTAGCGAGAAGTGGGGATTTTGACCTTGCAGGTTCTCGCAGCCATTCCCGGACTTCCTTCCATTAAAATCAGAGCGCACAACATTCTTCGGCGACCATATCGTGATTCTCACCGAAATCGAAACCCGCGTCCTCGGCTCCCTGATCGAAAAAGATATCACCACGCCCGACTATTACCCGCTCTCGCTCAATGCGCTGGTCAACGCCTGCAACCAGAAAAATAATCGTGAGCCGGTCATGAATCTCGATGAAGAATCCGTGCGCACTGCGCTGGCTTCTCTGCAGGAAAAACGGCTCGCTGGGCCGGCTGGTGGCGCGGACAGCCGCGTCACGAAATACGAGCACCGCCTGCAGGAAGTGTTCAACTTCGACCGGCGAGAGATCGCCATCGTATGCGTGCTTCTGCTGCGCGGACCGCAGACTCCGGGCGAACTCCGCGGCCGCACCGAACGCATGTATCACTTCGAAGAGCTCGACGATGTGGTCTCGACACTCGATCGTCTCGCCCAGCGCGAGCCGCCGCTGGCGCGGGTTTTGCCACGACAGCCGGGAACGAAGGAATCGCGGTACACGCATCTTTTTGCGGGCGAGCCGCAGATTCCTGAGCTGCCAATATCGACCGCGTCAGATTTCTCAACGCAATCCGCCTCGTCCGCTGCCGATCGCCTAGCACAGTTGGAAGAAGAGGTCGCTGCTCTGCGCCGGGAACTTTCCGACGTCCAGCAACAACTCGCCGCTTTCCGCAAACAATTCGAGTAACGTTCTCGTTTTTGCCGCGTCCATTCCTCGGGGGCTATCTCATAAAGCCTCAGCGGGTGACCACGAGCGAAGCCTCAGAGGCTAAAGCCCGCATCTTTAATCGGCCCTTTACGGCACGGCTGAAAGCCGTGCCCTTCCCGAGACCACTTAGGGGATGACTTCCACGGAAAGTTCGAGGAAGCGTGCCGGTTCCTCCGCGATCTCCGCGGCGGTTCGTCGCGAACTCCGCGAAAACGCGGATTGGGTGTAATCTGTTTTCAAGCGCCTCGACTCAAGGAGGACTTATGCATCGCCGCGAATTCCTCATTCGCTCTGCTACCGGCGTGGGAGCCGCGTGGCTCTCGTCCAAAGCCATCCTCGACGCGATTGCCGCCCAGTCGCTTCCAAGCAAGTTCGCAGCCTCGGACACGGTCACGCTCGGCAGCACCGGCATTAAGACCAGCCGCCTGGCCATGGGTACGGGAACCGTCGGCTCCGGACATCATTCGCATCAGACCGCGCTCGGCGTGAAGGGACTTTCTGATCTGCTGCTCAATGGCTACGATCACGGCCTGCGCTTCTTCGATGCGGCCGATTCCTACGGAAGCCATCCTCACGTCGCCGAGGCGCTCAAACATGTGCAACGCGATAAAGTCACCGTGCTGACAAAATCATTCTCGCGCGATGCCGCGACCATGCGCGCCGATCTCGATCGCTTCCGGCGCGAACTCGGCACCGACTATCTCGATGTCTGCCTGATGCACTGCGTCACCGAAGCCGACTGGACCGAGCGCTACAAAGGCGCGATGGACGTGCTTTCCGAGGCCAAAGAGAAAGGGAGTATCCGCGCCCATGGTTGCTCCTGCCACAGCATCGAGGCTCTGCGCGCGGCCGCGAAATCGCCGTGGGTGGAAGTCGATCTGGCTCGCATCAACCCGGTAGGCGCGATCATGGATGCTGATCCCTCCACGGTGGTTGGGGTCTTGAAGGAAATGAAAGCTGCGGGAAAAGCCGTGGTCGGCATGAAGATTCTCGGCCAGGGAGCGCTGCGCAATCGTCAGGATGAAGGCATCAAGTTCGCGCTGTCGCTCGGTTTGCTGGACGCTTTCACGATCGGCGCCGAAAGCAAGGGCGAGCAGGAAGACTTGATTCGCCGCATTGCCGCCGCGTAAAGTTTGTCAACGGGCGCGTCGAACGTGTCACGGCGTCCACGGCGTGTCTCGGGCAATACAACTCGCGCGGAGATAAAGCTCCGTAACCCCAGCAAAATCAATGCTCTCCCGGTTGGCATGCTTTATGCATTGTCACTTGCGCTGCTCAGCAGCAGGAGGTGACCAACCATGACCCGTATCAACTGTTTCAGTTCCGCAAGCAAGATCGCAGAGAATAAGATTTCCGAATCCCGCAAATCCATCACGTGGGGAAAGAATAGCGGCGCGCTTCTGTTCGGCGCGCTCTTGATCGTTTGTTCGCTGACCGTCGGCTGCACCAAAGACCAGCCGAAGCCGGTGAGCTCCAACGAGCAGATCCCCGTAACCCAGAACCCGACGCCGAACACAATGCTCAGTGCCAACACGCCCCCTCCGGCCGCGCTGCCCGCGAAGCCGGCTCCGAAGAAAGTAGTCAGGAAGCGTCCGGCGACTGTTACTTATGCCGATCAGACTTATGGCGTCACGTTTGAGTATCCGCGTAAATACGGCCTCGAGACTGGCAATGCGGCGACTGAGCTGGTTGCGTCCAGTCCGCTGCCCATGAACTTCGTCGTGCCCGGCGGAGTCGCGCTGGCCGCGGTGGAGCTGCCCGAGACCGCGTTCGCCGATACGGACTTGTCGGCGGCCTACTTCAACGTGAGCGTCAACAAAGACGTGACGGCGGAGCAGTGCGGCGAATTCGCGGTGCCACAGCCCAAAACCGTCGTGTCTGATACAACGCAGGCCCCGACTCAGCCTGTGACGACTGAGTCTGCGTCGTCCAAGCCTGCACCGAGCCAGTCTGCGTCGAGCCAGTCTGCATCGACTCAGGCTGCTTCAGCCGAAGCCACGCCGACTGCCTCTGCGCCTGCGCCGAACACGGCAGAGCAGACTACACCGGCCTCAACTGCGGCGGTCGCTGCTGCCTCCGCTCCTACGTCTTCGACGGCTACGTCAACTGCAGTTTCCTCAACTCCGGCGATCTCGACTCCAGCTACGTCTGCTACGGCAACGTCGACTTCGAAGCTGATGCTGGGCGATCTGGAATTGCAGTCGGCGGAAGCGGTCGCGGGGGAAGGCAACCGGCAGAGCGATACCAAGTACTTCCACATCTTCCAGAATGGCGGCTGCTACGAGTTCGCGCTCAACGTAACCACCATGGCTCATGAAACGGAAGGTGCCATGAAGCACGTGGATCGGGATAAAGTCTTCAGCCGCCTGGCGGCGATCATGGCCACGGTGAAGATCAATTCGGTACCTGCTTCCGAGGTGACGGCCAGCTCGCCCGCGGCGTCCGCAGCTGCGGCTGCTCCGGTGACGCCAGCGCAATAACGGCTCTCGCCTGACTTAGCAATCAGCGGGTGCAGCCCTCAACCCAGCACGCGCCGGCCATCTCGAGATGGCCGGCGTTTCTTTTTACTGCTATGACTTCGGTTCTTCTTGCACAAAGTTACCGGCGGCTGTAAATTGAGAGGCCATTCCCCGGGACGCACTTGAAAGGCGAAAAGCCACCGGCGTCCAGATGTTCAGGTTAGACGATCCTGTTCGACGATCTGGTTAGACCACCCCGGTTCTGACTGGATCGTGCGGCCAATCCCCAGGAAATAGCGGGTTCTCCGAGTGCGGAGTTCCTGAGTGATCCAGTTGTTGCGAGGGGGAAGCCTCAGTCCGGCGCAGGAAACTGTCACAAACTCAACGAAAGGAATGCAGCCATGCCCAGAAATGCCAAGACACCGCTCGTAGCGCCAGTCTTCGGGGAACCGGTATTTAACGAAGGTGTCCCCACTCCCGACCCAACGCAGTTCAAAGTTCCGCATCCATCCGACAGCAAGCTCTACAAACAGATTCAGAATCTGCTGACGAAAGATGTGGTCAGCTTCCCTGCTTCCACAGCCAAGCCTGGCGACCTGTTCGAACTTCAGGAAGCCTGGGGGCCGCACGGGACCGAGATTATTCAGAATATTCAGACCGCCAAGCAGATTTGTTTCCATGTGCTCGGCGATACGGGCGCCTCCAGTGCACAGAAGTATGCAAACGCCATTCGAGTCTCCGATATGGTGACTAACGACTTCCACACTTCGACGCCGGCGAACGTTCCGGCATTTCTGTATCACCTGGGCGACGTGGTCTACGACTTCGGCGAGTCCGAGTATTACTACGATCAGTTTTACGAGCCTTACCGCAACTATCCGGCGCCAATTCTGGCGATTCCAGGGAACCACGATTCCTTCATCGTTCCCGGCACGGCCGTGGCCGCGCAACCGCTGAAGATTTTCATGCGCAACTTCTGCGCAGCTAGCACGGTCGTTACCACCGAGGCCGCTCCGCTGCACCGCACGGCCATGACACAGCCCGGCGTTTACTTCACGCTGGACGCTCCTTTTGTGCGCATCATCGGACTGTTCAGTAATGCGCTCGAAGACCCCGGCCTGATTTCGAGCGAGTCGGGAAAATGGAAGAGCGTGCCCGACGTTCAGCTGGCGTTTCTCACTGCACAGCTTCAGCGCATTAAAACCGACAATTTCCAGGGCGCGGTGCTGCTGGCCACGCACCATCCGGCGTTCACTTATGCTCCCCCGAAAGGCGGCGCAGGCAGTGGCGGCAACCATAGCAGCAGCAACCCTATGCTTCGAGACATCGACACCATCTGCAAAGCGCAGGGCGTTTATCCCCATGTCTTTCTCTCCGGGCATGCACACAACTACCAGCACTACACGCGCGAGGTAAGCTTCAGCGGCAAAAAGTTCGACGTGCCTTTCATCGTCTGCGGAGACAGCGGGCACAACGTGGATCCTCTGGTGCAGGCCAAGAAGGGACAACCCGCGCAGGAACCAGCCCAGGGCGCCAACGTCACTTACCTCGATGCGAGCCCGGTGGTGCAGGCCACCGGACTCAAGCTGGAGAAATACGACGACAAGAACTACGGCTATTTGCGGATCAGGGTCAACGCTCAGCAACTTCGCATTGACTTCTATCCGGCGGTGGCCGGAGGCGGCGCTCCGACCGACACGGTCACGATCAATCTTGCGACGCATACGAAGGTGTAAATCGGCGCCGGAGCCTCCGTTATCTTCTCGGAGACACCGGCTTTCGTTCGTACCCATGATCGAGTCACCCGAGTTCTATACTCGGCGGGGAGGGTTGACGAGAAGGCACAATGGAACAGGAACGGCGAGGGAACCCGCGAATCAAAGTACGAGCGCCAGTGGAGTTGTACACCGAAGAGAGCACGTCTCCCATTCGCGGAGCCACCACCGATCTGAGCATGGGCGGCTGCTACATCGATACGTTTTTTCCTTATCCGGTTGGCACTACGATCGAACTCAAGTTACAGCTCGACGACACGCTGCTAGTGCTGGGAGCAGTGGTCACATGTGATCCCCAGGTGGGCAACGGGATTCGCTTTACCCGCATGCTGCCCGAAGACTTCGACGCGCTGCGAGCGTTTCTGGAGTCCAACGCAAAAGAACAGGGCGAGTAACTCACGCCGTAGCGCGCTTAGTGATCGAACAGCTTACTGATTGCGCGTCCTTTTCTTTCGCCGCTTGGAAAGATCTTCAAGCAGATATTTCAGCGAAGCGCATTCCTGAATTACGCCCTCCAGCTTGGGGACCGTGGATCTCAGTTCACTCTCCTCCACGATGCCGTCAGCGAGAGTCTCCGCCACGCTCTCCAGCGCTTCGCCAACTTCCCTGATCAGATTGGAAATGGCAAGCAACTCCTTCTCCAGCGTCATTTTCGGGTCAGGAAGCTTGAAGGCTATCCGCCCCGCTTGGCTCTCCAGATAATCGAGGGCTTCGTAGTTGCCGAGGATGGTGCAGATTCGCGGCAACAGATAAGCCGGCATGTTCCGCTCGCCGCGCAGCCAGTACATCAGCGAGCGATAGTTCGTCCCGAGTTGCTGGGCGAGGAGGCGGATGTCGTAGTCAGACTTGGTTTCTACAACTCGGCTCAAAATCGACGGCAGGATTGAAGGAAGTTCGTCAGCGGCCACGTGGGTTCCATTCTCAAAACCGGCGTCCGTTCAAAAATGGTGGTCATTTTGAACAGCGAAAGTGCCCATTCTAGCTGAATTGATCAACTTCCACGCCTGCGATTAAATTGTTCTGCCTCCGGAAGACTCCGGAGGAGTTCCGGTGAGTGCAAGAGCGCGGATGACGGCAAACCGTCAATGGCTCGGAACTAATTGAAAGAATTGACAAAGCAGGCACCGGGCATTACTTTTCAGGGTCACGATAGTCGCCGGTTTCCTCTAGACTGGCTTGAACCAGTGTTTGGGCTGCGATTGCGCGGTGAGGTGGAGGATCGAATGTCGAAGAAGTGGTACAACTACATCGTTTCCGTCGACGAAGAGAACTCCGCTGCGCCCAGTTCACCTGGCACGAAGGGCACACCCGCGACCGGCAAAAGTGCCGCTCAGAGTGTGGCAGAGATCGCGTCGACTCTTGCAGCGGAGCCGAAGTTCACCACGCCTGTTTCCGATCCCACTTCTTTCGAACAGATTTACCAGGCGGCGGAAATTCCTCCGGCGCCGCAGGGCTATTCCATTCTGAAAATTTCGCAGATGCTTGAAAGCGAGCACATTCGCAACCAGACTTCCGATGTGAAGAAGTCTTCGGTGCTGGTCGCGCTCGATGCCGCCGGCGTAGACATTAAAGAAGTCATCCAGGATGCAGTGCGCCGCGACCGCGCCCTCGACACTTACGAGCGGGTGCAGCAGCGCGCTGCGGACGAATTGGAATCCAGAAAGAATAAAGAAAACACCGACATTCAGGCGCAGATCGACCGGTTCGTCACCGAGCAGCGGGCCAAGATTCAGGCGAACAACGATGAAGTCACGCGCGAAAAAACGCGATTCACCGGATGGCGGCTGAAAAAACAGCAGGAAGAGAAAAAGATTGCAGAAGCGGTGGGCTACTTTGTGACCGAGAACCCGATTACGACCGGCGCTGCGCAAGCGGAGCCGTCACCCAAAACAGCGCAACGTTCCTGATCAGGAGGAATTTATGTGGCAACGTCTCTCGAGAGTATTTCGTTCGTTCTTCGGTTTTTTTATTTCGGTGGCCGAAGATCCGGAACTCATTTTGCAGCAGAACATCCGCGACATGAACGATCAGGTTCCGCGAATGAACGAGAGCATTGCCATGGTCAAGGCCAACGTGACGCTATTGGAGCGGGAACAGGCCAAGTACCAGAGTGATATGGCCGCCCTGACTGCCAAGGTGAAAGCGGCGATTCAAGCCAATCGCGACGACATCGCCGGCACTTATGCTGCGCAATTGGAACAGACCAAGGGCGCTCTGGCGAGAAATCAAGGACAGCTCACGACCGCTCGCGCCGCCTTCGACAAAGCCATGGCCGTGAAAACGGCTTTCATGCGCGAGAAAGACCGGAAGACGCAAGAGGCGTTGGGCGCCATCGCCGACTATCGCCGGTCCCAGTGGCAGAAGAAGGTCGCCGATGCCATGGAGCAATTCGAGGTTGCGGGTATCAGCCAGACGCACGATGAGATGGTGCGCAAGATTGAGGAAACCACGGCCGTCAACGAAGCCCGCATGGATATGGCGATGAGCAACGTCGACCAGCAGAAGATCAAGATCGACGATGAAGCGGAGAAGATGCAGGCGAGCGAACTGGTGAAACAGTTCAAGATCGAGATGGGCCTGGCTCCGCAAGCGGCAGCGCCCAGCGGCGCAGAGAAGACCATTGCCTCCAAGGAACAACAACGAACTTCTTAGTACGAGCGACGTATAGATAGTACAGACGAGAATCAGATCGGCACAGTTGCGGAGGAGAAAGTCATGGCGATGAAGATTGAGCGAGGCGGATGGGTTTTGATTTTCCTGATCGGCGCGGCCCTGGTGGGCTACAGCCTCAATCGATACGGCATCATCGATTTCAGCAAGCTGACGGGAAAGAGTTCTTCCTCGGGAAGCGGCGAGACCGTGGATGCCTCGAAGCCCTTGTTGATCCCAGCATCATCGAGCGACAGCGATCCTGAGGTTCGCGTCCGCGTGAACGTGTGGGTCGGTTGCGTGGGCGGCCTGGTGGCGAACGGCGGGCTGGACACGGTTCCCGACTCCATCTTCGGCAAAAAAGGTCTGAAGGTTTCGTTCAAGATCATCGACGACTGGACGGAGGGAGCGGCAGCGCTGGCTACCGATAATGTCGACGTCATGCTGACCACTGCCGACGTCTATGCCAAAGACTACGCGCAGTTCAAAGAAAAAGGATTCGGCTCCCACGCCTTCCTGATGGTCGACTGGTCGCGCGGCGCCGATGGCGTCATTGGCAAACAGGGCATCAACAGCATTGAAGATCTCGCGGGCAAGACTGTAGCCTTCGCTCCGTTCACGCCGTCGCACTTCCTGCTCTACAACGGACTCAAGACCTCCGGCCTCAGCACCGCGCAACGCCAGGAGATTTTTAACAAGGCGGTCCACACCAAGGATGGCATCGAACCGGCAACGCTCTTCGCGCAGGACAAAGTGGATGCCGCCGTGGCCTGGGACCCGGATATGAGTGATGCGGTAGCCAAGCGGCCGGGATCGAAAAAAATCTACGACACAAGAATCGCAAATCATTTGATCGCTGACATTCTGGTAGTCAGCGACAGCTTCTCAGCCAAGCATCCGCAAACCCTGCTGAAATTTTCCCAGGGTTGGATCGAAGGCGTTGAGTTCATCAAGACTCAGCCGGAGCGCGCGTACAACCTGATCGGCACGGTCAAGGATTTCAATATTCCCTCTGACCTCGCCAAGACGATGCTCGGCGGCGTGAAGCTGGCGGATTACGCCGACAATCGCTCGTTCATGGGCACGGCGGGATCGAACGCCGATTACGCCAACATCCTCGGGATGGCGCAGGAGATGTATCGGGATTTGCGCGTCATCAAGCACACGTTCGATCCGGAGGAGAGTCTGGATCGTCGCTATGTAGAGAAATTGGCCGACAGCTTCTCCATGGCGTCCAGCGAAGCACCTATTGAGTACAAGTCGCCGGCGCCTGGCGCAACGCCCATTGCGACGCAACACCGGTCGATCTACTTCGATCCAAATTCTTCGAGCATGAGTATGGATTCACGCGCAATCGTGGATGAACTCGCCGGCACCATGCGCGCTTACGAAAACACGGTCGTCGATATCGACGGCAATACGGATTCGACGGGATCGCGCGCCTACAACATTCAGCTCTCACACGCACGCGCGGAGGAAGTGAAGAGCTACCTGATACAGAAATATGGTTTCCCTCCGGCGCGGCTGCGCACGGCCGGCAACGGTCCGGATAAACCTATCGACAGCAACGCGACGCCGGAAGGCCGCGAGAAGAATCGCCGTACCGACATCAAGGTCTATGCGAACCCGGCAAGTTAGCGAACAGTCATCCGGCGAAAGAGCACGATGAAGGGCGCGGTGAGCAGGCAACATGAATGACTGGTTCACGATTCGCAAAGAAGCGGCGCCTTGGGTCCGATGGGCGGCGCCATTCATCACCTGGGGCACCATCATATTGCTCTGGATACTTGTGCCCTATTGGCAAGGACCGCATGTTTCTTTGTTTCCGAAGCCTCTCGGCGTAATTCGCGCTTTCGGAATGCTCTGGACGGACTATGACCTGCTCGGCAACGTGTTCATGAGCTGGTGGCGCATTGCCCAGGCGTTTTTCTGGTGCGCGGTGGTCGCCATCCCGCTCGGCATTTTGATGTCCAGCTACCGCTGGCTGTTCGAACTGATCAACCCCGTGGCCGCGCCCATGCGCGCTATGCCGCTCACCGCATTTCTTCCCGCGTTCATCGCTCTGTTCGGCATCGACGAAACTGAGAAAATTGCGTTCCTGTGGTTTGGAATGTTTTTTTATCTGCTGGCTGTGGTGGTCGAAGAAGTCAATCGGGTGGACAACGCTCTGCTCGAGACTGCCTACACGCTCGGAGCTAATCAACGGCAAGTGTTGTGGCTCGTGTTTCGTGCGTCGTTCCCGGCGATTTTTTCGTCGTTCCGAATTCTTTATGACATTGGCTGGACCTACGTAATCCTTGCTGAGATGTTGAATGCCCGCAAGGGCGTGGGTTACATGGTGGAGGCCGCCCGCAAAGTTCTCGATTTCGACCGCGTATACGCCGGAATCATCGCCATCGGCATCGCCGCATTTTTGTTTCGCTTCTTGCTGACGTTCCTCGAAAGCCGCCTCTTCCCCTGGCGCAAAGGCATGTCGCCATTCGCTGGCGGAGGGGCAGGAGTCTCCAGCGCCACCGCACATCTGAAGGCGGCCAAGCATGGAGCCTAAGAAATCAAAAATTACGGTGCGAAAAATCAGCCGGACGTTCGTCTCTGCGGACGGGTCGAAGGTCGACGCCCTCGAGAATATCAACTTCGAGATTGAGGATGCGTACTCGCGCGAAGGGCGGGACATTGGCGAGTTCCGTGTGTTGCTGGGTCCTTCCGGTTGTGGCAAGTCGACTCTCCTGCGCCTGATCGCGGGTCTTGATACCGCCGATACGGGCGAGATCCTGGTGAATGAACAACCGGTGCACGGTCCGGGAAAAGATCGCGGGATGGTGTTTCAGAAATACACTTCGTTTCCCTGGCTCACGGTCGCTGGTAACATAGCTTACGGTCTGAAGATTAACGGCGTCCCGGAAAAGCAATGCAAAGAAACGGTGGCGCAGTTGGTGAAAGACATCGGACTCAGCGGTTTTGAGAACGCGTATCCGGAGACGCTTTCCGGAGGCATGCAGCAACGGGTCGCGATCGCGCGCACGCTGGCGCTTCGCCCGTCCATTATCCTGATGGACGAGCCGTTCGGCGCTCTGGACGCGCAAACCCGCAGCGAGATGCAGCAACTGCTGTTGAAAGTTTGGGATGAAACTGCCAGCACGATTTTGTTTGTCACCCACGACGTGGAGGAAGCCGTTTACCTCGCGGACAGGATTTTCATTATGAGCGCGCATCCCGGGACGATCATCGAAGATGTTCAGGTGCCGTTCGATCGCCCTCGTGAGCTGGCCCTCAAAGAACGAAACGAATTTCACGAGCTGCAAAATTATGTTCTCGGCCGTTTGCGGCACGCTCCCGGGAACGGATTCGTGCGGGTGAGCGTCTAAATGTCTCCCGCCGACTTTCAGGATCAGTCATCTTCTTCTCCTGATCAGTCCCGCGACATCAACTTCGTAAGAGAGGCCTTCCACCTGCAATACAACTGGATTGCGCTGGCCGGCGCCGGCGTGTTCGCGTTGCTCAGCGGCAGCTTGCTGCCGGCGATTCTGGCGGGTGGAATCGAGCTGATGTATCTGGCCATCGTCCCCCAGAACTGGCGATTTCAGCGCCTGGTGCGGTCCTGGAAATTTTCAGAAGAGCAGCAGAAACATCAGCAGATGCTTAGCCAGATGCTGCGGACGTTGCCTTCCGATATGCAAAGCCGCTACTGGAAGCTAGGCGAGGTTTGCAGTTCGATTCACAATAATTTCAACCAGCTTTCCACGACTTCGCAGATTTTCCTGCAGCAGATGGACGGTCGCCTAAGCGGCCTGCTGAACGGCTACGCCCGGCTTCTGCTGGCGGCCGCGCAGCAGCAACAATACCTGCGCAGCACCGACCAGAATGAAATCAAACGTGAAGTCACCACGCTGCAGAAGTCGCTCAGCGCTGACCCTCCGCGAGTCCAGGAAATCAACAAGAAGCGCATCGAGATTCTCACCAAGCGCCTGGAGAAGTACGACAAGCTGTGCGAAAACCGCAAGGTTGTGGACGCACAATGCTCTGCGGTGGAAGACGTGCTGCATTTGATTCGCGATCAATCGGTCACCATGCGCGATCCGCAGCAGATCAGCGATCAACTCGACGACCTCGTGAAAGATGTTGAGGAGACCGAGCAGACGGTGCAGCAGGTGGAAGCTATTTTCAGCGACCTAACACCGGAGATGGAGGGAATTATGTCAATGGACGACACTTCCACTTCGACTTCTTCGGCGCCGAATCGCACCAGAATTCCAAACTAGATTCAAACGAGAGATTCAAAACCAGAGATTCGAAACTAGAATGACTGCGAACTTATCGACGACCGGGAAGTATCTGGACGCGCTTCCTCCCTGGGCGCGGGAACTCTCGGAAAAATATTACTCGCGGTCGTATTCCTTGTTCGTGCTCTACGGGAACGTGCGTGATCTGGTGTCGCTGCGCGGGCAAGACTCCACCACCTTTGTTGCGCTCGACGAATTTCTCTTCAGCGCGCTTTTTGGCCAGCGCGACCTGATTCTGCATTATGACCGCGGCGGATTAAGTTTCGGTAACCCCGCCAGCCAGTCGGACTTCCGCCGCGCCCTCGAAGGCTACGACAGCTTCCACGGCACCACCTACGCGCAAGGCGGAGTGCCGCGCAGTCCCGACGCAGTTCTGAATCTGCTCGACAACTACCTGCGACTGCGCATCGCCGACGGCAAGAAAATCGGCCTGGTCATCGACTTCGCCGAGACTATCGCCCCAGCCGGAGACGTTTCCAGCATGTCAGCGGAAGATCGCAATTCGCTGGTGATTCTGAAGCGCTGGGCGCGCAATGCCGCTTTTCTGAACGCGGACGTTACCATCTGCCTGATCTCGGAGAATCAGATCGAGCTCAATCAAGGGATCGTGCAGAATCCCGGAGTTTCTTCCATCGCGATTCCCTTGCCCGATTATGCGGAGCGCCTGGATTTTATCCGCGGACAACTGAAAGATAAAGGACTGCCCGCCGGTTCTGAAGTCAGCGACGAGACGCTCGCCACGCTGGGCGCGGGTCTGAAGCGAATGCAACTGCAGAGCCTCATCTCACACGCTGTGCAGAACCAGCAGCCGCTTACGCTCAAGTTCCTGTCGGAACGCAAGCGCGATCTCATCGAGTCAGAATCCGGCGGTCTGCTGGAATTCGTGCAGAGTCGTTTCGACCTGTCGTTCGTTGCCGGCAACGATCAGGCAAAACGGAAGCTGCAAGATGCCGCCGCCGCGATCCGCGCCGGCAACACGGACGTCCTGCCCATGGGCTACGTGATTTGCGGTCCGGTGGGCACGGGAAAAACTTTCATCACGACTTGTTTTGCCGGCGAAGTTGGCATTCCCGCAGTTACGCTGAAGAATTTTCGCAGCATGTGGCAGGGCGTGACGGAAGGCAATCTGGAGCGCGTTCTGGGTCTGCTCAAGGCCATGAGCCCGATTGCCGTGATTGTCGACGAGGCCGACGCCCAACTCGGCGACCGCTCCAGTTCCGGCGACAGCGGGGTGGGCAACCGCGTGTTCGCTCAGATCGCACAATTCATGGGCAACACCGAACTCCGAGGCAAAGTCATCTGGTTTCTGCTGACCTGCCGTCCCGATCTTTTGCCCGTGGATTTGAAGAGGCAAGGTCGAGCCGAAGAACACATTGCTTTGTTTTATCCCGACACGCCCGAAGAACGTCTGGCATTATTGCGCGCGATGCAGCGGAAGGTCGGGATGAAGCCGTTTCCGCCCGACGTGGAAAAATTTTTCATGGAGAGAGCCTTGAGCCTGTCGGGCGCGGACATTGAAGCGGTCCTCGTACGCAGCCACATGCGAAGCAGTCTGCAGAAGAAAGCGGCCGTCGACGCCGACGACCTCAAAGCCGCTCTCGACGACTTCATCCCGCCCTACTACCCCACCGAAATCGATTTGCAAAATATGGTTGCAGTGTTGGAGTGCACCAGCAAGAGCCTCCTGCCGAAGCAATACCGCGACCTCGATCGCAGCGAGGTAATCCGCCGCACGAACGAACTGATGGCGTTGGCGCGGCAAAGTTCAGGCGGCTGAATCCCCTCAAATCACAATTCCATCCATCCGGAACGCTCTTCTCGTTGGTGTGAAGTGCGGGATGGGCTTGGGCTGAACCAGCGGTGCGTCGTTCCGCCAGAAAGTTTGCGGATCGCGCTTCTCACCGGTGCGATAGAAATGCAACAGATAAGCCCGATCGCACGCGCTGAAGTTCGAGAACCACTGATCGGCATCCGTGATGCCACACTCATGGAATAGGGCCAGCCCGTAACAAGCAGCCTCGCCTTCGTAGGCCACGATCGCGGGAATCAGCGCCTCTTCCACCGGAGGCTGATAACGCCGGCCAATCTCAAATGCCTCGAGGTTTACATCCCATTGCACCGTGTGTCCGAAAAGATGTCCCAGAAGAAAAAGCCGCAGCTCGGCCGTGACCGCATAATCAATGTGGATTTCCATTCCGTCCAGATCGCCAGTAAGAGGATCGGGAATATCCCGCGTCACCACGCGAATTCCGTAAACCTGCTCCAGGTTCTGCTGCACCCGGGCCGCGTAGTCTGCAAATGGAATCGGCATGATGGGTATGTTACGGGGTCTTCCCGCTCTCGCCGGGATGCGAGCGCAGAGAGCGGGCGATGAGCCCGATCCCGCCGACAAATAAGATCAGCATCACTAGAGTTTCGAACAGGCTCGCGGGACGAAAATAAATGTGCAGGTTGGCGATCACACCCGCCAGAATGAAAAGAACTCCCGCGCCGGTCAAGAACCATCCGATTTTGCTGCTTCCGTTCCAGAACAAAATTGCCACACCAAAAAGCAGAGGCACCAACGTGATGCCAAAAGTGTTCGCGCCGTAAAAGCTCCAGTAGGAACCAACCACGCTGACCTGGTTGCTCAGCAAGTATCCTCCGACACAGGCCATGACAAAGCCGAGCAGAAACGGGCCCAGGCCGCCAGGTGTTCCTCCCACGTCGCTGAAAGAGCGGTTTTCCATGGCTGCGAGAATACCAGAGCCGCGCCCGAAACGTCTCCATCGCAGCCACCTTCATTACCTGTAGCCGTCGCGCAGCCCTGACGCTAACGTAATCTCGCCTGAGGCGCGGCGAGCGATACGATGAACCGGGTATTGATGAACCAGGTATCCGTCCTCCCTATTTCTTCCGTAACAACTCTCTCCTGACATTTCCGCGCTACACATTCCTGGAAGATTCTTACTCCTTCGTTCCAGCGGCTGTGTAAGGGTTCTTGAACTTCAGAACGTGCGCCAGATCCTTTCCGCGAATAATGTTGACGGAGTGGTAGAGCAGCCCCCACGAGTCGATCGTGGAATTATCCGGAAATATGCAAGCCTCGAGGACCTCGTCGATCGCGCCGAACATCACCCAGCCTCCTCCAAACGGATTCACCCCACCAAACGAATCAGAACCTCCGAGTTGTGTGCAATAGAACGATGCCGGATTGCCATTGCCCTGACGGTTCCACTGTACTTTCGCGTAGTAGGCCAGCACTGCCAGGCTGGGTTCAGTGGCGTTGAGCGAATTCAGGGAAATGTGAATGCGGGAAGTGCCACCTATTTTCGTGTACTGGCAAAACCATTCCCCGCCCGCCAGGACGAGCCACTGGCTCGGGTCTGAATTGGTGTTGTAGTAGGGCTTGCGGTATTCCACAACCCCTCCGGTCTGCGTACAATAAGCAGCCTTCTCGCTCTCCACAGCGCTGGCGTCAGCCTGTTTTGCGTTCGAGCTCTGTGCCGCAGAAGTCCCCGACAGCGACAATCCACAAAGCAGCAATGCGGCCACTATGCCGGCCGCGGTCTGAATTCTGAATCTCATGATTCCCCCTGCATTCAACTTCGGATAAGTTTCATTTGCGAGCGGAAGTCTACCACGAGGCGCGCCGCCAACCAGCCATGCGGCCAAGCGGAGGCCCGAAAATGCTGTTCCCCGGAACGCCCCACTCATGCGAAATTAGTTCATGGCTCTGGTCGTCCGTCCTTCACCTATTCATTCGGCTGGCGTTTACACCACTCGTCTCATTCGCAAGGGAGCCCGCGTCGTGGAATACGCTGGCCCGCGCATCACGCCCGAAGAGGCCGATCGCCTCTACGATGGCGCATCCCGCACGTACTTATATGGCCTGGAAGATGGCAAGACCGTCATCGACGGCGAAGGCCTGGGCGCCTTCCTGAATCATTCCTGCGATCCGAATTGCGAAATCGATGAGATCAAAAATCGCGTCTGGATTTTCGCGATTCGCGACATCGAGGCGGGCGAGGAACTGCTGTGGGACTACAACTTGTACGATGACGAGGAACCTGCGCCCTGCCACTGCGGTTCCCGCAAATGCCGCGGCACCATGTATTCGCGGGAGTGGATGGCGAAGATGCGCCGCAAGGCGCGGAAGAAGGCGGAAAAAATAGCAAAAAAGAAAACGAACGGGGCGCGACGCTTGGGTAGTGGCTCAATTTGAATTTCTCGGCGTACTTTGCGGCTTTCCTTCGCGAACTCTGCGGTTAAAGGGTCTAGTCCGTGCGCGAATCAAAAGACTTTGACCGCTGAGTGCGCGAAGAAAGGCCGCAGAGTACGCGGAGAAAATTCAAATTGAGCCACTACTGACGCTTGAAGACTAAAAGCGGAACCAACGGCAAGTCCGCCGCCAGCTAGACCACTGCGGATCCAGGAAGTGGCTGTGCTCCGCCCGGACCTACCGGAGGCGCCAGTTCCGGCGCGTGCACCGGTTCTTTCCCCCGCTCCCGCCAGCCCTCGATGATCAAATACAGCACCGGAATAAAGAAAAGATTCAGCACCGTCGACATGATCATGCCGCCGAATACGGTGGTGCCCACGGAGTGGCGCCCATTTTCGCCCGCGCCCGTAGCAAGCACCAACGGCACCACGCCAAGGATGAACGCGAGCGAGGTCATGAGAATCGGCCGCAGACGAATCACTGCCCCCTGTATCGCCGCTTCCACCAGCGGCACTCCGCGATGGCGAAGCTGTTCGGCAAACTCTACGATCAGAATCGCGTTCTTGCTGGAAAGTCCCACCAGCATCACCAACCCCACCTGGCAGAACACGTCATTCTGCAGGCTTCGCATCCATTGCGCTCCGAGCGCCCCCAGCAGCGCCATGGGCACTGCGAGCAGCACAATAAAAGGCAGCACAAAACTTTCATACTGCGCTGACAACGTGAGATACACCACCAGCGTGCCCAGCCCAAACAGAATCAATGAGGTCCCGCCGGCCGCCAATTCCTCAAGCGAAAGTCCCGTCCAACTGTAGGTGAATCCCTGCGGCATTTTTTTCGCCAGCTCGTCCATCGCCGCGATCGCTTGCCCGGAACTGTATCCCGGCGCCGGCGAGCCGTCGATTTCTGCCGACCGGAACAGATTGTAGTGGCTGATCACCTGCGGAGTGGTCGTCTGCGTCACGGTGATCAGGTTGTCCAGCGGCACCATGGCTCCGCTGTCCGATCGTACATAGAACTGCTTCATGTCCTGCGCTTCCGCCCGGAATTGCTTGTCTGCCTGCACATAGACCCGGTACGACCGGTTGTTGAAATCGAAATCATTTACGTACGATGACCCCATGTACACTCCCAGCGTGTCCGTGATCTGCGACAGCGGCACATGCAGGCTCTTCGCTTTCTCTCGGTCAATGGTCACCAGATACTGCGGGTCGTTCGCGGTAAACGATGTAAACAGCCGGGTTAAGTCTTTGCGCTGCCCCGCCTGCTGCAGAATTCCCTGCGTGACGCTGGCCAGTTCCTCGAGCTTGTGCGCGGCCTGGTCCTGCACCACAAACTGAAACCCGCCGAACTGGCTCAGACCTTGAATCGGCGGCGGCAGCGTGGGAAACACGATCGCCCCCGAAACTCCAAACATTCGCGGGCGAATGCGGTTCAGAATCGCCGACGCCGTATGGGCGTCGCCCTTGCGCTGCGAATACGGTTTCAGCGGGACAAAAATGAGTCCCTGATTCGCCGCCGATCCCGCGAAACTGAAGCCCGCCACGGAGAACGTGCCTTCCGCCTCCGTTACGTCCGTCAGCAAGTCCGAAACCTGCTTTCCGATCGCCTTCGTGTATTCCAGCGATGCCCCCGACGGCGCCTGGATCACAATGATGAAGTAGCCCTGGTCCTCGTCTGGCACGAACCCCGTCGGCACGCGCGTGAACACAAAATAAGTCAGCCCCAGGCCGGCGAAAAACAGCACTACCATCGCCAGTTTGTATCCCATCACGAAATGCAGCACGCGACGGTAGCCACCGGTCATGGCAACCACGCCGTCGTCAAACTTTTGCAGCGGCCACCACTTTTGCCGGTGCGGGCCGCTCAGAAAAATCGCCGCCAGCACAGGAGCCAGCGTCAGCGCGTTAAAGGCGGAAATCGCAATGGAAAATGCGATGGTCAGCGCGAACTGGCGAAAGAGAATTCCCGTCGTCCCGGGGAAAAACGCAACCGGCACAAACACGGCGCAGAGCACCAGCGAGGTGGCGATGACGGCGCTGGTAATCTCGGCGGTGGCTGCGGCCGCCGCTTTGTGGGAGTCGTGCTCTCCCTCCTGAATGTGGCGCTCAATGTTTTCGATCACGACGATGGCGTCGTCGACCACCAGGCCGGTCGCGAGTGTAATGCCGAACAACGTCAGTGTGTTGATGGAGAAGCCGAGCAACTTCACGAAGACAAACGTGCCGATCAGCGAAACCGGAGTGGCGATAAAGTGAATCATCGTCGTCCGCCAGTCGCCGAGAAAAATAAAGATGACCAGGATGACCAGCAGGATCGCCGAACCTACCGTGAAGACCACGTCGCGGATCGACTCACTCACCGCGTCAGTGGTGTCGAACGCAACTTTGTAGTGCATGCCGGGAGGGAAGTTCTTCGACAACCGGTCCAGCTCCGCAATCGCTTTGCGGTCCACATCGAGCGCGTTCGCGGTCGAGAGCTGCGTGACGGCCAGGCCCATCGCATCTTGCCCGTCGAACTGCACGTCATTGGCGTAGCTCTCCGCGCCCAGTTCCGCGCGGCCAATGTCCTTCAACCGGACCAGCGTGCCGTCGGAGTTTGTCTTGAGAATGATGTTGTCGAACTGCTCCGGTTCGCTTAACCGCCCCACCGCCCGCACGCTGATCTGGTAATTCTGTCCCGCCATCGCCGGCTGCTGCCCCACCTGTCCGGCCGCAACTTCCACGTTCTGTTCCGAGAGCGCGTTCACCACATCGGTCGCGGTGAGCCCGCGTCCCGCCAGTCGCCCCGGATCCAGCCACAACCGCATCGAGTACTTACGCTCGCCGAAGATGATCACATCGGCGACCCCCGGAATGCGTTTCAGCGAATCCCGCACGTACACGTCGAGATAATTGCTCAGGAACAGTGTGGAGTAGAGCTCTTTGCCGCTCTGGTCCTTATCCGCAAAAACGGCCGCGCCAAACACGAAATTCTGAGAAGTCTTCGCGGTCGTGATGCCGACCGCCTTCACTGCGGCGGGAAGCCGTCCCTGCGCCGTGTTCACGCGGTTCTGGATGTCGACCGTGGCCAGGTCCGGATCGCGGTTCAGGTCAAACGTAGCGGTAACGGTGCTGGTCCCGTCATTGCCGCTCGTGGAAGTGACGTACTTCATCCCCTCCGCGCCGTTGATCTGCTGCTCAATGGGGATCGTGACCGCGCTCTCCACCGTCTGCGCGCTGGCTCCGATGTAGACGCTGGTAACGCCCACCTGCGGCGGCGCCAGATTCGGAAACTGCGAGATCGGCAAAGTGGGAATCACGGCCGAGCCCGCTAGAACAATCAGCAGCGCGCAAACCGCGGCAAACACCGGACGCTGGATAAAGAATCGAACAAACATAAAGTTAGGCTTCGGGCTCCAAAACCAGGCTTCGGGCTTCAGCTTTCGGGCTTCGGCCGACCATCATCAGTAAGGTGCACGCACACGGTCGCGCGCGATTTCAGTAGAGCGGCACCCGCCTCAGTCGGCACGTGCCAATTCCCAACCGCCGGAGAATCATGTAGACAAACTGCGACGACGCAGAAGCAGAAGCCCGAAAGCAGAAGCCCGAAGCCCGGATTTTCAACTAAGCGGAATCACCGGCGCCCCATCCAGCAGGAACTGGGTTCCCGAGACAATCACCTTGTCGCCGGGCTTGATGCCGTCCTGAACTTCAAAGTCGTTACCCACCGTCTGCCCGATTTTCAGCGGTTTCTGCCGCGCCACATACGCCCCGCCCTGTTGCGGCTCGGCCACGAACGCAAAATATTGCCCTGCCAGCCGCGACACCGCCAGAATCGGAACCTCCGGATTGTTGTGCGTCCCCCACACCACCCGCGCGCGAATAAACTGCGACTGCCGCAGCGCGTCGTTGCTGTTCGCGATCCGAGCCTTCACCAGCACCGTTTGCGTCGTGTTATCCACCTGCGGGGAAATAAAGCTCACGCGCGAATTGGCCAGTACCTTCCCGTCGCTGTCCAGCACCTGCACCGGAAGATTCATCTTCAACTGGCCCGAGTGTTCAATCGGCACGTATACATAAATCTCAAGACTGCCAGGCTTATCCACGGTCGTAAGCTGGGTCGTGGTCGTGACGCGGTCGCCCACGCGCACCGGAACGTCGCCCACGATTCCGCTGCGCGGCGCAACCACTTTGTAGTAGTGCAACTGCACTTCCTGCTCGTGCACCTGCGAATCCAGCGAATCCATCTGCGCCTGCGCTGCGTCCAGCGTCGACTTCGCCTGGTCCATATCCTGCTTGCTCACCACTCCCGCGGCGGAAAGTCCCTGCGCCCGTTCGAACTGCTTCTTCGCCAGGACCAGGTTCGCTTCTTGCGCCGCCCGTGCGCTCTCCTGGCTCTTCACCGTTGCCTGCTGCTTGAGCGGATCAATTTCCATCAGCGCCGCCCCGGCCTCCACCGGTTCTCCGGAGTGCACAAATATCTGCGTAATCTGCCCTTCCACCTGCGGCATGATCAAGGCCGAATCCCGCGACTTCACCGTCGCCACATACTCGCTGGAATCGTCGACGGGCACAGCTTTCGCTTCCTGCACCTTCACCGGCATTCCCTGAGGGCCGGCGTGCGCGCTCTGTGCCGCATGGCTGGCGCAGCCGACCGTGAAACCCGCCTCCAGCACCAGCGCGAGCGCCCATCCCAATCCCGCGCCGTTTCGACTGTACTTTCGAATATTGTTCGCCATGGATTTCTTACTTTACACCGCGATTTCCGGTTGTGCAACCAGCGTACCGCAACCCGAGCCCCGCCAATTTTAAAAGCCCCTCATCCGCTATTGGACGCGGATCCCACGCCTAAGTTAACCGTGCGTTCTAAGATTCGCCGGACCCGCAAACGGACGCAAAATTTAATTGAGCCAATGGTCAGAGCGCTGTTCCCAGTTCCCTGCCAATTCTGGCTCTACCCCGTGAAGCCCCGTGCCCGGAGCCTGCCCTGAGCGAAGTCGAAGGGTGGCAAACGAATTCAGGTAACACCCCACGTTTCCCTGTAATCCCATCCCACCCCCGCTCTGCTACATTAGTTTTTCCTATGCCACCAGCCCCCAAACCAATCACCCGCAGTTTCGCCAGCGACAACAATGCCGGCGTCCATCCAGAAATCATCGAAGCCATCGCCCGGGCTAACCAGGGACACGTCATCGCCTACGGTGACGACCCCTACACCCGTTCCGCGGTCGCCAAATTCGAGGAGCATTTCGGCCCCGGCATCGACGTCTTTTTCACTTTCAACGGCACCGGAGCGAATGTGCTGGGCCTGCAAGCCCTGAATCGCCCGTATCACGCGGTTCTCTGCAGCGATTACGCTCACATCTACACCGACGAATGCGGCGCCCCCGAGAAGCACACCGGCTGCAAGCTGATCCCCCTGCCTCACCACGATGGCAAAATCGCACTCGACTCCGTCCGCCACGCCTACCACGGCATCGGCGACCAGCACCACGTGCAGGCCCGCGTCATTTCGATCACGCAATCCACGGAGATGGGAACGGTTTACCGGCCCGAAGAGATTCAAGCCTTGGCCCGCTTCGCCCATGAACAGAAAAAAGACCATGAAATGTTCCTGCACATGGATGGAGCCCGCCTCGCCAACGCCGCCGCCAGTCTCGGACAAACTCTGCGCGAAGCCACGCGCGACCTCGGCGTAGACATGCTCTCCTTCGGCGGCACCAAGAATGGAATGATGGGCGGCGAAGCGGTTGTCTTTTTTAATCAACCCAATAGCCCCGGCCTGAGCCGCGATTTCCTCTACCTCCGCAAACAAGGCATGCAGCTGGCCTCAAAAATGCGCTTCATCGCAGCGCAATTCGAAGCTCTGCTCACGAACGACCTCTGGCGCCGCAGCGCCGAGCACGCCAATCGCATGGCCCGCCTGCTGGAAAAAGAAATCCGCCGCATCCCCGGCGTCAAAGTAGTCTGGCCCGTCGAAGCCAACGGAGTGTTCGTCCAAATCCCGCGCTACGCGGTCGAAAAAATCAAAGCCCGCTACTTCTTCTACATGTGGATCGAAGAAGAATGCATCGTCCGCTGGATGTGCTCCTTCGACACCACCGAAGAAGACGTCCGCGATTTCGCCCAGGTGGTAGCCGAAGCCGTCAAAACCTAAACTCATCCGGCGACTGCCGCCCCTCGGCTGTCCCGGTCCGAGCGAAGCTCGACCGGCCCGTTCCCAACTGCCGGAAACCACACCCCCGCCCCGTTCTTGATATTGATTTTTCGCGTACCATTGACTAAATTTGCCGCAGTCCCCAGCTGCGCGTTTGACTCGGCCCTTCGGTCCCAGGAGCTTTCATGAAAGCGAAGTGGTTCGGCACGGTAGGCCTCATACTCGTCGCGATCTCGCTGCTCAGTGTTTCCAGTTGCGGGGACCCGCAGGAGCTAACTTCCATCGAAATCCAACCCACCACCGAAACCGTCGGAGCCTCAAATATCCCCGTACCCGCCGATGCAGGGTTCCAGGTGCAACTAAGAGCTCTGGGCACCTACGTCCACCCTCCGGTGACCAAAGACATTACCAGCCAAGTCACATGGGCGTCGAACACGCCACAAATGTTCACCGTTAACTCCGCAGGCCTGTTGACCGCTACAGGGCAAGCCTGCGGCGGAACTTTGGTTTCGGCGACTGTCACCACCAACGCTGATGGGTCAGGCGTTTCCTCGTCCGGCGCAGCGGTAACCGGGTACATGACTGCGGATCTAGTCTGCTATACGGGCGGAGCCGGCGGATCGGAGCCGATCCTGACCGTAACTTTCCTTGGAAGCGGGACCGGAACCGTAACCAGCTCCACTTCAGGTTTCAGTTGCGCGAGCGCGGCGATTAGCTGCGTCGACAGTTTTCCGTCCGGTACGACCGTCACTCTGACTGCCACTCCGGTCGCGCCATCCACATTTGGCGGTTGGTCTGGCGGTTGCACTGGAACCTCCACCTGCGTTCTCGTGCTGCAAGCAGACACCACTGTGACTGCCGAGTTTGATTGAGGTTGTGGACGCCGGGACTGAAGCGGCGCGGTCGCCCTCACTCCGTCTCGCCCAGCATCTTCCCCAGCGTAGGTTTATGTTTCTCCGGTTTCTTCTTTTTCTCCAGCACCACTTGCCCCGACGGAGGCGCACCCACACGTTCCCGCGCCAACTCCTTCACCGCCGTCACCGCACTAAACCGCTTCGCCTTCTTCTTCCTGGCCATCTTCTCTCGACCGTCGCTTCCATGTTGCCATAGCTTGTAGCTCACAAACCTGCAATAATTGTCTTTCGCGGTTGGATCGCCGTGGCTGCGGGAGGAATATTCCGGTCCACGACCGACGAAGGCTATCAACGAACTGGCCAACGACGACCGACCCACGACGACTCTTATGGAAGAACGCGAATTTTTCGACGAACGCCAGGAAAAGAAACCGGCGAACCTGAACTGTCCCCACTGCCATCAGGCCGCAGAATACGAAGTCACTTGGCTGGTCCGTACCAAGAAGCGCCAACTCGCCGGCCGCGCCGACGAACGCGACCGCGCCCGCTTCGCCAAAGCCCGCAACTACATGGTCCGCAAAGACGACGTAATGGCCTGCAAAAATATGCGCTGCCGCAAGCGCTTCGACATCACCGGCCAGTCAGTCGTCATCACCGAGTAGCACTGAACATTCAGCCAGCATCGCTCCACTCACTGTTGCTCAGGATTTCCTTCGTGTACCTTTGTGCTCTTAGTGGTAAAAGGTCTTCGAACCGACCCACTACTGTCTGAACACCGTGTGCCGAATCCTACCCGCTGATTTATACTCTCGTGTTCGCCCTCTGGAGTCATAATCTTGAAGATCCTGGTCTGCATGAAGCAGGTGCCGCAGAAAGACGCCCCGCTCAAGCTCAACGAAACCGGCACGTGGATTCGCGACGAAGTCCCCTACGAAGTCAACGAGCCTGACGCCTTTGCCCTCGAAGAAGCTCTGCGCCAGCGCGAAAAGCACACCGGAGAAGTAGTCGTAATCACCAGCGGCCCCGCCCGCGCCCAGCAAGTGTTGCGCGAAGCCCTGGCCAAGGGCGCGGACCGCGCCATCCATCTCGAGGACAACGCCTTCGTCGGCCTCGATGCCTTCAATACCGCCAAAGCCTTCGCCGCCGCCATCAAAGACGAAAAGTTCGACCTCATTTTCACCGGCCTGCAATCCGACGACTACGGCTACGCGCAAACCGGCGTCATCCTGGCCGAGTTGCTGGGCTGGCCGCACGCCACCATCATCATGCACATCGAAAAAACCGACGGAGGAATCCGCGTGAAGCGCGAACTCGAAGCTGGATACTTCCAGTTCGTCGACATGCCGCTGCCCTCGGTCCTGACCATCCAGTCCGGCATCAACAAGCTGCGCTACGCCACATTAATCGGCATCAAGCAAGCCAAAAATAAACCGATGAGAAAAGTGCCGCTAGCCGAAGTGCAGTCCGCAATCGGCGAAAATCTACAGAAAATCGAACGCCTCTACATCCCGCAGAAAACGAAGAAGACAGAAGTCATCGAAGGCCCCCCAGCCGAAATCGCAAAAAAACTAGTAGACAAACTACGCAACGAGTTGCGCGTGCTGTGACCGCCTGTGTGGGGACAGTGCCTGTGTGGGGACGGGCACTCTTGCCCGTCCGAGCCGAGCAAAGCTCGGCAGTGTTGAACTGAGAACTGACAACCAAGAACTGAGAATTGGTTTCTATGCCCGATACCATCCTAGTCATCGTCGAACAACGCGAATCCAAACTCAATCGCGTCTCTTGGGAAACCATCACCGCCGGCCAGGCCATCGCCGCCGCCACCGGATGGCCCCTCGAAGCCGCCGTAGTCGGCGCCAGCGTCAACACGCTGGCCGCGGAAGTGGCCGCGAAAAAGCTCGCCAAAGTCTACGCGGTCGAGTCCCCCAAGCTCGAGCCCTACACGCCCGACGCCTTCGCCGCCGGTCTGAAACAGTTCCTCACCGCAAAGCAGCCCAAGCTCGTGCTCATGCCACATACGTATCAGGTTCGCGACTTCGTCCCCAAACTCGCCACCGCCATGGGACGCACCGTAATCAGCGACTGCATCGGCTTCAAACACGAAAACGGCAAACTCACCTTCACCCGCCAGATGTTTCAAGGCAAGCTCGCCGCCGACGTCAGCTTCACGTCAGACGCACCCTGGTTCGCAACTTTCCAGAACGGCTCATTCCGCGGCGACAAAGCTGAAGCCGGCGCAGCCGCGGCCCCGGTCGAAGCAGTAGCCATCACAATCGCCGACGACATAATCCGCACCAAGCCGCAGGAAGTTTTCAAAGAAGTGAAGCAAGCCGTCGATCTCACGCAAGCCGAAATCATCGTCTCCGTCGGTCGCGGAATCAAAGAACAAAAAAATATCGAAATGGCGAAGCAACTCGCCGACGCTCTCGGCGGAGAACTCGCCGCCTCCCGCCCCATCTGCGACTCCGGCTGGCTCCCCATGGACCGCCAGGTCGGCTCCTCCGGCCAAACTGTCGCGCCCAAACTTTACCTCGCGCTCGGCATCAGCGGCGCCATCCAGCACATCGTCGGCATGAAAGGCTCGAAAGCCATCATCGCCATCAACAAAGATTCCGAAGCCCCCATCTTCGAAATCGCCGACTACGCCGTGGTCGGAAATCTATTCGACATCGTCCCGCCGCTGATTGAGGAAGTGAAGAAAGCGAAGGCGGGAAGCTGAGGGCACCAATTTTTTCAATTGACCATTATATTGACCACTGGTTAAAATAGTGGTCATGAAAGATATTCCTATCTCCAAGTTCAAAGCCCAGTGTCTCGGGCTTATCGAACAAGTTCACAAGACGCGCCAGCCCTTGCGCATCACGCGCCATGGCCGTCCGGTGGCTGAAGTAGTCCCGGCAGGCCCCGACCGGAAACGAAAGTTCGTTGGCGACATGGTAGGGACCGCGGAGATCGTCGGCGATATCGTTTCACCCATCATCGATCTGGAAGACATCGAGGCCTACCGCGATTGAATCTGCTTCTGGATACGCACATCTGGATTTGGAGCAAACTTGAGCCAGCACGCCTGGGTAGGCGCGTGCGTGCGGAGTTGTCGAAGTCCGATAACGAGCTCTGGCTGTCACCGGTTAGCGTGTGGGAAGCTCTGTCTCTCATGCAAAAGGGCCGCATTCGCGTGGACAACGCTTTCGTCTGGGTCGAGTCCGCAGCCGAGCAGATGCGCGAAGCGCCGCTGACCCAAGAGATCGTGCGTATCGGCATGGCCCTGCCTCTGCCGCACGCAGATCCCGCGGACCGATTCCTCGCCGCCACTGCCAAGGTGCTGAAGCTGACGCTGGTAACCGCGGACCAAAGATTGCTCGGCCTCGGGGAAATCGCGACCCTGGCCAACCGCTAGGCGACGCCAGTCGTTCTATGCGTGTGAATCCGTGGCGAGAATCGTAGCTAGACGGCCTTCTCCTTAGCAATCGCCGCCGCCGCAATCTGCGCCACATCCAGCAACTCCGGCGGAGTCGCCGTCACCGCCGCCAGCCCATCCCGCAGCATCGAATTGCAAAACGGACACGCCGCCGCCACCACGCTCGCCCCCGTCGCCACCAATTCCTCGGCCCGCTCCAGATTCACGCGCTTCCCGGTTTCTTCTCCCAGAAACATCAGACCCCCGCCGCCGCCGCAGCAGAAGCCACGTTCCCGCGCCCGCGGCGGATCCACCACCTGCCCGTAACGCGCAATCACGTCCCGCGGCTCGTCATAAACGCCGCGATAGCGCCCCAGATAACAGGCGTCATGAAACACCGTCTTCTTCTGTTCGTCATTGCCGCCGCCCAGCGGCAGCTTGTCGCGATAGCGGTCCATCAGTTCCGTGTGATGTTCAATCTCGATATTCCCCCCGTGTTCCTTCCAGTCCTCGCCAATCGTGCGCACGCAATGCGGACAAATCGAAACCATCTTCTTCACGCCCCCCGCGCGAATGTTTTCCAGATTCCCCTGCGCCAGTTCCCCGAACAAATAATCATTCCCCAGCCGCCGCACCGGATCCCCACTGCATTTTTCCTGCCGCAAAACTCCAAACGTAACTCCCACATGCCGCAGCACGTCCACCAGCGCCAGCAAAATCTTCCGCCCATTCGGATCAAACGATCCCAGGCACCCCATCCAGAGGCAATATTCCTGCGTGCCGTCGAAATATGGCAGCCCATTTTTTTCGATGAACTTTTCCCGGTCGGACGGCGGAAATCCCAGCGCGTTCCCCTGCCGCTCGAGCGTCACAAACAACTCGCTGCCATGAGAGTTGTCCCACTTGCCGGTATTCACCGCCCCGCGCCGCAGCCCAATAATCATCGGCAAATGCTGAATCCCCACCGGACATTGAAACTCGCAAGCCCCGCACGTCGTGCACTGAAACGCCGCCTCCATCGAAATATATTTCCCCAGCAGCGGCTCGCTGCTCTTCGGTCCAAACTCGTCCAGATAATGCCGCTCCCCCAGAATAATTTCTTTGGGATTTAAGATTTTGCCCGTAGTGTTCGCCGGACAATGTTCCGTACACCGTCCGCACTCCACGCAGGAATAAGCCTGCAGCGCCGCGATCTGCGTAAGGTCTTTCCCCTCGACCAACCCGAAATCTTCATCTCCCACCAGCGGCGGAATCTTGCTGAACCCGTCGCGCTCCAGAAAAATCGTCACCGGACTCAGCACCAGATGCATATGTTTGGTGCTCGGAATCAACGGAAGAAAAACCAGCAACACCACCGTATGCGCCCACCACCAGGCCCACCCCGCGGCAGTTCCTTCGACGACAAAAAACGAAGCCAGATACGTAACCATCAACGCAAAGATCAAAAACGCAATCAGCCCCGACTCCGGCGAAAGCGGCTCCAGCCACTTCGGACGAATCACGAATCTCCGGAACGCCAGCCCCGCAATCGAAATTGCCACCGCCACCGCGAACACGCCCGCAGTCAAAAAATAACCACGCCCCCAAAAGCTATCCCGCGAGAGGAACGCAAAACCCATGCCGATAGCAAAGTGATTCAGCGTAACCAGCGCAAATACGCAGAACCCCCAGAACACAAAGGCATGCGCCAGCCCCGGCAGCGGCCTCTGCGCAATCACCAATCCCTGCGCCGCCACTTCCCACAGCACCTTGCGAATGCGCGGCCCAATCGGCCTCAACTTGAAATCAGCGTCCGGCTTCGCCGCCAAAATAATCCGCAGCGCCCGCCCAAACTTCCGCGAAAACAAAAACGCAGAAACGAACATGCCGACCAGCAAGACAACTCGCCCCGGCCAATTCATATGGTTGACGTCTCCGAAGAACCAGACAGTCTACTCCAGACTCCGTAAGTGACGGGGGCTTACGTCGGAACGAGCGCCTCACGGAGGATCAGACTACGGATTGTCGCCGAGTTCTTCCGTTGCAGTCAGCATTCGCTTGCCGTGAATCACCGCAGCGATCACAACCTCGTCATCCTGCAGACGGTAAATAAGGCGATAGCTGTACACCACCAATTCGCGGACTTTCTCGTCGTCGAATTCAGGGACCTTGCGCCCGGCGCGGGGAAACTTCGCCAGCATCTGGGTCTGGTTGACAACTTTCTTGACCACAATGCCTGCGTAGGTGGGCGAATCGGCAGCAATGTAGTCGGCGATGGCTTCGACGTCCTGAAGCGCGCGCCTCGACCAAGCTACTCGGTGAGCCATTTGCTCAGGCGAGTCTCGACTTCAGCCTGGGAGAGTGTGCCGTTGACGCGGGCATCTTCGAGCCCTCGGCGCACCTTGTCGAGTACGTAGAGGTGGTATTGAATGTCCTCGACGGAAGCGTCATCCGGGAGTTTGTTCAGCAGCAGTTCAACGTCGTGCTTACTCGTGCTCATGACTGTTCCTCACTAAGGATACCACTGCGTGGTTTCACGCTGCCAAGCGGCAGTCGCTGGCCGCTTGGCGTGATAGCATTCCCGCCATGCGCTCCCGCACCATGGTCTTCGCAGCCCCAACTCTCCTCGCACTCACTGCCCTCGCCCAGCAGCCCGCCCCGCCCGCCATCCCCTCCACCGCCTCCCCCAGCCTCGACCAATACCGCGCCTCGCGCATCGCCATCTATACCGACGACTTCGGAGAGCTCAAACGTTACCGCGATGCAGACGCCGCTCTTAAGCCACCCGCGGCGAACGAGAATCGAGTCGTGTTCCTCGGCGACTCCATCACCGATTACTGGAAGCTGGAAGACAATTTCCCCGGCAAGCCCTATCTCAACCGCGGCATCGACGGCCAGACCACTCCCCAAATGCTGGTCCGCTTCCGCCAGGATGTGATCAACCTGCAGCCCAAAGTCGTCGTGATCCTCGCCGGCACCAACGACGTTGCCGGCGTCACCGGCTCCACGCGCAACGACGATATCGAGGCTAACTACGCGTCCATGGCCGAACTGGCGCGCCTGCACCACATTCGAATCGTCTTTGCCTCGCTGCTTCCGGTGAACAATTACACCGACGACGCGAAAGAGTCCTTCGCCCTGCGTCCGCGCGAACGAATCCTGGCTCTGAACACCTGGCTCAAGGATTACTGCGCGAAAAACGGACTCGTCTATCTCGACTACTTCTCAGCCGTTGTCGACGACAAAGGCATGCTGAAGCGCAGTCTCTCCGACGAGGGACTGCATCCGAATGCCGCCGGATACCAAATCATGGCGCCGCTCGCAGAGAAAGCGATCGCGCAGGCGATGGCCGGCAAACCCTGATTGGTCTTACTGGAACGATCTTAACGAAACGAAATTTTCAGCGTCATAGTAGAACAGTTTTCAACGTTTTCGTGATTACGCCAAGGACAACCACATGAAATCATCTCGCAACTTCCAGACGCTCGCGTTAGTTCTCCTCCTCGCCCTCTCCGCCCTGGCCCAGCAATCCGCCCAAACAGCACAGCCCGCCCCGCCCACTATCCCCACCACCGGCTTCGCCGGCCTCGATCAATACCGCGCCCGCCGCATCGCCGTCTTCACCGACGATTTCGGACAGCTCGCCCGCTACCGCGAAGCCAACGCCGCCCTCAAGCCTCCCGCGCCCGGCGAGAACCGCGTCGTCTTTTTCGGCGACTCCATCACCGACATCTGGCACCTCGACGAATATTTCCCCGGCAAGCCCTACCTCAACCGCGGCATCGGAGGTCAGACCACCCCGCAAATGCTGGTCCGCTTCCGCCAGGACGTAATCGCGCTGCAACCCAAAGTCGTCGTAATCCTCGCCGGCACCAACGACATCGCCGGCAACACCGGCCCCATGCGCCTCGAAGATATCGAGTCCGACTACGCGTCTATGGCCGAACTCGCCCGCGCCAACCACATCGCCGTCGTGTTCTCATCGGTGCTGCCGGTCCACAACTACACGGACCGCTCCAAAGATTTCTTCGCCCAACGCTCCCCAGAAAAAATCCTCGCACTGAACAAGTGGCTGAAAGAATATGTCCGCACGCACCCCGACTGCCTCTATCTCGACTACTTCAACGCCCTGGTCGACGACAAAGGCCTCCTGAAAAAAGATTTAGCCGACGACGGCCTCCACCCGAACCCCGCAGGATTCAAGATCATGGCCCCGCTGGCGGAGGCCGCAATCGAGAAAGCGCTCGGTCCTGCCGCGACAGAACCGAAATGAAAATCACCTACCACATCACCCGCGAAGACTTCATCGACGCCCAGAAGTTGCACCGGGCCAAGAGTCCTAGCGCCGTAGTTCGCGCCATCGTCCTGATGGGGAAAATACTGGCAGGGGCGGGCGTCTTGATGCTGGTCGTGCTGGCGGCGGTCGACAGGGACCGGAAGCTCTGGGCTAGCCTCGCTCCACTGATCGTTTTGTTAGCTCTCTGGTTGTTGGTTATGTTGGTGTGGGTGCCCTTCAATTGGCGGCGTTGTTATGCCAAAGATCCAAGATTGCAGCGCGAATTCACCGCGGATATTTCTGAGGAGGGCGTTCATCTAAGAAGTTTGGACTTTGATGCAAACCTAAAGTGGTCGCTCTATCTCCGGTTGCTGGAGTCGGACAGGGTTTTCCTGTTGTACCAGACGGGTCGAATGTTCAATTTGCTGCCCAAAGCAGCCTTTCGTGCGGGCGAGATTGAGGAGTTTCGTCAACTAGCGCTGCGCAAACTACCAGACAAATAGAGCGGCGAGTCAGAACGCCCGTCTATAATCAGTGGTGAGTTTCCGACCGCTCTTAGCCTTTAGCTCTTAGCTCAAACGGAGCGAGCACGCCAACGCCATGGATTTAGCTAGGAGCTAAGAGCTAGAAGCTAAAAGCTGTGTTCCTCACCGACAAATTCGGACGCCGCATCACCGATCTGCGGATCTCCATCACCGACCGCTGCAACTACAAGTGTGTCTACTGCCGCACCGGCAACGAAGGCGCGCTCTACGGCGACCTTCCCTTCGACGACTATCTCCGCATGGCCCGCGTCCTGGTCAGCATGGGGATCACGAAAATCCGCCTCACCGGCGGCGAACCGCTCCTGCGCAAAGGCGTAGTCGAGTTCGTCCGCGAGCTCGCCCAACTCCGCCCGCCCAACGGAAACGCCGCCGACCCCCTCGACATCGCCCTCACCACCAACGGCCACCTGCTCGCCGATCTCGCGCAGCCGCTGAAAGCCGCCGGTCTCACCCGCGCCACCGTCTCCATGGACGCCGTCGATCCCGACCGCTTCGCCCGCATCACTCGCGTCCCCAACGGATACGATCACGTCCTCGCCGGCATCCGCGCCGCCCGCCACGCCGGACTCTGGCCCCTGAAAGTAAATTGCGTGCTGATGCGCGGCTTCAACGAAGACCAAATCATCCCCTTCGGCATGTTCGCCCGCGAAGAAGGCGTCACCGTCCGCTTCATCGAATTCATGCCGCTCGAAGAAGGCCGGACCTGGTCGCCCACCACGGTGGTCACGCTCGACGAAATCCTGGCCCGCATGTCGGACTACCGCCCGCTGGTCGAAATTCCGCACGCACGCTCCGAAACCGCCCGCCGCTACCGCTTCGACGACGGCGTCGGCGAAATCGGCATCATTGCCCCCGTCTCCCACCCCTTCTGCGGACACTGCAGCCGCATCCGCATCACCAGCGACGGCAAAATCCGCACCTGCTTATTCTCGGTGTGGGACCACGACCTCCACGCCCAAATGCGCCGCGGCGCGAACGACGATGACTTAGCCGAATTCATCCAGGGAGTGATCCAGAAAAAAGAACAACGCCACCACATCGGCGAGCCCGACTTCGTCCCCGCATCACGCACGATGGTGCACATCGGCGGATAGAATATTCGCCGGTTCAGGCAAATCGGGAAGGGCACGAGTTCCACTCGTGCCGCTACGCCACGCCAGAAGGTATGGCTTCAGCCGCCGAGGTTCGCTCGTCTAATTTGAAGCCAGGGAACGCCGAGCAGTACCGATACTCAGCCGCCGTCTCAACTAATCCCCGCTTCACTGGATTCTGATGAATGTAATCGCGATGACTAATGAAATCTCCCGCATGCCGAATCCGATGATCCGTGAATCCCCGCTGCCAGACTTCTCCGCTCCTGAACTCCAGACCAAACGCCCGTGAATACCCGCCCTTGACTAGTTGGATCACTCGTTCCAACGTGACATCCTCCGCGGGAGTCAACAACAAATGCACATGCTCCGGCATCAGAACAAAGGCATGTAGAAAAAACTTCCCCTGCCGCCGATAGCCATAGAGAGTTTTCAAGAAGAGCCGCACATAGGGCTCGACTACAAACAACCTCCTCCGCTGCCAAGTCAAGAAAGTTACAAAGTAAGTCCCGGGCGGCGATATCATCCGAGTCGGCTTCAAAAGCAAACCTCAGCGGCTAAAAGCCGCACGTCCGCCAGCCTAATGCGGCACGAGTAGAACTCGTGCCCTTCCCAGTCAAAATATTTCCGATCCCATTCCACTCTGGGAATCCCGAAGCGAGAATTGGGAAGGGCGCGACATCCGGCTCACGCATCGGGAAGGGCACGAGTTCTACTCGTGCGCCTAAGCCACGCTCGAAGATCCGGCTTCAGCCGCTGCGGTCCGCTCGATTAAGATGAAGCAGATGAGCATCACAAGCCTCGCCACAACATTGATCCTCTCCTGCGCCACGCTAACCGCGCAATCCGCCTACCTCGGCTTCGACCGCAACGCCTACCCCGGCGATGCCAGCCTCAAAGTCCTCCACGAAACTTTCGCCTACACCGGCTACTGGCTCAACCATCCTCCCGGAGAAAAAAACAACTCCTGGACCGGCCATCGTGCCGCCGTCAAATCCGCCGGCTTCGGATTTCTCGTGCTCTTCAACGGACGCCTCTATGCTGACCTTAAATCGGCCGAACCGAAAACCGTCGCCAAAGCCACGCGCCTCGGCCAGTCCGACGCCGAAGCAGCCGCCGCCGCCGCGCATCGCGAAGGCTTCCCCGCCCAGACGATCATCTTCCTAGATCAGGAGCAAGGCGGACGCATGCTCCCCGAACAAAAAACCTACATCTACGCCTGGGTCGACGCCGTCACCGCCGCCGGATTCCGCGCCGGCATCTACTGCTCCGGCGTCCCCGCTGCGGACGACGACAACGTCGTCACCGCCGAAGACATTCGCGCCAATGCCGCCGGACGCCACATCGTCTACTGGGCCATCAACGACGCCTGCCCGCCCGCGCCCGGCTGCGTTTTTCGGGAACACCCGCCCAGCCCCACGGAAAGCGGAGTCCCATTCGCCGAGGTCTGGCAGTTCGCGCAATCCCCCCGCACCGCCACCGCCGCCCACTGCACCAACTACAACCGAGACGGAGATTGCATCGCCCCGAAAATCCCCACCGCCGAGCGTCTCCACATCGACGTAAACACCGCAACGACGCCCGATCCGTCACAGGGCAGATAGAATCGGCTTCGGGCTTCAGCTTTCGGGCTTCGGCAAGACCCTGTAGTGACAGCCATCGGCAAGACCCATGTGGCGACGGACGCCTCGTCCGTCCAAGCCTGGGCGAAGCCCGGCGCCTCCCGTCCTATAGCCAGAAGCGATAAGCCCGAAGCCCGATTGCCGAAGCCCGCAGCCCGCCTGCTACACTGTACGGACCCTGCAATCCCCACTCTGAGGAGCACCCATGTCCCGCAATCTGTCCGCACTCGTCATCGCACTCTTCCTCATCCCGGCAGCCACGCTCACCGCACTCGCACAAGACGTCTGGCAAATCGACCCCATGCACTCCTCCGCGCAATTCTCCGTGCGCCATCTCGGAATCTCCACAGTCCGTGGCGCCTTCACCAAAGTCAGCGGCACCGTCCTCGTCGACGACGCCAATCCCGCCAAGGACCAGATCACAGCCAGCATCGACGCCGCTTCCGTCGATACCCGCGTCGAGATGCGCGACAACGATCTGCGCAGTCCCAACTTCTTCGACGTCCAGAAATATCCGACCATCACTTTCAAATCGAAAAAAATCGAGCCCGCCGGCCCCGGCAAGCTGAAAGTCGCCGGCGATCTCACCATTCACGGCGTCACTAAAGAAGTCGTCCTCGACGTCGACGGCCCATCCCCCGCGATTAAAGATCCCTGGGGCAACCCCCGCCGCGGCGCCTCCGCCTCCACCAAAGTCATCCGCCAGGACTTCAGCGTGAACGGCGCCCCCGGCGTAGTGGGCGACGAAATCACCATCAACCTCGACGTAGAATTCATCAAGCCCCCGGCGAAGTAGGAGTCAGGGGCTAGGGATTAGGGGTCAGCCCTCGACTGAGGTTGTGGTGTGAGCAGCGAGGAAAAGTTCCGCGGGAGAAAACAAGACACGCCGGTGAGCAACAGGGTGGTTGACCAGAGCTTTGGCTTTTCAACACTTGCCCCTGACCTCTGGCCCCTGTTCTTCCTAACCCCTGACCCCTCGCCCCTGATCCCTGTTCCCCAAATGCTGTAAAATGGCATCAGCCCCCATGCCCGACCGAACCTTCACTCTCGACGAAGCCCACTCGCTGCTCTCCGTGCTCGAATCGCTTCTGCGCGGCGCAATCGCCGGCAAGCAACTCATGGACGAAGTCGAGGCCGAGATGCAGGCCACCAACCACCGCATCTTTCTCAACGGAGGCACTTTCGTCGACATCGTTCCCATCGCCCGCCGCAAAGCCGAGCGCGCCAAGGCCGAGCAGCGCGTGCGCGACGCTCTCGCCGAAATCGATTCCATCGGCGTGCAAGTCAAAGATCTCAGCATCGGTCTGCTCGATTTTCCCTGCGAAGTCGAAGGCCAAGTCATCCTTCTCTGCTGGAAGCTGGGCGAAAAATCCATTACCCACTGGCACGGCACCAACGAAGGCTTCGCCAGCCGCAAGCCCATCGACGCCCGCATCGCCAAAGGCAAAAAAGCAAACTAGAACGGGCTTCGGGCTTCAGCTCTCGGGCTTCGGCTTAAGCTCTCGAGCTTCGCGCATCACCACGGCCCATGTGGAGACAGCCGCCTCGGCTGTCCAAGCAAAGGCGAAGCCGAGCGCCCAATCCAATAAGCCGAAGCCCAATGCCGAAGCCCGAAGCCCGCCCCTTCCCGCCCACAACATCCGCCTCACTCCGGGGTTTACACAAACTGAGTACAATGAAGACACTCGTTACCCAGGCACCTTTGGCGACTTCGCCATCGGGCGATTCCTCAGTAATCTGGTGTCAAACGTACTTCGCCGGAAAACCGTGACCGGCGCGGGCCCAAGAAATAAAAAAACGAAAGAGGAAACTCCATGAACCGCAAACTCCCTGTTGTTTACGCGTTGTTAGTCGCAGTCTTACTCTCGGTCTCATCCGCAGCCTCCGCGCAGATTTCGGTCGGAATCAGTTTCAACGTGCGCATTGCACCGCCCGCTCTGCCGGTTTACGAACAGCCCATCTGCCCCAGTCCCGGCTATCTGTGGACTCCCGGCTACTGGTCCTGGAGTGACGATGACGGCTACTACTGGGTGCCCGGTACCTGGGTGGAAGCTCCCACGCCCGGCCTGCTCTGGACTCCCGGCTACTGGGGATGGAACAACGGATTCTACGGCTGGAACGAAGGCTACTGGGGTCCGCACGTCGGATTCTACGGTGGCG
>Ga0302326_10001857_pt1 | contig 52627 bp, 51 predicted proteins | sample Palsa_T0_3_FD_202264 | JGI IMG/M metagenome (GOLD analysis project Ga0302326, IMG submission 202264) | Peat permafrost microbial communities from Stordalen Mire near Abisko, Sweden - Palsa_T0_3 | ecosystem: Environmental > Terrestrial > Soil > Palsa > Peat permafrost | place: Sweden: Abisko...
CATGGCCGTGTTGACGCCAGACCTTTGGGCGCCGTTGCTTTCGTATCCGAGCATCTACTTCTTTCTGGCGCACGGCGGCGTGATTGTGGCGGTGCTGACGCTGATCTGGGGCAAACAGGCGCGGCTCCGTCCCGGATCGGTTTGGAAGGCGTTCGCGGTGCTCAACGCGATCGCGGCTGTGGTGGGGACGTTCGACGCCGTGTTCAAAACCAACTACATGTATCTGCGGGTGAAGCCGCACGCGTCGCTGCTGAATTTCTTGGGGCCGTGGCCGGTGTACATCCTGGCCGGGGATGCGGTGGCGCTGGGACTATTTTTGATTCTGGCGTTGCCGTTCCGGCGAAGGTGAGTCGGGCGGACCTCGAGGTCTGCGGCCGACGTCCACGTCGGCGTGTTAGTACCCGGAGATGGCCGCTCATCGCGCGAACGGCCGGTCCTTGGGGTGCCCGCACCGGATATGATGCGATGATTGCGTTATGAAGGCTTGGTAGCAATCTGCCTCCTGATCTTTGAAAACCTCGCCAACGACGCCAACCGGTACGCGATAACTGTCTCTGCACCACCCCCAAAAAACAGGCCCGTAGGGTGGCGCCCCGGCAACCCTTCGGCCAGCGGGCCGACTCCCCAGCAATCGACCAGAGCCACCTGTCTGGCGGAAGGCCGCCGAACAGTGGTGCACCGCTTTCAAATATCGCCTCTGACAACAAGGAAGTCTGAAGGCCGGTCCTGCACGCCCAGTCTTAAGCTAAGTGGAACCGATCTGGAAAGTGCCCGCAGCGATCAGGCTATCCGCGCTCGAAGAGTTGCCCAGATACACTGTGTAGGTGCCGGGCGCGACCAGCCACGCGTTCGAGTTGACATCCCAATACGACAACGGATGCGACGAATCGTTTTCGTCCACCTTAATAGTCACCTGTTGCGACGCTCCGGGCTGGAGAAGCACCTTCTGCCATCCCACCAAGCGCTTGGGCGGCTCGCCGGTAGAGGCCGGGAACCCCAGATAGACTTGCGCGACCTCCGCGCCGGCCACCGCGCCCTTATTCGCCAAGTTGAAAGTCACCTGGAAGTTCGGGTTGCTTGCCGAAGCCAAGTTATTGACGACCGCCGCATTCGAGAACGCGAACGTGGTATACGACAGCCCAAAACCAAAGGGGAACAGCGGCGTGAGACCCTGCGAGTCATACCACTTATAGCCGACGTTGAATCCTTCGAAATAATTCACGGGGAACGGCGTGACGCCATCGGGCGGCTGGGGAATCACCGGGCGCGGCAGTTGGTCCACGCTGGCGGGGAACGTGATGGGCAGCTTGCCGGACGGATTGACCACGCCGAAAAGAAGATTGGCGATGGCCGGTCCGCCCTGCTGGCCTGGAAACCAGGCTTCCAGCACCGCGCTCACGCTCGCGAGCCACGGCATCACCTGCGCGCTGGCGTTTTCCATCACGACGATGGTGTGCGGATTGGCGGCCGCCACGGCGGCCACCAGCGCATCCTGATCGATGGGGGTCGCGTGGATCAAATCGGTGAAGTTCAGGCTCGGCATATCCATGCCCTCGCTGGTCCACTGGCTGACGAACACGATGGCTACTTGCGAAGACGCCGCCAGCGTAGCCGCGGTCGTCGCATCGGTGCCGGGATCGAATTGCACACTGGCGCCGGGCGCTAGCGCCTGAATGGCCTGCATGGGCGAGGATGGATCCCAGATCACCTCCGCCCAGCCGGGCACGCTGGGATAGCCTTCGGTAAGGGCCGGACCGCCGGTGGGAGTGACCTGCGCCGAGCCGCCGCCGGAGAGAACCCCGATATCGGCGTGCGAGCCGATGATGGCGATGGATTTCAGGGTCGCGGGATTCAATGGCAACTGTCCGCCGGTATTCTGCAGCAGCACCGCGCCCTGCTCCTCCGCCTCCAGCGCGATAGCCTCGTCGGCGGCCGTATCCACAGGTCCAAGGGACTCGGGATAATCGAACAATCCCGCCGCGAACATAGCGCGCAGGATGCGATGCACCATGTCGTCCAAGCGGGACCCAGGCACTTGGCCGTCGGCGACCGCTTGTGTGAGCGGAGGCCCGAAGAATTCGTTGTCCGGTTGCTCCTGATCGAGACCGTTCAGCGCGGCGTTTACCGTGGAGTGCGTGGCCCACCAGTCCGACATGACGAAGCCCGGAAACTGCCAATCGCCCTTGAGGATAGTGTTCAGAAGCTCCGCGTTCTCGCAGTTGTAAACGCTATTGACCAGATTGTAGGCGCACATCACGGACTGCACGTTGGAATCCGCGATGCCGATCTCGAAGGCCAGCAGGTCGCTCTCCATCATGCCGCGTTCGTCGACGATGGCATTGGCGGTGGTGCGGCCGGTCTCTTGGTCGTTCAGCGCAAAATGCTTGATGCCGCCGATTACGTGCTGGGCCTGGATGGCGCTGATGTGCGCGGCGGCGATCTTACCGGCCAGGATGGGGTCCTCGCCTTTGGTTTCGAAGGTGCGGCCGTCGCGCGGCTCGCGGCCGATCAGGTTGATGTTGCCGCCCAGGTTCACGTTCATGCCGTAGTCGCGCAGTTCGGCGCCGATGACGGTGCCGTATTTGTAGGCTTCGTTCACGTCCCAACTGGCGGCGCTGGCGATGGAGGAGGGCAGCGCAGTGGCTTGTCCCACGGCGTTGCCCACGCCGACGCTGCCATCGGCGAGGTAAAGGTTCGGAATGCCGAGCGACGGTATGCCCGGGACGAAACCCGCGCCGCCGCGGGGAAGCGCGATCTGATTGGTGACCGGGCCGCCCGCGCCATACACGAGTTGCAGTTCCTCATCGAGCGTCAACTGGCTGAGCAATTGGGCGGCACGCTGGTCCGCGGTGGGCGTTTGGACGGGGATCTCGACAGTATTCGACGCTACGCCTTCGATGGAAAGAATCAGGGGGACCGCGTTGCCGGTAGGTATGTTGGCCGGGACGAACACATTCACCTGGTATTCGCCGACCGCCCCGGGCGCGAGTCCGGACCATGCCACCTGCGCGGGCACGCCGCCGATAGTGACGGTGGGTGTCGCCTTCGTGAGCGAGAGCGGATTGCCGGTCGCGGCGGCGCCGGTGGGCGGCGGATTGCTTACCGGGCCGAGACCGGTGCAATAGAGCAAGATGGTGGTGATGCCGGCGGCGGCCGGATTCGATTGCGTGATCAGGTTGTAGTTATCGTCGAGCATGGCGCCCAGGCCTGTGCCCTGGCCGTTCAAGGTGAAAATGCCGGGGGCGTATGTCGCCAAGTTCACCGTCTGGGGGGCGCTAGTCTGGCCGGCGAAGGTGGCGGTGAGGGATGCCTGGCTTCCGGTCAGTTCCCACGGTATTTGCAGGTTCACCTGGCCGCCGCCGGCATAGAACAGGGGCGCGGCGGTCGCGCCGAATGCGAGGGATAGCCCGCCGAGGCTGGTGGGCAACGGAACCGCGGGCGCCTCGGCCGGCGTGGTCAACAGAAAATTTCCGTAAACGGATACGATGCTGCCCGGAGCGACCGGTACGTCCGGGGCGGAACTGGCGGCGTTGACCACGCCACCGGAGTTGATGGTGGGCGCGGGCTGGGCCCACGCGCCAGTCAAGCTGGCCATCAGGCACGCGCAACTCGCGCGCTGGAGGGCGTTCAATACCGACATGGGATTTGTCCGCAGCTTATCACATAGCACCCAGTCCCGACAGCGCGTGGGCCAAGGAGAGGGCGGCTTCCAGGCTGCCGTAGGCTATCTGTTGGGAGACGGGAACGACTACGGCGTGGCTCTGGCAGTCGGCGATTTCAATGGCGACCACAAACTGGATCTCGCGGTGGGCACTGTCAACTCGCGCAGCGCTCCGGCCTGCAATGTTTCAATTCTGCTGGGCAACGGCGATGGCACGTTCCAGCCGGGTGTTTCCTATGTGGTGGCACTCGCTCCTGCCGCCGTGGCAGTGGCGGATTCAATGGCGACGGCAAGCTGGATTTGGCCGTGGCGAGTCAAGTCACGGGTTGTTGTTATGCGGGCGCGGTTTCCATACTTTTCGGCAATGGAGACGGCGCTTTCCAGCCGGCGGTCGGATACAGCAAGGTGGGAGCGGGGCCGTCAATGGCGATGGGAAACCGGATCTAGTGGTGACCAACAGAGGCAGCAACGATGGTGACGTCGTAATCCTTCTGAACCGTGGCGACGGCTCCTTTGCGCCGCCGGTCGCTTACGGCGCGGGCGCCAACCCTGCCGCGGTGACGGTGGCGGATTTCAACCGGGATGGCAAGCTGGACCTGGCCGTGGCCAACTCTGGCTCGGATTCGGTTTCCATTCTGCTGGGTAACGGCGACGGCACTTTCCAGCCGGCCGTTGACTACCGGATCGGATTGGGATCGGAGTCCATAATTTCGAGCGACTTCAATGGCGATGGAAACCTCGATCTGGCGGTCGCCAGCGGCAGTTTCACGGTCACGATTCTGCCAGGCACGGGCACCGGCGCTTTCCTGCCGCCCGCCAACTTCACGCCGGCTTCGATCCGGCTGCGCTAGCCTTTGGAGACTTCAACAAAGATGGAAAACCGGATCTGGTGGTTGCGAACTCGCGCAATAGCAAGGTTTCGGTGCTACTCAACACGATGCGGTAGGCGCCTCCGCCGCGTTGCCTGTTCGCTTTTGGCAACTGGAATCCCACGCTCGGACAGCCGAAGCATCCGGCTGGCCCCACACGCGAATTTTGAATGACTTACGGTGGCATCCGGAGTGCTTGCCCGGTTTCATGGTATTCCATGAAATCCGCTACGCCGTGCGGTCGCTCGTACGCGTCCCCAGTCTGACCGCCATATCGATTCTCACCGTGGCCTTGGGGGTCGGCACGGGGACCGCGCTTTTCAGCGTAGTCAAGGCTGTCCTGCTCAATCCTCTTCCGTATGCCGATCCCGGCCGCCTCGCCTGGCTGGCCGAAATCAACGACCACGGGGGACCCATGCAGGTGGGCTTTCAAAACTTTCTGGATTGGCAAGCGGCGAATCGCACCTTCTCCGCCATGGGAGCCTATGAGGAAGGCCCGGCCATTGTTTCCGGCGGCGATCTACCGCGGAGCACCGTTGGCGCGGCCGTCACGGAAGATTTCTTCCGCGTGCTGCGCACGGACGCGATTGTCGGCCGCACCTTTTCGCACGAAGAGCAGGTCGCGGGCGGACCTTTGGCGGTGGTGATCGGCTACGGCCTCTGGCAGCGCGCTTTCGGCGGAGACCGCTCCATTCTAGGGCGGAGCATTCACCTCCTCGGCATGGCGCCCGTGGTGGTTGGGATCATGCCGACAGGTTTCAGCTATCCCGAAAAGGCCGAGCTGTGGGTGCCGGGAACGGCCTTCGGCGACCCCGGCCTGGGCGTTCGCACCGGGCATAACTGGCGCGTGGTGGGCCGCCTCAAGCCGGGGGTTGGAATGGAGCAGGCGCAGGCGGATATCGGCGCGATCGAGCGGGGAATCAAGCAGCAGTACCCATCGCCCTTCCAAGGGAAGGATGCGGAAGTGGTTTCGCTGGCGGCCCACGTCACCGGGGAAGTCCGCCGGCCGCTGTTAATGTTGTTCGGTGCAGTGGGCTTTCTGCTTCTGATTGTGTGCGTGAACGTGGCCAACCTGCTGCTGGTGCGCGTCGCCTCGCGGGCCCGCGAACTTGCGGTGCGCACGGCCTTGGGCGCGGGAAGGAGCCACTTGATTCGCCAGATGCTGACCGAGAGCCTGCTGCTGGCGGTCGCGGGCGGGACGTGCGGCGTGCTGCTGGGGGCCTGGTCGATGGACTTGCTGCGCGTGATGCTGCCGGCGGATCTGCCGCGCGGCGGGGAGATCTCGATCGATGCCGGGGTGATCGCGTTTGCGGTCGCGATCTCGGCCGCGGCCGGGCTGGTGTTCGGGGTGCTGCCCGCCTGGCGCGCCTCCGCCGGCCTGAATGTGAATGACGCGCTGAAGGCCGGATCGCGGTCCGCTACCGCCGGCAAGCGTTCCCAGCGCATCCAGGCAGCCTTGGCGATTTCCGAAGCGAGCCTCTCGCTGGTCCTGGTGGTGGGCGCCGGGCTGCTTCTGCGCAGCTTCTGGAACCTGCGCTCGATCGATCCCGGATTCCGGCCCGATCGTGTATTGGCCGCGGATACCAACTTCGAGCGGCAAGGCGATGAGAGCCTGATTCCCGAGTACCGCGACCTGCTCGCGCGGGCGCGGGCGATTCCAGGCGTGGAAGCGGCAGCCATGACCCGCAGCCTGCCAGTCGAATCCGGCGCGCCCGACGGCCACTTTTTCATCGGCGATCGCCGCGCGGAGACCGGCAACGCCGACGCCAATTATAGCGTGATCACTCCCGGCTACTTGAAAGCATTTCGCATTCCCCTGCTGCGCGGGCGCGACTTCACGGACCAGGATACGGAGCGCAGCCAGCCGGTAGCGATCGTCAGTTCCGGAATGGCGCGCGTGTATTTCGCGGACCGCGACCCCATGGGCCAGCGCATCTGGTTCGATTCGTTCAACTCGAAAGAGCACTGGCTCACCATCGTGGGCATCGCGGGCGATATTCATGAGGACGGCCTTACTGTACCGGTGTTTCCGCAGGCTTACACCTGCTACACCCAGCAGGAATCGGGTGGAATGCTGAACGGCGGCACGCTGGTGCTGCGGACCGTTGTGGAACCGGCCTCGGTGGCGGGCGCAGTGCGTACCGCGATCCGGGCGGTGAATCCGGCAGCGGTCCCTGGGACGCGCACCATGGACTCCGTGTTGGCGGGTTCGCTCGCGAAGCAGCGTTTCCAGATGCAGATTCTAGGCGGATTCGCAGTCCTGGCGCTGTTGCTGGCGGCCGTCGGTCTGTACGGCGTGTTGTCCCACATGGTGACTGTCAACCGGGCGCAGATCGGCATTCGTCTGGCGCTGGGCGCGCCGCGAAGCCTGGTTTTCCGGATGGTTGCGGGCCGCGCACTGGCACTCACAGGAATCGGAGTGATTGCCGGGGCCTTGGGTTGTTTGGCGTTGCGGAGCGTGTTGGCGGCGGTGGTGTTCGGGATCGGTCCGAACGACGCGGCGACGCTGGCAGGCGCGATTGCCGTGCTGCTGGCGGTGGCGCTGGCCGCGGCCTGGCTTCCGGCGCGGCGCGCGGCCGGGGTCGACCCGATGGCGGCATTGCGCGAGGATTGAAGGGCTGTGCCTGTAGCAGGTCGAGGGCGCTACAACGACAAGCGCGCCACCGTTTCCAGATGATACGTTTGCGGAAACAGATCTACGAGCGTCAGACGGTCGATCCGGTATCCCGCAGCGGTCAGTCCTGCCAGGTCGCGCGCCAGCGTAGCCGGATCGCACGAAACGATGCCCACGCGCGGCGGGCGCAACTTTGCCAGCCGCTCCACCATGCGCTTCCCGATCCCGGGCCGCGGCGGATCCAGCAACACGAAGTCCGGAGCCGTCTCCAACTGTTCCAGCCAGGCTTCCGCATCCGTCTGCTCCACGCATACCGCCAGCCCGGCCCGCTCCGCATTGAATCGCAGATCGCCCGCCGCCCGCGCTCCCGATTCCACCGCCGTCACCGCGCCAAACCGCTCCGCCAGCGCCAGCGAGAACAGTCCCACGCCCGCGTAGAGATCGAGCGCGGCCTGCCCTTCGGTGCCCTCCAGTGCCGTCTCCACCAGCTTGCCGGTCAGGAACCGGTTCACCTGGAAGAACGAGCCGTGGCTTACGCGCCACGTGTGGCCCGCCGCCTGATAATCGAGCGCGCCCGAAAGTAGGCCCGTGATGCGTTCCGCGCACCAATCGAAAAATCGCCGCGCTACCGGGCGTTCCGCCTCCACAACATTAAGCTGCATCTCCGTTTCATTGGTAAACAGCTCGATCTGCCGCACGAAACGCGGCCAGCGCGAGTCGCCCAGCATCCCGCGCAAGGTGGCGATGGCCGCATTAATCGCCGGCGACGCGATGGGACATCCCTCGATCGCACACAATTTATGCGATTGCGCCGCGCGGTATCCCAGCTTCCCGCCCGCGATATGCAACTGTACGCGATTGCGATAGCCCCACGGTTCGGCCGCCACCACCGCGATCTCTCCCGGCGGCGCGATCTTCCCGATGCGCCGCAACTGGTCTTCCAGAATCGCGCGCTTCAGCGTAAGCTGCGTCTGGTACGGCGCATGCTGATAGTGGCAGCCGCCGCACCGCATGAAGTACGGACACGGCGCCGCCACCCGTTCCGGCGCGGCCGCCAGCACCTCCAGCAATCCCGCCCGCACCACGCCGGGCTTCTCGGAAACGCTCCGCACCCGCGCGCGCTCGCCGGGCAGCACGAACGGCGCAAGAACCGCGCGGCCCTCGATCCGGCCCAGTCCCTCGCCGCCGTAGACGAGCTTCTCCACTGTGATCTCGAAATCGCTTAGTATAAAAATTACTCCTTCGAACTCACCTACCATGAGAGCACGAGTCTTCTCCGGCATGCAGCCGTCCGGAAATCTACACATCGGGAACTACCTCGGCGCGCTGAAGAATTGGGTGCGCGTGCAAGCCGATTACGAGTGCATCTTCTGCATCGTGGATCTGCACGCGGTCACCGTCTACCAGGACCCCGCCGAGTTGCGCGCCAAGATTCTGGAGACAGCGGGGCTGTATCTGGCCGCTGGCATCGACCCCCGCGTGTCCAGCATCATGGTGCAATCCGCCGTGCCCGCGCATGCCGAGCTGGCCTGGATGCTCACCTGCGTCACGCCGGTAGGCTGGCTCGAGCGCATGACGCAATACAAGGCCAAGGCCGCCAAACAGGAATCCGTCGGCGACGGGCTACTGCAATACCCCTGCCTGATGGCCGCCGACATTCTGCTCTACCAGGCCGCCGCCGTGCCCGTCGGCGAGGACCAGGCGCAGCATCTGGAACTGACCCGCGATATCGCGCAGCGCTTCAATTCGCTCTACGGCGACACGTTCGTCATGCCCGCTACCAGCCTTCCAGGCGTGGGCGCGCGCATCATGGGCCTCGACGATCCCACCGCCAAGATGAGCAAATCGGCAGCCGGCGCGAATCACGCCGTGGCTCTGCTCGATCCGCCGGAGCGCATCCGCAAGATCGTCATGCGCGCCACCACCGATTCCAATCCGGCGGTGGATTTTGAAGGCGTAAATAAGATGGGCGACGGCGTCGCCAACCTGCTCAACATCTTTCAGGCTTTCGCCGGCTGGACCGACGACCAAATGCGCGCGCACTTCAGCGGCATGCGCTACGGCGACTTGAAGAAGCAGGTGGCCGAGATGACCATCTCGCAGCTTGAGCCCTTCCAGCAGCGGTATCGCGAGATGATGGCCGATCCGGGCTACATACCCGGCATTCTGCGGGAAGGCGCCGCGCGCGTCAGTCCCATCGCCAATGCGACGGTGGAACTGGTGAAGCGGCGCATGGGCCTGTACACGACCACCGAGCCTTCGTATACGAACACCGAGCCGCGACCGTGAGGGAGCGGTTTCGCGTTAAACTAAAGGGTTACCAACCTCATGAAATCATTCCTGTTTTTCCTGTTTACAGCCGCCGCATGGGCGCAGTCCGCCACGCCGCCACCAGACACTCCGACGGCGACCTACGATTTGGGTAAGCAGCTCGCCAATGCTACCGTACCGGCCGATACCGTCATCGCGACTTACGACGACGGCCAGAAACTCACCATCGGCGAATTGACGAGCTTCCTGGCGGCCATGCCGCCCAACATGGCCCAGGCCGCGCGTCGCGACCGCAAGGCGTTCGTGCAGCAGTTCGCCATGATGCACCGTCTGTCGGAAATGGCCGTGAAAGCCAAACTGGACGAACAAAGTCCCACCAAGGAGGCGCTCGCCTTCAACCGGATGTACTTGCTCATGAACGCGCAGTTGCACGACGTGCTGACCACCATGAAGGTGCCGCCGGCCGACGTGGAGAGCTTCTACAACACGAACAAAGAACGTTTCAAACAGGTTAAGGTCAAGGCGATTTACATACCTTTTGCGGCCGACCCGTCCAAGCCCGGCGCGACTGAACCCAAGCGCCTCACCGAAGCTGAAGCCCTGGCCAAGATCGCCGGCTTGAAGACGGCCATCGCCGGCGGCGCGAGCTTCGTAAAGCTGGTGAAAGAGAATTCCGAAGACGCCACCTCTGCCGCCAAAGACGGCGACTTCGGCACTCTGCGCAGCACCGACAACCTCCCGGACGCCATCCGCACCGCCGTCTTTGCGCTGAAAGCCGGTGAGGTGAGCGATCCTGTCAAGCAGCCCAACGGCTTCTATCTGTTCCGCGCCGAAGAAGTCGCCGCGCAGCCATATGCCGAGGTACAGGAACAAATCCTCAATGAGCTGAAGCAGGCGCGCTTCAAGCAGTGGATGGATGAAATCACCGCCAGCCTGCATCTGAAGATCGAAAACGAAGCGTTCTTCAACCAGGGCGGCCCACCGCCCGCGGCTGCCAAGTAGCGGGCCCCTTTTCTGACGCCGCAAAAGGCGATTCGCAAGGGAGGTCCCTTGGGAACACCGACTGTGCCCCGGTTGACCTTGACGGAGGCCGCGCGACTACTTCCACACAACTGTGCGACGGCGGGAACGCAAGCCGGGGCCTCTGCTTCGCTGGCCGCGAGCCCGCGGGATGCGTGAACCGGAAACTGCTGGCATCAGCGAAGGCCGGGCCGGGCTTCCGGGCGCACACCGGCTGTGGACGACCAATTCCCGTCGGCGAAATAAAAACAGGTGCCAAATTCTTGCCAACGGCAAACAAATGTGATCTACTATACCGTTTGGGAAACACTGCTGGCGACAATCCTGTTTCGAGTCGGACAATTCGGACAATGCGTTTCAAGGACGGCGAAGAGGTTGGAAGATTTATCATTGGCCGGCTTTTGGGTCAGGGCGGCTTTGGCGAAGCCTATTTGGCGTTGGACAAGAAACTACAACGACAGGTCGTGATCAAGTGCGTGAGGCGAGACTTGCGTAAGTCGCTTGGCTGGCACAAAACTCTAGCAAACGAATTTGAAAAACGATTCTGGATTGAAGCGATCGCGCAGGCCCGTCTCAGCCACCCGAATGCCTGTACCGTTTTCGAGGTCGATGAGCTAAATCAAATCATTATCATGGAGTTCGTCGACGGCGTCACGCTTGAAGAAAAGCGGGCTAAGGGCCCGTTATCGGCAATCGACCTCATCGATATCGTGATTGCAGCGGCTGAGGCAGTCGCCGATGCGCACGCCAAGAGTGTCCTTCACAGGGACCTGACTCTGCGAAACGTGATGCTCACGACTTCCGGTCAAGTTAAGGTCTTGGATTTCGGCTTAGCTAAGCTTCTTGATCGACCACCGTTTACGAGCCTTCCGAAAGCCATCGGCAATCCGCCTTACATGTCACCTGAACAACTCCTTCGGCCGCTCGAAGTGGATGCCCGTTCTGACGTATTCTCCTTCGGAGTCGTGATATACCGGCTTGTCACCTTCAATTATCCGTATCACCGGACATTCGACCAAGATCCCGATCCGTGCCAGCCACCTTCCTTTTCCAGCTTCGGTGTCGATCCTTGGCCGGAACTCAATTCGGCTACTCTTCAAGCGCTTCAATTGAGGCCTGAGGACCGGTTCCAAACGATGCAAGATTTTCTGGATGAGCTTTTGAGGGTGCGTCACGCGCTAACAGAAGCCCAGCGCGACCTCCACTTCTTCGATACCTCCACGCTGCTTGAAGTACTATGCCCTGCAACTCCCACGAAGGATGGCAAAATGCGTTCAAAACGGGCGAAGAAACAGTTCGAAATCCAGCACGCAGCTAAGTGTGCCACCACGTCAGCCACGGTGATGGCTGAACTAGTGGAAGAGGTATTTAAGCTTTATTTTGATGCCGAGAGCCGTGGTCTCAAATCGGCTACGCTCATCCAGGATATCGTAGCGAACGCCAAAAAGGATATCGCGATTGCGCGCAAACGCGGCGGACGCAACGCCAACCTATCGTGGGATAAGCTAAGTTGGGACGAGAAGAGAGTGTTCCTGAGCCGGGCAAAAGGGCTTTTTCAGCCTCGGCTGGAGGCGTTAGCGTCGCAACTTGTCAGTGTGCCGGCCAACAATGCTATCTTCATATCCAGGCTCTTCGAGCTGGCGATTGACCTTCGACTTGATCAACGTGACGCTTGGGTGTTAGCTGAAGTTTTTTCCTTCCAGGCCGCTTGGGTGTTTTCGGAAGAACCGCGATATCTACAGAGTCTGTACCGTTCTGTTCTCCGACAACACGGGCCCAACCTCTATAGGTTAGGCGACCATTTGGAGGACCCTCCGGCTAGCACAACTATCACGCCTCCTGGTGACCGTTCCCGTTCCGGCCGCAGGAAACGCGAAGGAAGGGCTACGTTGTCAACTGTACCCATCAAGTACTAATCGATTTGGCGGGCCCGGGCGGGAGTTCCAGTACCACCACCACCCGCTGGTGTTGTATTTTTCCTTTGTTTTTGGGTTTTTAGGGAAGTTCGGAACTTGTCTTGCGGTACCGGCCTGTGGTAGATTTAAATTGGCCGGGTGTTTGTGCTCAGTTTCACATAGCGGGTCAACGGAAGAATAATCTGGAAGGAGTGCGATGCGCGCGGCGGGCATTGTTAGATCGCTGAATTGGGGTCCCCATGATCCCGGTCTTGCTCTGATCGGCTCCTTGCTTGCGTGGTGGTCGCCTTCTCGAGTTCGGCCAAGGCTCACAGGGCGAGCAGGCGGGTCTTGCGAGGAGAATCGTAAATTAAATGAGATTTGAGGCTAACTTTGTGCGCAGGGCTGCGGAGCGTTTTTTGACGAGTCGCCATCCCGTGGCTTTGATGGGCCTGCCAGGATGTGCGCCTTGCGCCATATCGCCGGCGCATTGGCGGTCCCAGGATCTGCGATTTCCAGAATCTCGCAGAATTCTTGTTCAAACAATCGAAGACTTTTTGGCTCTAGTGAAATGGATTGCCACCGGGGACGAAGGCGCCTTTTTCTCCTTACCTGTGCGCCTTCAAAATTCACTCGGCGTTGTGAAGTGCTATTGCGGGAAAGTCCACTCGATATTAGCGCTGAGGCAGAAAGACTGCGTGCATGAATCGCACCATGACTTATTTCGTCAATACAATGGTGCGCTCGCGTCGCTTTCCGGCTGGGAGTTCAACCTGATACCCACCCAATCTGTTAGAGCATCGCGTCGCGTCTATCGAGTGTTGCGAACTCATTCACGCCTGCTGGCCGAAGGTCGATCTCCAATACTTCCAGACGTATCGAGCCTGCTGGAGGTCCGCTTTGTCAATAGCCGCTTTTTGCATTTGGTGATTGATGGACGACCGGAGTGCGGACTGCTTTCGGGCCGAATCGAGGCATCTTTGCCTGGCGGCTCGCGTGTTGCCGTTGTTCCCGAGATTGAACGGGAGTTCGATCGCCAAGACCTGCTTGTATACGATATCCTCGATCGATTCTTGGAGCGAGCTTATCGTGAGCCGCTCAAAGCAGAAGAGATCTTGGAAGAAGGAGCCGTTGCGCTTTCCGAGGGGCCTACCCCAAATTATCCGGTTACTGAAATCATTACAGATGTGCTAGCCCAGCCTGGTCGCGGAGCGAAGCTATCCTCAAATGTGGTCCGGGCGCGGATTCGGGAAGTCCGCGAGCGGCTATGGGATGCTCCAGTAATTGCGGGCGAAGTTCGCAAAATGCTTGATCGCGCGATCGCCAGTCCGAACGTCACGATGAGTCTAGGAAGCCATTCCATCGACGTTCAGGCCGCTATCGCGGAACTCACTATGCCCTTACTGAAGCTTGAGGCTGGCGACTTGTATCTTGATGAAGTTGCCTAGCTGTTGTAACCTTACTCTCCAAACTATTCGTCGCGCTCGCCTGCTGAAGCGAGCGTGTCTAAGCCCTTGCTTGGGATAATTGGCCTCAAGGCTGGAACCTAACGATGTCCCTCATGATCCTTCCAGGACTGCTGTCGCTGGAATCGCAATTTCTGCGAAAGCCCCTCAATATCCGGGTACATTGCGAGATGATCGAAACCGCTGGTCATTAGTCCTTTGAGAATCAGCGCCTTAGCATCCGCTGGAATAACGACCTTCCATAGGTTTGTACCACCTCGTAGGCGCTCCATCTGTCGTAAGTACCACTCATGATCCCAGACGATGTCGTCGTCGTCATTTGAAAGGTACACCGAAAACAGTCCACGCTGGTGAACAATTCTCGGAAAAAGGTGCGGCGGTTCGATCAATAGCAGCCACCCACAGTGATCTTTGATCTCGATTTGCCGCGTCGAAAAGACCGACTGCGGCGGTTCGGACCTTACTGGCTCACCTGACGATACATCTTTGGAGTACGGATCGAAGAAGTGGAGGCCGTCTATCGGGAAGTGTTCCTCTATTGCGGCCATTGGGAATCCGTAGGCTTGCCGGGGCATCGCCCCAAGTAGTTTTGGTGCGGGAAGGGTTGATACATCAAGCACCCACAATGAGCCGGGGGCTTCATCGTTGGATGACGCGGCGCAATGAACGGCTACCTGCAATGTCGAGGTCCAGTCCAGAAGCCGAGTGGGAACGCCGTAGTGTTGCGCCACGAACAGCTTTGTCCAGCGGTCTCCTCGATCAACGCCTACTGGCCAGACACCCGGGCTGGCCTTTTCAAATTCCCGGTACACGTCGCGTTCGATTTGGCCGAGCCAGAATGAATCCTCAAATGGATCCGCTGGCGGCCTTAGCGTCTCGATACCACGGTAGATCGACGGCACAAGCCCCCAAGATGCATTTCCTTGGCCTCTGAACACGTATTTGCCACCTTGCTTTTGGATTTCCGCAACGTGATCTAACAAGCCGGCATACGAGATCAGATTGCCGATGAGCGGACCCATATGGTTCTATAGTACAATAGCGACCGGCGTGTTCGACGCCAACCAGCTGGCTAATCTTGCCATTAGCGGGATCAAGGTCTGTGGGCCCGGGCCCATGTGGTGGAACAATTTGAAGGATGCCGTCAGCAAGATATTGGCTGTGTCTTGAATCCTCCGCCAACGGCGAGAGACGACGATTGGCGAGTAGCTAGGGCAACCTTCGTGCCCTTAAGGGTTCAGGCCTGATACTGAACTACCTCGGCCCCGTTGAGGTGAGCACGCTAACAAGCTCTTCGAGGGCGGACCAACGGTTTGCCCCCCCACAGGCACAGCCGCAAGCCGCACCGCACGCGCCGTAAACACTGCCAGTTCCCGGAACATTTCCTCCGCGCCCGCCTCGCGTTGCGCCTGCGGCAGCGCCAGGTGAGTCTCCACCCGCCCGCGCATCGCCGCCAGTTCCACAGGATCGGCCGCCTCCCGCAACTCCTCGAACAAGAGCCGATGCGCGCCTTTGCGCTCCATCACCTCCAGCCCGTCCAGGATCTGGCGATGGCAGGTGCCTTCCCAAATGGTCAGCACCATGGCCTCGCGGAACCAGCGCTCCACCGGAAACTCCGCCAGCACGCCCAGCGCGCCGTGTACCTCCATGGCCCAGCGTGCGATCTGCGGCGCCAGGTCGGAGGTCCAGTATTTCGCCAGGTGCGCTACCAGCCGGAACAGGTGATAGCGGTCCGAATAAGGCGGCTTCTGGCGCCACACTTCGTTCAGCCGCAGGATGCTTTCCCAGCCCAGCGCGAAGCCGTCCTGCAAGGTTTCGATGCGCTCGTCGAACTGTTTGCGCATCAGCGGATGGTCGAGCACCGGCTTGCCGAAGGCGATGCGCTGCCCCGCGAAATCCGCCGATTCGGCCAATGCGCGTTGCGCGATCGCCACGCTGCCGAGTGCATTGGTCGCGCGCGATAGGTTCAGCACCTCCAGAATCAGATTCACGCCGCGCTCCTCCGATCCCAGCAGCCACGCTTCGCTGCCGCGCAATTCCACCTCGCCCGTGGGCACCGAGCGCGTGGCCACCTTGCCCTTCAGGCGGCGAATAGTGTAGTTCAATTCGCCGTCTGCACGCCGCTTCGGCAAAAGGAACAGCGCCAGCCCGCGCACGCCCGCTGGAGCGCCTTCGGGCCGCGCCGCCACCACCGCCAGATCCGCACCCGCATTGCTGGCGAAATATTTATCGCCTGTGAGTAGCCAACGGTCGCCATCCGGGCGCGCCACCGTTTCCACGTTTGCGCCCAGATCGGAGCCGCCCTTGATCTCAGTCATCCAGGTGGCCCCCTGCCAGACCGTGTCGTCCCGGCGCAGCAGCGCCGGAAGGAAGCGAGCCTTCAGTTCCTCGCTGCCGTGCTGGTCGAGCGCCACGGCGGTAGCCAGCGAAATGACGTAGGGGCAGGTCAGGCCCGGATCGTAAAAGCACGTGATGTAATCGAGCAGCGCGCTGGCCGAAAGCGACTGGTCTTCGAAGGCGCGCCACACCACGCCGGCCTTGTATCCCTGGCGCAGGCTGCGCCAGTATTCGGGCGCGAAGAGGATTTCATCCACGCGCCGGCCGCCGCGATCGAACATGCGCAGCCAGGGTGTGCCCGCGCGGTCGGTGGCGTCGGAAATATGCTTGCCTTCGGTTTCCCACCAGGACTCGTAATCGCGCAGCGTGCGCTCGTGGGGCAACGCGCCCAGCATATGGCGCAGGAACTCGACCGGCGAGCGGAGAACTTCGATTTCCATGATTAGACCATCCGGATTCACTATGCCATAGTTGCTATCCTGCTGTGTTGGCCGACAACATCAAGCTCCTATTGCGAGTGTTCTGGCAGCCGGCGGCCGCCATGAGCGCGATCCTGGATCAGGGCAGCCTGCTGTTCGCCAGCGCGGCGGTGCTGACCGTTTCCCTCTTCTACAAATTCGGTTTTGCGATCGGCTTCTATATGCCACTGCTGGTGTTGGCTGTGGCCTACGTGCCGGGAGTGTTGCTGCTTAGCGGCGTGCTCGCCCGGCTGGGAGGCGGCCTCGGCAGCGTCTTCCAGCGCGACTATTCCCCGCTGCTTACCTGCACCGCGATGGCCTGGGCCGCCGCCAGCCTTCCTCTGGTGCTGGCCGGGTGGCTGCTTCCCGCGCCGGTATTTCAGATTCTGGCCGCCCTCGCGCAGTTATATTTCTTCGTCCTGATGTTCTTCGTGGTGCGCACGGTCTTCGGAACGGACAACTGGGTAGCGGCGGTCGTGGCGTGCCTGTCGTGGATTCCGGTGGTGGCCGCGTCTTTCCTGTGGGGACCGCTCCGCTTTCTGATGAGATGGCTGGCGTCGCCCTTCTTCCTGTTCTTCGCGTTTTACTATCTAGGCGGCGAGATTGGCAACCTGGGCGCCGGCCTGCGCCGCAGCCAGAACTTTCGCCGCATGCTGAACGCGGCCGCGCTGAACCCGCACGATGGCGAGGCGCAATATCAGCTCGGGCTGATCTACCAGCAACGGCGCCAGTACACCGCAGCCATCGAGCGATTCCGCAAAGCGGTGGCCATCGATCCGGGAGAAACCGACGCGCATTTTCAATTGGGCTGCATCGCGCGCGAGCAGGGCCGGTTCGCCGAGGCCCTGGCCGAATTCCAGTCCGTCGTGGACCAGAACGAGAAGCACAGCCAGAACGAAATCCTGCGGGAACTCGGCGGGCTCTATCTGGCGGCGCGGCAATACGAGGATGCACGGCGGTTTCTGGCGGAATACATCGAGCGCCGGCCGTACGATCCGGAAGGCCTCTACTATCTCGGACAGGCGCTGGAGGGGCTGGGCAGGGCGGCGGACGCGCGGGACGCGTATGCGCGGGTGGCGGAGGCCGTTCGCACGGCGCCGCGTTACCGCCGGCGAGTCGTCGCCAAGTGGAGCCGGCTGGCGCAGCGGCAAATCCGCAAGCTCTAGTTGTGGGGTGGGCCTCCAGGCCTGCGCGGGTTCTCTAGAACCCGCTCTACCTACGGCGCAAACGTCCGAATAATCTTCCCGCTACGGGCATCCCGCAACACCACCGCGGAATCCGAGAAAGCGGTAAACAAGCGCCCCTCTCCAGCCCACACAATGGGTCCCACGCCGTCGAATGGCGTGCGCATCTCACGCGTGCGCTGGCCGGCCTCGCTGAATACGGCGATCGACGGCGGATCCCACGCGAAAAGTTCCTTGCCACCGGGGCTCCATGTAAAATCGAAACAGTTGCAGGGGGTAGTCTTCTTGGTTTTGAGCGTCTCGGGATCGAGCACCGCCAGGCTGACGCCGCGCACCGACGCCACCAGCGAGTCTTCGCTGGTCCAACCCACTTTCACCGCGGCCGAATGCGGGCCGATCTCCAGTTTGGAGGAACCCGTCAACCGGCCACTGGACGTTTCCCAGGTCGATAGTTCGCCGCTGTCGGTCGCCACCGTATAGAACTGCTCGGTTGGGTGCCACTCCACATCCGTGATGATGGCGCGCGTTTCCAGGCGGCGTTGCCACCGCGTGTGCCCTTGCGCGTCGATCAGGAAAATGTCGCGTCCAATGGCCACCAGCATCGAATCGGTTTGCTGCGACCAGTTGAATGCAGCAATACCCCTCACCAGCAATCTGTGGGGCACCAGCACAATCGAGGCGCGGCTATCCGTGTTGTACGAAACCAGGCCGGCATCGCCTTCCTGCGTAAATGCCAGGTGGCGGCCGCCGGCGCTGAAATGCGCCAATGGCTGGTTCAGAGTGTTTTTCGGCGCGGAGGCGTTGTACGCATTTTTCACGCGCCCCGATTCGAAATCCCAAACGACTACTTGCCCGCCGCGATAGGCGGCCGCCACCAAACCCTTCTCTTTGGTGTAGTCGATGGACAAAACATCCAGCTGCAATTCGCCCGCTGCCATACGCGGGCTAAACACTGCTACGGCAATCGCGGCGAGCCAAACTCGTTTCATAGTTTAAACTCCGGCGTGGAAACAGCATGATCGCACACCGGCGGGTCCTCTGTCGAATGTCGTGGGCCAGGCGCCCGGCGCCGATACCGAGCCGCGCGCGTTAGCCAGCGGTTATTCCCAGTTAACCATCGATAGTACGGATGCCATTACAGTTGGCAGTATGCTAACGACCACCCAATGGGTCTATCCTGGTGACATCCACGAATGATGCCTCGAATTAGAGATTTCAACATTCGCTACGGGATGACCGTGCTGTTGGGGGCGGCCATCGGCGCGCTGATGGGCTGCGGGTCCGATCCTCCGCCTCCGCCCGATCTGGTTCCGCAGGCGGCGGCCGCGACCATCGCGCAGCTTTGGTCGCAGGAACAGATGAACCATTTCAAAGTCACTTTCCATTCCGACGACTTGGTCGAATGCGGTGTAAAGAACGATTTGTGGAAGCTGGTGGAAGTGACGGACCGCAACGGCAACGCCTGGTCGACGACTTATCGGTTGACGGACCGGGGCAGCAAGATCGTGACGGCCATCGGGCTGAAAGAATCCGGCAGAGGCCACGAGATTCTCCTGAAGGGCCCCTATCGCATAGAAGTTACCAGCATCACGGACGGAGGCCAGCCGGGCACCAAGCAGGTTGCGTTCCGCTGGGACATCGATTGGGATAAAGCGCCCGACGATTTGAAGGCGTGCATACCGCGGTTCGAATTATCCGGGACCGAAACGGCGCTGTTTCAACTGGACAACAACATTAGTTGGAGATTTGTTTCCTACATGAACCCCGAAGAGATCGTGGCGCCGCCGCCGCCGCCGGACGGCTCTCCTGCCACGCCGGCGCTCAACTCTCCTCTGGCCCATTAGCGGCGGCTGGAGGGCGGGCTTTAGCCGGCGCGGGGCTTCAGCCCCGCTCTTCGCGGCCCCCGTAACCCGGATATTGAGCGCGTTACCGCGATGCGACCGCGGCTGTCGGTTGCCGCTAACTGCGGCGAGCAGGTCACTTTGTGGTGTTGATGAGCACGGCGATCCCGCCGGTGCTGTCCGGCGACACCATATCCGGCACGCCTGCCTTGGGGCTTTGTCCGTGCAGGTTCTGCAGCAGAATCTGGCCCCAGCCGGGGCCCACACCAAAATTAGTCTGCAAAATCTGAAACGTGCCATTCCCGTTGCCTAACGCGATCTGCACGTCCGCTTCGGAGGGCAACAGAATGTCCGGTATCCCGTCTCCATTCACGTCTCGCACCGACATCGGCCGTACGGGTTCCCATAGTATTCGATTTGCTGCGCCAACGTCAGATCTCTCTTGCCATCGCCCAGGAAAACAACGGCCAAGCCGCCGTAAAACGTCATGACCATCGCGTCGAGGTTGCCGTCGTTGTTGAGATCCGCCAGGACAGGCGCCAGGGCCCATTGTCGTCCTCGACCTTGCTTGGAGTGAATCCAAGGTGATGGTTGTTCAGTAGAATGTAGAGCGCGTCGTCTTGGTAATCCGTCAGCACCAGGTCGGTCCACCCGTCGTTATTCAGGTCGGCTGCCGCAATCGAGTCATAGCCATCCTCCGGCGGCTTGTGGTCGATGGTTATCGGTGTCCGGAACGTGACGTCGCCGTTTCCCAGGGCCACTTGGTTTGACGATGATGAGATATCAAGCTTCCCGTCCTTGTTGAAATCGCTCAACACCAGAGTGCCTCCGTTGATGGGCTTGTTGCTCGCAAAAGTGAACGTGCCGTCGCCGTTGCCCAGGTAGGCGGAAGCCCCCCCCGCTAGTCAAGAACAGAAGGTCTGGGATGCCGTCGCCATTCAGGTCTCCGGTGATTGGGCAGCCCGGCCCGGGTGTCGCGATGGTGGCTCCCGTGGTGTAAGGCGCGCTGGCCTTTCCCGTAACCGGCATGATAGTCATGCCTGCCGACCTGGGCACCGCCAGGTCCGGCTTTCCGTCGCCATTGAAATCCGCCGACGCGCCGCAACTGTTAGCGCCAGCTAAAGGGGCCCATAGCCCATCGGAGAACTTTCCTTTACCTTTGTTGAGCAACACGGAGGTCGCGTCTATCTGTCCCGCGACGATATCGGTCAACCCGTTCTTGCGCAAGTCGCCTAGGGCTACGCCGGTAGGGCTGCTAACCTCCACCGGATAGGTGACGGGCGGCTCGAACTTGCCGTTTCCTTTGCCCAGCGCGGCGATCCCGAGGGGCATTGACCAAATCCGGGATGCCGTCTCCGTTCACGTCGCCGATAGTGAATCAGCATTGGCGGGGGAACGGAACCGCAGTGGGCATGGAGAAGACTCCGCTGCCGTTGTTTAAGTACACCAAAGCGTAGTTAACGTGTTCATCGGGCACGCTGACAATGTCCACGTAGCCATCCAGGTTCAGATCGCCGTTTGGCGAGGAAGTGCGGGCCACGCGGGCCGCCCCTATAAAGTACGGGCGTCAGGGACGTACCGTCGCCGTTGCCGAAGAGAACGACGAAGCCATCGGCATAGGGGCTGTTATCGTTCAGAATGGGGACCGCCAAATCGAGCTTTCCGTCGCCATTAAAGTCGGCGGCCACAATACCTCCGTATAGGGCGGTGACAGGCGTGAGAACACCGGAGCTAAATACACCGCCTCCCTGACCGGCAAAAAACCACACGCCGCTTTCGCCGACGGTGACGGCGTCCGGGATACCATCGCCGTTGAAATCTCCCACTACCATGCCACCCATGAACTTGTCGCTACCGGCCTGGTAAAGGACTGCATTCTGGAAAGTGCCGTCGCCGTTCCCGAGCCTGCCGCCGATTCAAGAGGGCACGGATATCCCGTTCGGACCGCCCTATAGCACCAAATCGGGGTAGCCGTCTCCGTTCAGATCGATCGCGACAAATCCTTCCGCACAGAAGCTGGGCCCTGTTGTTGGACTTACCTGGAAAGTGCCGTCGCCGTTTCCCAGCAGAGTATACACATAAAAAGATTCCACCAAGATTATGTCCGGGGTGCCGTCGCCGTTTATATCTGTCACCTGGGGTTGCCCGGACGAGGGATAAAAATCGATCCTCGCCTGGAATGTGGGCGTAGTGGCGGCCGCAACGGCGATGCCGCAGCACAAAACGGATAGCAAAAGAGCGATTCGCATCCCGCTTGACCTCCGAGCTACGGCCGCGCCCATTGCAGCGTGGATCTGATGCCCAGTATATACCCTGTGGGAACGCTGCGAATTCGGTTTATAGTAATCCTTCAATTCCCATGCAGATCACAGCCAAGGCTCCCTGCCGCGTGGATATGGCCGGCGGCACCATCGATATCTGGCCGCTCTATCTGTTCCACGCCGCACCAGTCACCGTGAACTTCGCCGTCGACCTCTACGCCAGTTGCGTACTCGAAACCCGCGCGGACGCCCGCATCACGTTGCGGTCGCAAGACCTTGACGGCGCGGAGGAGTTCGCGTCGCTCGCCGCCCTGCGCGCCGCCCGCCGTTACAAGCTGCCGCTGGCAGCCTATGTGGTACGCTACTTCGCGCCGGCCACCGGACTCGACCTGGTCACCCATTCCGAAGCCCCCGCCGGCGCCGGCATCTCCGGATCGTCCACGCTCATCATCGCGCTGGCCGCCGCGTTCAACCGGCTCACCGGCGCGGGCCACAAGCTCGAAAAGCTGCGCGAGATCGGCCAGAACATCGAAGCCCAAATCATCCGCGTGCCCACCGGCTGCCAGGATTATTATCCGGCTATGTACGGCGGCGTCAGCGCCATCGAACTCACCGAAGCGGGCGTCGTGCGCAAGCCCGTCGCCGTGGATCCGGAAGATCTCAATGCACGCGTGGTCCTCGCCTATACCGGCGAGCCGCGCAATTCCGGCATCAACAATTGGGAAGTCGTGAAGGCGCACATCGGCGGCGACCGCGCCGTCCATCGCAATTTCGACCGCATCGCGCAGATCGCGCGCGCCATGCGCCAAGCGCTGGAGAAGCCCGATTGGGCGGAAGTCGCGCGCCTGCTGCGCCAGGAGTGGGCCAACCGCAAGAAGAACGCGCCCGGCATTACCACGCCCCTGATCGACCGGCTGGTGCAAGTGACCCGGCCGGCTGGCGCGGTGGGCGCCAAAGTATGCGGAGCCGGCGGCGGCGGATGCGTCTTCTTCCTGGTCGAGCGCGGCGCGAAATCGCGCGTGGCGGAGGCCATTCGGCGGGAAGGCGCGACCGTGCTGCCCGTGCGCGTGGCCCCGCGCGGGGTCCAGGTCCGCAACGCACTTTAGCCGGCGCGCGGCCTCAGATTCCTGTGGGGCAGGTTGGCAACCGTTGGCAACCTGCAAGGCCGATTGCCAATCGGCCTTGGCGAGCTTAGCTCGCCCAGCGCGGAGCTTCAGTCCCGCGTGCAGCGGCGCAGATGAGTAAAGGTGGAATAAGGTAGCTGAGTACTTGGTAACGGGTTTGGCGCCACTGGCAACCAAGGCCGGCGATAGGGCGGCCGAGATACTTGCAGGTCAGCAAGGCCCCTATGGCGGGACACCACATCAGTCCGCTGGTGTAGGCTCAGTCCGCGGAATTGCTGCCTGCGGATTTGATGATGAGGAAATAGAATAGCGGGCTGACGGTCCAGGCGCCAGCAGGTACACCAGAATGGCGCGGCGGCCAGTGGCCGGATTCATTCGGCATTCTGGCAGAGCGGTAACGACTGCCCACCGTAGGCGGGAATTGCGAGCGGAGGTCATGGAACAGCCGCCTTCGCCGACCCCTCAAACCTCACTCGGAATCGACCTCGACCATGGAATAGGCTTCGACGTATTCCTCTCCATTGCAGCCGTAATAGGCGGCCGTACGCGCCGCGAAATCGACATCGTAACGTACCACGCCGGCGCGCCACGAAGCCGCCAGGAACTCCGGAAACGTGCTTTCTCCCGCCTGATCCGTTCGCAACGCGGAAATCAGCGCCTCGCGGTTGAACGGCGGGACGTCCATCGTGCCCGTCGCCAATGGCGCGCCCTGGGTCACGACGGGCCCGTCGTTGGTCAGAAAGAGGCTCTGGCATGCCGGCAGAAACCACAAGTTCCGAGTCACACCCGCGCGCCGCAGCGTCTCGGCGAGGTAGGGAAAGCCCCCGACTTTAGGCCGGATAGCCATCGCGCGTTTCTGGGCCGCCTCTAAGTTTTCGATTGCTTTACTCATAGAAGATTCTCCTTCGTGTGTAGTCTGGGTGAAGTCAGTCGGAATTTCGCGGGCTTACTCGATCGGCACGTCCCCGATCTGGTGAAACTCGGCCAGCTTGCCAAGCAGGCGCCGCAGGGCGGCCCTTTCGCCGGCATCCAGGCCATCGAAGAACTCTCGGTCGTTCCGGTCCGCGATCTCCGCCAATTGGGGAAGAATACGGCGGCCCCGCCGCGTCGGGGAAAGCAACTGTACGCGGCTGTCCCCCGGCTTGGCCGAGCGCGCGATCCAGTTCTTCGCTGCGAGCTTGTCGATGACCTTGGAGACCGCCCCGCGTGTCAAATCCAGCGCTTCGGCGAGATCCCCCGGGGTAATCCCCGGTCGTTCCTGGACGTGGCAAAGCACGACCCATTCGGCAACGGAAGTATGCTTCGCCTGCAACGCCCGGGCGAATACGCCCGAGACGCGATTGGAAACGCGCCGTAGCCAATATCCAAGGTGACGCTCAAGGTCCGATGCCCAGCGTTGTCCCAATATAGTTTCCATGGAAGCCATCTGTCAAGCCCGGCGCCCGGCGCCCGATTTTGGGCGGGCGGAACGAACACAGCGGCGGCCTTGGCTGGTTAGTGAAGTCCGTCATGTCAACCTAACGCGTGGCGCGCGATCCGTACAGGAGGCGCGAAAGGAACAGCGCACTCTCGGGACGCAGTCGCCCAACAATCCGCCTCGGACCCGAATACTGAACCCGCGCGAGGCGCCAATTCCAACGCCTATGCCCGCCGCACAGCGCCGCAATCCGCCCCGCGGCCCGCCCGAATCCAGCCCCAGTAACATGTAAGCGAAAGGATCCGGCCAACGCGCCCGCTATTACGCATATGAAGAATCCGGACGAACCCCGTACTCTCACCGAGGCCCGCATCAACGCCAACCGCGAGAACGCCAAGAAATCCACTGGCCCAACCAGCGCCGCCGGCAAGGCCACATCTATCCGCAATCGCCTCACCCACGGCCTGCGCGCCAACAAACGCGTTCTGCTCGACGGCGACAACCCGGAAGATTTCCTTCTGCTCCTCAAAAGCCTCGACGACACTTTCCGCCCCGTCGGCGAAGCCGAAGAAATGCCGGTGACGCGCTTGCCGCCGATCAATGCCGCCTCGACCGCAATCTCGCCATGGAAGAGGGCATCTACCGCGAGCGTCTGGACGGTGTCGCCGCCACGGACTATGACGCAAACTGGGATTGATCCATCACAAAAGGAACCACGAACGGAACCCCGAGCGTTTTCCGCCCGCCCGGCTCGTGCCTTCATCCTCGATAGCGAGAAGCCCAACTCCATCGCCAACGCTAACCGCTATAAAGCCGGCGCCCAACTCTCCATCGACCGCAATCTCCGCCAGTTGAAAATCTATCAGGCGCGCGCATCGCCAATACCCCCGCCCCGGCCACGAGCCCAGCCCGCCGCCGGACCAACTGGCCGCCCTGAAACTGGTCCCCAAGATGACGCCCAAACCGCCGCGCCGCCCGTCGTAACACCCCAAGAAGCGGCAAATTACCATTCGAACCCAAGAGTTGGGGATAAGTTTGTAGGGTGGCGCCATGCGCCGCCGCGGGGCCTTTGCCCCGCTACGCCGAGCGACGCTCGCCTTCCGCTATATTCGTCATGTGAGGTATTTTCTCCGCCGCCGCACCCCTTCCGTCTCCCGCATCCTCCTGGTCGAGAGCGGCTCGCGCCACCTGATCGAGCGCGCTCTGCGCGGCCTGCGCCAGACCTACGGCGGGGTCCCCATCGACCTGGTCACCTGCTACCCCGGCGCGCCGCGAGGCATCGCCGTAGTCCACCGCGTTACGGAGCATCGCGGACCCGCCGGTCGCGGTCAACTCTATCGCACTCTCGCGGCCAACCGCTACCAGATCATGGGCATCGTCTGCTCCGCGGAGCCCATCATGACCAAGTGGAAATGGGCGCTGGCCGCCCGCCTGCCGGTGAAGGTCTTCGCCATTAACGAAAACGGCGACTACTTCTGGGTCGACCGCGGCCATTGGCGCAACATCCTGCACTTCGCCTTGTATCGCGCCGGTTTCACCGGCTCAGGCGCTGCGCGCACGCTGGGCCGTCTGCTCGTATTTCCGTTCGCTTTGGCGTATCTGTTACTCTATGCATCAACGGTCCATATTCGCCGCGCATGCCGCACGGCTCGCGTAAAGGTCATCCATGAAAGCCATACAAGTTAAAGAAATCGGTGGACCCGAGAAGATGGAGTTAGTGGATCTGCAGCGGCCGGTCCCCGTGGCGGGGCAAGCGCTGGTGAAGATCGCCGCCTCCGGCGTCAACTTTATCGATGTATATTTCCGCACAGGTTTATACAAAGCCGACTTACCGGCGACCCTGGGATCGGAAGCCGCCGGCGCCGTGGAGTCGGTCGGCCCCGGTGTCGCGGACTTCGCGCCCGGCGATCGCGTAGCCTATGCCATGGCCCGCGGTTCCTATGCCCAATACGCAGTGGTTCCCGCCGCCCAATTGGTGAAGGTTCCCGCCGGCGTCGATCTGCAAACGGCCGCCGCCGCCATGCTGCAAGGCATGACCGCGCATTATCTGACGCATTCCACGTTCCCGCTGAAATCCGGCGACACCTGCCTGGTGCATGCCGCCGCGGGCGGAGTCGGATTGCTGCTGGTGCAAATGGCCCGCCGCATCGGCGCGCGCGTCTTCGGCACCGTTTCCACTGAAGCCAAGGCGCAGCTTGCGAAGCAAGCCGGGGCCGACGAAGTGATCTTTTACACGCAGCAGGATTTCGAGGCCGAAGTAAAGCGCCTCACCGCCAGCCGCGGCGTCGACGTAGTGTACGATTCCGTTGGCGCCACCACGTTTGCCAAAGGCCTGAACTGCTTGCGTCCGCGCGGCATGATGGCGCTGTTCGGACAATCCGGCGGACCCGTGCCTCCCTTCGATCCGAGTCTCTTGAACGCCAAGGGATCGCTCTTCCTCACGCGGCCATCCCTGGCGCACTATTGCTTAACTCGCGACGAACTCCTGTGGCGCGCGGGCGACGTGTTGGGCTGGGTCGCCTCCGGTGAGTTGAAGGTTCGCGTGGACCGCGCGTATTCGCTCGCTGAAGCCGCCCAGGCCCATCGCGATCTGGAAGGGCGCCACACCGCCGGCAAACTTCTCCTGATCCCCGAGTAGCTCACCGCGATGAGCACCCAGACCAAGTTGACGCTCTCATCGGTCCTGGTGATGACGGCAATTGTCGTCATCATTTCGATCCTGGATCTGGGATATCAGATAAACGCGCAGTTCCAGTCCACGCTGGAACACGCCAAGATGCTGAAGGTCACAGTGGTGAGCCAGGTCGTCGGAGCACTCAACCGCGACCGCCTGCACCCTTGGCGCGAAACGCTGCGTAACTCGAACCTGGACCGCAATCTGGTCGACATTATGAGCGCTTCCAACGCTTTGCTGGAGATCGCCGTTTGCGATAACAATAACGAGATTCTCATCGACAGCGATCCCAAGGCGATTGGCAAGCCCTTCCCGCACTATGCGGACTTCCAGCCGATCGTCAACAACACCAACTGGCTGGACAAGGTGCGCATCCTCAACCAGCCCACTTACTACCAGCTCGAACAGCCGTTGGGCACCCCTGGAAAACCGGAGCTTTATGTGCGTGTCGTCATCTATCCCGCGCTGATCAAGGCGAAGGACATCATGCCCACGCTCAGGAAAAGCGCCGGCGTGGCGCTGGCGTCAGTGGCCGGCGCTCTCTGTATCACGCTGCTGTTTTCCATCATCGCCTTCCGGCCGCTGGGCCGCTTGGGCCACATGCTCGACGTAGTGGCCACGGGCGAATACGATCCCAACGCTCTGGCGCCGGTCTCCCGCACCGGAGCCGACGAGTTCGGAATCATGGCCACCAAGGTCAATCTGCTGGGCCAGCAGCTCCGCGGCGCGCAATTCGATTTTTCCGATCTGCGCGGCAACTTCGAGCGGCTCCTCGACCAACTGGAGGACGCCGTCCTGATATTCGGACGCGACCGCCGCCTGGTAGTGGCCTCCGGCGCGGTGGAGAAATTCCTGGGCAAGATGCGCGCCGACCTGATGGGCCGCGCCCTGCCGGAGATTTTCCCGCCCAATACCACCCTCGGGCTGATGCTGGCCCAAGCCGCGCAAACTGGCCGTCCCATTGGCAATCGGCGCGTGCCCATCATCCGCGATGGTTCGGGCGCATTCGTGGCGTTGCTCTCCGTCGATATTTTGGAGCCGCTCGGTTTGCGCAATAGCCCCGGCCGCGGCTCCGGCCTCTTGGTGCGCCTGCGCGATCCGGAAGCCGCCCGCCAGGTCGGCCGTCAACTCCAGACGGCGGACCGCCTGTCCGCCATCAGCCGCATCACCAGCGGCGTCGCGCATGAGGTTAAGAACCCGCTCAACGCCATCCTGATGCACGTGGAACTGGCGCGCATGAAGCTGGCGCGCGCGGACACCGACGTCGCGCCGCAAATGGAAATCATCTCGCGCGAGATCTTGCGGCTGGACCGCGTAGTGAAGACGTTCCTCGATTTCACGCGCCCCGTCGAACTGCATCCGGCGGAGGTGGCGCTGGATTCCTTCGTACGTGAGATCGTGGACCTGGCGGCGCCCCAGGCCGAGGCCGCCGGCATCCGTGTTTCGGTCGATGCGGAGACGGAACCGGCCAACATTCGCGTGGACCGCGACCTGATGAAGCAGGCGCTGCTCAACGTGGTGGTCAATGCCATTCAGGCCATGCCGCAAGGAGGCGAATTGCGCATCGAGTGCGCGGTGCGCGACGAGGACGCCGAGATTCGCATCAGCGATACCGGTGCGGGCATTTCGCCGGAGTTGCGCGACAAGATTTTCCGGCTCTACTACACCACCAAGCCAGCGGGGTCCGGCATCGGACTGGCAATGACCTTCCGCATCGTGCAATTGCACGATGGCGCCATCGACTTCACCAGCGAACCCGGCAAAGGCACGACATTCATTCTCCGCCTGCCCCTGTCGGTGTGATTACCTCACTCCCACAGCCAGTTCTTGTGGGGCGGGCTTAAGCCCGCGCGGGGCTTCAGCCCCGCTCCCAAGGTGGCACGCGTCCGAATGGACGATTTGTCCATTGACGAGGTAGGCATTGTTATTTCGTTTGATTGATCAGCGCCATTACGCCGAAGGAGAGGTCCGGCGCGACGATGTCCGGCAGGCCAGCGGATGCCGCTTGGCCGTGCAGGTTCGCCACCAGGATGTCGCCGGGAGAGGGCTGTCCACCGGATAGTCGATGGCGGGCTTAAAGCCGCCGTTCGCCACCGAAGGCGATGTAGCCGCCCGTGGATGCCAGGTCGGGTAGGCCGTCGCCGTTCAGGTCGCCGATGGCGATGCCTGTTGCGCCGGGAAGGTTTAAAGGGTCCGGGGCGCGGAGAAGCCGCCGGCCCCGTTTCCATAATATAAATACACGGTGGTGTATCCGTCCTCCGACAGCGCTATTCCCGGATGGCCGCCCTTGGTGAGACGACCGATGGCCAGGCCCAGCGGTTTCTTGGGTTGGGCGAAGGTCTTCGGCGGCTGGAAGGTGCCGTTGCCATGGCAGAGAAGGACGGCGAACCCGGCGCCGGAGCCGTCATTGCCGGCGAAGGGCAGCGTGGCGGCGAGATCCAGGTTGTGGTCTCCGTTGAAATGGGCCGCAGCCAAGTTCTCGACTCCTGCCAGCGTGACAGCCATGACGCCGGACTTGAAGGCTCCGCCGCCCCTGCCCGCAAACAGCCAGAGGCCGCTGGTTCCGGCGACGGCCGCATCCGGAATTCCGTCGCCGTTAAAGTCCCCTACGGCCGCCGCATAAACGTTGTCCGTTCCGGCGGGGTAGACGGCCTCCGACTGGAAGGTGCCGTCGCCGTTGCCTAGGCATACGCCGAGTCCGTACGGGCCGTCGACCAAGCCGCCGGCTAACACGAGATCGGTCGTGCCGTCGTGGTTTAAGTTGGCGGCCACAAACCAGCCGGCTGAAACCGAGTGCGTATTCGGGCCCGGCCCGAACGCGCCGTCGCCGTTGCCGAGTATAGCGCGGAGGCCATCTGGGCCGTAATTCGCCCCATGATTGGCCGACGCCCCTGTACACTCACCCTTTATAAACCCGCCAAAACACATCCCGGAACTTCTGCATCTCCGCATCCGTCCCAATAGTCACCCGCAACATATTATCCAGCGGCGGAAACGGCCGCCCCACCGCCACGCCCAGCGGCGGCATCTTGGTAACGAACTCCCTCGCGTCGCGCCCCACATCGATCATCATGAAGTTGGCCTGCGGCTCGATGTACGGCACCTTGCGCTCCCGCAGCCACGCGCAGACTTCGCTGCGAACGCGCGCATTCACCGCGCGGCGCTCCGGAATCAGCGTACGCGATTCCGCCAGCGCGGCCAGCACCGCGCGGATCGCGATGATGGAGAGCACGTTGTTGCGGAACGGCCGCATGCGCTCGATCAACTCCGGCCGCCCGCACACGAATCCGGCGCGCACGCCCGCCATCCCGTAGATCTTCGAGAACGTGCGCGCCACCACCACGTTCTTCCCTTGCCGCACGTAAGGCAGCGCCGTCTCTAGGTATTCCGTCCCGCCGAAATGGATGTACGCTTCGTCGATCAGCAGTACCGTGTCCGCCGGCAGGTTTTGCACGAACCAGGATATGTCGGATTTGCGCGTAATGGAAGCCGTGGGATTGTTCGGATTGCACATGTAGATCAACCCGGCATGCGCATTAGCCGCCGCCTCGGCGAGCTTGCGCACGTCGGCCGAATAGTCCGCCAGCAGTGGCACCTGGACCACCTGCCGCCGCATGGCGCGGGCCACTTCCGGCGGACCCTCGTAAGTCGGGTGCATCACCACCATGGGCCGATCCGGCGCGGTGAACGCCTCCACGGCCGCATGCAACATTTCGGTCGATCCGCAACCCACGAGCACGTTTTCCGCCTGCAGGTCCTCGCTGCGCGCCAGCGCCCCGTAGAAGTCGCGGACCTCTTGATAGTGATACCGGCCCGATGCCGCCAGCACATCCGCCATAGCGTCCAGAGACGATTTCGGCGGCCCCAAGGGGTTCTCATTGGCGTTCAGCCATACCATGTCCTTGGGCAGATTGCCCTGGATCATGGCGCGCTGCGCGTAAGCCATCTCCGGCAGCATCTTTCCGATTGCCATGGCCGCGCCGAGGCGGGCCGCAAAACCTCTTCGCGTGATCATCGCTCCTCCCGTTGGACCAGCCTCTTGCCGGTCACGCATATGCGAAGTATAACGCAATCCAAATCGGGATGATTTTTCAGCCGAAGCGGTGTAACCTAAACGCTTTGCGTCTCATCGTTAACAACTTCACCAGGGCTCAGGCCGCGCCTGATGATGCTGACCCAACTGTTCTGGTCCATAAGTCCGTTATGCAACTTCAACTCTTCGCCCCATACCTTCGCAGCACCTCGGCGATTCGGGCCTTTTGTTCCGCCATACGCCCTTTCTGCTTGTCGAGCCACGCCAGCCAGCCATCTTCAATGTGCGCGCCGCCCGCGAGCAGCGCGTCGAAGGTGGGAACGTAGCCCTCATCTGGATCGCCGCTCGCGAACGACCAGCCCGCCTGTCTGAGCGGAGTTCCGCCGTATCCGTTGAGCTGCTCGAGCCGCTGCTGCGCGCTGAGGGCCATAGCGACCCTCGATGAGCACGCCAGAGTCATCGAGAGCAACGGAAAGAGTCCTGGACTCGGCGGATGCCTCACCGTCGATTAGGCGAAGTTTACGTTGTTTCGGAAACCAGTTTCAGAAGCCCGTTCCAGCAGGCGAAATAACGCAGCCCGTTCGTCTGCTCGGGTTCGACGGCGGATCACAATGACGATGCCATGATGTGGCCTCGCAGATGGAGAAAGTCGTTCCGGTTGCAAGTCCAACAGCACACAACCACGCTCGTGGGCAGACTGGAGGACGGCTTCGTCGGAGGAATTGCCGGAAGCGCTTTACGCAAGAACGTGACGTCGTGGTTGAGTTCCGCGGGCAAGTAGCTCAAGTCGTCGGGCACGTTGTGGTCGAGCAAGAACTTCACTCTGGAGCCGGCGCCGCCATCTGTTTGGCAACCAGCAAGTCGAGCTCCCCTCGATGGTCTTCATAGTAGGCAAGGCACTCGTAAACCTGAGATCTGGTCAATTGTGGGAAGCAGTTTGCTGTCAATGTGTCAATCGTTTCGCCATTCTGAAGCAAGCCAATGACGTCGTGGACGGCCGACTCCAAATCGGCGTCGAGATCCAGATGCGTTCCCGCCCTTTCCGCGGCGTAGACCGTGATCGCGTCGCGCCGCGCCTTCCGGATTGTTGCCGCAGCCACCAATCGACGGCCGCGCGCGCCAGAGTGGTCGCGGGCGCCCAGTCCGTTCGGCCTCCGACCTCCGACCCATGTACGTCTGCTCCGGCAGCGGCAAGTGAAAGTTCTTCATCGCTTTCCCCCCTGCCTCATCATGCCACGAAGTGATGGCAGCCGGAATGGCAACGGCAAATGCGAAGTCCCTTTGGCGGTTGAGTCGAGGCGCGATCGAACTACCGCGCCCTCTCCATAACCGTGCGCAGGATGCTGTTGATCCGGGTCGAGTAGCCCTCGCCATACCCAATTAGCCAGTCGTAGACCTCCCGGTCGATACGAGCGGCTACCAGCACCTTCGGCGTTCGGCGGAATTGCGCTAGTTGCTCATCGGTCAGGCGAGGGATGTCCGAGTAATCGATATCGGAATCGTCTCCGGCAGTCTGCCGCTTCGCAATTCGAGACAGGACCGCCTTTTGCTTTTTAGTCGGCGGCTTGTTGAATATAGATTCGGCGCTCACGCTGATTAGCTTCTCGGGCCGAGATGACGCGGACGTTCTCTTCTTCGCCATTTCCGTTCTCCATGCGATATACGTAGACGACCAGCAGCACCGCCCGCTCCGCGGCTCCAATGGCGTGCCACCGCCGTTCGCCACTCACGATGCGGTCCTTGCGGAAGATTACGTGGGAATCGTCGAAAACCAGTGCCGCACTCTCGAACGCGATACCACGGTGCTTTCAGTTGGTTGTGGCGATTCTTCTCCCGGTTCCATTCGAATCGCGTCGTCATACACAATGTATAACGTTCACTGCGAGGAGTCACGCGGCCCCCTTTGTGTCGTTCACCCAGCGCCTTGAATTAGCCCATGGGAGTGCATAATCTTATACACGCCGATTGTATGGGCGATGAAAAAATAGATCCGTTGGGTTGGGTCTGCTTACGACGGGCCGCCGGCATTTCCCAAGAGACGCACGAACCCAACGCTAAAATACCATCCGAACCTAAGCTGGTCCTTTATTTTCAACAAAAACAATGGAATCAAAGCCAACTTCCCATCCTGCTGGGGCCGGGTCTCAGACCAGCGCCGGCCCCAGCAACTCCGGCGAAGGCGAGAAGACGTTATAAGACGTTACACGTTCCACACTCTTGCAAAATCGGGCGTAGATCAGCCTGGCCCAGACGCGTTGGAAAGCGCGTTCCCAAGCAGGATTGCCTGCCCCACGGCACAGCACTCCACTATAATTCAAAGAGGTGCGCAAGCGAATCCTCTACGTCGGCGGCATCGTCCTGTTGGCGATTTTGGTGGCCCTGGTAATCTGGCAGGGCTCTTTCAATTTCGGCAAGTACGGACCCGCCGATCCCCAACAGACCTTCATCTTCTGGGCCATTTCCAGCCTGATCTTCGTGCTCATGATCACGCTCGGCTTCATGCTGGTGCGCACAATCGTCAAGCTGTACATCGACCGGCGTAGCGGCCGCGAAGGCTCTCGCATCCAAACCAAGCTGGTCCTCGGCGCAATTGCCCTCAGCATCACCCCGGCTCTGTTCCTGGTGCTGTTCAGCTATGAAGTGCTGAACCGCAATCTCGACAAATGGTTCAGCGGGCCCGCCGACGACTCCAATCGAATCTTTCTCCAAGTCTCCCAAACCCTCGAAAACGAACTGCGCGACGAAACCGAATTGCAGGCTGCCCTGCTGGCCGCCCAGCCCGAGACCCGCCGGCTGCTGGAGCAAGGCGTGAAGACGCCCGGCTTTCTGCAGCGCTTCGCCAAGGAACAGGATCTGGCTTCGGCCGCCATCATTCCAATCACTGGAGACACGCCGCTCGATTCGATCGGGCCGTTTCCCATCCTGCCTTCACGCAACAAGCAGACCGTCATCGCCCGGCACGCCATCGAGATAGACCACGGACTCAAGGGCACCGTCGAACTGGCCGCCCGCGTGCCCATCGACATCGCCGAAAAGCAGCGGGAGATCGATAAGTCGGTCGCCGCCTTCACCGAACTCGCCCGGTTCAAGCGCAACATGCGCACTTTCTATCTGCTGTTCATGGCCATGATCACGCTCTTCGTGCTGTTCGTAGCCACGTGGATCGCGCTGTTTCTCTCCAAGCAGATCAGCATACCGATCTCCGCGTTGCTGCATGCCGCGGGCGAGGTCAGCAAAGGCAATTTGACGCATCGAGTGCGGGTACGCGCCATAGACGAATTGGCCAGCCTGGTGCGCGGCTTCAACGAAATGACCCAGGAGCTGGAAGCCAACAGCCGCGAGTTGGACGCCCGTCGCCGCTTTACCGAAGCCATCCTGGAAAGCATCCCCACTGGCGTCATCTCCATCGGCGCGGATGGCTCCATCCGGCGCGTCAATCGCGCGCTGGGCCGTATGTTTCCCGAAACGCAGGTGGCCACCGCCACGCGCCTGGAGGATCTGTTCTCGCGCGAAGACACCGCCGAAATCAAATACCTGATGAAACGCGCGCGGCGTACCGGCTTGGCGTCGCGCCAACTCGAAATGCAGACCGAACGCCAGACCGTGCACATGGCGGTGACCGTGTCGGCGCTGGAAGAGAAACTGACCTCCGGTTTCGTAATCGTGCTGGAAGACACCAGCGAATTGTTGCGCGCGCAAAAGGCCGCCGCCTGGCACGAAGTGGCGCGGCGCGTGGCGCACGAAATCAAAAATCCGCTGACGCCCATGGCGCTTTCCGCCGAGCGTTTGACCCGCCAGTTGGATCGTCTGCAGATCCCGCCGGAAAACAGCCGCATCCTGAACGAGTGCGCCAGCACCATTTCGCGCTCCGTCGAATCCGTCAAGACGTTGGTGGACGAGTTCTCCCAATTCGCGCGCTTCCCCGCCGCGCAGCCCGTACGCAGCGATCTGAATGAGGTGGTGGAAAGCGCCCTGGCGGTTTTCCACGGGCGACTCGATGGCATCGATATCCGCGTGCAGCTTGCCCCGGATTTACCCGCTGTCAACATCGACAGAGACCAATTCCAGCGCGTCGTGGTGAATCTGGTAGACAACGCCGCCGAGGCCATGCAGGATGCACCGCTCAAGCGCCTGTTCATCGCCACCCAAACTGGCGCGGCCGAAACGGTCGAGTTGGTCGTCTCCGACACGGGCTGCGGCGTCTCGGCCGACGAGAAGGAGAAACTGTTTCTGCCCTACTTCTCCACCAAGGGCCGCGGCACGGGTTTAGGCCTTGCCATCGTCAACCATATCCTCGCAGACCATGGCGCGCAAATCCGGGTGGAAGACAACCAACCGGCCGGCGCGCGCTTCACCATCGAAATCCCCGCGCTGCTGGAGCCCGAGAACGGCGAGCCGGCGCCGACGCCGGTCGTGGCCGTCGCATGAAACCGGTTCGCATCCTGATAGTTGATGACGAGCCCGACATCCGCCGGTCGTTGAGCGGCGTGCTCGAAGACGAAGGCTACGCGGCGCACGCCGTAGAGAGCGGCGAGGCGTGTATCGTTGAATTGGGCCGCCAACCCTGCGAGCTGGTGCTGCTGGACGTTTGGCTGCCCGGCATGGACGGCATGGAGGCGCTGACTCGTATCCAGGAGATGCCCTTGCCCGAGCGGCCCGTAGTGGTGATGATCTCCGGCCATGGCAATATCGAAACCGCCGTGAAGGCCACCAAGCTGGGCGCTTTCGATTTCTTGGAAAAGCCGCTGACCATTCAGAAGATCTCGGTGGTAGCCAAGAACGCGTTAGAGCATCGCCGCCTGCAGATCGAAAACAGCCGCCTGCGGCAGGACACCGAATCGCGCTATCGCATCATCGGCGAGAGCGTGCCCATGAAGGCGCTGCGCCACGAATTGGGGCTGATGGCCGGCACCAACGGCCGCGTGCTCATCTACGGCGAGAGCGGCACCGGCAAGGAACTGGTGGCCCACGCGCTGCACGCCATGAGCCCGCGCGCGGCCGAGCCGTTCGTGGAGGTGAACTGCGCGGCCATTCCTGAAGAGCTGATTGAAAGCGAGCTGTTCGGCCACACTAAGGGCAGCTTCACCAGCGCGCACGAAACCAAGATCGGCAAATTTCAGAAAGCCGATGGCGGCACGATTTTCCTGGATGAAGTCGGCGACATGAGCCTGCGCACGCAAGCCAAGGTGCTGCGCGCGCTGGAGGAACAGCGCTTCGAGCCGGTGGGGGCGGGCGCCTCAGTGCAAGTGGACGTGCGCGTGGTGGCCGCCACCAACAAGAACCTGGACGAAGAGATCCAGCGCGGCAATTTCCGCGAGGATCTGTTCTATCGCCTGAACGTAATCCCGTTCCACGTGCCGCCCCTGCGCGACCGGCGCGAGGATATCCCGCTGCTGGCCGACTATTTCCTGCGGGAGTTCACCACCGCCTATGGCCGCAAGCCGAAGGAACTGACGCCCGAGGCCTACCGGATTTTGCACGACCATCACTGGCCCGGTAACGTGCGCGAACTGCGGAACATGATTGAAAGGATCGTGATTCTAAACCCGCAGGTGCGGGTGGACGCGCGGCATATTCCGTTGAACGTCACGCGGCGGCCGGCGGAGCGGCCCATGGATCGCTTCGGCAGCCTGGCGGAAGTCCGCGAGGCGGTGGAGCGGGAGTATATTTTGAAGAAGCTGGATGAGACTAATGGCAATGTCACGCGCACGGCGGAGTTACTGGGGCTGGAGCGCAGTAACTTGTACCGGAAGATGAAGACGCTGGGGATTGGGCCGAAGGAGTAATAACCTGCATTGTTTCCGCATGGGATTTCGCCTATAATGCCTGAATGCTATCGCAGGAGAAGCTGCTTGGGCTCGTGGGCCGCATCTACGATGCCGCTGCAGACGAGGGGCTGTGGCCGGCGTTCCTGGAAGGCTTCGCGGACGTTGTGGATACCACGGTTACCGGGCTCATACACTACGATTCAGAGCGGCCCCGCGTCAACTCCGCGATGTTCGTCCGGATGCATCCGGAATACACGCGCAGCTATGTAGATTATTACAGCACTGTCAACCCGTGGATCAGGTCCTGGAAGAGCCGCCTGAACCTGGACGGCCCGGCATCTGTTACAGTCGGCGAGGAGCTTGTGGAACCGGCCGAGCTTGAAAAAACCGAATACTACAGCGACTTTCTATTACCGCAGGATATTTATCACCAATGCGCCGGCATGATTGTAAAGCCGGAACGCTGGGGTTGTGCGTTTGCGTGTCTGCGGCCGCGCGGCAAGGGATCGTTCGGCGCTAGCGAAGTCGCGCTGGTTCGTGTGCTTCTCCCCCACCTTCGACATGCCGTTCAGTTCCAACGGAGACTGGCGGAATCCGAGGGGGCGCACCGGGCGTGCCTCGATGCATTAGACAGCCTGCCGATCGGCATTATCCTCCTGGATGACAAAGGCTTGATCCTGGAGATGAACTGCGAGGCCCGGCAAATTCTCAGCCAAGGCGATGGCTTAGCGGCACGGAAGGAAGGGCTCGCAGCGGCAACCGCGAACCAGACCAGCGAATTACGCTCGGCCATAGCGCGCGCGGCCCTCACCGCGCAGGGCAAGGGTGTCGCGCCGGGAGGCTCGCTCGGAATTAGCAGGCCGTCGGGGAAGCGGCCGCTTTCCTTGGTCGCTATGCCGGTTTCGATGCTCGCATTCTCGCCGGATGCCAGGGAACCCGCGGTAATTGTTTTCGTGAGTGACTCGGAATCGAAGGTGAAGGCAGATCCGGAAGTCCTTGCGCGGGTTTTCGGCCTGACCGGCGCCGAATCCCGGCTGGCGGAGCAATTGATGCGAGGCGAGACCCTGGTGCATGCCGCGGAACGGCTGGGCATTAGCCATAACACGGCGCGCACCCATCTGCAAAGGGTCTACGGCAAGACCGGCGCCAGCCACCAAGGGGCTCTGGTCCGGCTACTCGTCGCGGGCGTCACCGGCTTGCGGCCTGGCCACCAAGCCTAAGAGGGCGAATCATCCATTTGGATGACGACAGGCCGGCAACAGCCATCGTACGCTATTGCATGCGGAAAAACTGGCGGGAAAAAATTCTCATCATGACCCTGCTTTGCGCCGCGACGGCGGTCGTGTCGCCCGCGCAAACCTTCACCACCCTGGCGACGTTCGATCAAACCGACGGCGAACTGCCCGAAGGATCCCTCGTCCAGGGCATGGACGGTAACCTGTACGGGACAACAGTTGATGGTGGTGGGAACGGCGGCGGGGGCGGCGGCGGCACGGTCTTCAGAATCACGCCGGCGGGTGAGCTGACGACGCTCTACAGCTTCTGCAGGTTGCTGAACTGCGCGGATGGCGCCTTCCCCTATGCCGGTTTAATTCTTGGAACCGACGGGAATCTTTACGGAACGACCTTCGGGGGAGGAGCAAACGGCGTGGGGTTCGGCGGCGATGGCACGGTCTTTACGATCAGCCCCGGCGGCGAACTGAAAACCCTTTACAGCTTCTGCTCCCAGACCAACTGCACGGACGGCTCCTTCCCGCAGGATTCTCTAGTTCAAGCCGCTAACGGGGACTTCTACGGGACGACCCGCGATGGCGGAGTCAACGGAGCCGGTAGCGGAGGCTATGGCACGGTGTTCGAGATCACACCTAGCGGCACCTTGGCGACGCTGTACAGCTTTTGCTCGCAGGCCAACTGCGCCGACGGGCGTTACCCCCACGCCGGGCTGGTTCAAGCCACTAACGGCGGTTTTATGGGACCACCTATGAGGGCGAATTGAACACGTACTACGGGACTGTTTTCAAAATGACGCCAACGGGCACGCTTACAACGCTTGACAGCTTCGACTACAACAATAACGGTGGGTATCCCGAGGCAGGGCTGGTACAGGCCAGCAATGGTCAACTATACGGAACCACGTATCAAGGCGGGATCTACGGCTACGGTACCATCTTCAGGATGACGCCGGCCGGCGCACTGACCACCCTTGACAGTCTCGATCTGGACGGCAGCTCGCAAGCGCCCCTTATCCAAGCCACCGATGGATACCTTTACGGCACTGGCTCCAACGCAATTTTCAGAATTACTCCCAAAGGCAGGATCGCCAACATTTATAGCTTCGGCGAGGCCGAACAATATGGCGCAAACGGCTTGGTTCAAGCTACGGACGGGAACTTTTACGGGAGTACGCAGTCAGGTGGGAGCGGCTTTGGCACCGTGTTCAAACTCTCGGTCGGCCTGGGCCCCTTCGTGGAAGCCCTTCCGGCTCTGGGCAAGGTGGGAGCGGATGTCAAGATTTTGGGAACTAATCTGACGGGGGCAACCAGCGTTACCTTCAACGGCACGGTGGCGACATTCGCGGTCGTCTCGGCAACGGAGATCAAAACGACGGTGCCAACGGGCGCAACGACCGGCACCGTCCAAGTGACACTACCCGGCGGCACGCTGCTGAGCAACGTTGCTTTTAAGGTACGGCCGTAGAGGCGGCCAAGTTCGGCGGCTGGCTCTCAAGTTCGAGCCTCCACGGGGGCCCAGAGCCGTGCCATCTCCCGCATTTCGTGCTCGTGATTTCGGCCAATCGTGTAGAGTGGCGGGGTCGAAGTCGGCTCCGTTTGCCATACCAGCGTGCGTTCAGGTCGATCTGAACGCGATTGAACACATCTGCATCGCGTAATGGACCGTAGATCTCGCGCGATAGGATAGGCTGAGCGGCCACTAACAAGAACCTGGATGAAGAGATCCAGCGCGGCAACTTCCGCGAAGACCTGTTCTATCGGCTGAACGTGATCCCTTTTCACGTGCCACCCCTGCGCGACCGGCGCGAGGATATCCCGCTGCTGGCCGACTATTTCCTGCGGGAGTTCACCACCGCCTATGGCCGCAAGCCGAAGGAACTGACGCCCGAGGCTTACCGCGTCCTGCACGACCATCACTGGCCCGGTAACGTGCGCGAACTCCGGAATATGATTGAAAGGATCGTGATTCTGAATCCGCAGGTGCGCGTGGATGCGCGGCATATCCCGCTGAACGTCACGCGGCGGCCCGCCGAGCGGCCCATGGACCGGTTTGGCAGTCTGGCGGAAGTGCGGGAAGCGGTCGAGCGCGAGTATATTTTGAAGAAGCTGGACGAGACTAACGGGAATGTGACGCGCACGGCGGAGTTGCTTGGGCTGGAACGCAGTAACTTGTATCGGAAGATGAAGACGTTGGGGATCGGGCCGAAGGAATAGGTGAAGCCAGTGATTTATGTACATGCGATCCGATGGCCCCTCCACCCAAATCACCTAGTTGGCTTGCAGCAAATCGCTTGGCCTGTATCCTAGAGCGGCAAGGATTGCGTGTTTGTCAGAAGCCTGTAGCGCGAGCTCGCATCGGTGCCCTTCCCCGCGTCAAGCCAGCCGCGGTAAGTATTTACGCCGGGGAGGTCGAGAAATGCGTTAGAGATGCGATGAGGTACTGATTGCTAGTGTTCGCCGTTATTTCTCCGTTATGTACTGGACGAATTTCTTCTACAGCTCGGGGTGGAGATGTATCTCCCGTTCTTCTATGCAAAACACGGCCTTGTCCACAAGCGTCACCGCTGCCGCCAGTATGGTGAGTTCATGGATGCCCGTTCCCAACGATTCAAGCGGAAGGAGCTTGTCATCGATCGTGACGTAGATCTCGTCCTTTTCGGCGGGTATTTCCAGGGTCGCATCCCGCGATGCGGATTACTTGGTCCTGGACACCTCGTGCCACAGCGCAGCGGTCCCATATCACCTCATATCGCCAGGCAACTCCGCCAATTGGCGTGCATTCTGGCGCGCCCATTCAGGGCGACTGGAATTGCCTCTGGCGTATTTAGCCCTCCGCCTCGGTGGGAAAGCTCTCAATCAATGCACCCATATTCTCCGTTTTTCGAGAGAAAAAGAGGTGCTCGAGTGATTCCTAGCTTCGGCCAAGGGGCGGACCGCAAGCCGGCAGTCTTGGTCTACACCGATAACTTCGATCGGCTCTGGCCTAGACGGCAATGGCCTGCGGCGGGATGGCTTTCCGCTGGCAGCGCATGGCGCTGCCCCACTATTTCCCTTATAACTGGTATATGCCCCGCTACGCGGCCATCGACATCGGCAGCAACTCTATTCGCATGGCCGCAGCCGAAGTGCTCCCCGGCTCCGGCATGCGCGTGCTGGCTTCCGAGCGCGTCGTCACCCGCCTGGGGGAAAGTGTTTTTCGCACCGGCCTGCTCGCGCCCGAGCCGCTGGAGCTGACCTGCACGGTGCTGGCGCGCATGGCCCAGCAGTATCAAAAACTGGACGTAGTTGGCGTGCGGGCGGTGGCCACCAGCGCCGTGCGGGACGCGCGCAATCAGGCCGAGTTCGTCGAACGCGCCTCCCTCGCCATCGGCGCGCCCGTCGAGATCATTTCCGGCCGCGAGGAGTCCCGGCTGATTCACCTGGGAGTGGAGGCGCGCTGGCCGCATCCCAACCGCAAGCTGCTGATCGTGGATATCGGCGGCGGCAGCGCGGAACTGATCGCGGGCGAACACGGCACGCTGCGCGACTCGTTCTCGAAGCCGCTGGGCGCGGTGCGTCTGCGCGAGATCTTCCTGCGCCACGATCCGCCCCTGCCGGACGAGTTGCACCAGATGCGCGAATATATCGAGGAAAAGCTGGCGGGCATCGGCAAGCGTTTCGGCAACACGCATTGGGACCGTGCGATCGCCACTTCGGCCACGGCATCGGCGGTGGTCTGCGCGGTGAACCGCATCCCGCGCACCAAGCGCGACCAGGCCGACCGCATGCGCGCATCCACGCACGAGGTGCGCCGCCTCTACAAGAAGTTGAGCGTGCTGGATCTGGCCGACCGCCGCAAAGCCACCGGGATCGGACCCAAGCGCGCCGAAATCATCGTGCCGGGCGTGAGCGTGCTGTTGCGCGTGCTGGAGGATTTCCGGCTGCCGTGCCTGTATTATTCGGCGGCCGGGGTGCGCGACGGCATCATCGCGGATCTGCACGCGCGGGGCGTGGGACGCGAGTTGGCGCAACTCAGCCGCTACCAGCGCAAAGAGGTGGAACAGATGAGCCGCCGCTATGGCGTGGCCTTGCCGCACGCGCGCAAAGTGGCCGCGCTGGCGCACACGCTGTTCACCGACTTGCATCCCCTGCATCAGTTGCCGCCGCATTTCGGCAAGCTGCTGGAGGCGGCCGCCTATTTGCACGATGCCGGCCACTTCGTGTCGGACTCCAACCATCACAAGCATTCCTACTACCTGGTGAACAATTCCGACATGCCCGGCTTCACCAATCGGGAGCGCGCGCTGATCGCCAATCTATGCCGCTATCACCGCAAGAGCATGCCCACGCCGGTACACTCCAACTGGCAGTCGTTGAATGCCGACGACAAGCGCGTGGTCTTGCTGCTGATTCCGCTGCTGCGGCTGGCGGACAACCTGGATGTCAGCCACGAGGAGCGCATTCAATCGTTGAGCTGCCACATACGCGACGGGCAAGTGGTGCTGCAACTCTCGTCGACAGCCGATATCAGCCTGGAGCAGTGGGCGGCGGAGCGCTCGGGCGAGGCTTTCCGGCAGGTGTATAACCGGCTGGTGGCGACGGAAAAGAGGTGATGGGTGCGGGGGCTGCTGCTTCTCCCGATACTGGTCCTGTCCGCCTGCCGCAGCGGCGAGCCGCGCGCGTCGGCCATCGGCGAAGCCTATGCCGGTCCGGCCACGCTGGCCTTGCGCGCCGACATCCCCAAACAAGCCCCGATAGTGGCCACCGTAAAGCATGGCGAGCGCCTCGAAATCGTGCAGCGCCATCGCCGCTTTCTGAAGGTCCGCACACCGGGGGGCGCGGAGGGCTGGATCGAAGACCACCTGTTGCTCAGCTCCGAAGAGATTGCGGCGTTGAAGGAAGTCGAGCGGCGCGCCTTGACACTGCCATCGCAGGGCGTGGCCAGCACTTACGACGTGCTCAACGTCCACACCGAGCCGAATCGCCTCTCGCCCAGCTTTTTCCAAGTCAAGGAAGGGGAGAAGTTCGACGTGGTGGCGCACGTCACCGCTTCGTCCGCGCCGCCGGAGCGCAAGCCGCTGATCCCGCCCAAGCCTAAAGCCCCGCCGCGCGCCCGTAAAGGGGCTGAATCCAAATACCCGCTGCCACCGATGCCGGCCCCGCCACCGCCGCCGTCGAACTGGAAGGAACTCTCCAAGACGCCGCCCGAAGTGCAGCAGGAGATCGCCGAGAGCCATGCCGCCAAGGCTGCGCCCAAGGAAGACTGGAGCCTGGTGCGCAATGCCAAGGGGGAGAGCGGATGGGTGTTGACCCGCGGGATCTACATGGCCATCCCGGACGATGTGGCGCAGTATGCCGAGGGCCATCGCATCACCTCGTATTTCCCCCTGTCGGATGTGAACGACGGCGGGGTGGCTAAACACAACTGGCTCTGGACTACCCTCGCCGGCGGCGGGCATTCGTACGATTTCGACAGCTTCCGCGTGTTTACCTGGAGCCTGCGGCGGCACCGCTATGAGACGGCCTACATCCAGCGCAATGTGGAGGGCTATTTCCCAGTGCTGGCGCGGCCGGCGGGCTTCTCGGTCTGCGTGGTGAATCGCGCCGGCGCGCGGGTGCGGCGCAGTTATTCGTTCATCGTCACTACCGTGCGTCTGGCCGGCGAGCAACCCTGCGAGACGCCCGGCGGCGCGCTGCCCGGCGCGGAAGTGGCGGGTTCCAGCCTCCATCCGCCGGCGCCGCCGCCCGCTGCCGAAAATCGCTCTCTATACGCTCGCCTGAAGGGTATAGTCAAGAAGTGGCTTGGCAGGTAGGGGCGAACTGCACTTGCATTTGCCTTGCGGAGAACGCGACAATGTGTTAAATATATCTTCAAGTCGGACAAACGTGATCCAACTGAACCCGCGCCGCTCCGGTCGTGAGCGAAAACCCGCGGGTCATGTCTTATTTGCCAACAAGGAAGGCTTCCAGTGGAATCTGCGAACCGTAAACTCATCCGCCCGTCTCTGACCGAGATCAAGGAGCAGCAGATCGTTCCCCCACGCCGGCCGCCGCAGAAGAAACCCGTGCCACCAGACCAGACCAATGCCGAGAACTTCTACTACGTAAAGCAGATGCAGTCGAAGACCCCCATGGTGTTCGTGCTCAAGGATGGCGAAACCCTGCACGGCATCATCGAGTGGTACGACAAATGTTGCTTGAAGGTGAATCGCACGGGCGAGCCCAACGTGCTGCTCTACAAGCCGAACATCAAGTACATGTATAAGGCTTAGTCCGGCAGCGCCCGTTTGCGCATAGCCAGCCGGATTTCCCTTCGTTCGCCGGCTTCCCGGTACCGCCGCCGTTCCACTTCCGTTTCCGGAATGGCCGGCGGAATGACCGTTGGTTTCCTCTCCACATCCAGCGCCACGAACGTCAGGTAGGCCGAGCAGGTATGCTGTTTCCGGCCGGTCATGAGGTCCTCCACCATCACTTTCACGCCGACTTCCATGGACGTGTGAAACACCCGGTTCACCTGCGAATGCACCACGATCAACTGCCCGATACGGATGGGATGCAGGAAACTCATGTGGTCGAACGAGGCCGTCACCACAGGCTTGCGCGCGTGGCGCATGGCGGCCATGGCGCCGGCGATATCCACCAGATGCATGACCTTGCCGCCCAGCAGGTTGCCGAGGCCGTTGGCGTCGGTGGGCAGGGCCAGCTCGGAAATCTCGGATATGGATTCGCGCACCGGTTTGCCTGCGCCGGGGTCGGGGGCGCTCATGCGCGGTTCCCCTTTCGCCGCAGATAGCTGCCGATGTAAGCCTGTGCCTGTTGGGTGACGCGGGCATCCGGATGCGCGGTAAGGAAGCCGGCCTCCGCGCGCGAATATTCAAGCGGGCCATGCGCGAACGGCAGATGATCTTTCTCCATCACCCAATAGATGCGGATCAGGCCGTCGCGGTCGTGGGAAATGCCGAAGCGTACCGCATCGGGCACGTCGGCGGGAACGCGCGCGCACTTCCCGCGGGCGTAGCCGAAATTGCAAAGCTGCTGTTGGGTATTCAGATCGGGCCGCCACTCGCCGGCCGGCGCGGCGCGGCAGATGCCGGACCATGCATCGCCCAGCGGCATGGGCGGCGTCCTTTTCCCGGTGGCTTGCGGCATGCGCTCGACCGGAAAGAAACAAGGACACGCCATTGTGCAGGTATGGTAACACAGGGGTATGAGCAACCGGCTGGAAGTGCTGAAGAACATGGTGGCGCAGAATCCCAATGACAGTTTTTCGCGCTACGGATTGGCGATGGAGTATGCCAATTCCGGCGATCTGGAGGGGGCCATTGAGGAATATCGGGCGCTGCTGGCGGTGAATCCGAATTATTCGGCGGCGTATTATCACGGGGGGCAGACGCTGGAGAAGCTGGGCCGGCGCGAGGACGCGAAGGTACTCTACCGGCAGGGGATTGAGGCGACTACGCGCATCGGGGATCTGCACACGCGCAGCGAGTTGCAGGCGGCGCTGGATTTGTTGGGGTGAATGCTAGAATGTGTTCGGTGGACAAATTGGAGACCATGCGCGCCGCCGCGAAGGAGTTGGACGAAATGATTGCGTCCTGGGGTGTGTCTGAAGACGAGTTGCTGGAGGAGTACAAGACGATCCGGCAGGCTGCCCGCGAGAAGCGGCACGTCCAATCCGCGGAATTGCAGGGGCAGTGAGCATGCCGCTAAGCGTGCCATTTGACGATTATCTCATCGAGTCGCTCAAAGACCGCCGCCTGGCGGAGGCATACCTCAACGCGGCGTTGGAGGAGGACGATGCACGCGTGCTTCTGCACGCTTTGCGGGACGTTGCAAAGGCGCGAGGAAATGAGCAAGCTGGCCGCGAAGAGTAGCCTGAATCGGGAAAGCCTTTACAAGATGCTGTCCAAGCGAGGCAACCCCAGCCTGCAGAGTCTCGGGCCCTCTTGGACGGCCTTGGCTTTCGGCTGGCGGTGGAATCCAAGGACGCCGCGTGAAAGGTAGATCAGGGCACGTGCGGAACCGATACGGCGCTCCAGTTGCCGTTCTCATCGCAGATTCTTAGAATTGCGGGGGTCTTTCGCTCGGGGCATTGGTCAAAGCCGTGCTTGATCCGGCCCCCCCTTTCGAATTTCCCGTGAAGCTCGCGATAACCGTCTCCATAGGAAACACTCCTGGGCAGAAGCTCCGGGGAGAAATCGTAGAATGCGCGCGGTGCCGTCCCGACCCACAACTCATCCGTCTCGACCGTAAGGCCGTCGGTTCGGGCACGTATCCCAACGGCAAAGTTGTATGGTACGTCGCTAGCTGTGCTCAGTTCAGTGCGCGGGAAAAGAATATACCGGTACGGTCTTCCCGGAGGGCATCCGCGAGTGCAGAGAAACTCTAGCGCGTCGCCCTGTGGAGACGTTGCCGGGGGACCGTCCTGCCGCAGTATTGCCAGAAATGCCTGGGTGTACTCATTGTTGGTCCCCGCTGCCAGAAGATAGTTGCCCGATGCCATCGTGATCGTTCTGATCACCCTTATGTGGCCGGAATTTGCAAACACAACTTCCGGCTTACCTGAAGGGGAAATCCGTACAACAAAGGACGGCCACCAAATCGGATGGATGACGCTTAGATAGATCGATCTCGATCCGCTGTCGGAAGGGGCCAGCATCTGTCGAAAGATCCAGGGGCCAGCGACGTCCCAGGCGCCGAACCTTGCCTGAATCGGCGCCCGGTAGCGCCAAAGTACGTTGCCGCGAGGAGAGAAACAAAGGAGTTGATCCTCGTCCGGCGCGGTCGGCGCCGCAACCAAGACATCTGGGGAGCCGTCTCTGCCCAGGTCGACGATCTGGTTACGCCAAGTCGGCTCGTCTTCTCCCGGGTTGCGCTCTTTCCATGGCAAATCGAGTTCACGGGTCCAGAGTACGCCACCGGTGTCTCCAATGGCCGTCAAAGTCTTTCCGTTAATCAGGGTGCGCCGGACAACCGGCCTTCCAAGGTGCGGAGCCAGTGCGCGCACGCCAAACGACACGCCGAGAACTGCCACGAAGCCCAACGCGATCAATGCAAGGCGAGGGCGCCGGGAAACGGGGCTCCGTACGGGCGGCGTGGCCGATGCCCCTGCGACTTCATTATCCGGTATCGCCGGAGCAGCGTCGATCACCCCCGCCGCGCGGACCTCCGCTATGAGGCGATAGCCCTGACCAGGCACGGTTTCGATGTAGCGCACCTCGTCCGCATTCTCACCCAACGCGCGCCGCAGTTGCCCAATGACGTGCTCAACCGCGCTAATCTCCCTTTGGCCGCCCCAGACTTTGTCGAGGAGCTCTGCCTTGGACACCACTCGATGCCGGTTGCGTACCAGATATTCGAGCGTGGCGAGTGGTCTGGGGGTAATCTTGACCTTTTCGCCTTCCCGGTTCAACGACCTAAGGTGAAGATCCAGCCGGAATTCGCCAATACACAAAATCGTCTGATCGCCGGTGGCTGGCCCCGTTGCAGGGTTATCTTGAGGCATTTCAGCGAATTCTCAGCAATTCTTCAGCCCGACGTGGGCTCCGATCATTGTACCTTGAATCGAAAGAGGAGGTACTTATGCGGTCAATCTTACGTGCAATGCAGTGGCAAGGGGCGGCGTCAGCGTTCGTGTGGATGCTCTTGAGTCATGTGGCTTGGGGCGCTGGCAGTTGGCCCCACTCCTGGGGCGGGTCGTCGACGGACTATGGGCAAAGCGTCGCCCTGGACGCCTCGGGGAACGTCTACGTCGCGGGAACCTCGTACAGCTTTGGGGCCGGCGGGGCCGATGTCCTCATACTCAAATACGGGCCCTCGGGAACGCTTAAGTGGGCCAAGACCTGGGGCGGCAGCAGCGACGAGTTTGGGACTGGCATCGCGGTCGGGCCGGATGGTTACATCTACGTCACTGGGGGAACGTCAAGTTTCGGGGCAGGCTGGTTTGACGTTTTCCTCTTGCGGCTCGACACAAGTGGCAACCTGCAGTGGGGCGAGACATGGGGAGGCGGCAGCTACGATTTTGGGTACGACATTGGCTTCGACCAGTCGGGGAACATCTACGTCTCGGCGGAGAGCTATAGCAATGGCAACTGCGCTGTAATCTTGAAATTCACTCCGGGCGGAGGATCCCCGATTTGGTCCGCGTCGTGGAAGGGTCCCGCGACGTACGATGCTTTCTACTCTTTAGCGGTGGACTCCAACTTCAATGTAGTCGTCGCGGGAACGAGCTGGGACTACAGCGTCTCGCCCAATCACAACTCCATCCTGTTGGCGAAGTACGACTCCTCCGGCAACTACTTGTGGAGCGAGAATTGGACCACGCCAAGACCTGGCGAGGACGAGTCAACCTCACTCGCCACGGATGGCGCGGGCAATATCTACATTGGCGGCCACCATTCGGCCAAGTGCGAGAACAGCAATTTCAGTGAGTGCAATTTCAAGACGATGGTGATAGGCGTCGGCGCTAGCGGGGATTTCCGGTGGGCGCAGACCTGGGGCCAATCCGGATTCGGCTACGTGGGCGGAATTGGATTTAATCCCAACGGTGAACTGCTGGTTTCCGGTGTTCAGAACTCCGGAACGGCCCCCAAATACTTCGTATCGAGCTATGACACGAGCGGCGGCCTACTTTCCTCGACGGGTTGGCTTGGCGATCAAACCATAGCGCCTGGAACGAATCCGGGCATGGCCGTCGACGGACTTGGCAACGCGTTCATTGCCGGAGGAGCGGAAAATAATGGCGGCGCATGGGCGCCAATCGGCGCTCCGGCAGGTGGCCTTCCAAACGAGCTGGTGATGAATTCCTTTGCGCTGGGCACTCCAACCGGGCAGGTGACGAGCTTAACTAATCCCACGGTGTCTCAGACGGGGATTCAGAATACCGGAGGCGGCGGAGAAGATGTCCTCGTACTACGATACCCTAACAGCCTAAGCGGGGGGACTTTGAACCCGATCCGCTGAACACCTTGCCAGGGCTATTCAGGGGGCGGCGGCTCACCGCCCCTGATTAGTCACCTCACGGCAATTCCAAAGATTCGGCTCGCGGGCGAGCAAAGAGACGGTAACTTCGACATCTGGACCGTCAGGCAAGAGCGACTTCAAACTGGGTGGTGAATCGCACTTCCGCTTCCGCCGATGGCAGGTCGTCCAGCAGCGCAAGCTCTCGCGCATTTTCCAGATATAGTTCCACCGCCTCACGCAGGTTTGCCATGGCTTCTTCAACCGAGTCGCCGCAAGACACGCCCAGTTCGGGGCATTTGGAAACCACCGCCTCACCTTCGTGCCAGCAAACCCCGGTCAGTCGAAAGATCTGCATAAGCGTTCTACCCCGATTCTACACCGTTTTCCGCAGTCGCCCCGCCAACTCCGCCGCCCGCGCAAACTCATCTCGCGCGCCATTCGTGCGCAGATTCTCGCGAAGCTGCTCCAACTCGTTGATATAAGCGGTGAGCGCCTGTTCGATGGATTCCGTATTAGTCGCCAAAATATCCCGCCACAACTCATACGCGCTCAGCGCCAGGCGCGTGCTGTCGATCAATCCCGGCCCGGCCACCTGCAAGTCTTCCGGCGCGGTCAGGTTTTCCGCCACCGTAGCAGCCAGCGCCGTCGAAGCAAGCTGCGGCAGGTGCGACGTAAACGAGACCAGCCGGTCGTGCTCGGCCGCGCCCAGCACCACGGTCTTCGCGCCAATACGGCCCAGCCACTCGACGAACGTGCGCGCTGCGGGCGTCCGCAACTCTTCGGGCGCGCCGGGCGTCAGCACGTAAGTACGGCCGCGGAACAGGTCTGCCTCCGCTGCCGCCGCGCCGCGCTTCTCCTTCCCGGCCAGCGGGTGCCCTCCCAAAAACTGGCAACGCCGCACCAATTTCCGCGCCTGGGTGACGATGGCGTGCTTGGTGCTGCCCGCGTCGGTGATCAGCGAATCGGGCCGCACCAGGGGGTCCAGATGGTGCAGCGTATCCAGAATGCGCCCAATGGGTTGCGCCAGATACAATAGGTCGGCAGCGCGGGCCGCCTCTTCCAGCGTTGCGCCGCGGTCGATCGCACCGCGCTCCAGCCCCGCACGTACCGACGCTTCGGAACTGACGCCGAAAATCGTGCCGCGAAAGCCCGCCTGCTTCAGCGCCAGCCCGAACGAGCCGCCAATTAACCCAACACCGACGATTGCGACAGTGTCCATTAGATCGTTCGGCCCACCGCCGGCGCGATCATCCGCAACTGCCCCATCAGCTCTTCGAATTGCTCCGGACGCAGCGATTGCGCGCCATCGCTCAACGCACGGTCGGGATCGGGATGCACTTCGATCAGCAATCCGTCCGCGCCCGCCGCCACCGCGGCGCGCGCCATGGGCGCGACTTTGTCGCGGCGTCCGGTACCGTGCGAGGGATCGGCCACCATGGGCAAATGCGAAAGCTTCTTCACTACGGGGATGGCGGAAATATCCATAGTGTTACGCGTGTAGGTCTCAAACGTGCGAATACCGCGCTCGCACAGGATCACGTCATAGTTGCCGCCCGCCATAATATACTCCGCGGAAAGCAGCAGTTCTTCGATGGTCGCCGCGATGCCGCGCTTCAGCAGCACCGGCTTGCGCAGCTTGCCGAGTTCGCGGAGCAGGTTGAAGTTCTGCATGTTTCGCGCGCCCACTTGCAGGATATCGGAATACTCGGCCACCAGCGGAATCTGGGTCTGATCCATCACCTCGCTCACCACCAGCAGGCCGTTGCGGTCGGCCGCCGCGCGCATCAGTTGCAACCCCTCCGCGCCCATCCCCTGGAAGCTGTAGGGCGAGGAGCGCGGCTTGAATGCGCCGCCGCGAATCACGCTGGCGCCCGCGCGCGCCACCTGCTCCGCCACCAGGTCGATCTGCTCGCGGCTCTCCACGCTGCACGGCCCGGCCATCACCACTACGCGTTCGCCGCCTATCGCCACGCCGCCGATCTTCACCACCGTTCCGCCGGGATTGAAATTCCGGCTGGCCAGCTTGTAGGGCGATGCGATGCGGTGCGCCTCCTTCACGCCCTCCATCACCTCGAAAACCTCGAGGTCCACGTCCACCTTGCCCCCCACGCCGCCGAGCACCGTATGCATCACGCCGGTGGAGCGGTGCACGTCGTACCCCTCGCCCACCATGCGGTCGATCACCGACTGAATCTGGGGCTCTGTGGCGCCCTGCTGCATGACGACTAACATTTATGAATCTCCGTCCCGACTGGTTTCCATGCGAATCCTTTGAATCGTGCGCATCTCGTCGATGATGCGTTCGAAGATGCGTTTGACGGCGTCCGGAGTAAGCGGGCCGCCGTTGTGCGTCGTAATATTTTCGAAAACCTGCTCTTCGCGGCGCGGCTCGTAGATGGGCAGCTTGGCGCCGCGCTTGACGCGGCCAATCTCCTCCACCACGCGCGTGCGTTCGTTCAGCAATTCGAGCAGGCGCAGATCCAACGCGTCGATCGACACGCGATACTCTTCCAGCGCGTGGATCGCCTCGTCGCGCGTCACGTCGACTCCGCGGCGGGCATATCGAAGCCATGCTTCAGCTCTCGCACGAACGATTCCAATTGGATTTCGAGCGATGTGTTATCCCCATTCCGCTCGATCAGGCTGACGATGGCGCTACCCACCACCACGGCTTCCACCTGACGGCCCAATTCCGCCACGTGTTCCGGCCTCGAGATGCCGAAACCCACGGCCAGTGGCAGATCCGTGACCGCGCGCACGGCCGCGACCAGCGGCGCGACGGCGGCGGAGAGCGATTCGCGCGCGCCGGTCACTCCCGTGCGCGAAACCAAATAGACGAAGCCCGTCGAATATTGCGCCACCAGCCGCAACCGCCGCTCCGTGCTGGTGGGCGCGGCCAGAAAGACGGTGTCCAGGTTGTGCCGGCGCATGGCGTCCACGTAATCGCCGGCTTCTTCCACGCTGGCATCTATTAGCAGGCAGCCGTCGATGCCGCAGGCCGCGGCGTCGCGCGCCAGCGCGTCCACGCCATAGTGCACCACGGGGTTCAGATAGGTGAACAGCAGCAGGGGAATCTCGGACCGTTGCCGGATTTGCGCGGCGATCTCGAGCACTTTACGCAGCGTGGTGCCAGCCGCCAGCGCCCGTTGACCCGCGCGTTGGATGACGGGCCCGTCCGCGATGGGATCCGAAAAAGGCACACCCAGCTCGATCAGGTCGGCGCCGCCATGCTCCAGCGCTTCCACCAGCGCGGGCGTGCGTTCGGGCGAGGGGTCGCCCACGGTGAGATAGGCGATCAGGCCTTTGCGCCCCTTCCGCCTCAGGTTATCGAACAGGAGGGCAATGCGGGTTTGCTGTGTCAATCTGCGTCCAGTTCCTTCAAATTTTCCCGGTAAATATCGATGTCCTTGTCGCCCCGTCCGGACATGTTGATAATGTAAATCTCGCCGCGGGCCGCGGGCGCGCGCCGCACCGCCTCAGCCACCGCGTGCGCAGATTCGAGCGCCGGAATCAACCCTTCGATATGGCACAGCAGGCGTGCGGCGTCCAGCGCTTCGCCGT